>Ga0207701_10004593_pt1 | contig 13981 bp, 11 predicted proteins | sample KBSSwiSSwithPhiX_FD_184294 | JGI IMG/M metagenome (GOLD analysis project Ga0207701, IMG submission 184294) | Switchgrass rhizosphere bulk soil microbial communities from Kellogg Biological Station, Michigan, USA, with PhiX - S5 (SPAdes) (version 2) | ecosystem: Environmental > Terrestrial >... | reverse complement strand
CAGCCCCATCATCAATCCTATGGCGGCATGCATCACCAGAATAGAAACAAGCCAAATCCGGCGCGTGCTTTTTAGCCAAATGAAAACTGGGTAACTTATCTCAAGCAGACAAATCGAAACGCCAAGGAAAGGCAGAGCGTATTTGAAGTGAACCAAAAGATCCGGCGAGATCAGGTTAAAGGGCGGACGGATCAGCGCACGCCAAAGATTGGAGCCGTCCCACCAGCCGCTGCCAAGAAATTTTGCCAGGCCGCCGACGAAGTAAACAAAGCACAGATGCACCTGTAACACTCGCCGCCAAAAACCTAACGCCTTTGGGTTCTTAGGTTTTGTTTTTGCTACCCAGTGATCAAAGGAATAATGGTCGGGCAACGGAGATAACATGAGGTAAAACAGTGCCGTCGTCATAAAGTTATCGGCACCGTAGGCCAGTAACCCTCCGCTTTCGGCTGCACATAGGTGGAGAAACCATGCCACAATTGCTGCTGGACGACACAGCAGGCCCAACAACAAAAGACAGCCGGCGGACAGTAAGCTTACCCATGCAAAAGTAAGCACTGTTTCTTCGCTCATGTTGAGGTTCCGCCCGACAGCAATCAGCCAGCCAAACTTTGGGATCAGAGGACTATCGAAAGAGCTAATAGCTTCGCCCAGTTCACGACCAACAAGACCCTTGCCACTGCTGGCGAACAGATAATGCCAGTCGCTTCTTAAGAACACCGCATAGACAGTAACTTGTAGACCCAAACCAATCCGAAATACGGTGATCCACGTGTCACTTTCAGATGGGAATAGGAAGCCGATAAAACGTTGCCAGCCCCTATGCAGCGCATCGATCTTCAGATTGGCTCCTACACACAAAGTCAGTGAGGACACTTAGTGATTGGCTACTGCTGCTCTTCCCCGCGGAGGCTGAAATCGAAGCTGAACAGTGGTTCAAGCGTTTCCGCTTTCCCATCCTTGAATTCGGTGATGCTGGGTAAATGGACAGCTTCTAACGTCGCTCGAACCCTCTTTACGTCCGGGTGTTCCCGCCAGACAGAGAAGGCTAGCATTTTAAGGACTACCTCTCGGATCGCCTCATAACGTTCCTCCGGCAATTTGTCCAACAAGCTCTCTAGACGCAGGGCAGCGGCTTTGCTGCGGACATGCGGTGACTCGTGTCCTACGTGTCCGTCTTGGTAAAACAGCTCCAACGTCAGTCGGTGCTGGGTTGGAACGTTGGGTGCAAAAAAGCTATATCCGGCCTGGAGGCCAGCAGCATGGAGATATGTTGCGATGCCTCTCCGAAGCGGATTCGATGGATCGGCCTCTTTTCCCAGACACCAAGTCGCACCCAGCTCAGCCTTACGCGCGTACCGGTCCCAAGCTGAGGGTAAAATCGTTGACCCTTGCGCTATCAACCAGAATACCCCCGCCACGCAAACTGCTGTTATCAAAAAGAAATGTATTCCAAACCACGCCGCGTGAATTCGCTTCAAATACATCTCATGAACGGGGGGCGGAAGATGGGTCATTGACCAAACGATAATGAGACGTGGCCACTACTTCGGTACGCAATACGGCCAGCCCCGATCTCGAGACTGGCATCCTCTTCCGTATGCTAATCGGCAGGTCTAAAGCGTGGCGGCGACTGATTTCAAGTTCTCAGTCATCACGTCACTGTCGCCGGTTGGGACGACCATCTCCACAAACCAAGCACGATTTACGCGGTGATTAGCGTAGTGGCCGGTTGGGAGAACCATCTCAACAAACCAGGCGCCATTTGCGCGATGGTCAGCGTAGAACGATGTGGCCCTGTCCGTTCGAATATTCTTCAGCGTCAGCCAGTTTTGATTCTGAGCGGGCGCGTGCGTCGCGAGGGTGCTGAGGACGATGACAGCGACAGTAACCAGGATTGCCGCGACCAGACGTACGGTGATGTTGCAGTGGATGCTTTTCATAAACCGTAGTTTTCAGGCGTTGTAGAAAACTGTCAACGACAAAGACAAAAACTCGTAGCATCACGTTAGGGGCCGTATCGGTCAAGTTGATGCAAGCTTGACCGAACATAACCTCAACACGTTATGCACGTGAACGGGTGTGTGGCGTAGAGAATTATTTCGGCGCCAGTGAAGCGGCGATTGCTTCAAACCGCGGATCACCTCGTAACGGATCCCACAGTGGATGGAGGCGCAAATAGCCGTAGCTGATGTGGCTGCCTGGGAGGTAGGTTGTCTCAGCCAACCGTTGGACCGCGCGATCTTTGTCGCCAGCCCATGCATAAATCACAGCGAGATATCGGACCAGCGTTGCGCCTTCGATGGCGCTCTTACTAATTGGGATCAACTCGACCGCACGTTCGCCTTCGCGAATCGCAGCCTCCTTGTTCCCAAGTACGGCATGGACCACACCGAGTGCGCAAAGCGCAGCCGCATAATTGGGCTGGTTGTGTACCTCTTCGGCGAGCTCCTTTCGCGCACTCTCAAAGGCCCCGCGAGCCGCCGACTCATCACCATGCACCCAAGCGGCAAGACCCTCGCACCAGCCGTTAGGGAATGGAATGCCTTCGTCAAAGCATCCACCCTCACCCATATTTGACAACGCACGCTGGACGCCACCGGAATCGTGTTCGCGCAAGACAGCCAGCAGCCACGGATTAACAAAACCAAGCGCCGCATTCGGGTCGTCCGCCAAAATTGCGTCAATTGTCGTTTCGAAAGCTTTAGCGTCTGCCCGACCCTCGAGATCGACCAACGCGCGGCGCACTCGGCTGGGAACGTCTTTCGGAGATAGCGAAAGCACGCGGTCAAGGGTGGAAGCCATCTCTTCGTAGCGGGCCAACGCCTCGTATGTAAGGGCGATTTGCTGGAGCACAGAAAAATCGCGCGGGTTTAGCTCCAATGCCTGGGTCATTTCCTCGAGCGACTTCTCCCAGCGACCTTGACGCCGGTCAATGTATCCTGCCAAAAGCGGAATCCGAGATTCGTTGGGCAACGTCAGATGAGCAAAGACCAGCTCCTGCCTGGCTCGGTTGTAATCCCGGTACGCATAATAATAATGCTGGGCGAGAGCCAAATGGGTTTCTCCCCGTTCGGGTTGCAGCCGTCGGATCGACTGAATTACTGATTCAGCCAATTTCAGACGCGCATCACTGTGGTCGAACGCGCCGAAGTATATTCGGTCGTGCGCTCCGGCTAACTGGCAGTAGGCGTCAAAGAAATCCGGATCGCGCGCCACGGCCTGGTCAAGCAGTTCGACGGCCTGAAACAAATCTTCTTTTTGTCGGGTGCTTAATGCGATGCCATAGAGCAGGTCTTTGGCTCGCAAATACGCGTCATATGAAATGAGATCTGTGGTTGGCGCCAGTTGAAGCGCAGATTGCTCCGCGGGTGAACCGCCGACTCCCAGCTTGTTTGCGATTTTCTGCGCGATCAGGTTCTGAAGGGCAAACAAGTCGCTGAAATTCCGATCGTATTGCTCCGCCCACACACGAGCTTTTTTGCGCAGATCAATCAGCTCGGCATTCAAGCGGATGCTGGCTCCTTGTCGCTGCACATTGCCTGTGAGTAGATACGCGACATTCAAGGCGCGACCGATTTCCGGAATGTCGTGAGCGCCACGGTACTTCGCGACGCTGTTATGGTTGATCACCTTTAGATTTGCAAGCTTCGCCAGTTTGCTCAAAACACCATCGTAAACGCCGTAGGCGAACAAGGCGCTCTCCTTGTCTGAACTCAAAGTTTCAAACGGCAAAACTGCGATCCCGCTTGCCTCAGACGGACTTACTGTTTGGCTCTTCGAAATCATCACGCCCACTGCAGTTGCCATGGTCAGCAAAAGTGCGGCCATTTGCGCAACAAGCGGATTACGCCGGACCCAACGCCAAAGATGTACAGGCGGCGAGACGGGTCGTGCGACGATCGAGCGGCCGTGCAGCCATCGCTCAAGATCGTCGGTCAATTCACCAGCCGAGCGATAACGGGCTTTCGGATCGCGCTCCAAGCATTTCGCACAAATTATTTCCAAGTCGCGATCGAGCGCCGGTGCCAGGCTGCGCAATTTAGGGGCCGGCTTTTGAGTCGCCTGCTGAATAGTCTTCAGTGCATGCTCGCCGGTGAATGGCGGCTGTCCAGTTAACAAATCGAACAAGACGGCACCCAGACTGTAGATATCAGCCGCGGGCGTAAGATTCCCTGCTGATCCGTTCACCTGTTCGGGTGCAATGTAGCCGGGTGTCCCGAAAACCGTGGGTGTGCGGGTCAAATGGCCGGTCGGCTCAAGCCATTTTGCCAAGCCGAAATCGCTAACCAACGGTTCGCCGCGGCCGTCCAACAAAATGTTTCCCGGCTTAAGGTCGCGATGAAGTATCCCTTGCTCGTGTGCGTATTGCACCGCGCGCGCCACCTTCGCCATTAGCGCAACAGCTCGACGCGGTTGACTGCGTAATGCTGGAGCCGCTTCGAGTAAACTGCCGGCGGCGGCGAATTTCATACTGAAGAACGGCAGCCCGTCGTGGCTCTCGCTTACTTCATAAATGGGCAGAATATTGGGATGATCCAAGTTTGCCGCAGCCTGAGCTTCGCGCCGGAAGCGCATTAACGTGTCTTGGGAATCGGCGTGATGAGACGAAATACGTTTGAGCGCCACGATCCGGCGCGAATGCCGTTGTCGCGCGCGATAAATGACGCCCATCCCTCCGCGCCCAATCTCTTCAAGAATTTGATAATTCCCTAGGAGCCAATCCCCATCCTGACCCGGGATGTCGTGGAACAGATCATCGAGGGTTTGCTCGATCGCCGAATGCTCGCCGTTACCGTTGCCATTAAAGCCTGCAGAAAGAAGGCAGTTCAAACAAAGGCCGTGCCCCACGCGCGATGTGGACCCACATTTTGCGCAGATGCCCGATTCAGTTTCGAGACGCAGAGAAACAGGACTGCTAGGTGAACTCATTAGGGGCGTGCGATGATAAATCGGGTTTCAGCCGTTGCAAACCTCAAATTCATAGATTGTTGAAAAGTTATTACCAGCGGATTTTTGTATCGCACACTGAGAACAGTCGTTCCAATTCAACGGCTTCGCGCTTTCAAGTTTTGTGCGATGAGGATTTATCGTGGTTTTACTCCTCTTATACGAAAACAGAAACCCGGAGTTCGCAGGAAGTTTTGGCCGCTTGATTCGAGCAGAAATCGTGGACTTGCCCCTTGCATTTTACCGTTGCGACCTATATCGCAGCGCTTAATGCAGCACAGAGATAACGCAACTCGTCGTCAATCTCATTTTCTCCGCTAACCGTTTCCGCAACTTCTTCGCGGAGCAGAGCGCGATAACGCTCACGCAGCCGGTGAACGAGGTTTTTCACTGCTGTTTCTTGAATGCCTAGGATCCTGGCGAATGTTGCATACGACACATCTTGCCGGTCCGCAGTGAGGCAACTACTCAGGACATCGAATACACGTCGTCGGCCGTGCTTTTCGCATTCGTCGCCCAATCGTCGCAAGGCGCGCTCGACAATCGTTGCCGCCCATCGCACATCGAAAACTCTTTCGGGCGACCAATTGTGAGATTCGGTCTCTGGAATCGACAAGTGGGACGGGGCTTCTGTCATCCAGTCATCCCACGAAACGAAACGCAAATCGCCGCCGCGTTTGCGTGCCTGATGCTTATCGGCTTGATCGCGCAAAAAGCGCTGCAACGCCGTAAGAAGAAGTGAGCGGAATCTCCCTCTGTTTCGATCAGCCGATTGAAGGAGACGCCCCTTGAGCACTTTCGCAAAAAACTCCTGAGTTAGATCCTGAGCGTCAGGAACGGAGTGGCCCTGTCGGCAGATGAAAGCGAAAACTGGCCGCCAGTAAATCTTGCAAAGTTCGGCAAGTGCGGCCTGTGCCTTCTCTTCGTCATTTGCGGAATCCGAGCAAGATGAAACGATGCTCCAGCGTGTGGTCGTGAAGCGCGCTGGGCCGAAGCTGTCAATAGGGGTTTCCGGTCTCACCGCCGCGAGCATCTCATTTGACCGGTTGTCACGCAAGCTTCGGGCGCATCCGGCGAGCCCCTAGGTGATTTAAGCTTTAAATCTGAAGTTTTTTTGAAACTTCGACCTGCAAAATCCGAACTAGATGATGATTACAAACAGCGGCGGTCTGTACTATGAATTCCGTTGCGGTCATATGGTCGATGAATGCCGGGGCGTGTCTGACGCTTGCAGCGTTCTACGGCGCGGTTTGGTCCAAACAACGCGCAAACTGGGCATATTTGTTGTTTTCGTGTAGCGCTGTCGCAGCGGCTGTCATTTCCGCTTTTGAGTTACGGATGATGAACGCGACGACGGTGGAACAATATCAAGTGCTGATGCGCTGGATCCACGTGCCGGTGTGGGTGCTCACGCTTTCCTTCGTCGCTTTTGTTCGACTGTATCTACACGCCGGACGACCGTGGCTGGCGTGGAGCATCTACGTCCTGCGAACGTTGGTGTTGATTCTCAATTTCGTTTTTCCGGTGAGTATCAACTTCAACAGGATTACCGGCATCCGTCACTTTTCGTGGGCTGGCGATACCATCTCAGTGCCTGTGGGTATTCCGAATCCATGGGGTTTGCTCAGCCAGATTAGTCTCCTTTTGCTGCTTATTTTTTCTATCGAAGCTACGATTACGGTCTGGCGGCGTGGTGATAGGCGACGCGCGTTGCTCGTCGGCGGCAGTATGGTCTTTGGTGCGATCCTGGCGTGGCACGTTCCCATGGTCATCTGGGGAATTATTGAAGCGCCTTTCTTCCTTGCCTTCACGTACACGGGCGTTGTGGCCGCGATGGGGTATGAGCTGAGTAGGGATATGGCGGGGGCTGCGCGTCTCACCCGTGAATTGGAAATCAGCGAGAAAAGATTCAACCTCGCGGCGGACTCCGCCAACCTCGGAATGTGGGAGTGGGATCTGGAAAAAGATGAAATCTGGGTTTCCCCGACGCGCCGTGCGCAGTTGGGTTTTCCTCCTACTGGAAGGATCACATTCGAAGAGCTGATTTCCCGTTCGCACGAAGACGATCGCGACAAAGTCCGGCAGGCCGTAAACGACGCGATCGAACAAGGCAAAGATTACCAGGCAGAGTTTCGGTTTGTTCGGGGGGACGGCAGTATGCAGTGGGTCTGTGCGCGTGGGCGCGTACAGGTGGACGAAAAAGGCGACCCGAAGCGGCTTACTGGAATCAGCCTGGACATTACGGCGCGAAAAGAAGCAGAGGTGTTGGCGCAGCAACAGCGCGGTGAACTTGAACGGCTCAGGCAACAGAAAACCGCATTCCTTGAGAGAGAAGTGGCGGAGCGCGCGCGGCTCGAACGTGAGGTGATCGAGAGTTGCGCCCGCGAACAGCGACGAATTGCCTATGACTTGCACGACGGAGTAGGGCAACAACTCGTCGGGATCGCCTTGAGCGCCAAGCTGCTTGAAGAACAGTTGCGGGCGGACCGGCCTTTCGAAGCCGACAAGGCGTCGACGATCGTGCGACTCGCTAACGAAGCAGCCAGGCAGGCGCGACTCACCGCGCGGAGCCTCGAAGGCGCTGACGGCGTGGGAGATTTGAAAACGGCTTTGGAGTCGCTGGCCATGAACATCAGTCAAAGTTGCCGAGTCCGAAGCACGGTTAAAGCGAATCGCGCATGCTGGCCTGTCAGTGCGCCGGTCGCGGCTCAACTTTACAGGATTGCTCAGGAAGCCGTGCGTAACGCTGTGGAGCATGGTGCTGCTCGCGAGGTGCTGATCAAACTCAGGTTCGGTCATCGAGACATGCTGTTGGCCGTACAAGATGACGGTGAGGGTTTTAACACCAAGACGAACGGCCACGGCATGGGGCTTCGAATCATGCGCTATCGAGCACAGTGCATCGGTGGCTCGTGCGAAGTCCAAACCGGCTCCGGTAAAGGGACCACTGTTTACTGCCGTGTTCCGTTGGAAGCGCAGCCTTCCCTTTCAAAAATCTCATGAATGCAATAACACCAACTGAAAAAAAATCGTCCGTGGTCGTGCTGGAGGACCATCCAGTGCTATGCGACGGGCTCAAGCAGCTAATCAACAGCCAGTCGGACCTCGCTTGTGTCGGGGTCGCAGACGACATTTCGGGCGCGAAACGGCTCGTTCAAGAATGCAAACTCGATCTGATAGTTCTCGATTTGCGTTTGAAGGCCGGAGACGCCCTCGATTTTATCAAAACGCTGCGGGTCGAATGTCCTGAAGTAAAGGTGCTCGTTCTTTCGCAATACGATGAGTTAGTTTTCGCGGAGCGCGCACTCCGTGCGGGTGCCTCCGGTTACATCATGAAAGAAAACACCACTGATGAGGTGCTGCGAGCAGTGCGCAAAGTCCTCGCAGGCGAATTGTATTTCAGCGACCGCGTTGCTGCAGCGGTAGTGCAGCGGACATTGCGGGAAAAACCAGTTCCCTCACGTGCTGGAATTGAGCGCTTGTCGGACCGCGAGATGCAGGTGTTTCAATTGTTAGGCGCCGCGTACAGTCCGCGGGAAATTGCTGAGCAATTCCATCTTAGCCGCAAAACCATCGAGACGCACTGCGAAAAGATTAAGCACAAGCTAAGCTTGTACACTGCCGCCGAGCTCAAGCGTTTTGCACGTCGATGGGCTGCGGAAAATTTGTCTCCCTCTGAACTCTGGGTTGTGCCTTCGTCTGAAAACGGCCGGGCAAAAATCAGCGGGTAGCGTACTTTGGTAGCGGCTATCGACACCGCGCGTCAAAGGTCGTCCTGAGCGAAGGTCGAACGGAGGCTCACTCCGTGTTAGATAGGTGCAAGCCTGTGTACGCCGGCTGCAGTGAAGTAATAGGTCGCCGATCAATGGACTTTTCGCTGTACCACCAGATCGAATGATAACTTGGTTGTGTGAATAAACGTCGCCAATTCCCCAGGGGAACTCACATCATCGCTGTAGGGGCAAAGCTGAGCCCGCAATCCGCAAGACAGCCTGATTGGCAAAACCGCATTGTCCTCTACGATCAGCCCGCATGTATCCCCTGTTTCCCCCAAAGCGAGTGCTTGCGGCGCCGGAACACAAGAAGATGACCTACGAACTGCCTAACGAACATAGGAACAACAATGGGACAAATAATTCGACGCTTAGGCGTGAAGAAAGAAGTCGACGCAACTCTGGCCGTCGCGCTTCAACTAGTAACTGTAACAGGGAATCCATCTCGGCCGCGGCATTTCAAAATTCTATCTTAGCGGCAAGACCGGCGCTTGTGACGACTGGCGCGTGGCCTCGAACCGCCGCCCGATCGATGTCGCTGTGCTTGTCACCGAGTATTGCACAGAGTAGGCGGGGGAGAGTCTCAACCAGGTTGAGGTCAGATTCAACTTTTCCGGATAACAGCGCGAGTGTGACGACCCCCAAAGTCGAACAGACGCCGGGCAAAAATCTCACTTCATTGTTTGCTGCAGCGAGGAAGAGTCGTTGAGCAGAATCCATTCCACCACGGAAAGCGGAAGACTGCCATTCTTGACCAAGTCATCATGGAATTGGCCGAGCCGGAAATTTTCGCCCTGTCGATCCTTGTAGCGGCCGAGCAGGTTCATGATCTGCCATTTGCCTGTGATATAACTGATTTTCTGCGTCGGGCTTGAAGCCGCGCCTGCGGCTTCGCCTTCGGCGGCTTCACGATCCAGTCCGCCGGCATCCATGAAATACTTCACCGCTTGTTCGAAAGTCCATCGGCCGGTGTGCAGATTCACGTCCACGCCGATTCGCGCGGCACGATACCGCGACAGTCGCAGGATTTGTCCCTGTGCCGGTGAGTTGTTCGGGTACAGCCCAGTGCGGGACAGCATCTCTTCGCCATACAACGCCCAGCCTTCAACGAAGACGGTATCCTCATGCTGGCGACGGATTTCATCGCTCAGGTGATTTGCGATCGAGAGCTGGAGAAAATGTCCCGGAATGCCTTCGTGCCCAAGGATCGGACGCGGATCTTCAATCGCGGCGCGAATATAAAAGTTCTTCGACTCAGGGTTATAAGTCGGAATAAAGTAAAACCCGGTCGCATCCTTGTCGTAAACGCCTGGAGGATTCATAAAACCCCCGGGGCTGGTCGGCTTGAACGCTTCTGGCAACTGTCGGATTTGAAACGGTCCGAGGTAACCCGGCAGCGTCAACAAGTTGTGCTCTTTAAGAAAATTAATCACCTCGGTCTCACGACTCTCGTACGCTTTTAAGAACGATTGTTGATCGGGTGGAATGTTTGGTGCGCGTTTCGGATCCGGATCGGCGAGCTTCGGATCGGGCAGTAGGGCTTCGAGCGCACGGTAACGCGCTAGCTCTGCGCGCCCGACGGTTTCCACCTCCGAGGCGTTCAGCGGCAGGAGCAGAACATGCTTGAGATAGTAGTTGTAATTCGCTTCGCCCATTGGCGTGAAGTTCACCATTTTGGGAACGCGCTTCTCCAGCTCGTTAGCGAACCCGTGCAGAGCTGCGAGCGCCGCGTCGCGCGCTTTTACTAACTCCTCATGCTCGTTAGGCGACAGATCCACATCCAACGCCATGAGGCTGTTGTTCAAAAGGGGATCAATCGAGCGAGCGGATTGAATTGCGAGCTGCGCATAGAGTTTCACCGGGTTTTGCAAATTGCTTAGACCTTGTTTGAGGAGCGCAGGCATCTGCTTGAGACGCGCAGTAGCCGCGAGCGCGCGTTTCCGCGGCGTATCGTATTCCTTCTTTAGCAACGAAAAAATAGCGTTTGTGCATTGGTCCGTGTAAACCTGCGGATTTGTGAACTCGAACTTCAGTATGCGATCGCCGAACTCTACATTCTCGAGCTGCGCACGGAAAAGAATCCAATCGATGCGCTCGTTCTTCGGCCAATCGTCGGTCTTCATCGCACGTACCTTGTCGAGGAGCGAATGGACGTGCTGAGCACGCTCGGCGATTTTGCCCGGTGAGTAATCAGTCAGCCGATCGTCCCAGGTATGGAGCCCAACCTCGCTGCTGCGGACCGGATAATTCTCATTCCGCCACGCGTAGTAATCGTCCGCGAGTTTGTGCAGCGTTGCAGTAGCCGTACTCGCGCCTTGATTCTTAAAAATCTCGGTATTGATGCCTGGAGTCGACTTTGTGATCAACGCCTTGTTAGAGACATCTGGGTTGCGTTGAGGTGGCGATTGCGCCAGCCCGAGCGCACAAACCATTACGGACAGGCCGGAGAGGAGTACCCACGGATCAGTGAGACGCATGATGCGAAGTGTAATAGCGGCTGATGAAACGCAAAGGGCAAACGCGTGTGGGCGATCATCTATTCCGCTTCTTTCAATCCGTCTGTTCAAGTTCGCGCAGCAATTGGTCCTTCAGATGTCGCCGCGCGGCCTTTTTGATCGCGCGACGCTCGTTCGCTACCTCTTGCTTCTCCGACTGTCGTTCGTGCCGCGTTCGCGGTTCCACAGATTGCGACACATGCCGGATCTTGGGCCGGCGCGCCCCGACATTTCGCTCTTTTAGCTTTGCGTACGGATCCATAAATGTTTAGCGCTGTCCGTTCGTCGTAAAAATAGCAGGAACGCGGCATGTCGCGCCATAATGTTATCGGCAGGAGATTGTGATTAACGGATGAAAACCCTTGGGATTATTGGCGGCCTTGGCCCTGAAAGCACACTAGACTATTACCGGCGTATCATCGCGCTCTATCGCGAGCGCACCGGCAACAGGCATTATCCGGAATTTCTCGTCGTTAGCGTTGACCTGAGAAAGGGACTCGACTTTATCGACGCGAACGACCTGAGAGGTATGGACCACTTCTTGCTTGAGGGAATTGGTAAACTCGCGCGAGCGGGCGCAGATTTTGGAATAATCTCCGCAAACACTCCTCACATCGTGTTTGATGAGGTTGCGTCGAAGTCACCGATTCCGCTGATCAGCATTGTCGAGGCGACGCGAGCTGCGGCGAAAATGCAGAACTTGAAACGGCTCCTCTTAATGGGGACGCGCTACACGATGCAGTCAGATTTTTATCCGAAGGTTTTCGCGCGAGAGGGTATCGAACTGGTTGTGCCAGTTCCGCACTACCAGGTTTACATTCATGATAAATACATGAACGAATTGGTTCCGGGAAAATTTCTGGCACAAACGCGCGTTGGCCTACTTGCGATTGTTGATCGGATGAAAACAACGAGCGATATCGAAGGAGTGATTCTCGCCGGAACGGAGTTACCGCTAATCCTCCCTGATCCGATCCATAACGGCATTCCATTTCTCGACACTACAAAGATCCATGTCGAAGCCGCAGTCACTCAGATGCTTTTGTGATGCCTGATCGAATGACTCGTCACCCGGCACTCATCACTTGTCACTAAGAATTGGGCGGTGAAGGGTTCGAACCTCCGACCCTCTCGGTGTAAACGAGACGCTCTACCACTGAGCTAACCGCCCATTTTACCTATGAAAAAGGAGCCAAAACTGTTCACCCATAACTCGCTTTGCACACCGATTTTTTACACTGTAGGCTTGGATCGCGAATTATGAAACCCTATTCACTTGTTGTTGTAATGATCATTACCGCCGCGGCCTGCGCCAGCTCGTTCGCTCAGGACAAAACCAGCCTGCAAGCTAATGCAAGCGTCGCTGGCATCCTTCAGGGCAGCGCGGGCAAGTCTGTCGAGTTGCACTTGCGATCGGGAGAAAAAATGGGCGGCAAAGTCGCCCAGGTAACTGACAGTATCGTCCACCTTTCGAATCTGACGGGCGGGGAACATCGCAGGTGGACAAGTACACCTTCCCAAACGGATTTGGACGCATTCGTCGATATGAAAGATGTTTCGGCGGTGGTAGTTCGGATCGCCGGCAGATAGCACCTACTGCGATTCACAGCAAGACGCCGCTATTCTTTCCAAACTGCGTGCCGGCGATTTGGGTGGCCCAAGGCCTTTGAGGATTGTCAACCCTCGAGCCGGAAAGGGAGGCCGTTTCCGATGAACTGGACGCCATGCCGACCGGGATTTTCGAGCTATGAGTGACACTCCGATCGCAGTCCTGCAAAAGGCCGCAGACCTCGACTTGAAACTCGGCTTCAAACCGCCTGATACCCTCACCATGGAAGCGGCTAAACGGCGGCCTCGGGCGTTCGCGCAAATCCTTCCAGATTACAAGCCGCGCCTGCTGGCACTCCTGCGACTGCCCTTCTGCATGGTGTTTTCACAGATTCTCGGTGAAACCATCTTCTTATGTGAAGATGAGCACACCAAGACGGCCCTGGTAGAAGCGGGTGCGGATGAATGGCGCATCTACACCTGTGAGGAACTGCGGTTGCTTATTGAGCAACACTGCCGTAAGCCGATCACAGCCGCAGAGTTGCTGCAAATCCATCGTGCCAGACGAGTCTTCAACGCGAGGATTGGAGGATGAAGCTATGCGATTGGCTATGGCCGACGCGCTGTTGGCAAGGCTGATGAAAGCGAGAAGCCAAACTACAAAAAGATCGGCAGCTGGTTGTCCAAATTGATCAAGTCTACGGGGCAAGCTGGCGCGGCAATTAAATTTCGAAGGAGAAAACGTCAAAGGCTACGAAGCGGCGGACCTAAAGGAGACATTTGACCGTTACTTGGATTTGAATGAGCGCGGTTAAGAGAACATCGAAACAGCGGTTAGGAATATTGGCTGCCGTTAGGGTTTCTAACATGATTTTCAAAGGTATGGACCAAAATCTCATCTCACTCAAAACAGCGTTCACTTCAGCCCATTTCACGTTTCGTTTTAGGGGTCATTTTTCTATGCCAAAAAATTCGAAAAGCATTGTTTTCGTTATGTTTTTTCCTGGAAAAGGGGATTCTAGCCACCACCACGCCACCTGCACCCCCCGCACAATCAGAGAATTCGCCTGCTTGCGTGCCAGGTTAGCAGGGGCTTGCTCCGATCGGCGCGGACTGGGCGATATCAGTCCAGATCGTACACTTCTACCAGAGCAACCCCAATGATGATGTTTTTGTCGCGCACGATCCCGGTGTAGTTACCAGGTGGCAGGTCTG
>Ga0207701_10004591_pt1 | contig 13982 bp, 9 predicted proteins | sample KBSSwiSSwithPhiX_FD_184294 | JGI IMG/M metagenome (GOLD analysis project Ga0207701, IMG submission 184294) | Switchgrass rhizosphere bulk soil microbial communities from Kellogg Biological Station, Michigan, USA, with PhiX - S5 (SPAdes) (version 2) | ecosystem: Environmental > Terrestrial > Soil... | reverse complement strand
GCCGCCCCCGCCGCCCCCGCCGCCCCCGCCGCCGCCGCCGCGTGGGGGCGCGCCGCCGGCCCCCCCAAGTCCACCGCCGCCGTCCAGAGTCGCGCTCGACGTCCCGGCGTCGCCGCGTGGGGCCTCCGGGTCACTACCCGAGCATCCGAGCCCGTGCAGCAAGAAGCACAAGACCGGAAGCCAGGGAATGCTCGCGCTTCGTAGTCTCGTCCATCTGGTACCACCCGACACTGACATCGACCGCGACATCGACTGCTCCTCCCACTGGTGTGGCCTGGGCCAGAGAACAGCAAGCCCAGGGCCAGCAGATGCCCCCGGAACGGTGAGGCGCGGTCACCGTTTCGTTACCGTCGTCGGGGGATCCGCCCGTTCGCGCCTACGGGGGTCGGGCAGCGCCGTATATTAGCGGGCCGTATGATCAGCGCTACCGCAGAGCAAGGCCGCCCGCCCGCCGACCGGCTCGCCGCGACCGAAGTGCCGGACGAGCTGCCGCGCTCGATCCTCCGCTTGTTCTGGCTCTTCGCCCGCCCGCATCGCGCGATCGTGCTGCTGATGATGCTGGCCTCGCTGTCGCTGCGCGCGCTGTCGGTGCTGCAGTTCTATGCGATGAAGCGCATCATCGACACCGCCGTGCGGCTGGACCTGCACGCCGCCGGCGCCTGGCGCGCCTTGCGATCGCCGCTGGTCGGCTTCTTCGTGGTGGTGGCGGTGTTCATGGTGGTCGAATGGGGCGCCTGGTTCTGCTCGTACTCCAGCCGCATCCCGGTGCTGGCGCGGGCGCGCCAGCTGGTCTTCACCTATGCGCAGCGCCATAGCCCCACCTACTTCGACAACATGCTGACCGGCAAGGTGGCCCATCGGGCCATGTTGCTGCCCGAGCAGACCGTGACCTTGTTCGAGCGGACCAACTGGGACTACGTGCCGCTGGCCGTGCAGTGCGTCCTGCTGCTGGTGCTGTTCTTCCGCGCGCAGGCCACCTTCGCGGCGATCCTGCTGGCGTGGCTGGCCGTGTACGTGACCATCACCGTGGTGATGGGACGGCGGATCGCCGTCCTGGGCGCGGTTCACAGCGACGCCAAGGCGCAGCTGACCGGACGCATCGTGGACTCGATCACCAACATCAAGAACGTGATCTTCTTCGCCGCGCACGAGCGCGAGGATCGCATCGTCGCCGACTCGGTGGGCCAGACCTTCCAGGCGCAGCGGGCGCAGTACCGCGCCTTCGTGCGCATGCGGATGATCCTGCAGGGGCTGAACCTGGCTATCTACGCCGTGCTGTTGCCGCTGGCCCTGGCCAGGCTGGTGGGCGGCAGCATCAGCATCGGCGACTTCCTGCTGGTCACCACGCTGATGATCCAGCTGATCCGCAACGTGTTCGACATGGCCAACGGGTTGCCCGACACCTACGACATGGTCGGCAGCATCCGCGACTCGCTGGACATGCTGATCGTGCCCCGGGAGATCCGCGATCGACCGGCCGCCGCCGAGCTGAAAGTGGGGGCGGGCGAGGTCGCCTTCGACCAGGTGACCTTCGCCTACGACCGCGGCCGGCCGGTGTTCCAGCACATGAGCCTGACCATCCGGGCCGGCCAGCGCGTCGGCCTGGTCGGGCACTCGGGCGCCGGCAAGACCACGTTGATCACCTTGCTGATGCGGCTTTACGACCTGCAGCGCGGCGTCATCCGCATCGACGGACAGGATATCGCCGGCGTGACCCAGGCCAGCCTGCGGCGATCGATCGGGCTCATTCCCCAGGACGTGATCCTGTTTCACCGCACCTTGATGGACAACATCCGTTATGGCCGGCCCGGCGCCAGCGACGCCGAGGTGATGCGCGCCGCCGAACGGGCCCACGCCCACGAGTTCGTGACCGCGCTGCCCGAGGGTTACCGGACGCTGGTCGGCGAGCGCGGGGTCAAGCTGTCGGGCGGACAGCGGCAGCGCATCGCCATCGCCCGGGCGCTGCTCAAGGACGCGCCGATCCTGGTGCTGGACGAGGCGACCTCGGCCCTGGACAGCGAGTCGGAGTCCCTGATCCAGGCCGGCATGAGCGAGGCCATGGCCGGCAAGACCGTCATCGCCATCGCCCACCGCCTGTCGACGCTGGCTCACCTGGATCGCCTGCTGGTCATCGATCAGGGCCAGGTGGTCGAGGACGGCAGCCACGACCAGCTGCTGGCCCGCGACGGGATCTACGCCAGCCTCTGGCGCCGCCAGGTAGGGGGTTTCCTGGGCGAGACCAAGCTGAGGTAGGGAAAGGTCTAAGGTTTCTCTTCCGAGGCGCCGATAGCACGGCGCATGGCGAAAACTCGCGCATGTGGGAATCAGCGCCGGTCGTTGATCGTCGCTGGTCTGATGGTGGTTGCCGTAGCCGGCTGTGGAGCCTCGAGGAACCATGGCCCGGCGACGGGTTTTGGCGGCGCGCTGGGAGGAACCGGCGGGATGACCGGCGGCGCCTGCCCGGTCAGCGCGGCCACGGGGACGCTGTCCCTGCGCATCAGCGGGACGCCCAGCGGCGCCGGTGACGTCACCATCGGCGGCGGGCCCACGGTGACCGCCAGCGGCGATGTCACCTTGCCGGCCGGGCCCGCCACCGTGACCGCCTATCTGGTCGCCTCGGGCGCCGAGATGGTACGCGACGCCTACACGCCGGCGGTCGACGCTCCCGCGCCGTGCGTGCGCGCGGGCCAGACCACCATCGTCAACGTGGTGTACACCCGCATCCCCACCAGCGGTGCGCTCTGGGTCGGCGCCAGCAACACGCCGTCGGGATCCACCTTGCTGTCCTACGAGCCCCCGCTGCTCGCCTCCAGCGGCGTGTCCAGCGCGGTGGTCGCCGCCAAGACCGGCGGGTCCGACGGCTTCACCTTCGATGCGTTCGGCAACGCCTGGATCCTGGGCGGCACCACCGCCGACCCACCGGTGGCGCGCTACTCGGCCGCCTCCCTGGCCACCGACGGCACCAAGACCCCGGACATCATCATCAACAGCCCATCTTTTGGCAGCTCGATTCCCGGGGCCAAGGTGGTCGCCTTCGACATCGACGGAAACCTCTGGGTGTCGCTGGTCGCGGCCAACAAGGTGGTGAAGATCGCCGCCTCGGCGCTGACCACGCCGGGAACCAGGGCCCCGGTCGCCGCCGTCGAGGCCGCCGGCATCTCGGCGCCCGCGGGCCTGGCCTTCGACCTGGCCGGCAACTTGTGGGTCGCGGCGAACGGCGCGGCCACCGTGGTGCGCATCAACGCCGCCCACCTGGCCACCTCGGGCACCGGCGCCGACCTCACCATCACCGCGCTGACGCCCTCGCCGGTGATCGGGCCCTTGTCCTCTCCGCTGGGGATCGCCTTCGACGAGGCCGGCAACCTGTGGGTCAACTATGACGGCATACTGGCCCGCCTGACCCCCGCGGACCAGGCCGGCACCGGCAACAAGACCATCACCCCCACCGTCCAGATCGCGCTCGACGTGCGCGCGCTGCCGCTGGGCATCGCCTTCGACGAGTTTGGCGGCCTGTGGTTCGCCGATCGCGTCGGCCGCTTCTCCTGCCTGGGCGCCAGCCAGCTCACCAGCTCGGGCAGCAAGACCCCGGACATCTCCATCGACAGCCCCGAGCTGGGCTACGCGGGCTGGTTCGCGCTGTATCCCGCTCCGGCCTTCACCCCGCTGGCCCACGCCCTGCCCTGACCCTGCCGGCCCGACGACGACCCTGCTTCCCCGCCGGCCTGGACTGGTGTAAAAGTCCGCGACGCGACTTGGTGCTTGCGGCCGGGTGCCGCTACACTCAAGCTGTCCGTTCCTGCGGGCACGCCCACAGTGTTTAAGTTAAATTGCCAGGCCGATGTCGTCGAAAATCTCGCCGGTTCTTGAACCGACCCCCACCTTCGAGCTGCTGTCGGGTGGGGCTGCCGCCTTCGCCCGCATCCTGCATCGGATCGAGCATGCCCACCGCCGCATCCTGATTCGCTGCTTCGAATGGCGGGACGACGACACCGGCCAGTCGGTGGCGCGCGCCCTGCTGGCGGCCGCCGACCGCGGCGTCGAGGTCACGATCTTCAAGGACCGCCTGGGAGGCTTCTACGAGCACCTGGCGGCCACCAAGCAGAGCCTTTTTCACAAGCAGATCGAGTTCGGAGCGCGCTGGCAGCTGTGGGGTCTGATGGCGTTTTACGGGCGATGGGGATCGCTGCGCCAGACGCCCAGCCAGCTGGCAGAAGCGCTGGCCAACCACCCCCGCGTTCGTCTGATAGTCGAGAAGCGCTTCGACCACGCCAAGCTGTTCCTGTTCGACGACCAGACCATCATCCTGGGGGGGATGGGGATCGGCGACGATTTTCGCGACGTCAACGTCGACTTCATGGTGGAGATCTCCGGTGGCGACGCGGTCGAGCGGCTGGCGGATCGGTACGCGGGGCGGGTCCACTTCGACGCCCAGCGGCACTTCGATTTCCTGCTCCACTCCTCCGATGGTCAAGCCCGCACCGGGGAGTCGCTGGGTGCCCAGCGCCTGGCCTTGATCGCCGAGGCCCGCGAGCGACTGACCATCGCCATGGCTTATCTGGGCGACCCCGCCTCGACCGAGGCCCTGTGTCAGGCGGTGCGGCGTGGTGTTTCGGTGACTCTGCTCACCGGAGCGAAGGCCGATGTCGGGTCCGACCTGAATCGCTTCACCTGCGCCCAGATCCTGCGCCGGACCGGTGGCCCGGGGAACCTGCGTCTGGTGCTTCACCCGACCATGGTGCACGGCAAGGTCATCGTGGGCGACGGCGAGTGGGTCGATCTGGGTTCGACCAACTTCACCCAGCTTTCCCACAACGGCTACGAAGAGCTGGACATCTTCAGCCGGGATCCCGCCTTTGCCCGACGGGTCGAGCAGGCCATCGAGCAGGAGATCGGCGGCAGCGCGCCGGCCCGGCTACCGCCGGAGTATCGCTTGTGGCGGCTGGCCTTCGAGATGCTGATCACCGCGTTCCAGACCGGGCGCCCCAAGGCCCATCGCTGAACGTCCGTAGCTCGGGTCGTCGGCCGCGCGCCAGGCGTGCGCCAGGCGAGCGCCAGGCGCGGATGAACGACTCGACCTTCCCCGCCAGCTGGCGCGGCTGCGCTCGGCGTCAGCCGTCAGCTGATCGAGGCGGTCCGCAAACTGGGCGATCGCCCACCGCCCATCCTGGAACCACGGCGGCGCGTGCGGCGCCTCACTAGGGAGCTCTGCCGGTTCTTCTGGGGCTGCGTTGACAGAGCAGATCCCCACGAATAAATGCTCACGGACTGAATTTGAATTCATTCAGCGTTCTGCGGGAAAAAGAGTATCAAGCGTGACCGTATCGAAGGGTTTTGCGCCCAGCCGCGGCCCCGAGGAGCAAGCGGCTGCGGCGGGTGCCGTCGCGGCGCTGACCGCGGTGCTGGACGCCGGGCTGGCCATGCCGGGCGCGGCGCAGACCGCGGCGCCGTTCTTGCCAGCGCTCACCGAGCCGGCGCGCGGGGTGCAGGCGGTCCTGCTCTATGGCTCGGTGTTGTGGGCCCCGATTCGCGGCGTCACCAGTCACCCCGACTTCATCGTGGTGGTCGACAGCGCGCGCGGCTGGCATCGCGGACTGTCCGACCGGCTGTGGGGGGCGGTCCTGCCGCCCAGCGTGTACTGCCTCCGGATGGGCGAGGCCCAGTCCAAGGTCTCGGTGGTGACCGCGGGCGAGTTGATCGCACAGACCAGCGCCGGCGCATCCGATCTGCACCTGGCAGGTCGCCTGTCCAAGCGCGTGGCGCTGGTCTGGTGGCGCGATGCACAGGCGCGCCAGCGGATCATCGACGCGCAACGGGCGGCGCTGGAGACCATGGCTCGGCTGGCGCTCAGCCGCTTCCAGGGTTCCGTCGAGCTGGACAGCTTCCTGCTGGCGCTGCTCGGGCTCTCCTACGAGTCCGAGGTGCGCATCGTCGAGCCGGGCAAGGTCGCGTCGCTGTTCGAGGTGGAGCGCGACCACTACCGGGTCGTCGGCCGCGCGCTGCTCGCCGCGCTGGGCGCGGTGCCCCTCGACGGTGGCGGTGGTCGCTTCAGCTTGCCGCCCGGCGTAGCCGCCGCTCCGGCCGAGGCCGGGCGCCGCCTGCGTCGCTCGCGGCGCCGCGCCTACCTGCGCTGGCCCAAGTACCTGGCGACGTACGACGGATGGCTCGACTATCTGGTGCAGAAGCTGGAGCGGTCCGGCGGGACGGTCGCGCTCAGCGAACGGCAGCGACGTCACCCACTGATCTTCGCGCTGCCGGTCCTTTACCGGATGTTCCGTACTAGGCGCGTGCGCTGAAGGTACCAAGGTACAGGAGATGGGCATGGATCTGAAGCGTTCCTGGGAGCGGCTGGCAACGACCACGGCGAAGGCGGTATGGCCGGCAGTCAAGTACTACAACGCCCGGTTCGAGCAACCGTCGATCCAGCCGGCGTGGGCGCCGGCACCGCTGCTGAAGCGGAGGGAACGGACCTTTCCGCAGCTCGGCTGGCCGCGGACGACCGACTCGCTGTGCCCGCGCTGTGTAAAGGAGGTGCGCACCGCGATCTTCGACGGCACGCGCAGCTTCAGCGAGCTGGTCGAGGGCAAGCCGGGCGAGATCAAGGCGGAGATCGTCGAGCAGGACGGTCAGGTCGTCATGAAGAAGACCTGCGAGAAGCACGGCACCTTCACCGACGTGATGGCCATCGATCCGCTCTGGCTGCGGCGCATCGAACGCCTGTATCCGGGCCGCGACTTCAAGGCCCCGCCGACGGCGCTGCGCCAGCATGGCACCTCGTCGATCCAGTACGGTCGCGGGTCGGTGTTGACCGTCGATCTCACCAATCGTTGCAACATGATGTGCGACCCGTGCTTCATGGACGCCAACCAGGTCGGGTTCGTGCACGAGCTCGGCTGGGACGAGGTTCAGAAGATCCTCGACGACTCGATCACCATCAAGCCGCGCCGGCAGATGTCGGTGCAGTTCTCGGGCGGCGAGCCGACGCTGTCGCCGCACTTTCTGGACGCCATCAGCTACGCGCGCAAGGTCGGCTACTTCGCCGTGCAATGCGCCACCAACGGGCTGCGCTTTGCCGAGGAGCCCGGGTTCGCCAGGAAGGCCAAGGAGGCCGGCCTGCGCATGGCGTATCTGCAGTTCGACGGGATCGGGAACGAAGCCAACTCGCATCGCAAGATCGGCAACCTGTTCGACGTCAAGCTGCGCGCGATCGAGGAGCTGGCGGCGGCGGGCATCGACGTTATCCTGGTGGTGACGGTGGTGAACGGGGTCAACAACGACCAGGTGGGCAAGATCCTGGAGTTCGCCATCGCCAACCCCGACAAGATCACCGTGGTCTCGTTCCAGCCGGTGTCGTTCACCGGCCGTGACGAGGACATCGACGACGAGACCCGGACGCGGCAGCGCTATACCCTGTCGCACCTGGCCCGTGACGTGAAGGCGCAGACCGGGATCACCGAGCCGATGCGCGACTGGTTCCCGCTGTCGGCGCTGGGGCCGTTCTCCGATCTGGTCGATCAGCTGATGGGCGAGCAGGCCGACTGGGGATCGATGAAGTGCGGCTGCCATCCCAACTGCGGCATCGGCACGATCCTGATGGTCAACAAGCGGACGCGGCAGGCGGTCCCGCTGACTCAGTTCCTGGACATGGAGTCGCTGCTCGAGGACATCGGCACCATCACCGACGGTGCGCAATCCCGGCCGCTGACCGTGGCGCAGCTGGCCACGGCGCTGGCCAAGAACTACCGGCCGGACCAGGCGCCGCCCGGCTACTCCTTCGCCGACCTGCTCAAGCAGCTGCTGTCACAGACCGGCGCCCGCGGCAACCGGATCGGTGAGCACGAATCCGACGCCAAGGAGTTCGAGTGGCGGGTGCTGTTCGTCGCCGGCATGTGGTTCCAGGACCTGTTCAACTACGACTTTCGCCGCACCGAGATGTGCATCATCCCGTACGGCACCCAGATGGGAGAGATCTCCTTCTGCGCCTACAACACCGGCGTCGGCTGGCGCAACGTCATCGAGAAGATGTTGCAGAACGCCAGCGTGGCCGAGTGGTACAAGAAGTACGGGCGGCACAAGATCTACGCCAAGGGCCAGGACTTCCCGATGCCGCCCTTCTCCAACCCGATCACCTCGCGCGTCGAGGGCCAGCCGATCCGGCTGAAGGTCATCGGATAGGCGCGGCTGGCAAACCTTCACGAAACCCCTGACGATCGTCCGTCTCCGCCCCCGACCCTCTCCCCGGCGGACCGGGGCGAGGGTGACTGGTGGTTGGGCTACTTCACTTCAGCAGCGTCGCTTCGGTCACCTCCAGCGCGCTGGTCAGGCGGATGTCGCGCGAGCTGGCGCCGACCAGCAGCTCGTAGCGGCCGGGGGCCACGCGCCAGGCCTTGGCCTCGGGGGCGTAGTAGGCGAAGGCGCGCGGGCCCAGGGTCAGGGTCACGGTCCTGGTCTCGCCTGGCTGCAGCAGGACCTTGGCGAAGGCCTTCAGCTCTTTCTCCGGGCGCGCCACCGGGGCCTTGATGGGGCGCACGTACGCCTGCACCACCTCGGCCCCGGCGCGTTCGCCGGTGTTGGTGAGCTGCAGCGTCAGCGTGGCGCTGGGCCCCTGGGGACCGGTGGTCAACTTCGATTCCAGCCCGGCGTAGCCAAAGCGGGTGTAGCCCAGGCCGTGGCCGAAGGGGAACAGCGGCTCGATGCCCTTGGCGTCGTTCCAGCGGTAGCCGACCAGCAGGCCCTCGTCGTACCAGACCTTGCCGGACTCGCCGGGAAACTGGCGCGCCAGACCGGCGGCGTGGGCGGGCGAGTCGGCGAGCGCCCTGGGGAAGGTGCAGGGCAGCTTGCCCGACGGGCTGGCATCGCCGAAGACCACCGCGGCCAGCGCGTGGCCGGCCTCGGAACCGCCGTACCAGGCTTGCAGCACCGCCGGCGTCCTGGCGATCCAGGCGGTCATGTCGACCGGGCCGCCGGCGATCACCACCACGGCGGTGCGCGGATTGGCCGCGACCAGGCGCGCGATCAGCTGGTCCTGGTGCGCGAACAGCGACAGGTCGCGGCGGTCGACGCCCTCGTCGTCGGCGCCCGGCTGGTGGGTCAGCCCGCCCACGAACAGCACGGCGTCGGCGCGGCGGGCGGTCTCGACCGCGCGGTCGGCCAGCTCCTTCGCCTCTTGCGGCGTGGCCGCGGTCAGCTCGGCGGTGCCCACGCCGGTCGCGTCGCGCGCTCCGTTGCGGCGCAGCTCGGGCTGCCGGTAGCCCTGCGAGAACACCACGTCGGCCCGGCCGCCCACCCGCGCCAGGATGCCGTCCAGCGCGCTGATCTCGTGGAAGGCCTTCACGCCGGCCGCGAAGCCGCCCGCGGCGAAGCGGCGGGTGGCGTTGTCGCCGATGACCGCGATGGTCTTCAGCCTGGACAGATCGAAGGGCAATACCGCTGGCTGCTTCTTGCCGGCGGTCTGGTTCTTGAGCAGCACGATGCCCTCGGTGGCGACCGCGCGGGCGACGTCTTGATGCGACTTGGTGTTGATGGTCGCCGGCCGCCGCCCGTCGAGCGCGCCCGAGGCGATCAGCACGCGCAGGTTGCGCCGGACCTTGTCGTCCAGCACCGTCATCGGGTAGGCGCCGCTCTTCAGCCCCGCCAGGAAGGGCCCGGCCAGGAAATACTGGTCGTAAGGTTTGCCGGTGCCCATCTCCAGATCCAGCCCCTTGAGCACCGCGTCCCGGGCGTCGTGGGTGCCGGCCCAGTCGGAGATGACCGCGCCCGCGAAGCCCCACTCCCGCTTGAGCACCTGGTTGAGCAGGTAGTCGTTGTGGCAAGCGTGCTCGCCGCGGATCTTGTTGTAGGCGCCCATGACCGCCAGCGCCCCGCCTTCGCGCACGCCGGCCTCGAAGGCCGGCAGGTAGATCTCGCGCAACGCCCGCTCATCGACCTGTACGTCGATGGTGCCGCGCTCGGTCTCCTGATTGTTGGCGGCGAAGTGCTTGAGGCAGGCGATGGTCTGCTCGGACTGCATGCCCTTGACGTAGGCGACGGTGATGCGGCCGGCCAGCCAGGGGTCCTCGCCGAAATAGTCGTAAGTGCGGCCGTTGAGCGGCGTTCGCTGGATGTTCAGCGCGGGCCCCAGGATCACGTGCTTGCCGCGCGCGCGCGCCTCCTCCCCGACGGTGCGGCCGTAGGCCTGCGCCAGCTCGACGTTCCAGGTCGACGCCAGCGCCATGCCGACCGGCATCGCGGTGGCGAAGTCGCTGGTCCAGCCCGCCGGCGACCACGAGTCGACGCCCATCTCCTCGCGCACCCCCTGCGGCCCGTCGGCGGTCCACAGGTACGGCACGCCCAGCCGCTCGACCCCGCCCGCGCGGAACTTGCCGTTGGCATGCACCAGGCCAACCTTCTCTTCGAGCGTCAGGCGCGCCAGCAAGTCTTCGACCCGCGCGTCCAGGGACTTGGTGGGATCGCGGTAAGGAGGCGGAGCCGGAGGGCGCCCTGGCGTCCGCGCCGGTGTCGCCGCCGGCGCGGGCGATTGCGCGCTGGCGCTACCGACCGGACCGAGCGCGAATCCAGCCACCACTGTCAGCCTGGTCAGCCTGGTCAGCCTGGTCAGGCTGAGAGCGCCCATGGCCGGCAGCGCTCGGCACCGCCTGGCAATTCCAGAAAGGAAAGGCTGCAAGCGGTGTCTCGCCATATGTCCGGCGTGAGCATAGGCCCGAACGCAGCTTGGCCCACGGATTATCGGTGCACGTTGCCGCGCCCGACCGCGAACCGCAACCCCGAGCAGTTGTAGCAGCCGACACACCCGACGCAGTCCGTACAACCGACGCACGCCAGGCATGCGACACATCGCTTGCAGAACGCACACACTGCACACGCGATGCTTCCGGCGACCGCGAGTGAAAATGCGGTGACGAGACTTCCGGCGACCGCGACGCTACCCGCTGTGCCAATCGAACCGGCTACCGCGGCGCTGGCAACGGTGGCCGCCGATCCAGTAATACCGGCACTCGCAACCGTGGCCGCCGCTCCGGCGACGGCGGCGCTGGCCACGGTCGCGGCTGAGCCGGCCACCGCGGAGCTATCCACGGTGGCCACCGACCCGGCGACCGCGCTGCCAGCCGCGGTCGCTTCGGACTCGACCAGACCGCTGTCGGTGTCCAGGGCCCTCACCTTTCCTCGATTCACAACGTTCAAGCTGACCATCCATCTTCGAGTTGGAAAGAAAGACCGGACAGGCTTCACGGCCGGCGGAGCTTCGATTCGAAGCTCAGCACGCGCGGCAGACCAGTCTTTGCCGCTTCGGGAGGCGAGCGGCGGTTTTGTCTGCACAGAACCGGCGTGGTATCGAGATCACCCATCATGCTGACGACCAGCCCTCGCTCAGCCCCAAGGTTGTCGGGCGCCGTCTGGATCGATCTGGTGGATCCCACCGATGAAGAGCGACAGCGGGTCGAGCAGGCGACCAAGCTTCGCTTGCCGACCAAGGCGGCGATCGAAGAGATTGAATCATCCAGTCGCGTCTACCGCGAAGGCGAGGCTTTCTATTTGTCGACGCCGGTGCTCGGGGATATCGACTGCATGAAGGGTGCCGTCACCACGGTCGGGTTCGTGCTGTCGCCGGCGCACCTGGTGACCCTGCGCTTTGGGCACGTCGCCGCGCTGGATGCCGCGGCGGCCAGCTATGCCAGCGTCACGGCGCCCAGGGCGGACGACGCCTTCCTGAAGGCGCTGGAGGCCATCGTCGAGAGCACCGCGGACGCCCTCGAGCACGCCAGCGCCGAGCTGGAGAAGATCTCGCATGCTTCGTTTCGCGCGGAACCCGGCGGCGGTCGCAATCTGGCCAGGACCGGCAGGGCGCTACGCGGCGCGCTCCGCAAGGTCGGAGCGATGGGCGATGGCATGTCGCACATCCGAGACACCTTGCTGGGGCTCGATCGCATCGTGGCCTTTGTACACGAGAGCGGCCACGCCGCCCGCGCCGCCGCCGATGTCCCGCGCTCCAGCGCGCTGCGGACCGACATCGCCTCGCTGAAGGAGTATCAAGAGCACCTTTCCAACAAGGTGCAGTTCCTGCTGGACGCCACGCTCGGCTTCATCAACATGGAGCAGAATGACATCGTCAAGACGCTGACCATCGCCTCGGTCGTCGGCGTGCCGCCGGTCCTGATCGCCGGCATCTACGGCATGAACTTCCAGCACATGCCCGAGCTCACCTGGTCGCTGGGTTATCCCTTCGCCCTGGCGATGATTTTGGTCAGCGGTCTTCTGCCACTGGTGTGGTTCAAGTGGCGCGGCTGGATGTGAGGTTGGACTTCCGCCCATGTCCCACGTCAGTCAACCGATCGTGTCGTAGTTTTCGGTGAGTCATGCTGTTACCTCGGTCGCCGTCGCTCACTTTCTTGGAGTGCCCGGTGTCTTGTCGTGGGGAATTGGGTCGGTCTGGTGCTGGAATCGGTCCCCGCTTTGCGTCCCGTATAGATCCTCCGCCCGAATGGGCTGGGTGAGCCGCAGAAAGATGAGCTGCGCGGGAACATCGATGCCCGCACGAAGATCGACGGCGACCATGCCGAAGTTCGCCATCTCCAAGGTGATCGAAGCATCGAAGCCGGGATCGATCTTCGGCGCCGTCACGTGGACGGTCACGCCGACCCGCGCGTAGCTGCTTCGCCCCTCGACCAACCCGACGAGATCGGGAGGGATGTACACACGCTCCAGGGTCTGCGCCAAGACGAACTGCCCAGGATCGAGACGATAGATGTTCTGTTCCCGGTGCTCCCACAAATCGGCGGACTCCCAAGCGAAGGGTCGACGTGAATGGCAGGAAGGTACCCAGGCGGTTTCTTGAAGCTGGTGAACTTGCGTCCCAGCGTCAGGTCGACCGAGACCTGCGCCACGCGTGCAGTGTCTACCGGAGGATCGAACCTGATCTTTCCGTCGGAGATGTACTGCAGCAGATCAGGGCGCGATAAGACCACCTTCAGCCGCCTTGGACGTTGGAAGCCGAAGCAGGGAGGATCCGAGTCCATCACCTGGCGGTCGTGCGAGGAAGGTCCCGTCCAAGACGTCGACGACGACGGTGTCGATGAAGCTCTTGCCGTTCTCGATCGGATCCTTGAGCGCCTGAGCAGTCACGAAACCAGCCCACGTCGACGGTCCCGACGAGATCCGAACGAATCGCTCATCCGGGAACGGTCCTGGTTTCACTTCGCACGCGATCCAGACGTGCAGCCCGGGGGTGAGCTTCATGATCACGACCTTAGGGATTACCTGCTCGCCCGTCCAGTATTCTATTTCCACCTCAAGCGGGTACGACCGCAAGATTGAGTGACTCATGGGTTAAGGGGGAGCCGATCCGGCGCCGACCGCCGATGACGATGGGACGGGCGCCAGTTCCTGTCTCCGTGCGCGACGCTCCCGACTTACTTCGGCTCGCCGTAGACGATGCCGCGGCCGCCCGTCCCCACGTAGACCCGGCCGTAGACCCGCGGGTCGCCGGTGATCACGCCGCAGAAGCCGTACTGGTGCATGTCGTCGTTGATGCGCACCCAGGTGGCGCCGGTGTCGTCAGAGCGGAAGAAGCCGGTCACGTCGCCGATCTTGCCGATCAGGTACAGCGCGGGATAGGTCTTGCCGGGGGGCGCCTTGCCAAAGCCCAGCGCGTAGGCCTCGCTCACGGTGGTGATGGCCTCGTAGCTCTTGCCCGAGTCGGTCGAGTGGTTCAGCTCTTTGAAGTTGGTCAGCCACACGTCGCCCTCGATGCCGGGGGTGGCCTGCGCCGAGGCGGAGCCGAACTGGTACTCGGGCAGCGCGGGCAGCCCGGTGGGGGAGGGGGTGAAGTGCGCGCCGCCGTCGACGCTGGTGTACGCCTGCCCGCCGCGCGCGTCGAGCACGTACATCTTGCTCGGGTTCACGCGGTCGCCCGCGGGGCGGAAGGGAACCGGCGCCCAGTCCGGCGAGACCGCGGCGTCCGGAAGCCCCTCGGCGCGGGTCCAGGTCGC
>Ga0207701_10004590_pt1 | contig 13982 bp, 12 predicted proteins | sample KBSSwiSSwithPhiX_FD_184294 | JGI IMG/M metagenome (GOLD analysis project Ga0207701, IMG submission 184294) | Switchgrass rhizosphere bulk soil microbial communities from Kellogg Biological Station, Michigan, USA, with PhiX - S5 (SPAdes) (version 2) | ecosystem: Environmental > Terrestrial >... | reverse complement strand
GGGAACGGCCGCGCTCGCGAAAAACACTACTGGCGGTTTCAACACCGCTACCGGGCGCGACGCGCTCAACAATAATACCACCGGTTTTTATAACCATGCCAGTGGTTACCAGGCACTCTTCAAAAACACCACCGGCGGAGGCAATACGGCTTGCGGCTACCAGGCACTTTACAGTAACACCACCGGCAATTTTAACATTGCCAGTGGCCATTCCGCTTTGCATGACAATACGACTGGCGGACAAAACATTGCCATTGGGACGAGCGCACTTAAGAGCAACACTGATGCGGTCGATAACGTGGCGATCGGCGATCTTACTCTTTATACCAATAGCGTTGGCGATAACAACACTGCCCTCGGCGCGAGTGCGCTCTATAACAATATTGGCAGTAATAACATCGCGCTTGGTAATTATGCCGGTGGTGATCTAACTACCGGAGGTCACAACATCACAATCGGCAGCCCCGGCCTCGCCGCCGAGGACAGCACGATTCGCATCGGGAACCAAGGCACTCAGACTGCGACTTATGTTGCCGGTATCTGGCAGGCGGTGATTACCGGGTCGGCTGCGCCAGTGCGAGTGAATTCGTCGGGCAAACTTGGGACCATGCCTTCGTCGGCACGGTTCAAGGAAGCGATCAAACCGATGGACGAAGCAAGCGAAGCAATCCTTTCGCTCCAGCCGGTAAGTTTCCGTTACAAGAAAGAGTTAGACCCGAACGCGGTGCCACAATTTGGTTTGATTGCCGAAGAAGTAGCCCAGGTCGCGCCTCATTTGGTGATAGCTGATGACCAGGGAAGACCGTTCACCGTTCGTTATGAAGAGGTCAACGCGATGTTATTGAATGAGTTCTTGAAGGAACACAAAAAGAACGAGCAACAGGCGAGTGAGATTGCCGATCTTAGGTCGACGTTGCAAGATGTGATGGCGCGGCTCGAGGCCAGGGGGCTTTAGGATCGAAGTAATTGAGTTGTTCAGGAAGACGCCGCTCGATTTGGGAAGGGCCTTTACGCCGCGACCGGGTCAATGCTGACGCGTGTATGCCTCAATCTCGGCACGATCGAGTTTGCCGTCTTTGTTCTTATCGGCTTGACGCATAAGCGCCGTTCCGCCACCGCCGCGACGGCCGTAGATGAGCGCTTCTTCCATTGTCACCACGCCATCCTCATTGCGATCCCGCTCCTTGAACGCTGCACTTTGGTTCCGGTCGCCAGCCGCCCATTCCGCTTGAGTTAGCCGGCCATCCCGGTTCTTGTCCCGGGCAGCGAAGACCATGTAGACAAGATAATCGCCTGCTTCCTCGCGGGAAAGCTTGCCATCGTGGTTGGCATCGGCGAGATCAAAACTGTCCTTCGGACCGCTCTGTTGTCCGCTCTTGCCTGCGACGCCTCCGTTCACAACGCATAAGAAAAACGCTGCTGCACTGATGCAGACGCAGCCTGAAACCATGTGGCGCAAAACCAACGTCTTGTTCTTCATCCTTCGGGTTGTATCAAAAAGCCCTTGTGATCGGCAAGGCTACCTTTCGCACCGCTGATATCCGACCTCGCGCTAGGGCTCCCGCCAAAACTTTACTGCCCAGCCTCCGTCCGGCTGATGCTGCGCAGTCGAGCGGAAACCTTCGCTGTGCAATTTCTCGATCAAGGGCGAAGGCAGAAATGGCGCGATAACAGTCAGTCCTTCGCCTGCTTTTAAAGCATCCACGCGGGAACGAATAACGCTAAACGGTTCGGTGCCTTTTGCGAGCAGCGGTCGAACGTCGAGAGTCTTAAACTTTGTCATTTATTCCTCCCATCGGTTCAGACGCGCACCGGCAATCGTGATAAGCGTGCCCGACCAAAAGATGGAGATAAGCGCGAACCAGGTCGCAGCATGCTCGATCCACCAGTTAGCCAAAAAAGTCTTATTGGCGGCTTCGGCCGGAATTTGTTGGAGGGCAAAGAGCGCTTCGATTCGAAATGCATCGAGCGGATTGAGCATAAGGGCCGCGACCCACAAGTCGGCAACATCCTGGAAGACCGGCCAGCGGGCGGCGAAGAGCGCAAGCAGGTCAACACCGACGAGGAGGAACAGCCAGGTACTCACGCCAATGATTATGGCCTGTGCGCGATCGTGCGCAAAAAAGCCCGCGGCCAAGCCTAACGAGAGAAAGACTCCAGCGAGGAGAAGAGTTTGCCCGTAGAGCAGTCCGAGCTCTCCTGCGGCGGTGCCCGAAATCAACGCCGGCAGGAAAAGCAGCAACAAGACCGCTCCGAAAATTGAGAAGAGCGCCAGGAACTTCCCAATGGCATAAGCGGGGCGAGGAACTGGCTGGGTAAAGAGCATTTGCCACTCTTCCCGTTCGCCCTGTGCACTGCTCACGCCCGCCAGGAGCGCGAAAAGTGAGACAAAATAGAGCGCAAGTTGCAGGACAAAAAAGCCGGCCGCGTTTTCGTCTTCACCAAAAACACTCGCCGCCAGTCCGCCGAGCAGAGAGAGCGCGCAAAACACCTGAAAATAGCGATTGATCAGCGCGGCGCGAAACTCACGCGCGAGCAAAGCTGTTAGTGCGCTTCTCTCAATTAGTGGCGAGATGGCGAGGTTCATTTTGGATATGAGTGGCGAGTGAGATGGCCCGGGCGTCGGGCGCGTCGAAATTGTGCGGCAGATCGGTTGGATCGAGTTCGCGCTCGATCGCACCGTCGCGACAGAGCAAGCAGCGATCGGCAACATTGTTCCATTCCGCGACAAGGTGGGTGGTCACGAGAACGGTTTTCCCGCGTTCCGCTTCGAAGTGGAGGGTTTCCTGGAGCCGTTTTCGCCAGGCCGGATCGAGGCTCAATCCCGGTTCGTCGAGCAGCAGGACCGGCGCGTCGGCGAGGAGCAGCAAGGCGAGTCCGAGCCGCTGCCGCATTCCCCCGGAAAGTTTTCCGGTGCGGATCCGTGCTACATTCGTTAGGCCAGTCAATTCGAGCATGGCTTCGCAGCGGGTTTTCATGAGGCCGCGGAGCCGGGCATAAAACCGGAGAATTTCGAGACAAGTAAGTCGGGGATGAAAGCTCGGGCTTTGCGGCATGTAAGCGAGTCTGCTTTGTGCCTTGATGCGATCGGCTACGACATCGAATCCGTTCACCCGCACGAGTCCGCTATTGGGCCGGATCAACCCGGCGAGCACTTTCAGCGTCGTGCTTTTGCCGGCGCCGTTCGGGCCGACGAGCAACGTGATTGCCCTCGGTTCCGCGCGAAACGTCATGCCACGCAAGATCTCTTTCGCTCCGTAGCTTTTCGTTAGTCTATCGACGGCGATCATTTGGAAGTTGTGAGGGTTGGGCGTGCCAGGCGTTGCGCGCGAAGTTTCCAAAACTGCGAGGTCAACGGCGCCGGATCGTCGATCGAACTCAAGCCTGGAATGGCAGCGCGCTCGTTCGCGAAATGCAGCAACCTGACCGCCGGACTGGCGGAAAGAAACGCGATCGCGGGAAAGTCGCGGCGCAGAATGCCGAAAAGATCCAGCTCGCGATGCGGCAGATCACCGACACCGTCCTGATTGAAATCCAAATCAGCGCCCGTCTCCCAGTAATTGCCAACGCCTTCTACGGCCCATTGGTTCCCACTGCCTTCCGCGACCCCCGTTTCGACCGGATGAAGATTGCGCGCGAAAACATTTTCACTGAAGCGATTGTCGTCCGAATTGGAGCCGAATCTTAGACCAATATAATTATTGCGGACGTGATTACTCACGACCGTGTTTCCAATGCATTGATTGAAGGAAAGACCAACCGCGTTCTGTTCGATCTGATTTCCCTCGAAGCGACTTCGGTCGGTCGATTGAACAATGATGCCGTAGGCGCGCAAACCGCGGTTGCTGACAAAGTGATTGCCGCGCACGGTCAGGTCTTTCGAGAACATGATCGCGGCGCCGGCGGCGTTTTCGGTAAAGGTGTTGTTCTCGAAAACGTTACTATCGGAATACATGTAGTGCAGCCCGTAGCGGGTGTGATGGACGAGGTTTCGCTCGACGCGACAGTTGTTCGTAAAGGAAAAATAAATGCCGTCACGGGTCTCGCTGATTTCGTTCCCGCGAATCAGATTGTTTTCGCAATTCCACTGGTGAATCCCGTTGCCGCGCCGGCTGGCGACGAGTCCCGCGCCGGCGGGATCACAATTTTCGACGCTCTGCCCGATGCCTTTCTCGACCGGTTCGTTCGCCGCGGCGAGAGTTGTTTTGCCCTCGATGCGGTTATCGAGAATGCGCGCTCCGGATATTTTCTTCAGGTAAACGCCGTGCAGGGAGTCGGCGATGACATTCTTCTCAATGGTCGCGCGATTGCCGGTCACGAAGACCGCCGCATCGTCATCGAAAAGATTTAAACCCGAGCCGGTGATGCGCAGACCACGGAGAGTGACATCGTCGGCGGCGATAGTGACGACCTTACCCCTGCCGGGACCGCGAATCTCCGCGCCGGGATCGCCCACGAGCGTGAGCGGCTTGTTAATCACGATCGCACCGAAGTGCACGCCGGACTCCACTCGGATAGTCTCGTTAGGCGCGACCGCGTCGATTTGCTGCTGAAGCGTAGCTGCAGATGTGATTGTCGTTAGGCAAAGCGTGAACACAAGCGCCCGGGTAGCGCACTGCCTGCCCCGGCCAAGAGCTTGCGCATTCACGCCACCGTCTCCTTTCGCGAGACCCAGCCGGCGATCACGATGAGCAAGACTGAGACACAGAGCAGGATCGCACCCAGCTCCGGGTAACTGGACTCCCGGAAATTCGCTATTTGTTCCGTGCCCAAGAGGCGCGGCGTGAAGGGCTTGATGTGCATCGCCGCGTGCGGGTCGAGATTGTGTCCGTATTGATAAAGCCGATACCAAAACGATCCGATTGAGAATATTCCGAAGTAACAATAGACCACGAAGAGGTCGACGAGATTCCCCATTTGCCCGAATACGACCGAGCGCAGGATCATGAGCGTGATCAAACCAAATATGAACGGCATCCAGCGCATCTCGAGAAAGTCCGCCTGCACGATCTGCGCCATTCCGATGTAGTGATTCAGGTTGTTAATCTCGACCAGGTGCTGGCCATTCATTCCGCCGCCGGCGATTTTGTAGCAGTAGATAAACAGATCGAGCCCATCGGAGTATTGCGGAGCGACGAGGTGCATGCGCCAGAGCGGAAGAAAGAGCGAGACGACGATCGCGGCGGCCGCCCCCAGCAGGAGCAAGCGCGACCAGAGATTGAGCGGCCGCGCGAGGAAACGGAACTCGCGCCGGAGCAGGCTGGATAATTCTTTCTTCATAAGCTCCCTGGCCTAACGAGACTGGAGCTGGCTCGAGCTCCAGCCTCGCAGGAAAGATTCGCTCGCTATTGACCCGCGGTCGCCGCCGGCGCTGCGGCCGGAGTCGCGGCGGGCGCGGGATTCCCATAGACGGCGCCCTTGACCGGCTGACCGGTATTTGAGACAACGAGATAACCCTGCATCTCCTGGTGAAGGGCCGAGCAAAAATTCGTACAGTAGAATGGGAAGACTCCCGCCTTCGTGAGCTTGATGTGCATCGTCTTGGTCTCGCCCGGATCCATCACCATGTTGATGTTGTGTTCGATTAGTCCAAATCCGTGGATCATGTCGCGCGTCTGTTCGACGTTGGTAACGTGAATCGTGAGATCGTCACCGACCTGGGCGTCGATCCGGTCGGGCACAAAGCGGCTTCGCACTGCGATCACCTTCGCCTCTACGCTCGTGCCGGTGCGAGTAACGCCCGTGTTTTCCTTCTCCCAAACGGCGCTCGCATCTGTGTTCTCCGCCTTCGGATAAACTTCGATCGGTTGAATTTCGCTCACCTTCAGAATCTGCGCAAAATGCGGTTCCGGTTCGGTGTAAGCTTCGGCGACCATCCGCATCTTAGGGCCGGAGATATCAATGAGCTGACTGGATTCGGGCTGGGATGGTCCCACGTTGACGTGACGCCCAGCCGAGAGTTTGTTCATCGCCACAAGCCATTTCCCGTAGGGATGCGCGGTGTCGCTCCCGGCCACGACGAGGTGACCTGTGCTGTAGTGCGTCGGAACTTTGTCGAGCACGACTTTGTTCATGTCTTTGCGCTCGTCATCGGTCCATGGTGGCAGCTTCCATTTCGTGATATTCGAATCGATGAACATCGAAGTGTAGGCATTACCCAGGCCGTCGAACTGGGTGTGCAGCGGTCCGAGACCGACCGGCACTTCACCTTCCACCACCGCTTCATACTTGATCGTTGGAATGCCGTGAAAATCTCCGTCAAACGTCTTGTTGTTGATCGCCGCGAGCAGCTTCTCGATGTTAACCACAGTTACCGCCGGCTGTAGCTTGCCGCCATACGATAGCCACTTTCCGCTCGGGTCGGTGTCAACACCATGCGGAGATTTTCCGATCGGCAAGAAAAATAGGATTCCGGGCACTTTCGCTGGATCGAGTACCGGCACCCCTGCCATCATCTGCGCTTTGCCCTCCGCCACGGCTTGCGCGGCCGCCCGCCAATTCACGATCGCGCTGTAATCGCGGTCCTTCTGGGTTGAATTCGCTTCCAGGACGTCATGCGCCATTTCCGTGTTGTAACTCGTCCAGAAAGCCCAGCCGCTCGACGGACCTTTACCAGTTGAAGCAAGATCCCAGTCAAAGGGTGGTGTGAGGATTTGCCATGCGACACTCATCTCACCGGTTTTGGGATCGACCTTCAACGCGCTCACCATTCCGTTGAATTCCGTCGCGTAATCGGTTGGGTCGGCCACGCGTCCTTTCGGCAGAGGCACCGAAAAGCGCGATGCCACGAGCAAATATTCGGTGTTCTCGGTCACGAAGGACGAGCCATGATTGCCGCTCGAGTTCGGGATCGGGCCAAGGATTTGGTGCGTCTTGAAATCGCGCAGATCGATCCGCGCGACGCGATTGTTCGCGTTATCGTTAACGAAGAGCCAGCGACCGTCATACTTGGACGCCGTCTGCGACAACGCCGGGTGATGCACATCGCCCCAGGTGTATTCACCCATCATTTTCTTCGATTCCTCATCGAACCCGTAACCGGTCGCCGGATAAGGCGCATAAACCGGAATGGTGGTGATGTGGCGCATCGACGGGATGCCCGCGACAAAGACCTGGCCGGAATGCCCGCCAGAGTAGAAGAGGTAATACTCGTCTTTTTCGCCGGGCGCGACGTAAGTGTTTGAGGCGTTTTGCGCGCGTTCATTTTGTGCGGTGCTCGATTTGTTGCAACTGCTCAAAGTTGCAACAGTGGCGAGCGCCGCCACTGCAATCATGAATTGATTTCTTGTTTTCATGGAATTGATTTGGTTGGGATCGCCGAATTATTGTTTAACCGTCATGAAACCTTTGGTGCCTTGTGAATAGTGGCCGGGAAAGGAGCAGAGATAGAGGTAATCGCCCGGAACGTAGGGCGCGTTGAACGTGACCGTGTCGGTTTCGCCAGGCCCGAGCAGCTTGCTATGCGCTAAGACCTCTTTGGCGGCAGGCGGAACGTAGTCGTGCGACGCCTCGGTTGACGCGGCGTCGAGAAACTTCGTCACGTTTTGCGCGTTCACGCTCCGATCAAGCACGACGAAGTTATGCCCCATGGAAAATTTCGGGGTCGTCCCGACGTTCTTAACCGTGACGATAACTTTTTGCCCCGGCTTGACCTCGAAAGCAGTCAGATCGAACCGCATCTTGTCGTCCGCCTGGACGGTGACTTCTTTCGGCGGCGCCTCGGGCGCACGGGAGCAACCGGCAACGGAAATAAGAAGCGCGCTATAACCAAGCGCGATTTGGAAGATGGACCGGCGACATAAGGTTCTCATGGTCCGACCTCTGTCTCGTTTTAGGACGAGGCCGTCCAATACCTTGCTTGCATCGCACCCATAGGATGCGGCTATTGCGGCTTTAGAGTTTGTCATGCCTCTTCTGTAGCGACGCCCAAGAAAGCGCGCCTTGATCCAGATCAAGATCACTGTCGAATTCTGTGGCACGATTTTCGGACCCATCTTCAGTGTGAACATGAGAAATTTCGTTCGCCGCCACGTCGCACTGGCACTGGTTCTTGGCAGCGCCGCCGTCTGGGCGGGCTGTGGCCGATCGGACCAGAAAGAGACCGGCGCGCAGCAATATGAAGCACGCGGGATGGTGCGCGGCTTCGCGCCGGACCACAGCACAATCCAGGTCGAGCACGAAGCAATCCCGGGCTTCATGCCCGCAATGACAATGCCGTTTATCGCGCGCGAAGAGAAGGAGATTGCGAACCTGCAGATCGGCGATGCAATTTCGTTTCGGCTGAACGTAACCCAACGGGACTCCTGGATCGACCAAGTCAGGAAAATCGATGCGAACCAACTGCATTTGCCGATACCCAAGCCAGGGCCTGCAGCGGACGCCGAAACCACCGCGCGGAACCGGTTACACGAGGGTGACGTGATGCCTGTGTTTGAACTCCGAGATCAGGACGGTAAACCGGTCGTACTGGACACCTTCCGTGGTCACCCTTTCGTCATCACATTCATTTTCACCCGCTGCCCGCTCCCCAATTTCTGCCCGCGGATGTCGCAGAATTTTGCCGAGCTGCAAAAAGCAATTCGGGCTTCAACCGGTCTATCCGCAACAACCCGTCTCCTTAGTATCAGCTTCGACCCACAATTCGACACACCCGAGGTTCTGAAGCAATACGCCAAGTACGCGGGAGCCGATCCGGCTATCTGGAGCTTTGCGACGGGTGACGCGAAGGAAATTCAGCGCCTAACGAGTGGTTTTTCCGTCCTGGTTGAACGGGAATCCAGCACGATCAATCACGGTCTCGCTACTGCGCTGATCAATCGCGAAGGCAAGATCGTGCGGATCTGGCGCGGCAATGTCTGGACGCCGGCGGAAGTGATGGCTGCAATCGAGGGGCGTTAATTCGGAAGTTGTAGTGTCCGCTGTCTCAGCGGACAAAGGGACGATTGTTCGCGAAGCCAACCGAGTGCGCTGAGACAGCGCACGCTACAAAGGCAGACAATTTCCCGTCCCAAAAAGAAATCATTGACGCTCAAATCGCGTTTATTGTATTTATGGAAATTAGCAATACTTCATATCCAAATACCTATGAAAACAACGTTCGCTATCGTTCTTCTTCTCGCCGCCGCAATTGTCTATTTCTTCCAATACACACCCCCGAAAGTTCAAAAAGTTGCGGTCGCCGCCCCAGCCCCCAGACCGGCGCCCGTTTCCCAGACGGTCATCGTCGTCTCGAGCCCTTCTACCTATAATAGGTGGACGTCTTCCAACGATCGCTGGAAGTGCGGGCCGAACGCCCAGACTGACTTGAAGGTTGGTCCCAACGCGCAAACCAATTTCGAACCATTTGCGCCGAGCGAACAGGCAAATTGGAACGAGACTCCTGGCTATACGGTTGCGTCTGCATCGATGTCCGTGTCGAGTAATCAACCCTGGCAGAGAGGTAATCCCGCCGGCTCTCTCTCGATCTCGGCTTCCAAGTAAGCAGGACGAGCCTCTCACGCGGTTTCAAATAGTCCCCTCGCACCCCCAGGCACTCCCCGGTCTGAGTAGTCCAATAGTACCCCCGACAACCCCCACGCTATTGGCTACTCCCGGGGCCTAACGTTTCGAAGTTATCTCATGGAAATCGTCGTCTTGAGCGCAATGAAGGATCTCCTAATGTTTTTGTTTTTGCCGCGGCTGCGGTCCCCGAAGAGGGTCAATGATCCTTGGCTCCGCAGGATAACATAAGGCTGATTCTGCGCGGCCCGCGGCCTTGAACCCTGGACATGCGGAAGCATGTTCCTCCGGAGGGACGCGTTTCCACGCTTCCTTTCACGGCTTCGCGCTATTGAGCTTGAAAATAGCCCAGGGCTTCAACGCTGGGCTTCCCAGAGGTGTCAAGGCCAGTCCCGGCAGGAACGAAAGAACCTCCTATCGTCCCTGCGGGACTTTGTTTGTTTGCATCGGAATCCCAGCGCTAAAGCGCTTCGCTATTTTCGGATTCGTAGCGTGAGAGGCGCACGGCGATTCGGTCTCTGAACCGCCCCCCGCCTCGCGCGCAAAATAAGATCAGCTTTTACCAATTTCCGGAGAGCCGTTACGCCGCGAATGCGAAAACATGGCTCATGATGAATGAGGTTCGCGATCTCGGCTCCAGCACATATACGGTCGAGAGCGACGCCGACAAGGGACTGGTGATCATTCGTTATCGAGGCCGCGTCGCGCCGGCTGACGTCGCGGCTTGCGCGGAGGAAGTCGCAAATGCCCTCGCGGAAATGCCGCCTGGCTTTTGTCTTCTCGTCGATCTGACCGACCTTGAATCGATGAGCGTCGCTTGTGTGCCGTATCTGGAGGAGATCATGCGATTTTGTGATGCGAAACAAGTCAGCGCTGTCATCCGCGTGGTGCCTGACGCTCGTCGCGATATCGGGTTGCAAATTATGTCTCGCTTTCATTACCGGCGCACGGTTGAATTTGTTACCTGCAAGAGTTTGGATGAGGCCGCCGCCATGCTGACTGACGCAGAGCACGAACCAGCCAACGCGGAAGTCTCATCAGATACCCAACATGACTGATCGACATGTTTTCACTCTCGGGATCGAGGAGGAATTCCAGATCATCGATCCGGAGACACGCGGATTGCGCTCGCGTATCGAGCAAATTCTGGAAGACGGAAAGATCACGTTGAAGGAAAGGGTCAAGGCGGAGATGCATCAATCCGTCGTCGAACTCGGGACCGGGATTTGTTCCGACATCACGTGCGCGCGCGCCGATGTCGTGCGGTTGCGAACGGAGCTGGCGAAGCTTGTGGGCCGGCGCGGTTTGTTGATCGCATCGGCTGGCACGCATCCCTTTTCACATTGGATCACACAGCTCATCACCGCTGACGATCGTTACGCGACGATCGTCAAGGACCTCCAACAAATCGCGCGTGCTAATCTCATTTTCGGCCTGCACGTGCACGTTGGAATCCCCGACCGCGAGGAGGGCATTCAGTTGATGAATCAGGCGCGCTATTTCCTGCCCCATATCTATGCGCTCTCGGTCAACTCGCCTTTTTGGCTGGGCCGCAATACCGGATTCAAAGCTTATCGGCATAACATCTTTGAGCGCTTCCCGCGCACCGGCATTCCGGATCCTTTTGAGAGCCTCTCAGAGTATGAAGATTATCTGAAGCTCCTGATCGAAACCAACTGCATTGATAACGCGAAAAAGATCTGGTGGGACATTCGACTCCATCCATTTTTCGATACGCTCGAGTTCCGCATTTGCGATGCCCAGTCACGCGTCGACGACACGATCGCGCTGGCAGCCATGATGCAGGCGGTAGTGGTTAAACTGCAAAAGCTCCTCCGGCAAAACACCTCGTTCCGAATTTATCGACGCCGGAACATCGAGGAGAATCGCTGGCGCGCCTCGCGCTACGGGATTGACGGAAAGCTGATTGATTTCGGACGTCATTGTGAAGTGGAGACGCGCAGTTTGATAAACGAAATCCTGGAGTTCATCGCACCCGAAGTGCGCGAACTCGGCAGCGAACCCGAGATGAAACATATCGAACGCATCATGCGCGAAGGCACCGGAGCCGATCGGCAGTTGGCCGCCTGGCAGGTTCGGCACGACGTCAAAGACGTGGTGGATCAAATCGTTTCCGACACGTACGAGGGGCTCGAGATTTGCGACACGAAACCCGCGGTGCAGACGGCCGTTGCCTAGATCAGCTAACGTTGCGCAGGCGTGCGGCTTTTCTTTTCTGCGCGTCGGGTTTTCAGGCGACAAGAACTTTGAAATGAGCGCAACTTCATTCATGCTGAGCGATGGATAAACCGAAATCCCAGGGGCCGGCTCGGCGCGAAGGTCTCTTTTCCGCGCGCACTTATCGTATCGGCAGCGAAAACGCCTTTCGCATCGGACCGCAGATTCGCGAGCTCGAGCTGCAAGGACACAAAGTCATCAAGTGTAACTTGGGCGAACCCGATTTCCCCCTCGCCAAACATGTCGCAGATGAGATCAAACGACAGATCGATCTCGATCAAACCAAGTATTGCGATCCACAGGGCATCCTCCCATTTCGCGAAGCGATCGCGCGTGTCATTTCGCGCACTCGCCAGATCGATGTCTCGCCAGATCGCGTGGTCGTTTTTCCTGGCGGCAAGCCGCCGATCGGTCTTGCTCAGGAAGCTTACTGCGATCCTGGCGATGAGGTGATTTATCCGAGCCCCGGATTTCCGATCTACGAATCGTTTACCGGTTATGTTGAGGCCAAACCGGTTCCGCTTCATTTGCGTGAGGAATCTGATTTCAGTTTTAGCGGTCGCGATCTCGCGCCGCTCATCACGGATCGCACACGGCTCATCACTTTGAATTTTCCCTCCAACCCCACGGGTGGCGTGGCGACCATGGAGCAGCTTGAAGACATCGCAGAAGTCATCAAAGCGAAGGCGCCGCAAGCGCGGGTTTATTCGGATGAGATTTACGAGAACATCATGTTCGACGGTCACAAGCATCTTTCCATCGCGTCGGTTCCCGGGATGGCCGAACGCACAATCATTGCGAGCGGCGCCTCGAAATCGTTCGCGTGGACCGGCGGCCGGATAGGTTGGGCCGTTTTCCCCACCACAGAGGAAGCGGCGGTCTTTAAGAATCTAAACATCAATTATTTCTCGTGCATTCCCGCCTACAACCAGATGGGAGCGGTGGTCGCGCTTGAGTCGCCATTAAGCGCGGGGACGATCGCGCAGATGTGCGATGCGTTTCAAGAGCGGCGCGATTTAATGGTGGCAGGATTGAATGCCATCCCTGGCGTTAGCTGCCGCAAACCGGGAGGCGCTTTCTATTTATTCCCGAACGTTGCCGGCATGTGCAAAACCCTCGGGGCGATCGAGGCACATGAAAAGATGCCTTCGGATGAGCGGCGACGAAGCAGTCCATCCACTCTCTTGCAAATGTTCCTGCTCTGGCGTCATCAGGTTGCGACGATGGATCGACGTTCGTTCGGTTCTCTCGGATCCGAAGGAGAACATTACCTTCGCCTTTCAATCGCGACTGCGTTGGAGGATCTCAAGGTCGCCTTGGAACGCATCCGCGCCGCCGCCAGTGACGTTGGCGGTTTCCAGGACTTCATTCGCGAAGCGAAGCATCTTTCCTAACGAATTCTTTTGTTGTTGCGAGTAGACCCAACAATTTCTCACGGCGCATCTCTTCCTATCATCGTGAGCGCACCGAAGGAGCTCTGACTCTCTCCGGGAGCTCAGCCGTGGAGAACAGAAATAGTCAGTGATCCTTCACTCCCGCTCAGGACGACAATTATGAGGCGGGATCCCGAAGCGGCGGAATGTCGACAAAGTCTCGCGGGAAGGACGACAACGATGGCTACTCGGATGCCCGCACGATTGGAATCAACCTCGCAGTCCCTGCTTTTTCTTGCCAGGCAGCCGGGCACGAAAATCGGTCGGTGATTGACCTGCAATTTTTCGGAAAACCCGGTTGAAATGGGTGAGCGACTCAAAGCCAACTTCGTAGGCAACTTCGCTCACCCGACGATTGGAATCGAGTAATAACGTCTTTGCCTTTTCGACCCGCACCCGCGCGAGATATTCGGTGAAAGTCAATCCGGTGGCGCGCTTGAAAAGTTTGCAAAAATAAAACGTGCTGGTGTTAACCGACTTCGCGACGGTCGCCAGACATATTGCCCCGCCTTGATTTTGCTCGATGAATTTCTTCGCCCGGGAGACTGCGATCGGCTCATCCGTAGAATCGCCTGTCGCGATCTGGTTGCTCAGGATGGATAAATGGCGCCCGAAAATTTCCAGCAACCGAAGCATCGATTGATACTGCTTTTTCGTTAGGACCCTGGTGTGAAAAAAGGCTTCGCGCGCCTTGCCGAGGTCGACCTTTACTCCCCAATCGACCAGCTTCCTCGCCATCTGGTCGAACCGAAATTTGGTTGGCGCTTCTAAGAACACCTGACCGGTTTGCAAAAAACCAATCAGCTGATCGCC
>Ga0207701_10004587_pt1 | contig 13984 bp, 11 predicted proteins | sample KBSSwiSSwithPhiX_FD_184294 | JGI IMG/M metagenome (GOLD analysis project Ga0207701, IMG submission 184294) | Switchgrass rhizosphere bulk soil microbial communities from Kellogg Biological Station, Michigan, USA, with PhiX - S5 (SPAdes) (version 2) | ecosystem: Environmental > Terrestrial >... | reverse complement strand
GGAAGTAGACCTGCTCCACCGTCGCCGGCGTGGCGCCGACATGGATCACCTGCGGTCCACCATGGCCCATCAGGAACGGCGGCTTCTCGACGGTGTCATGGCCGATCGAAACGATCAGGTCGGCCTGGTCGATGGCCTCGTGAACCCAGTCGCGCTCCGACAGCGCGGCGGTCCCCATATAGAGGTTGGAGCCGGCATTGACGGCGCCCTTCCCCATCTGGGTGTTGAAGAACGGAATCTTGCATCTCCGCACGAACGCCGACAGCGGCTCGGCGAGTTGCGGGCGGCTCGCCGCAGCGCCCAGCATCACGAGCGGCTTCCTGGCGGCCATGATCATGGCCGCCGCACGCTCGATCGCGGCGGCCGGCGCCACCGGAAGCTCGACAATATGCGGGGCAATGATTTCGGCGGTGGCTTCGTCGGCCGCGATATCCTCGGGCAATTCCAGATGCACCGGGCCCGGCCGCTCCTGCTGCGCGACCCGGAAGGCGTCGCGAACCAGCGTCGGGATCGTCGGCGCGGAGACGATCTGCGTTGCCATCTTGGTCAGGGGCCGCATGGTGGCTACGATGTCGACGATCTGGAAGCGCGCCTGACGGCTGGCCCGGATCGTCTTCTGTCCCGTCAGCATCACCATCGGCATGGCGCCGAGATGCGCATAGGCCGCGGCCGTGGTCAGGTTGAGCGCGCCGGGACCGAGCGTCGTCAGGCAGACCCCGGCGCGCCCCGTGAGCCGGCCGTAAGTGGCGGCCATGAAGCCTGCCGCCTGCTCGTGCCGGGTCAGCACCAGCTTTATCTTCGAGCGCCGCAGCGACTCCAGTACGTCGAGATTCTCCTCGCCCGGAATGGCGAAGATGTACTCGACGCCCTCGTTCTCGAGCGCGGCGACCAGAAGGTCGGAGCCCTTGCTCACGCGGCCGAAACGCCGCGCGCCCCCGGTTCGGCTTTTTCCGCGCGGTGCGGCAGCGTCCAGTTCGGGCGAACGAAATGACAGGTGTAGCCGTCGGGATATTTCTCCAGATAATCCTGATGCTCGGGCTCGGCCTCCCAGAACGGCCCGACCGGCTTGACCTCGGTGACGACCTTGCCCGGCCAAATGCCCGACGCATCGACATCGGCGATGGTGTCTTGCGCGACCCGCTTCTGCTCCTCGCTGGTATAGAAGATCGCCGAACGGTAGCTCGCGCCGCGGTCGTTGCCCTGGCGGTTCAAGGTCGAGGGATCATGGATCTGGAAAAAGAATTCCAGCAGCTTGCGAAAACTGATGAGTTTGGGATCGAAGATGATCTCGACGGCTTCGGCGTGATTGCCGTGGTTGCGATAGGTCGCGTTCGGCACCTCGCCGCCGGAATAGCCGACCCTGGTTGAAATCACGCCGGGATATTTGCGCAAGAGATCCTGCACGCCCCAGAAGCAGCCGCCGGCAAGGACCGCGCGTTCCGTCGAAACTGTCATATCCGTTCTCCCTCGGTTGGCGGCGGGCGTCATTCCCGACGCTCTATCTGGGACGCATATTGCAGCCGAACAAGGCAAAAACGCAAATATCGGTGGAACTCGCGAGCGCGGGAGCTGCAACCAGCTGCACTGAATTGGACGCCGGATCGCCGTCACCCGCTGCAGTCACAGCGGATCGCCCTCGCCGTAAGCCATCCGGAGATCGGCGCCGGCACGCCGGCAACCACGGTTCTGTAAAATACTCTTTTGGATACGGGACGGAACCAACGTTCTTCTGGGGCGGCCATGCCGTAGTTCTCGATTCTCGGCTCAGCCGAGACCTGCTGGGTAGCGCCGGTTGGCTTCCTCGAAAACCTGGCGGGCGCGCTCGCCATCGAAGCGCTGCTCGGAAAGCGTCTCGGGGTCCCATTCGCTGCGATGAGCGGTAAACAAATCGCCGCCATAGATGTGGATTGCGGCGGTGAATTTGGACGTCGGGTTGGTGACCGAATGGACAATGTCCTCACCGAGCGGACGGACATCTTTTGCGCCCAGCGAGCAGGCGCCGGCGGCCTCAATCTGCCTCTCCCCAGCCGCGGCGATGCGGCGCCAGAAGATGTTGTCCTCGCGCCCGCCATAAACGCCGATGACCGCCCACATATGATGGTTGTGCGGCATGACGGTCATGTGCGGCGCCCACACCACGTTGAGGATGCTCAAGTCCGGCGAGCGGTAGATCTCCTTGAGACCCGCGCGGTCAGGCTCGCCAAGCGATTGGAGCAGGGCGGCCGGGTCGGATACCGCCCGTTTGACGACCTCGCAGATGGCTTTTGATGAACGGTCGGCGGCGCGCGCGGCGCGGCAATCGGCGATAAATCGATCGAGATCCAACATCGTGTGCGCCCCCGGGGTTTGGCATTCCACGCGTTCAGGCAGGGTGATTTAAGCGCCGATGGGCTTGATTGTCCAATGCATTGATGGTCAATCTGCTCATGTGATTTTTGCATCAATAGCGGAGCTGCGATGAACCTCCGGCAACTGCAAACCTTGATCACCGTCGCCGATGCCGGCGGTTTTGCCAGCGCCGCCGGGCGACTGCATCTGAGCCAGCCGGCGGCCTCGCGCCAGATCCAGGCGCTGGAGGCCGAGTTCGGCGTGCTGCTGTTCGACCGCATCGGCCGCCGCCTTCAACTCACCGCGGAGGGTGAGGACATCGTGCGTCGCGGACGCCGCTTGTTGCAGGAAGCGGATTCACTGCGGGACCGCGCCGACGCGCTCAAGGGCGGGCTCACCGGGACGCTGCGGGTCGGCGCCAGCCCGCAGAATATCGAAACCGTGCTGGCGCCCTTCGTCGCCCGCTTCCGCCGCAAGCATCCCGGTATCGAGGTGCATTTCGTGGAGGATGGCGGAGCCCGCATCAACGACCGCCTTGCTCAGGGCGACGTCCAGATCGTGCTTACCAGCGCCGGCAACGAGTTGTTCTTCGACCGCCTGCTCTATCCGGCTTACGTCCTGGCCGTCGTCGCACCCTCGCATCCGCTTGGGCGGCGCAGTTCAGTCGACGTCAGCGAGCTTTCGGACGAACCCTTGCTGCTCCTGCAGCGCGGGTTCGGCTCGCGCGGCTGGTTCGATGCCGCTTGTCACAACGCGGATGTCAGACCGCCGATCGTCCTGGAAAGCGCGGCCCCGCATACGTTGATGGCGCTCGCAGCCAACGGCGAAGGTGTGGCGATTGTGCCGTCGAATGTCAGCATTCCGCGCAAGGGCGTCAGGGCCATGTCCGTTACCTATCGCGGTACACCGATCGGGCGTTGGGTCTTGGCCGCCTGGGACGGCCGACGGTTCTTTCCGTCCTTCGCCCAGCACTTCGTCGACGATCTGGTCGCCCATGTGCAACGCGACTATCCGAACCGCGAACTGACGAAGCGCATGCCCGCGCTGCAGCGGCCGAAACTGTCGGAATGAAAAGGTCGAACTCCGATTTCAGTCGCTGACTTCGCCGCGCAGCTCTGCCTTGAAGCCATCGGTGTTTTCAAAGTTCACCGTCACCTTGTCGCCGTCGAAGGCCAGCATCCAGGTCTGGATCTCGCCGCGTCCCAGGATCCGGCGCTCCATCGCAAACGTGCGTTCATTGATCCAGCGCCCTCTGGCGGCGTTGATCCCGTATGGCGCCGGAGGGCTCTTGCGAAAGACGCCATCGAGCCCCACCAGGCCTGTGAAACGTCCGGGGTTGCGGTCGGTCTTGCCGGGATAGGTGGTGATCACCCACGACGAGTCCGATTCGAGAAAATTCAGCGTGAAGTTCTTGACGTGCAGCGCATTGTCATCGAACCGATAAACCTTCCCCGAAACGGCCTTGGCGAGTTCGGGCGTGCCGGCCACGGCGGACGGCTTTTCGGTCGCCGCCTGGCGTATCGCCGCCGCCAACAAGGCTTTTGCGATCGGGTCGGCGGGCAATGCCGTATCGGACTTGACCGCGCCGGAGATGTCGTCGATCAGCCCCGAGACCGAGTAGAACTCGTTATCCCGCAACACCCCGGTCATGACGGCGATGACATCATGTTTCGGCATCACGAGAATCAGCTGTGAATGACGACCCCGCGCCATGTAGGCGCCCTTGTCGGGATACGACCACCACAGGTTCGCATAATTGAAGCCGAACGTGGCCGTGACGCCTCCGGCCCTGGTCCGATCGACCCATGACGGCGGGATGATCTGCTTTCCATCCCATTTGCCGTTGTGAAGGTAGAGATAGCCGATTTTAGCCATGTCGTGAGGCGCCAGGAAAAGTCCGGCTTCGCCATCGGTGATCCCTTGGGCATCGACCGCACCCCATTTGGCGCTCTTGATGCCGAGCGGCTCGAACAACTCCTTCTTTGCGAAATCGAAGGCGCTTTGCCCGGACTTCTTGTTGATCAGTGCGGAGAGCAGATAGGGATTGCCGCCGTTGTAATTGAAACTGGCTCCGGGGGCTCCCGCCATCGGCTGGTTCAGCACGAAGGCCGTACGATCGGGGCTCTCATACATCTTCATGATCGTCTCGTCGGGCGTATACGCCTTCTCGACCCACTCGATGCCGGACGTCATGTCGAGGAGGCTCTGGACCGTCATCGCCTTTTTTCTGTCATCGACATTCTGGATCTTCTTGTCGGCAAACAGATCCATCACCGGATGGTCGGCGCTATCGAGGCTGCCGGTTTGCAGCTGGATCGCGGTCAGCGTGCCGACGACGCTCTTGGTCACCGATCGCAAGTCGTGGCTGATGCCGGCGACATAGGGCGCATAGTAGGCCTCGGCCACGATCTTCCCATGGCGGATGATCATCAGGCTGTCTTGCCTGTAAGTGCCGACCGTCTCGACCAGCCGGGCAAGGCTGGCCGAATCCATTCCTTGCTCCTCGGGAGTCGAGACCTGCCACGATTTTGTTGGCCACGGGATTTGCCCGGAGCCGTCATTGTCCGCTGCAACCGCCGGCGCATGGTATCCAGCAAAGCACTGAAGCGTGGCGAGCAGCGCGGCCACCGTGACATTTCTCAGAAGCATGGACATCCTCCAACCAACGTTCGGCGCCGGTGTTTTGAACTGTACAGTAATCGCGCTGGGTGATGAAGGGCGCCAGGTTTCTGTTCATGGCGCACGAAGCGACTTCGCATCCGCCCTCGCCAATGCCTCCGTTCGATCGGTTGTAACCACCACACGCGGGCCCCACCCGCTTGGACCTTTGCCGCGAGAACGCCTCCGCTCCCCGCAACGCCAACGGATCGTTGGGCGCACGGTATATTTACTGCGGGATGAAGGTCTTGCCGGACGGCCCGACGCCGGTGATCTGAATGATTACCTCACCGTCCTTGGCCCACGTAAAGTGCGGAGCTTTTGAAGGCTCGGAGTAGAATGTTCCCGCAGGATATGCCCTGAATTTGCTTTCATCCCACTTCTCGCCTGAGCCGAAGTAGAACGTGCCGGACAGAACGGCGACCGTGCGTACCTCATCGGGATGCCAGTGCGGCATATCTTTCCAGCCGGCCGAGAACTTTACCCGCGTGACGAAGACGCCGGGTTTGGCCGGATCGCCGTACAAGACCGCGGTTTGTGGCGCCCCCGTCAAAGGACCCTTGAACTCTATATCCTGCGGGAGCTTGAGGACGCTCATATCCGTGCCCTGCGCGTAGGCGAGCGTCGCCACCAGCGCAACACAGGGGACCTGCCAACCGGATCGAAATCTCATCGCTAATTCCTCTCCAAGGTCTTTGGTGCAAAGCCGCGACAAGGCTAGCAAGAAACATGCGAAATGGCCATCCTGGGTCGTCAGCAATGGCGCACGACGCGAGCCTCCACGATCCAATTCTTCAAATGGATCGTCATCCCGAGGCCGTGGAACAGCGTTGCTTATGTTGGCGGGCCAGTGAATGATACTCAGGCCGTTCCTTTCCGCCGGAGATCCCGCATGAAAGCCCGATTTATTGCCGCCGCCGTTTGCGGTCTGCTGATGACGCATGTGGCGCAAGCCGCTGAAATCAAACTGCTGGCCGCAGGCGCCATTAAGGAGATTTTCCTCGAACTGGCGGCGCCGTTTGAAGGCAGCACCGGCAACAAGGTGGTGGCGACATGGACCAGCTCGGCTGACATCAAGAAACGTATCGGCGCGGGTGAGGCCTTCGATCTCGTTATCGTGGGAGCGCCCGATGTCGATGCCTTCATCAAGGACGGCAAGATGGTGCCGGGAAGCCGCATCGACATTGCGGGCTCGGGTGTCGGCGTCGCGGTCAAGGCCGGTGCGGCGAAGCCGGATATCGGTACCAGCGAGGCGGTCAAGAACGCCATGCTTTCCGCGAGGATGGTGGCGTATTCGGCGGGCGCAAGCGGCGTCTATGTGCAACGCCTGTTCGAGCGTTTCGGGATCGCCGAGCAGATGAAGAGCAAGTCGAAGCAAACCGCGCCCGGCGTGCGGGTCGCCCAGTATCTGGCAAACGGCGAGGCCGATCTCGGCTTCCAGCAGGTGAGCGAACTGGTCCACGAGACCGGGATCGATTACATCGGCCCGCTGCCGGCCGACATCCAGAACATCACGAATTACTCCAGCGGAATACCCGTCGGCTCGAACGCGTCGGAGCCCGCCAAAGCGCTGCAGGCGGTTCTGTCCGCGCCCGCTGCCGCACCCGTGATCCGGAAGAACGGCATGGAGCCAAGCCGACGGTAATGCTGGCCGACATGCAACGCATGACGTCGCCGGGGCTGACGCTAAAGCGCGACGAGATTTGGATGAATCGTCATCGCGCTTTGGGTTTTTGCTTGAGCATGATCTTTCCGGAAAACCGCTTCACACTTTTCCGGATCATGCTTTAGCCCGATCGCTGCTCACTCCGACTTGTCGACATTCCAGAACACCGGCGTGGCCGGGCCGTCGAGCACGCCGGAGAGCGATTTGCGCCAGGCGGCCGTCACCAGATACTGACCGAGCGGGATGTAGATCACCTGGTCATAGACATGCTTCTGGATCTCGATCGCGATCCTCTTCTGCTCGTCGGGCGAGGATGTGCGCGCAAACGCGTCGCGCAGCGACTCCAATTTGCCGTCTTCGGGCCAGCCGAACCATCCGCCCTTGGTGCCTCTGCCGCTGATCTGCAACAGGCCGACGGGATTGACCACGTCGGCGGCGGTCAGGTTGGTGAAGAACATGTTCCAGCCACCCTCCTTCGGCGGCTTCTGGCTGGCGCGGCGGGAGACCACCGTCTGCCAGTCCGCGGCCTGCAGTTCCACCTTGAAGCCGGCCTCGCGCAACAATTGTGCCGCGATGATCGGCTGCGCCTTCAGGGTTACGACATCGGTCGGCGCCAGCACCACGACCGGCGTGCCGTCATAGCCGGATTCGGCGAGCAGCCGCTTCGCCTCCGCCATGCCGTTGCCTTTCACCAGCGTCTCCGAGCCGAAATCGCTCGCCAGCGGCGCGCCGCAGATGAACATCGCGCCGCAGATTCTGTAATATTGGGGATTGCCGACCATGGCATCCAGCACGTTCTTCTGGTTCATGGCCAGAAACGCCGCGCGGCGAATTTTGACGTTGTCGAACGGCGGATAGAGGAAGTTCATCCGGCCGATGGTCTGGAAACCGAGCCCGTTCAGGGTCTCGACCTTCAATTCCTTGTTGGCGGCGAGCACTGGCAACAGGTCGAACGGCGGGACTTCCACGAAGTCGATGTCGCCGGATTGCAGGGCGTTCACCGCGGTCTGCGGATCCGCCATGGTGATCCATTCAACGCGATCGACCCTCACAACTTTGCCGCCGGCGGTCCAGCTCGGCGCTTCCTTGCGCGGAACGTACTCCCTGTTCTTCTCATAGACCGCCTTGACGCCGGGCTGGAATTCGGCGGTCACGAATTTGAACGGGCCGGATCCGATCTGCTCCTTGATCTGCTGGGTATGCGGCGTTTCCGCCAGCCGCTTTGGCAGCATGAACGGTACCAGCGACGACGGCTTGCCGAGCGATTCCAGCACCAGCCCATACGGTTCTTTCAGCTTCAGCGTGATGGTTTTGGCATCGGTGGCTTCGAGACTTGCGGTGAAGTCCATCAGCTTCTGACCCATGCCATCGCCCCTGGCCCAGCGTTTCAGCGACGCCACGCAATCCTCCGCAGTGACCGGCGCGCCGTCATGCCACTTCAAGCCGTCGCGCAGCGTGAAGGTGTAGGTCAGCTTGTCGTCGGATATTTTCCAATCCGCCATCTGCGGCTGGATCCTGAAACTGGAATCGGTCGCCAGCAGCGTGTCGTAGACCATGTAGCCATGGTCGCGCGTGATGTAGGCGGTGGTGAAGCCGGGGTCGATGATGCGCAGGTCGGAATGCATCACCGCGGTGATGGTCTTGCCGGCGGCAAAAGCCTGCGAGGACAGTACAGCGATCGACAGAACTGCTGCGATCGTGGGATATTTCCAGCGCACTGTGCGAAACATTCGATCTCTCCCGACATAAAACCGGTCAACAGACGATGGCGCGTGTGGCGTAGGTGACGTGACGTGCAATATATCGGGTCGCCGCTCCGGCGGCCATTTGCATAAAGTATCGGCGAGCGAGCCGGTGTCTCTCGAAGCAAAAACTATTCCAACTCGCGGGCCAATCGAAAGGGTGCCCCACTTCGTGCGGGGTATCAAGCGCCGCAGCGGCCCCATCGATCCACGCGGACGAATGGCCAAATGTGCTTTTGGCCCGGACGCACAGTTTTCTACGGACGTTCCTTCGGCTATCATCGATCGCCGCGAGATCGACGCGACATTTGAATGCACAGGCAAGACCGTCCGATGCAAATCCTTGACCAATTGGGTTCCGGCGAGGGCCTGCCGACCGAGGCGATCCGGGCGGCGACCGCCGACCGGACGATGGTGGCGCCGCTGCTGTTGGAGGCCATCGATAGATACGAGCCTGCGAGCGAGGTTGAAGAGAACGGACTGTTCATCGCGTTCCATCTGCTTGGCCAGTGGCGGGAGCAGTCGGCGTATCGCCCGCTGGCGCGGTTCCTTCGCCGGCCAGATGTCGAGTTCATTCTTGGCGACGCCACCACTGAAACCAGCCATCGGATCATGGCAAATGTTTTCGATGGCGATCCGCGTCCGATCTACGACATCATCCAGGATTCCAACGCGGATGAGTTCGTGCGCGCGCGCATCTTCGACACCCTCGTCATACTGGTTTTTCGTGGGGAACTCGACCGAACGGCGGTGGCCGATTTTTTACGGTCCGCCTTCGACGACCTGCAGCCTCGGGAGCGGAGCGCCGTTTGGGATGGCTTTCAGCGCGCGGTCGCGCGGCTCGCGTTGACCGAACTCGAGCCGCTGGTGCGGGAGGCATTCCGGCGCGGCTTTATTGACGAGACAATGACGAGGTTGAATGAATTTGAGGACGATTTGAAACGGGCCTGCGCCGGTCATCCGGTGCAGCCATGGCAACGCACGGAATATGAGGCGTTCGGCGATGTCATCGACGAGCTGGCAGACTGGACGGGATTCAAGCCGCAGCAGCCTTGGGATCACAGCGCGGACGACTGGCGTCCCGATCCGGATCCATGGCCGGGAATGCCCGCGCGCAATCCGTTCCGCAATATCGGCCGCAACGACCCCTGCCCCTGCGGCAGCGGCAAGAAATTCAAGAAGTGCTGCCTTGGCAAGGAGGATCAGCTGGAACTCGTAGCGCCCGACGATCCCTTTGACCTGGACGAGGTTTATCAATCCGACGACGCCGATGAACCGATTCAGGACTACGATGCACTGGTAGCACCTGACCCGGGCGACTGGCTCGCGACCGACGAGCAACGGCGTGTTGACGTGATCGAGCGTTATCACCGCCGTGAAGGTATCGAGGTGGAACGCCCGACGGTGCATGCGACGTTTCACGCCATTGTCGAGAGCCAGATCGCGGAAGGAGATCAATTGCCGGTCCGCCGCACCCTGCTGCGGCTGATGGCCGAGGGCCTCGACCGTCACGAAGCCATCCATGCGATCGGCTCCGTCCTTGCAGGCTACGTCAACGAGTTGTTGCGCGAGCCGGATTTGCAGACCCGGCCGTCCGAGGGCGACCCCAACGCCGCCTATTTTTCCGAGCTTGAAGCGTTGACGGCCGAAGGCTGGTTGCGCTCCGGATGATGCTCACAGGGCGTGAGGTGCAAGCCATCGCCATTCCACTCTACGGCCCGCGGTCGAAATCGTCCTCGAAACGCAGATGCTTGACGCTGCGGCCACGGCGGCGCACGAGCTTCAAGGCCTCTATCCCGATCTTGATATGCTTTTCGACGTAGTTCTCGGTTACCAGCCGATCCGACGCCTCGGTCTTCACGCCCTCGGGGATCATGGGCTGATCGGACACCAGAAGCAGCGCGCCGGTCGAAATGTGGTTGGCGAAACCCGCCGCAAAGATCGTCGCCGTCTCCATGTCGATCGCCATGCTTCGGGTACGACGCAACGTTTCCCTGAAGCGGTCATCGTGCTCCCAGACGCGACGATTGGTGGTGTACACGGTGCCGGTCCAATAGTCGTGGCCGAGATCGCGGATCATGGTCGACACCGCGCGTTGCAACTGGAACGCGGGCAACGCGGGAACCTCCGGCGGCAGATAGTCATTCGAAGTACCTTCACCCCGGATCGCCGCAATCGGCAGAATCAAGTCGCCAATCTGATTTTTGCGTTTCAACCCGCCGCATTTGCCGAGAAACAATACGGCTTTCGGCGCGATGGCGCTCAGCAGATCCATCACGGTCGCAGCATTCGGGCTTCCCATGCCGAAATTGATCAGCGTGATGCCTTCGGCGGTCGCGTTGGGCATCGGCCGATCGATGCCCTTTACCAAACCGCCATGCGCGGTGGCGAACCATTCGACATAATTGTCGAAGTTGGTCAGTAGAATATATTCTGCGAATTCGGAAAGCCGGGTGCCGGTGTAGCGCGGCAGCCAGTTTTCCACGATGTCCCTCTTGTCTTTCATCGCTTCGACTCAATTGCAGGCACAACGATCCTATCACGCCAGTGATCGAACGGCTGGCGAAATCGTTTTCGCGCCATTCCGCCCTGCACGCTCAGGAGCCGTTGGGCTTGCGCCCGGCCTGGGGCGCCTCTTGCCTCAGTTTTTCCAAGGCGTCCGGCATCATCCGGCCGAACATCGAGCTCAACATCGCGGTCGGGATCAGGCCTGCGTTGCCACCCTCCTGACCCTGCGTACCAGACATCAGAAACTGCGGCACCAGCGGCTGATTTATCTTGGTCAGGGCCTCGGCGAACTTCGTGAAATTCTGTTCGGCCAACCGGAATTCGGGACCGCCATAGGCATCGACGGAAAGTTTCGTGGCCTGGGCATTGGCGGCGCCGATGGCCAGCACCCGATCGGCTTCACCCTGGCCTTCCAGGCGCGACTGCGCGCCGACCGCGGCCGCGGTCACCTTGCGGGTCTCGGCATCCTTTTGCGCGCGCGCAAATGCTGCCGCGCCCTCGTTTTCGTTGACCTTGATCTGAATCAGAGATTGCGTCAGCGCCGATTGCGCGGCGGCCGTCGCCTTTGCTTCATTCAGGGTACGCTCCTGGATCGCAGCCTTTTCCTGTTCCTGGTAGGTCTCGACCTGCTCGCGCGCGATCTGGCGTGAGCGCAACTGAATCAGGATATTCTCGATCGTATGGTCCGCCGCGGCGGCGCGCGGCGTACCGATCAGCACTTCCTGCAGATCGAGCGAATAGCCCTCGAATTTCGCCTTCATCTGCGCCGCCGATTCCTCCTGGATGGCGGCCCTGTTCTGCAGCAATTCGATCAGGGTCATCTTCTGCGCGATGTTCTTGAAGAATGCGCTGACCATCGGATCGAGCGTCTGCTCGACCAGCTTCTTTACGTCGCCAAAGCGTTGTATGATCATCGGCGCTTTCTTGTAGTCGATATGCATCACCACCGAGAGCGGCAGCGTCGGCTCGAACGCGTCCTTGGTGATCAGGGAGATCTCCGACAGATTCTCGTCGAGCTTCATGGCGCCGACTTCGCCACGCACCCATTTCAGGATGAAATTGACGGTCGGGATGATTTCGATTTTGCCGGCGTAGGTGTTGAAGGCGTATTTTCCCGGCAACAGCGGATCTTTCCAGACGCCGCGGCCGCCGTTCACAACGAGCTCGCCATGACGGTATGATTCGCCGGATACGTCGGCCGTCCTCGGTCCGGTGTAGGAAATGACGACGCCGACATTGCCGACCGGGATCACGGTTTTAGGCACGGCTTCAACGGTCGCGAACAGCCGGTTGATGTACCAGGTGCCTTCGACGATGACCTGCAACTGCCGGCCACGATAACCGCCGCCGTTCAGAAACTTCTCGGGCTCCTGAAAATTGTTGTGAAAGGTTTCGTCCTCTCGCAGATCGGTTCCGACTTCCGGCGCAATGATTTCGCCGGGAGGCAGCGACGGACCATCATGTACGGTGACGACCCCGACCAGATCGTGATCGGCCGCCAGGATAACCGGCGCAAAGCCCCACCGATCCGTGATCGTCAGCTGCATGTTGTCGAGGATGCTGCGCTCCTGCTCGCTCAGCGCATGCCCGTAAACGCGGTCATCGGTGATGATGGCGAACTGGGTGGTATTGATCGCGTAGGTCCCTTCGCGCAGAACTTTGCGCTGCGGGCCTTTCTGGCCGCCACCGAGCAGAAATCGTCGCGCGTCCTGAAAGTCGGATTTGTCCTCGCTGTCGTTGGCGCCGAGCACCTGCGACGCGCCGAGCGGCGCGCCGTCGCGCGCGAACACATAGGCGATCTTGCCCTGCCCGACCGTAACCAGATCCGATTTGTGGATCCGGTACATGAACGGAAAGAACACGTGCAGGCCACCGCGCAAAACCTCGGGCTCGTAGCCAGCCTCGCCATGCAACGCGATGAAACCGGTCTCGACCGAACCTTTGGTCGTCCACAGCTTTTCGACGATACCGACCTGGTTGTTCGGTATGTAGCGAAAGATGTTGGCAACGCGCAGCAGGATGAGAATTGCGACAATTGCGGCGGCCCAAAGCGCCGGCTGGATAAAACCAGCTAAACTATTGATATCCATGTTCGATCTCCAGATATGTCCGGCTGATCGTGCCTCGACACAACTCCACAGCCCGGAATTGTGGGGGACAGCTGTGACATCCCCACGGGATATCCAGACGGCTGGATCGGAAAGATTTGTTCCGGGAAGGCTATTGAAATTGTGCGGGTCGCCACCAAGCGGCGGCAGTCGGCGTCAAATCACGAAAAACCCATGGCTGGCGTCACGCCGGAGCTGTTCGACCAGGCCATATTCCCAGTCGAGATAGGCCTGCATCGCGGCGGTTGAAACCTCGGTGCCTTCGTAAGGCCTCCGGTAGCGGTGCGCCGGATCGGGCTTTGGCAAAATCACGGGCGGCCCGACTTCCAGCGCGCCGTCATAGCCGCCGTCGAGCACGTAGGTCTCCCATCCCATCTGCACGAGCCAGGATGCGGTCATGTCGGCGCGGACGCCGAGATTGTCGGTCAGGAGAATGCGCGCGCCGCGCACCGGTGCTGCCATGTCGATCTCCTGGACCAGCTGGCCGCCGGCGTAATGACGAAAGCCCTTGAGGTGACCGGCGGCGAATTCTTCGGCGTCCCGCACGTCGAACCGATAGAGCGTGCGGCTCGTCTGCGCCTCGAGCACGCCGAGTTCCGCGATGCCGACACGGCGCACGCCGGCGCGATAGGCGACATCCCGGGCATTGGCCTTTGCGCCCTCGACGGCGCCGACCGCACCGCGGCGGCCGGCGCCATGTTCGAGATTTTGTTTGGCGAGCGTCCAGCCGATGGTGCCGTTGCGCAGCGCCACGACTTTGTTGGCAACGCCGGCGTTGATCAGCGACTGGGTGCCGATGATCGAGCGGGTGCGGCCGGCGCAATTGACGATGATGGTGGTGTCGGGATCGGGCGCCGCCTCGGCCGCGCGCAGCACCAGTTCGCCGCCGGGCACGCTGATCGACCCCGGGATGTTCATGGTGGCGTATTCGTCGAACCGGCGAACGTCGAGAATCCGGATGTTGGCCTTGCGCG
>Ga0207701_10004585_pt1 | contig 13986 bp, 10 predicted proteins | sample KBSSwiSSwithPhiX_FD_184294 | JGI IMG/M metagenome (GOLD analysis project Ga0207701, IMG submission 184294) | Switchgrass rhizosphere bulk soil microbial communities from Kellogg Biological Station, Michigan, USA, with PhiX - S5 (SPAdes) (version 2) | ecosystem: Environmental > Terrestrial >... | reverse complement strand
CGCCGGCCGGTGACCAAGGCCGACATCGACCCGCTGTACGCGTTCTACCAGCAGCGTCGGGCGGACGCCGACTTCGAGAGCGGCATCCAGGCGGCGATCGAGGCGATGCTCGTCGCGCCGGAATTTCTCTTCCGCGTCGAGCAGGATCCCGCGTCCGCGAAGCCGGGCGAGCCGCATCGCATCACCGACGTCGAGCTCGCGTCGCGGCTCTCGTTCTTCCTCTGGAGCAGCATCCCGGACGAGGAACTGCTGACGCTCGCCGAGCGTAACCGGCTGTCGGACCCAGCGGCGCTGGAGCGGCAGGTGCGGCGCATGCTCGACGATCCGCGCGCCGATGCGCTCGTGTCCAATTTCGCCGGGCAATGGCTCCACCTGCGAAATGTCGACACCGTCAAGCCGGATCCGATCCTGCTGCCATTCGACGAAGCACTGCGCCAGGCATTCCTCACCGAAACGACGCTCATGGTCTCGAGCATCATGCGCGAGGACCGCAGCCTGCTCGATCTGCTGTCGGCCGACTACACCTTCGTCAACCAGCGTCTGGCGGAGCACTACGGGATTCCGCGCGTCTACGGCTCGCAGTTCCGCCGCGTCGCGCTCGCCGACGTGAACCGCCGCGGCCTGCTCGGTCAGGGCAGTGTCCTCACGGTCACGTCGTACCCGAACCGCACCTCGGTCGTGCAGCGCGGCAAGTGGATTCTCGAGAACCTGCTCGGGACGCCGCCGCCGCCGCCGCCGGCCGATGTGCCGGAGTTGAAGGCGGCGCCGCACGGCAAGGTGCTGACGATGCGCGAGCAGATGGAGGTGCACAGGGCCAACCCCGCCTGTGCCGCCTGCCACGCCCGCATGGATCCGATTGGGTTCGCGCTGGAGAACTACGACGCGGTCGGCCAGTGGCGGACCGAGGACGCCGGCACGGCCATCGACGCTCGTGGCACGTTGCCCGACGGCACCGAATTCGACGGACCGGCCGGGCTGAGCCAGCTGCTGCTGACCAAATACCGCGACGATTTCGTGCGCACCGCCATCGAGAAACTGCTCACCTACGCGCTCGGCCGCGGCGTCGAGCACTTCGACGCGCCGACGATTCGCTCGATCGGCCGCGAGGCGGCGGGCGATAATTACAGAATCTCGTCGCTCGTGCTCGCGGTCGTGAAGAGTGCGCCGTTTCAAATGAGGAAGGCGTCGGACTGATGACCATGTTCAACCACTCGCTGCCCCGACGGACATTTCTGCGCGGTCTCGGCGCGACGCTGGCGCTGCCGATGCTCGATTCGATGACGCCGCCGCTGTCGGCGCTCGGTCCGTCAACGCCGCCCATCCGTCTCGGCTACGTCTACACCCCGAACGGCATCGTCGGGGCGTGCGACAAGAGTCCGCGCCCCTTCATGTGGACGCCGAAGACCGTCGGCGCGAACTTCGAGTTCAGCCCGACGATGAAGGCGCTCGAGCCGTTCCGCGACCAGATCAACGTGTTGAGCGGCCTGGCGCAAGTGACCGGGCGGGCGCTCGGCGACGGCCCCGGCGACCACGCCCGCGCGACGGCAACGTTCCTCACCGGCGTGCATCCCTACAAGACCGGCGGCGCCGACTTCAGGCTTGGCGTCTCAGCGGACCAGATCGCGGCGCGCGAGCTCGGGAAGTACACGCAGCTGGCGTCGCTCGAGCTCGGGTTGGAGCCGCAGCCGCTCGCCGGCAACTGCGACTCCGGATACACCTGCGCCTACATGTCGATGTCATGGCGCGGACCGAGCAGTCCGCTGCCGGCCGAAATCAATCCGCGCGCGGTGTTCGAGCGTCTGTTCGGCGACGGCGACAGCACGGATCCGAAAGTCCGCGCGTCCAGGCTCGAGCAGCAGAAAAGCGTGCTCGACTACGTCACCGGCAGCCTGTCGCGGCTGCAGCGGAGGCTGAGCACCGGCGACAAGCAGAAGATCGACGAGTACTTCGAATCGGTCCGCGACGTCGAACGTCGCATCGCGCTCGCGGAGGCGCAGAACGCGTCGCTGGAGCTCCCGCACCTGGAGCGGCCGGGCGCGGTGCCCGACGACTACGCCCAGTACTCGAAGTTGATGATCGATCTCCAGGTGATCGCGTGGCAGACCGACATGACGCGCGTCGCGTCGTTCATGCTCGGCCGCGACGGCAGCAACCGTTCGTACCGGGAGATCGGCATCTCGGACGGGCACCACTCGATCTCGCACCATCAAGGCGACGACGAACGCCTCGACAAGCTGATCAAGATCGACGAGCTCCACGTTTCGATGTTCGCCTACCTGCTGCGCCGGCTGCGGGAAACACCCGACGGCGACGGCACGCTGCTCGATCATTCGCTGGTGGCGTTCGGCAGCAGCATCAGCGAGTCGAACATCCACACCCACGACGATTTGCCGATCGTCGTCGCCGGCACGGCGAACGGACAGCTGAAAGGCAATCGGCATCTGGTCTACGGGAAGGAAACACCGCTGAACAACCTGTTCCTGAGCATGTTCGATCTCGCCGGCCTGCCGCACGTCGACGGGTTCGGAGACAGCACCGGAAGGCTCACGCACCTGTAGCGATGTCACACCGTCTCATCCGGCGCACGCGGGCGATCTGCAGCGTGTGCCTCTGGACGTTGGTCGTGCTGTTGCCCGTCTACGCGCAGCCGCGTGACGTGCGCCTGCTCGACGCGGTCAAGCGCCGCGACCAGCAGGCGTTCGCGTCGCTGCTGCGCGCGAAGGCGGACGTGAACGCCGCCCAACCCGACGGCGCAACCGCGCTGGCGTGGGCCGTCTATCTCGGCGAGCGCGGCATGGCGGAGGCGCTTCTCGACGCCGGCGCCGCCGTGAACACCGCCGACGAATACGGCGAGACGCCCGTCACCCTCGCGGCGGCCAATGGCGATGCGGCGCTGGTGCGGCGGCTGCTCGCCGCGGGCGGCGACCCGCGCGCTGCGCGCTGGAACGGTGAGACCGCGGTGATGATCTCGGCCGGCGCGGGCAGTCTCGAGATCGTGCGGGCGTTGGTGCAACGCGGCGCCGATGTGAACGCGGCAGAACCGCGCGGCCGGCAAACCGCGCTGATGTGGGCCGCGGCGGAAGGGCACGAGGACGTGGTTGCCGGCTTGATCGAGATCGGTGCGAGCGTTGACGCCACGTCGAGAGCCGGCTTCACGCCGCTCGTCTTCGCAACCGTTAAAGGCGACATTCCGTCGATGGAAACGCTGCTCCACGCCGGCGCGAACCCGAACGTCATGCTGCAGTCGGGCGCCAGACCTGTGATCGTCGCGCTGCAGTACAAGAACACCGAGGCCGCGCTGGCGCTGCTCGAGGGCGGCGCCGATCTCGACGTGCGGGATCGCGCCGGGAACACCGCGCTGCATCTCGCCGCGCAGGTCGGCCACCTGAAGCTCGTGCAGGGACTGCTCGCGAGAGGCGCGGATCCCAATGTGCGGACGCCGAAGGCGGCGACGGCGGCGGGCGCTCGCGGCGGCGGCGGTGGTGGACGCGGCGCGGCGGCGGGCGAGCAGACGCCGTTGATGGTCGCGGCGCGCAGCGACCGCGAGGACGTCATGCGGGCGCTGGTCGCGGCCGGAGCCGACCCCGCCTTGCGGGCGCAGGATGGCACCAGCCTGCTGATGGCAGCTGCATCCGGCGCGCGGCTCGCGACCTTCAAGTATGCGTTCGCGATCGATCCGCACGTCGACGTCGTCACGACCGCGGGCAATACGGTGATGCATACGGCGGTCGCGATCAACGGCCGGACGCAGCCCGAGGTGTGCGAGGTGATCCAGTTTCTCGCCGACCACGGCGCCAGGCTCGACGAACTGAACGCCGCCGGGCGCACGCCGATTTCGATCGCCGACAACCTGCCGGTCGATCTCGCGGTCGATCTGCTGACCAAGCTGATCACCGCGGGCGGCGGGAAGCCGAAGATCCCCTCGAAACGATGAGACACGCGGCCGCGTACGTCCTCTTTGGCGCGACGGTCTGGCTCGGCACGCAGGCGCCGGCCGTGTCGCCGCCGCCCAGTGGATTGCCGCCCGCCGACTATTCGCTCGGGCCGGACTCGCAGGCGCAACCCGGCGTCCCGAAGGGCGCCGTGACGCGCCACGTGCTGGCGCCTGGAAAGTTCTTCCCGGGCACCCCGCACAACTATCAGGTCTACGTACCGGCGCAGCGCGACGCGGGCCGTCCGCTGCCGTTCATGATTTTCCTCGATGGCGGCGGCTACGCTGGCGACAACGTCCGCGTGCCGGTCGTGCTCGACAACCTGATCGCGAAACGCGACCTGCCGCCGATGGCCGCGATCTTCATCGACCCGGGCGTGATGCCGGCGCTGTCGGAGGCGGCGCAGAATCGCTACGAACGCATCTTCGAGTACGACTCGCTGACGCCGCGGTTCGCGAACTTCCTGGTCGAGGAACTGATTCCCGAGGTATCGAAGCTGTGTCCGTTGTCGAGCGATCCGAACGATCGCGGCATCGCCGGCTTGAGCACCGGCGGCGTCGGCGCGTTCGTCGCCGCGTGGAACCGGCCGGACCAGTTCCGGCGGGTGATCACCTGGATTGGCAGCTTCGGCAATTTCCGCGGCGCCGATCGCCTGCCTGGTCTCATCCGCCGCACTGAGCCGCGGCCGATCCGCGTCTTCATGCAGACCGGCCGTCAGGATCTGGTGAACTACGCCGGCAGCTGGTATCTCGAGAATCCGCGGATGGCCGCGGCGCTCGAGTTTGCCGGTAACGAGGTGAAGATCGAGCTCGGCGAGGACGGCCACAGCAACCGTCACGGCGCGTCGATGCTGCCCGATACGCTGCGGTGGTTGTGGCGAGGGTATCCCCAGCCGGTCAGCGTCGGTGAAGCCGCGGTGCCCGGCATGGGACGCGGCATCTTTGCGCAGCTCGTGCCGCGGCGCGAGCTCGTGCCGCCGCCGCCGAATCCATCGGCACCGGCGCAAGCACAGGGCCGAGGCACACCAGCCGCGGGTCGCGGCAGTGGTCCCCGCGGCGCGGTCTACGCGCTGATCTCGCCAGACAAACCGTGGGAGCCCGTCGGCGACTCGTACAAATCCGCGACCAGTCCGGCGGCCGACAAGGACGGCAACGTCTTGTTCGCCGATCCGGAGGGCAGCAGGATTTATCGGGCCGATGCGGCCGGCACGGTGACCGTGTTCAAGGACAATACCGGCGGCGCGCGCGCGCTTCGTGTCGGCGCCGACGGACGAGTGTACGCGGTGCAGCCGGCGGCGAAGCGCCTCGTGTCCTACGGACCTGGCGGCGACGAGAAGACGGTCGCGCGAAATCTCGAGGCCAACGATCTGGCGCTGACCAGGACCGGCGCGATCTACTTCGTCGACACGGCACACAAGACGGTCGGCTACATCAGCCCCGCCGGCGAGCGGCGCGTCGTCTACGAGCGCGGCGAGATCATGAGCCCGTCGGCGCTCACGCTCACCCCGGATCAGGCAATGCTGCTCGTCGGCGACGCGATGGATCGCTTTCAGTGGTCGTTTCAAATCGCCGCCGACGGATCGTTGACCAACGGCGAGCCGTTTCAGCGGTTGGAGATGCCCGAAGAAGGACTGTTCAGCGGCGTCGCCGGGCTCGCGGCCGATACGCTCGGCTACATGTGGGCGACGAGCGCGATCGGCATCCAGGTGTGCGAGCAGCCGGGCCGCTGCACGAACATCCTGAACAAGCCTGAGTTCAACGCCAGGCCGATCGGCAGCATCGCGTTCGGCGGACCGGGGCGCGCGTGGCTGTACGTCACCCAGGGCGGACGACTGTTCCGTCGCGAAACGAAGCGAACTGGTGCCGTGGTATGGGAACCGGTCAAGCCGCCGCAGCCAGGATTGTGAACCGGTCGTGAAGGCGATGCTCACGGCAGCTCTTCTCGGCGCGTGGCTTGCCGCCGTCGCCGGCGCGCAACAGACCACGATCACGGTCGCCGACGGCGTCTACACCGAGGCGCAGGCGAATCGTGGCGCGGCGGCCTACGAGGTGGCCTGCGCCGGCTGTCACCGCGCCGACCTGAGCGGCAACAGCGGTCCGGCGCTGAAGGAAGAGCGATTCGCGCGCGTCTATGCCGGCAAGGATTTGAAGACGCTGTACTCGAAGGTCGCCGATACGATGCCCCGCAATACGCCGGGGAGCCTTACTACCGATGTGTATCTCGATGTCGTCGCGCACATGTTGAAGGAGAACGGATTCAAGCCCGGGGCGCGGGAGTTGACGGCGGATGCGCTCGAGGCGATTCGCGTCGTGCCCGGACAGCCCAAGCCGGCTCCGCCGGTCGGCGATTTCTCGTACGTCGAAGTGGTGGGCTGCCTCACCCCAGGCCCTCGGCACACATGGATGCTGACGCGTGCGAGCGAGCCGGTCGCCGTGGTCCCGTCCGCGCCGGGATCATCCGCGGCGAAGGACAAACCGCCTGCCCTGAGCGAGCGCCCGGTTGCGTCGCGAGTCGAAGGGCCCGGCACGCAGACGTTTCACTTGCTGGATGCGATGGCGTACGCGCCGGACGATCGCAAAGGCCAGACGATCTACGTCCGCGGGTTGTTGATCAAGCTGGCGGGTGAGCCGCGGATGACGATCAGCACGTTCGAGACCGTCTCGCCGACCTGTCGCGACTAGCGCGGTTTCTCTTTTTCGTAGGGCAGCCCTTAAAGGGCCGCCGGCGACCCCGAGGCAGCCCTGAAGGGCTGCCCTACGGCAACCTTGACACGAACGAAGCGATCGCGTTATCGGCCAGCGCCGGCTGGTCGTCGAGGATCAGGGCCCTCGCGTCTGGAATCGTCGTCAGCTCGACCCGCGGATTGCGCGGGTATCCGCTCCACCCGTCCTGGAACGACGCCTTGAACCAGCCGAGCGCCGGGTTGGTGAGCACCGTCTCGTTGAAGCCGGGCTTCAGCACGAGAACGGGGACGCTGATCGCACCGAAGGCGCGCCGATGATCCGAGGCCATGAACTCGACCAGATAGCGGATCTTCACCGGCAGCGGAACCTCTTCGATCTCCTTCCGGACGCGCTCCGCCCTCACCGCGTCGTTCGTGAACATCTCCGCCGGATAGTTGTTGCTCTCCCACGTTTCGGGAGTCACGTACTTGAACCACTGCTGCGCCCAGCTGTCGTCGACAATGGCGACGCGTTCCTCGGGAGTGGCCTCGCGGCCCGAACTCGTGGGATACGGCTGCACCGCCATGCTCGCGATCTCGACGACCCCGCCAACCAGTGATGGATGGCTGAGCGCAAGTTCTTCGACGGCCAGCGAGCCCGGAAACCCATGCGCGACGATGATCGGCTTCTCGAGGGGCTGACGTTCGATCAGCTCGCGGATGTCTCGCGCCAGCCGCCGTGTCCAGGTGAACGCGCCGTAGCTGGTGGTTGCCGGAGGCATCTCACGCGGCTGCGTGCCGGCCAGGCCAGGCGGCGTGATGAGGTGAAACGTATACCGCGAGCCGTTTCGTGAAACGAACCGGTCGAACACGTCTTTGCTCGAGTACAGACCCGGAATCAGGATCATCGCAGTCCGGCCGTGCCCGCTCCGGGCAACCCTCGCCGACGCGGTCTCGCGGAGGACTCTGTGTCCGGCGGGGAACGTCAGGTTGTTGCGGCTGACATCGATCTCCCGCAGGCCTCGGGCCGGACGCGGTGCGCCCAAGTCGATCTCGGCCGAGCGCGCGTTGGGGATGTCATCGTTCCATGCGTCGTTCGATCCGACGGCCGCGAACGCCTTCATCGCCATCCGGTCAGTGAGCTCATCGCGCCGCACGCCGATGAGGATGGCGTCGCCCTCGACGCGAACCTCGACGTTGTCGCGGCGCAGGTTTGCGAACTCTCTGCGCATTGCGCCGGCCGCATCGCTGATGCCGAGGGTGCCGGCGTAGCGGCCGCCGGTTCTGGTCACCGATACCGTGATCAGACGATCGAAGGCGAACTCCTTGTTGGCGCCCCACCAGTTCGCCTTTTCGCTTTGCGCCGCGCCCGTGTCGACCCCGATTGTGACGCCAAACGAATCCGCATTCAGCCCGCCGAACATGCTCACGCGGAACCACAGCATCCCGGCCGGCTCGTCGTAGCGATAGGAGAGTTGCGCCGCGTCGGCCAAAGACGAGTCACGAGCGTCGCCCTTCGGATCGACCGCGACAACCGTCCACACGCGCGATCCGGGTCCGGGACCGGGCGCAGCGGCCAGCAGTGCCGACGACAGAAGCACCACGCCGAATGTCATTCGTGTCATGCCGCGATGGTAGGGACGCGCATCGAGGCGATCCATCGGCATTCGGCGAACCGACAGAATCGGTCGGCGGGCGGTCATCAACCGGCGGGATAGTTGGGGTACGCTCAGCCCACCATGAGCCGCGGACTGATTCGCCAGTGCGCAATCGGCGTTGCCGCATGGCTTCCGTTCTTCGCGCTGTGGACCGCCGTCGCGATGTCGTCGGGGCTGATGACGCTTCGGGCGGCCCTCCTCAGCGCGTCGATCGCGATGGGCAGCGCCGGCGTGCTCGGCGTCCTGGTCTGGCTCGCGTGCCGGCGGTGGCCGTGGCCGCTGGGATTCAGGCTGTGGTTCTACGCCCTCCAGATCGGGCTGGCCATCGTCTACGGCGTGGTCTGGACCGGGATGGTCTTCGTGCTGGAATCCTGGCTCGACCCGAGCGCGACCGGAAGACTCTGGTCCCTGGGATCGTGGGTGCGCCAGACGCTCCTCGGCATCTGGTTCTACGCGGTCTTCGCCGGCTTGTCGCATACCGTGCAGACGCGGCAGCGGCTGCATGAGAAAGAGACGCTGGCGGCACGCGCCGAGGCGCTCGCATCCGCGGCCCGGCTCGAGGCGCTGCGCGCGCGGCTGAACCCGCACTTCCTGTTCAACGCGCTGCACACGCTGGCGGCGGTCGTGAAGTTCCGGCCAGCGCTCGCCGAAAGCGCGATCGAGCGCCTCGGCGACATGCTGCGCTACACGCTGAAAGAAGACAGCCGCGGCCTCGTCGAGTTCTCCGAGGAATACGACTTCACGCGGCAGTATCTGGCGTTCGAGCAGCTGCGCTACGAAGAACGACTGGCGGTGAGCCTCGACGTCGATCCGGGCTCGTTCGACTTCGATGTGCCGCCCTTCTCCATTCAGACGCTGGCCGAGAATGCCGTCCACCACGCGATCGCCATCCGCCCCGAGGGTGGATCGATCTGGATCACGTCCCGATGCGACGATGGCGGACTGCGCGTCAGCGTGCGCGACGATGGACCCGGGATCGGCGCCGAGCTGGCCGACTCGCACCAGATCGGCCTGCGGTCGGTCCGAGAGCGTCTCGTTGCTGCGTTCGGTCCCGCCGCCGAGCTCAGGATCGAGCTGCAGCCGAACGGCTTTCAGGCCAGCTTCATCGTCCCATCGCTCAACGGCGATGCGCCGGCAGGCGGCAGCGAATCGAGATGAACGAAACCATTCTCGTCGCCGATGATGAGCCGCTGGCGCGGCGGACGCTGTGCACGCAGCTGCGCGATCTGGGATGCCGCGGCACGATTCACGAGGCCGGCGACGGCCAGACCGCGATCGCGGTCGCGAACCGCGAACGGCCCGAGCTGATTTTCCTCGACATCGTGATGCCCGGCGCCACCGGCCTGGAAGTGCTGGAGCGCCTGGAGTACGAGCCGAGCGTGATCTTCACCACCGCGCACGATCAATACGCGGTGACGGCGTTCGAGCTCGGGGCACTCGACTACGTCCTCAAGCCGTTCGGACGGGATCGGCTCGAGCGCGTCATCAGCCGCGCCAGGAGCATCTCGCCCGGCGCGCCCGAGCGCCTCCTCGATCGCGCGCAGGCGGCGCTGCAGCCGTCGCGGCGGCTGCTGTCGAAGATCTTCGTCCGCGACGCGAACCGGATCCTGCCGCTGGCGATTTCGGAGATCGAACGCGTCCAGGCCGCCGACGACTACGTGACCATTTTCACGCCGGCGAAGGAATATCTCGTCAGTGTCCGCTTGTCCGATCTCGAGCGCCACCTGGGCGCGGACCGTTTCCTGCGGATCCACCGCTCGCATCTCGTCAACCTCGAATATGTGACGTCGATTCAACGCTGCGATGCCGCCCGTCTCGAGGTGGTGATGAAGAGCGGCGTCCGAATCATGGCCAGCCGCACGGGCTCGAAACGCCTGCGCGAGCTGGCGCTGTAAAGAGTTCTCGCAGCGCAGCCCTTTAGAGCGGGTTTCAAGAATTGCGCGCGGCCTTTCGTAGCGCAGGCCTTCAGGCCTGCCAACGGCCGCGCGGGCAGCGGAGGAGCAGCGCATGGAACTGCAGGGTCGAGTCGCGGTCGTGACCGGGGCGACCAGAGGTGTCGGCCGTGGTGTCGGCGCCGAGCTCGCGCGGCTGGGCGCGCGCGTGTTCGTCACCGGCCGGTCCTTCACCGGTCTCGAATCACGTGACGACGGAATCACGAGAATTCGCTGCGATCACCGGCAGGATGCCGACGTTGACGCGTCATTCACCGAGATCCTCAACCACGCGGGCGCGATCGACATCCTGGTCAACAATGTCTGGGGCGGATACGAGCGCATGATGGAGGACGGCGCGTTCACCTGGCCGAGGCCGTTCTGGGAGCAGCCGCTGTGGCGCTGGGATGCGATGTTCGACGCCGGCGTTCGCGCGCACTATCACGCGAGCCGGCTGGCTGCGCCGTCGATGATTGCCCAGCGTCCAGGCTTGATCGTCAACATCTCGTCGTTCGCCGCGCAGGCGCACGCGGGCAATGTGGCGTATGGCGTTTCCAAGGCGGCGACGGACAAGCTGACGGCTGACATGGCCGCCGAGTTACGGCCCTACGGCGTCGCCGTCGTCTCGCTCTATCCCGGGTTGGTGCGGACGGAAAAGGTGATGGAGGCGGCGCAGTTCCTCGACTTGAGCAATTCCGAGTCACCCGAGTTCATCGGCCGGGCGGTTGCGGCGCTCGCAGCGGATCCCGATGTGTTCAGGCACACCGGGAGGGTGCTAATCGCCGCCAGCCTTGGCGCCGACTACGGCTTTACCGACATCGACGGCGCCACGCCGCGGCCGCTGAATGTTGCGGATGCTCGCTGAACCGTGTGGTGAAGAAGCGCCCGTCGCGAATGTGTCACGCAGGGACGGAAGGACGCCAGACGTGAAATCGATCATGCTGCGGCTCGTCCTGGGACTGCTCGTGTCGGTCGGCTGCCGATCGATCCCTGGACAGGACGTTCGCTACGAGCCAACGCCGATGCCCGTCGTGCGCGCACTGCTGGAGTTGGCGGAGGTGGGCCCGCACGACGTCGTCTACGATCTCGGATCGGGTGACGGGCGCATCCCGATCACCGCGGCGAAAGAGTTTGGCGCGCGGGGCGTGGGAATTGACATCGATCCCGCACTGGTGACGCAGGCGCAGGCGAACGCGCGCGAGGCGGGTGTCGAGGACAGAGTGGAGTTCAGGCTCGGCGACATGTATGCCGCGGACGTCCGGTCCGCTACCGTCGTGACGCTGTTCCTGCACCCTGGACCGAACCTGAAGCTGCGGGAGAAGCTGCGCTCCGAGCTGCCGGCGGGGTCGCGTGTCGTTTCTTACGTTTGGGACATGGGCGGCTGGACGCCGGCGGAGGTTCGCCGGATCAACGAGCATCGGATTTTCCTCTGGCGGATCCCGTCGCGTGAGGACGGCCCGATCGCCGCGCTGGGCGCCACGCCACCAGCGTCTGGTGACTGGACCGCGCGTCTCACCGGACGATGACGACGGCCTGGCCTTTTTTGGCGACGAGCTCGTCGACGGCCGCAGCCATCCGATTCCGGCGCTCGATGATCGCGCCGATCGCCTCGTCGTCGATCCAGGGTTGAAGCGCACGGGTCAGATCCTCGCGCGTCAGCGTCTTCATCCGATCCCATAACTCGCCGTCGACGCGTTCAACCTTCGAGAGCAGCTTCTTGTCGGTGATGAACGCCCGGGAATGGTCGATGAGGATCAGCTCGCCAGGCGGGCCGACCAGGATGTTCCCGGCATTCCGGTCGGGGTTGCCGATCAAGTTGTCGAACATCAGCATCCTCCGGATTGGCTGTCCCCAGACCGCGCCGGTCGGCACTTTGCCGCCCATCTCCTTCACACTTCGGATCCCCTGCAGCCACATCACGGCTGCACCAGTGTCGGCGTCGATGCGCCGTTCGACGGCGGGCGGGACCATCTTCATGTTCAGCAGCTTGTCGAGCTCGTACGCTGCGATCTCCGACTTGTAACTCTCCCAGTACCCGCCGCGCTTGCCTGGCGGCAGCACCTTCCAGACGAGGCTCTCGACGGGTTCAGCCGGCTTGAGGTACGCGCGCCGGGGGTGCGTGACGCCGGTGCCGATGTGTTCGATGATGGTGACGTCGGCGCTTTTCAGCTGCTCTTCGATCGGCCCCTCGCGTCCGAGCCACGTCCTGGCGGAGGCAGTTGGAGTCGCCTGGGGAGGCTGCGCCAGTGGCGCGGCTGTGAGCCACAGGAGCGCGCAGAGCGTCAGCCCGCGGCTCGAGACTCGCAAGCGCCGGTTGATGCTGAGTGTCGCGCGATCGTTCGCTGGCATATTGCCCTCGCCTGCAACGCGGCCGCCTGGAACGTTCAACCTGGGGGAAATCGATGAGTGTGTCCGAGCAAGACTCGCGCCCGGTTCAGGTCTTGTCAAGACGCTAGTTCAGAATGCCCCAGCCAACCGCGATGGAAGCGGGGGGCGGCGGGTCGTGCGCTGATCGTGACGGCAGGCTGTGACGGGGCCTCCCACCGGCGGTGAGGCGGCAGACCACTCGTCGCCACGACTTCGCGGCTGCGATCACGAATAGTCTGCATCGCGCTCGCGAGGGTGCCCGTCGAGCTCTACGGCTGCCGTCGCGCGACTCGTCGCTCGTGTCGAGCCCGGCATTCTTGTCGCCGAATATCCAGGAGGTCGAAGCGTTGAGATGGCGGGGTCGCCGCGGCCCGTCACCACGAGGTCTCCCGGCAGGCTGTGCCGAGCATACCGGTCGACTTTCGGGGCTCCCGCTCCGTCCAGGGGGCAGTCGGGTCGCAGTTGAGATAGAGTCGCCTCCATCAACCAGGAGAATGCGATGAACACGAAAAGGGATGCTGGCGCGTTGGCGCTGGTGGCAGCGATGGTCCTGACCTCGTCGCTCTGGTGCCCGGACGTGCGTGCGCAATCGGCACAACCGCCGCTCAACGGCCCGCAGTTCGAGGTCGATCCCTCCTGGCCGAAGCCACTGCCCGAGCGCTGGGTGACGGGAGAACTTGGCGGCGTCTGCGTGGATGCGAACGACCACGTCTTCGTCCTGTCACGCCCCAACCTCTATCCGGGCATCGAGGAGATCGCACAGCCGGCGCCCGCCGTGATGGAGTTCGACCAGGCCGGCAACGTCGTGAACTCGTGGGGCAATCGCCAGGCGATGGCGGATGCGCTGCACGGATGTTCCTTCGATGCCCAGGGCAACATCTGGATCGCCGGCAACAACGATGGCTTCATCCAGAAGTATTCCCACGACGGCAAGCTGTTGATGCAGATCGGCGTCAAGGGCAAGGTTGATTCCGCAGACGGCACGCTGCAGGGCCGCTTCCTGAACGCGAGCGCCGTCGCGTTCTATTCGCCGACCCAGGTGGCCGTGGACCCGGCCAACGGGGACCTGTACGTCGCCGACGGCTACGGCAACAAGCGCGTGGCGGTGTTCGACAAGGCCGGCAAGTTCCTGCGGCAGTGGGGGCGTCAGGGAACGACCGCGGAAGCGGCCGCCGGCGTGGGCGGCGCGTTCGTGAACATCGTGCACTGCGTCGTGCTGGGGAATGACGGCCTGGTGTACGTGTGCGACCGCAACGGCGATCGCATCCAGATCTTCGACAAGGCAGGCGCCTTCAGGCGAAACATTCCCGTCCCGAGCGTGTTCCGGCCGTCGTATACGGGCAACGGCACTGTGGGAAACGTCGTGTTCTCGCGCGATCCTGGCCAGAAGCACATCTTCATCGGCGATTTCAGCAACAAGCTCATTCGGGTTTTCG
>Ga0207701_10004584_pt1 | contig 13989 bp, 11 predicted proteins | sample KBSSwiSSwithPhiX_FD_184294 | JGI IMG/M metagenome (GOLD analysis project Ga0207701, IMG submission 184294) | Switchgrass rhizosphere bulk soil microbial communities from Kellogg Biological Station, Michigan, USA, with PhiX - S5 (SPAdes) (version 2) | ecosystem: Environmental > Terrestrial >... | reverse complement strand
CACGGCTGCGGATGGCGTCCTGCACCATCTGCGGCATCGAGCCGGCTACTGGGCAGCCCGGGGCGGTCAACGTCATCTTGATGGCGACCTTGCCCTCCGCCGGCTCGATCGCAATATCGTAGATAAGACCGAGTTCGTAGATATCAACCGGTATCTCCGGGTCGTAGACGGTCTTCAATGCCTCCACGACGGCCGCTTCCGTCGGAGCGCCAGCCGCGGGCGGCCCCCCTGGACCACGTCCACCGCCACCAGCGGGTGCCGGAGCGCTGTACGGCCCGGCGGGCACGAGCTGCACCGACTCGATGGTGGTGTTCGGAAGCGTCAGCGATTTCAGGCTCTCGCACGGCGCGGTCGCCGCGAGGCCGGCTAGAAACAGCAGAGGGGTCAGCATGGTGGGGATTTGTATATCACAGAGCGGGTTCGGGGTTCTGCGTTCGGGGTTCTCGGTTCGTGTTCAGTTCTGTCGTTCGTTTTCGGGGTTCGGTTCTTCGTTCGGTTTCGCGTTCGGTTCGGAGCTCGAACCGCGAACTGAACCCGAACCCAGAACGCAGCACCCAGAAGCGCGAACGACGTGGGTTACGTGTCAGCCCCCAGATGCACCCGCCGCTCGAGCTCGGCAAACCGTCGCTGTTCGTCCGCAACCGGGAACGCCAGCGAAATGACGACAGCCACGAGGAACGAGAGCGGGATGGACACGATGCCGGGGTTACGCAGCGGAAAGATCGCTGCGTGCTTCAGCATGTCGGTCTGAATCGTCGGTGAGAAGTAGATCAGCAGGAGCGTCGAGACCGTGCCGGTAATCATGCTGGCCTGCGCGCCGGCTGTGGTCAGGCGTCTCCAGAAAATCGACAGCACGAGGGCCGGAAAGTTCGCGCTCGCAGCGATGGCAAACGCCAGACCGACCATGTAGGCGACGTTCTGGCCTTTGAACGCCATCCCCAGCGCAATCGCGATGATCGCCAGGACCACCGTCGCCGTTCGTGCAACCCTGAGCTGCTCCCGCTCGTCGACGTGACCGTCGCGAACAACGTTGACCCACAGGTCGTGCGACAAGGTCGCCGCCCCGGACAGCGCCAGGCCGGCCACGACGGCCAGGATGGTGGCGAAGGCGACCGCGGCGATGAATCCTAGAAACGGCGTGCCGCCTACCGCCTCGGCAAGCAGCGGCGCCGCCATGTTCCCGCCCGCGTCGACGTGCGTGATGGCATCGCGACCGACGATCACCATCGCCCCGAATCCGAGAATGAACGTGAGCAGATAGAAGAAGCCGATGATCGCGGTCGCGTAGCCCACCGACGTCCGCGCCGTCTGCGCATCCTTCACGGTGTAGAACCGCATGAGGATGTGCGGCAGGCCGGCGGTTCCGAGCATCAGCGCCAGGCCGAGCGAAACAGCGTCGATCGGATCGGTCACCTGACGGCCGGGCGCGAGCACATTTGCGCCGTAACGTCCGGCGGCCTCAGCGAAGAGTGCCAGCGGATTGAAGTGGAAACGCGCGAGCACCAGCAGCGCGAGGACCGTCGCACCACCGAGCAGCAGCACGGCCTTGATGATCTGCACCCACGTGGTCGCGATCATGCCGCCGAAGAGGACATACGCCAGCATCACCACGCCGACGATGACGACCGCCATCTCGTAGCGCATGCCGAAGAGAAGGTGCACGAGATTCCCGGCGCCCACCATCTGCGCGATCAGGTAGAACGCCACCACGGAGAGCGACCCCGAGGATGCCGCGATGCGGATGGGACGCGGGCGCAGACGCGCCGCCACCACGTCGACGAACGTGTAGCGGCCCATGTTGCGGAGCGGCTCGGCGATCAGGAACGTCACAATCGGCCACCCGACGAGGAACCCGATTGAGTAGATGAGCCCGTCGAACCCGGAAAGCGCCACCAGACCGGCGATGCCGAGGAAGCTGGCGGCACTCATGTAGTCGCCGGCGAGGGCGAATCCGTTCTGCCACGCCGTGACGCTTTTCCCCGCCGTGTAGAAGTGGTCGGCGGTCCGCGTGCGGCGCGAGGCCCAGACCGTGATGGCCAGCGACAGCACGATGAACAGCACGAAGAAGGCGATGGCGACGACGTTCGGTTCGCCGAGGGCCGTATTCATTTGCGCAGCTCCCGGAGCGACGCATCGTAGTGACGATTGGCCCACCGCACGTAGACCCACGTCAGGACCCACGCGACGACGATGACGAGAGCGCCGAGGAGCATGCCGAGGCTGAGCCCGTCGATGATCTGGGTGCCGAGCAACGGCTTGCGAAAGGCCACGAGCAGGATGAAGCCGAAGTAGACGACCATCATGGCGATGGTCAGCGACACCGCGACGCGCCAGCGCGCAGCGGTGACCGCCCTCAGCGCGGAGAGGCCGGTGGAATCGGGCGGCGTGCGCTGTTCAAGGCGCAAAGGGAACTGGATTGTGCGGAAAGGCGATCGGGATGTGGTGGCGCGAGATCTGGAGCCGCATCAGCGGCTCCAGATCTCCTGTTTCTACTTCTCGGTCGCGTCCTTACCGTCCTTCGGAGCGCCGGTGCCGGACGAGCCGACGAACAGCTTCTTGCCGTCGGGGAACGTGATGTCACGCCCGTTGGCTCTGGCCGCGCCGTCCTTCGCCTGGTAGCCCTCGACGAGGATCTCGGTGCCGGGCGGCAGCGAGTTGCGGTTCCAGCCGCGGCGAATCAGTGCGTTCGGCGCGCCGCCTTCGACCATCCACTCGGTGACCGTGCCGTCCGGATTCTTGACGTCGATGTGGATCCACGAATGCGGGTTGATCCACTCCATCTTCTTCACGGTGCCCCGCAGCTTGACGGGCTTCTTCGCGTCGAACTCGGCCGCGAACGAGTGGTGCGCGTAAGCGGGCACGGCAGCTGCCGTTGCCACAAGCGCTGCACCAGCAACAAGTTTGAAGAGTTTGGTTCGCATCGAAATTATCTCCTACGTATTAACGTTGCCAGCCTCGGGCGGGCCAGCGTCATAACGTCCCATTGTCTTCGCCACCGCTTCGCGGCTCATCAAGAGCGTCCTTAGTGTAACCCCTTTTAGGGGGATTCACACCCTGCCCCTGGAGTCCAGCAGGCGGCTGGCGAGCACCGCCTACTCGGTCTTCTTCTTCAGGTCACCGTAGAGCAGCTCCTCCGAGAACTCGACGCACTTGAACTCGAGCAGCTGTGCGTTCGGCTCCTGCTTGCGGTAGAGGAACATGCTGATCTTCCACGGCCGAGTGAACGTCTGCGGATCGGTCATCGTGGCTTCGTAGAACAGGTTGTCGCCGCGCGGCGTGAAGCGCTCGTCCACGACCAGCTCGTTGGTGTGGTGGTTGCCCGCACGGTCGAACCAGCTGTGCTCGTTGAAGCCGTTATTGCGAATGGCGAGCGTGTTGCCTTCCCACTTGCCGTTGGCCCATCCCATCCAGCTGTCCACCGGCGACTCGGTCGGCTTGCCCATGTGGACGATACGGTTGGAGCTGGCGAATTCGTAGACGAACAGGATGTCCTTGTTGCCCTGGACGATCTGGAACGGATAGGGCATGTAGTTGGCGCGCGGGATGCCGGGCATGTAGCACTTCGCTTCCGGATCCGTCTTCGGCCAGCCCTTGCGGTTCGCGTCACGCGTCTTGAGCCCTTCCGGCTTGTACGGGATGGTGCCGCCTTCGACGACGCTCATGCCGGCCGGAATCGCGGCGATGGCGCCGAGCTGCCAGAACTGCTTGAGGTCCTGCGCCGCATGATCCTCGAGGTTCCAGTTGGCGCTGTTGATCGCCTGGTAGATCCCGTTGATGTTCGGAGCGGTGCCGATCCGCGCCGGACGTGCGGCAGGCGCCGCAGGTGCGGCCGTCGCGCGGCCGCGACCCTGTGCTGCCGGCGCCTGGCCAGCGATGGGCGTTACGGACAGCGAGACAACGGCGGCTGCCGCTGCGATGGTCGCTGCCACCATTGCGCCTGTGAACCGGTTACGCATCTCCCAGGTCTCCTCTCACACTATTGAAACTGCTGCGTCAGGACCGGCAAGCCGCGCCTCGCATCCGCACGGAACGCGAACACCCGACTCGTTTCTGCCTGTCACGTGACCACGCGCCCAAAATAAAGCCGATCGACGAATGATTCGACCGGACCTTCTACCAGAACCGACACATCGTGTCAACGAACCTGCCGCCCCGTTCAGCGGGGCGTCCCGTTGCGTTTCGTCGACGTCGGGACAAGCAGGACGGTGCATATTGAACCACACTTCGTCCCGTCCCGAACGACATCCGGCCTGAGGCGCGCCAGCGCTTCTGACGTGCGAGAAGTGCTTGCTCCTGTATCGATTGGATGGACGGGGCAGAGAAAAGGTTGCCATCGGGCCGGCTGATTCAGCATGCTTCTCGCGTGCAGGGCCTCAACTGACCCACTCGACGCCCACCGCGCCGCCCACCACGACGGCCATCGCCCCCGCCAGCCACTCGGATCCGCGAACCTGGCGGATCGCCTCGTGGGGCCTCGCCTCGACGCTGGTCACGACCGGACTCTCCTACGCGTTCCAGATCCTCGTCGCGAGGTTCATGAGCCAGGAGAGCTACGGCGAGGCGGTCGCGCTGCTCTCGCTCTACATGGTGTGCACGCTGCCGCTGGCGCCCGTGTTCCTGCTCGTCACCCAGCGCGTCGTCGACGCCCGGCTCAGGCAGCGGGACGGAGACATTCGGGCGCTGCTTCTCACCCTTGCCCGCCGAACATGTCTCATCGGCGTCCTCCTCGTCTCGCTCGTCCTGGTCGGGCGCGAGGCGGTTGCCGGGTGGCTGCACGTCACCGACCCGTGGGCTCCGGTCCAGTTCGCCCTCAGCGTCGCGGTGAGTGCGCTCTATCTGCTCGTCGTGGCGGTACTGCTGGGGCGCATGCACTGGGCCATGGCGAACACGCTGCCGGTGGCGCTCGGAGCGACGCGCATCCTGTTCTCGCTCCTGTTCGTACGGCCTGGATTCGAGGTCGCAGGCACGTTCGCCGCGATCACCGCCAGCGCGCTGCTGTGCCTCGTCATCGGCGCCAGGTCCGCGCTGCGCGGGCTGGCGCGCGGGGGACGGTATCACGCGCTGCACGTCGAGCAGGTCGGGCTCGCGATCACGGTGAACCTGGCGTTCTGGTTCCTGGTGCAGGTGGACACGATCTACGTCAACCGCGCGCTGCCCGCGGTCGCCGAGCGCGGGTACGCGGCCGCGTCGGCGCTCGGCAAGATGCTGGTCTACGTCCCGGTCGCGGTCGGCAACGTCCTCTTCCCGCTGCTCATCGCCGCCCAGGCGCGCGGGTCAGGACGGTCGATGCTCCTCCGCATGCTCCTGCTCGCCACGCTGCTGGACGGCGTCGGACTGGCCATCATCGCGGCGGCGCCGGAGCGACTCCTCCTGCTCACGCTCGGCGCGACCCACCTGTCGGCGGCCTCGCTGCTCGTGCCGGTCGCCGCGGTGCTGGCTCCCTTCGCCCTCGCCAGCGTGTTCATGTACGACGCGCTCGCCCGCCACGACCGCGTCACGACGGCGATCTTCGCGGTCGCGGCTGCCGCCGCAGCCTTCGTGCTGGCGTTCGTGCGTCCGTCGCTGCCGGGGCTGTTCACGCTCCTCGTCACGGCCGCCGTCATCACCATCATCGGCGGCGCCCTCCGTGCCCTCGCCGTACGCCGGCTCCCGGACAGCGTAGGCCGGGTCCCCTTGGACCCGGCAGCGAGCGCGGGCGGGGTCCCCTTGGACCCGGCAGCACCTCGCCCGTCCGACCCGGCCAAACGACCGTGAACATCACCTGGTTCAGCTGGAAGGACATCCATCACCCGCTCGCCGGTGGCGCCGAGCGCCTCGGCCACGAATGGCGACGCCGGCTGGTAGGGGAAGGACATGCCGTCCGGCACGTCACCGCGCGCTATGCGGGTTCGACCGAACGCGAGATGCTCGACGGCGTCGAGACGATTCGCCGCGGCCACACGGCCGTGACCCACTATCCCGCCGCGCTCGCCGGTCAGTGGCGTGATGCCGCCTGGCCCGATCTGATCATCGAGGAGGTCAACACCGTCCCCTACTTCTCGCGGGCGCTCATGGGGCACGCCCCGACCGTGCTGCTCTACTTCCAGCTCGCGCGCGAAATCTGGTTTCATCAGATGCCGTTTCCCCTCAGCGTTATCGGCTATGCGGCCGAGAGCGTGTACACACGCTTGCAGGCGTACGGCGGCCCGACGGTCGTGACGATCTCCGACGACTCGAAGCGCGATCTCGCCGCGTACGGCTTCGCCGCCGAGCGCACGCGGATCGTCCGGGTGGCCATCGACAACGTGCCGCTCCCCACGTACGATCCCGCCGCCAAGGAGCCGACCTTCACCGTCCTCTTTCAAGGCTCGCTGCGCGCGATGAAACGGCCGCTCGATGCAGTCATGGCGTTCCAGCAGTTTCTCGAGGCGGGCGGCCAGGGGCGCCTCTGGATCGCGGGCGGCGGCTCGGACGCATCGCTGCGCGCGTATGTCCGCGCACACGCACTGGCCGGCCAGGTCACCTTCCATGGCCGCATCAGCGAAGACGACAAGCTCGCCGTCATGCGCCGGGCGAGCGTGCTCGTGGCGACGAGCGTCAAGGAGGGCTGGGGCCTGATCGTGACGGAAGCCAACAGCATGGCGACGCCGGCGATCGCCTATGACGTCGACGGGCTGCGGTCTGCCGCCGGCGGCCACAACTGGATCGTCGCGCCGCAGCCGGCCGCGCTCGCCGAGCGTCTCCGCGAAGCGGCCCGGGCCTTCGCCGATCGCGCCGCGTATGATGACTGGTGCCGGCGCGTGCTCGACGACAGCCGCCAGTACACGCACGACGTCTCGTATGAGGATTTCAGACAGGCGCTGACGTCCATCTCCGGCGGGTCCAAGGGGACCCGCCCTACACTACCGGCCGAAAGGCCCCGCACCACATCATGACCGGCCCGTGCGTCAGTGTCTGTCTCGGCGTCAAGAACGGCATCGCCAGCGCCGCCCGGTTCATCGCCGCCGTGCGCGCGCAGACCTATCCGCACGTCGAGCTCATCGTCGCCGACAACTTCTCCACCGACGGCTCGGCGGAGATCTTCCGCAATGGCGCCGACGTGTTCCTCCAGATCGGGCCGGAGCGCTCGGCGCAACGCAACGCCGCGATGCAGCGCGCATCGGGCGATATCGTGATCATCCTCGATGGCGACCAGTACCTCTCGCCCGGCGTCGCGGCGGAGTGCGTGGCACTGCTGTCGCACCCGGGCACGCATGGCGTCTACATTCCGGAGGAAACGATCGCGCACGGGTTCTGGGGGGCGTGCAAGAAGTTCGAGCGCGACTTCTATCTGATCGGCGATGCCAGCGCCGAAGCGGCCCGCGCCTACTGGCGTCGCGAGGTGCTCGCGATCGGCGGCTTCGACGAGAAGCAGACCGGCAGCGAAGACTGGGATCTCAGCGACCGCATGTTCGCCCGCTTCGGTGGCTTCTCGCGGACGACCGCACGGCTCGTCCACGATGAAGGGCACATCGATCTGATCGGGCTGCTGCGCAAAAAACGCTACTATGCCGAGCGTGGCATCGCCGACTATCTGCAGGTCGCTCCGGAGTACCGCCGCGTGCCCTTTCCACTCCGGCCGAGTGTCCGGCAGCAGTGGACGCGGCTCCTCAGACACCCGATACTGGCGGGTGGCGCGATGACCATGAAACTCCTCGAGGGACTGGTCTCGGTGGGTCCCGGCGTCCGGAGCCGCGCGTGATGGCAGGCGCGCACGCCGCCGGTCGACGGCTGATCAGCATCGTCGTGCCGGTGTACGGCGAGGCGAAGAATCTGCCGCTGCTCGTCGAGCGATTCGACCGCCTGGCCGTCGATACGTTCCGCTGGGAGTACGTCTTCGTCAACGACGGCAGTCCGGACGACAGTCTGCCGGTGCTGCGGTCGCTGCAGGCCGGTAACCCGCGTATCCGGATCCTCGATCTCTCCCGCAATTTCGGAAAGGAAGCGGCGCTCAGTGCGGGGCTCGCCCATGCCGGCGGCGACGCCGTCATCTGCATCGACGCCGACCTGCAGCATCCGCCGGAGCTGATTCCCGAGCTGGTCGAGCACTGGACGCGCGGCGCGGAAGTCGTCGTGACGGTGCGCGAACAGACCGAGGAGCCGTCGATCGTCCGGCGCGCCGGGTCGGCGCTGTTCTACTGGCTGCTCGCGCGGATGTCCGACGTCGAGGTCGTCGGCAAGTCGACCGACTTCCGGCTCCTCGATCGGCGGGTGGTCAACGAGTTCCTCAAGCTCGGCGATCGCGATCGCCTGGTGCGCGGGCTGGTCGACTGGCTGGGATTCCGCCGCGTCTGCGTCACCTTCCGGGCTTCGGCGCGGATGCACGGATCGTCGACCTTCTCCTACCGCCAGCTCGCATCGCTGTTCGTCAACGGCATCATGTCGCACTCGTCGGCGCCGCTGAAATGGGTGGGAATTCTCGGCGTGATCACGACCGTGCTCTTCAGCGCCATTCTCGTCGTCGCGGCGCTGGCGCAGCTGATCAAGCCCGATCTGCTGAACGTGCGACCGATCGCGTTCGTCACGCTCGGGATCACCGCGTTGATTGGCGTGGTGCTGACGGCGCTCGGCATCGTGGCCATGTACGTGGCGCGGATCCATGCGGAGGTGGTGCGCCGTCCGCTCTACGTGGTGCGAGAGGAATTTTCAGACAGCACCAGCCATCAGACCCCGCCGGCCGTGTCCGCGCGCGAGCAGTACCGGTGACGTCTGGGGTCCGCCCTCGGGCGGACCGTCGTCGACTGGCGTTACTTCCATGAACCACGCTGCCACCCGATGATTCGTTCCGCTCTCGCCCGACTGGGCTGGCTCGGCCCCGTCAAACGCGTCTACTATGCGCTCGACAACCGCATCCACCTGCCCCAGAAGCGCGCGCTCTACGGGCAGGTCTGCGGTCCGGGCAGCCTGGTGTTCGACGTCGGCGCCAACCTGGGACAGAAGACGCACGTGTTCCTGCACCTCGGAGCCCGCGTCGTGTCGATCGAGCCCGAACGGGACTGCGCCGAATACCTGCGCACGCACTTCCGCTCGGATCGGCTGACCGTCGTCAATGCGGCGGTCGCGGATCGACCCGGGACGGTGCGGCTGTTCGTCGACGCACAAACGCCGGAAATCTCGACCGTCGATGCGAACTGGATGATCAGCGGACCCGACAGCGCCAAGGCCGGCCGGCTCGAAGAACAGACCATCGAGGCCACTACGCTGTCACAGCTGATCGAGCGGTTCGGCGTCCCTGATTACATCAAGATCGACGTGGAAGGGTTCGAGACACCGGTGCTGAAAGGACTCCACACGCCCGTCACGTGCGTGTCGTTCGAGTTTCACACCACCAACATGCACGACATCGAGGAGCGCTGCGCGCTGCTCAATGCGCTGGGGCGCTACGCCTTCAACTACACGCTGAGCGACACCTACGCACTGGCGCTCGCCGAGTGGCTGCCGGCCTCCGCACTGTTCGATCGCCTGCGTACGCTCCACGGCACATCGGTACCCCAGTGGGGCGACATTTTCGCCAGGCTGGAGCATCGCGGACCGAGCTGAAGCGTAGCGCGCAGCTTTTAGCTGCGCCGTCCGGTCGCAGTCGTAGCGCGCAGCTTCAGCTGCGCCGTCAGGTCGCAGGCGTAGCGCGCAGCTTCAGCTGCGCCGTCAGGTCGCAGCAGGCTGAGAATCCCGACCGAGCTAAAGCTCGGTGCTACGACGGCGTCGGATCGGGGACCGAGCTAAAGCTCGGTGCTGCGACGGCGTTGGATCAGGGACCGAGCTAAAAGCTCGGTGCTGCGGCTCGGTGCTGCGGCTCGGTGCTGCGGCTCGGTGCTACCGCTGCGCCATCCGATCCCGCCTACCGCGCCCGGGCATCGTCGCTCGCCGGCGGCACGGCACACGAGACTTCCTCCGTGCGCACCGGCATCGCGAACATCATCACGAGGTTCCGTCCCTGATTCGGCAAGGACGGCGCCTCGGTCTTGAACACCACCGGCGTGCTTGCGAGCGGCGGGATCGCGACGCGAATCGTGTGCTTCTGAAAATCGGCTCCCACATTCCAGCGTACGGTCGACTTGGCCGCCGTCACGTCCACCGGAAACGTCTGCGTCGGCTGCGCGGACGGGATGTGCAGCTCGACGAAGAAGTCCACCGTGATCGGTCGCTCGGAGCGATTGCGCAGCGCGAACGTCGCCTGCTGCTCGGCCCAGCGGTGCACGAACTCGTCGTCGTAGAAGCCACTGGCGAAATCCACGGTCACGTCCTCGGCGATCGGCTGTTTCCCTCCCGTGACGACCAGTGATTCGGGATCGATCAGGCCGCCCACGCCCTGAATCCGTGACCAGAGCCACGGCTCACTGCGGCGCGTACGATCGATGTGGGCGACGAAGTCGCTGGCGAACGTTCCGCTCGAGCGGGCGCCATCCACGAGCACGCGCGCGCGACACTGCGCGTCGGCGCCGAACAGCCGGCCGAGCACGGTCAGACGATCGGACTTGGCGTGCGCGAGCAGGCGCACCTCCCGCGCGCGCAGCGGTTCGCCCTCTTCGCCATGCGTGATCTCGGCAAACACCAGATACGTATCGTCGCTGCGCCGCTCCTGCATCGCCTTCAGGTAATAGATCTTGCCGGCCATCCCCGGTGCCTGCGCGAGCGCCTGAAAGGTCGACCACTTGCGGACAATGCGGATCTCGGGCGTGGGCGCCCAGTCACCCTTCGCGTTCCGGGCGGTGAAGCGCCGCCCGACGGCCATCACGTGGTGCTCCCAGTAGTTCGTCAGATTCTCGTCCCACAGCTGCGTCTGTGCTTCGTAGAGCTTGTCCCAGAGCGACGGCGCGAATACCACGCTGCCTGCCGGCAGCGCCTTGAACGACGGGCTCGCCACCCAGGCATCGATGGCGGCCTCGCGGTCGTACATCAGCCGCTGCGTCCTGACAACATGTGCGTTCACGAAGTCGGTCCCGTAGGACACGACGAACGACACGACGGCGAAGACGCCAACGGCGAAGCGCCGCAGCGCAGGACCGCGGACAGCGAACAGCCCCACGAGACCATCGACGCCCAGGCCGAGCAGAATGACGATGCCGAAGAAGACGAAGTAGGCGGTGATGTAGCCGCGCGAATAGAACTCCGTCACCCACGTCTGGTACTTCAGCGTCACGGCGAGCGGCAGGTTACTGGCCACCGCCAGCACGAGCGCGAGGACGAGCAGCACGAGCCGCTGACGTACCTGCGTGCGGACCGCGGTCAGCGCGGTCACCAGGAAGGCCACGATCGCCGCACGGACGAACCAGGCCATGTCGAAGAGCAGGAAGATGTCCAGCAGCCGCGGGCGCGGCGTGCCGTAGCCGAGATAGAAGTCCTTGACGAGATCGCGGTAGATGCGGAAGTAGTGCATCGGCAGCGCCGCGACGCCGTAGCGCTCGATCACCTTGAGCACCGCCGCCGGCGCGAGGCTCAGCTCGTACTGCTCGCCGGCGTTGAACTGCTCGCCTTCCGCCGTATAGAACAGCACGCGGAAGAGCACGAGCAGCACCACGAACACGACGACCAGCGGCAGGTGCGGTCCACGGATGGATCGCCACAACCGGCCGCGCCAGGGGAGGTCGGTCGCCGCCATGGTCATCACCGGGAACACCGGGAAGTAGGCCAGGAAGTTCTCGTAGACGAACAGGCTGACCGCGTAGCACGCCGCACTGGCAATCGCGAAGCGGCGCGCCGCGCGCGCATCGGCGTCCGGCGCCAGCGCCTTCCACCAGCAGGTCACCGAGATGAAGAACGCGGTCAACCCGAGGTGAAACGTGAACGGGTACGCCGTGAACAGATTGTGGTCCCAGGTGTATTGCGCAAAGGCGAAGAAAAAGACGGCGGCGAGCGCGGCAAATCGCGTGTTGGCCGCAATCGTCCGCACCATCACGAACAGCGTCGCGACGTTGGCCAGAATGGAGAGCAGCGACAGCGTCTTGGCGAGCCAGAGGATCCCCCATCCGTAGGAGATCGCCATCAACTGGCCGTCGAAGACGTGCTGCAGCCGCCCGCTGCGCTGTGCGTCGTAGATCCACGGGCTGCGCCAGCCCTCGGCGATGCCGACGAAGTTATAGGCATCGTCGGTCGCGGTGAAGAGCGTGCGGGCGAGCGGCGCCAGCGTCATGACCGCGAGAAGCGCGATCAGGAACAGCAGGACCGTCCGCTCGTTCCAGAGGCGCGGAGGCGATACCGGTTGGGGAGTTGAGGGCACGAACAGGCTCAGAGACACCGGCGGCGGATTGGCGCCGCCACGACGAGAAGGCGGGCGCGGACATCAGCCCGCGCCCGTGTATGAAGAGGTGCCAGGTTACTGCTGCGGCGCGCCGCCGGCCGGCGCTGCGCCCCCACCGGGACCGCCGCGTCCGCCGCGGCCCGCTCCACCACCCGCACCACCACGGCCGCCACGGCCAGCGCCGCCGCCGCGATTCTGTTGCAGCGGATCGGGCAGACCCTTGGCTGCGGCTTCACGCTGCAGCTGCTCGTCCTTGCGGGAGCCGCTGAGGATGTTGAACATCGTGTAGTTGCCTTCGTGGCAGGCGTACTCCGCGAAGATGTAGTCGGGATCCAGCGGGATCGGCATCATGATCGTCCACGGCGCGACCCAGGTCTTCGGATCGTCGACGGTCATCTTGTATTCGAGCGTCTTCGGACCGACCCGCGTGAACCGCTCGATGATCTTCCCCTCGGGCGACAGCGGGTTGCCGCTGAGCGCCGATTCCGGTTTGAGACCGGTCGTGGTCACGACCAGCGTCTCGCCTTCCCAGCGGCCCACCGACGTGCCCATCCACGACGTGATCGCCGGGCTCACCGGAGCGCGCCCGTCTGTCGGGATGACGCGCGTCTCGTGGATCATTTCCTGCGACCACGCGAGCCAGCCTGGCCCCTGGACGATGCGGTTGCCGGAGTTGTAGATCTTCGGCGTCACCGAGTTCAGGATCCCGTTGCTGATGCAGCGATCGTAGTTGCTGCGATCGGTGTAGGAGTCGGCCTCGCGCCCCTGAAGCGTGGCGCGCCGTGCCGCCTGCGCCTGCTGCCGCGCCTGCGCAGCCGCCTGCGCCGCCGGTGTCGTCGCCGGCATGCGGCCGTCGGCCGGCTCGATGAGGAACGAGGAGAGACGGCTCACGTTCTTCGAGCGTTCGAGCCAGTGCGGCGGTGGCGAGACCGGCCCGCCGACGGCGCCCATCGCATCGAACTTCTCGGACTCCTCGAGGTCGAAGTCGAGATTGTCGGTTTCGACCGTGCGGTCGCGCTGTGCCACGCGCTGCCGGAACTCATCGTCGTTCAGCAGCATGCGTGTACCGACCGTCGCTGCACGAGCGGTCGGCACTCCCTGCAGGTCATTGCCGTTCCACACACCCTGCAGATCCGGATCGCCCCACGGCGTGCGCGGCGCCTTGTAACCGGCGACGTAGCCGATGACGCTCAAGTCCTCTTTGACCGGAGCGGTGGCCGCCTTCGGCGCCGCTGCGGGCGCGGCCGCCGGCCGCGCGGCGGGAGTCTGACCGATCAGTGACGCCGCACTGAAGACGACGGCAGCCGCAACCGCCGTGCCCGCGCCTGTCAATCGACGAACCCGAGTACTCATGAATGCCTCCAACACACCGGCAGTATCAGTCAGGAGATGGAAGATAGGAGAAAGGAGAAAGATTGATACGTGACATGACGGTGCGAATCAGCGACATCGGGGCACGCGTCACTCTATCTTCTATCTTCTATCTCCTAACTCCTGACAAGGTATCCACCCCGCGCCCCCGCCATGCCTATTGCGGCGCCTGACCCCGCCCTGCGCCGCCACCGGGTGCCCCGCCCCTGCCGCCACGACCGCGCCCGCCTCCGCCCGCCGGCGCAGCTGCCGGGGCCGGCGTCTCGCCGCGCGCGGCGGCTTCGGCCGCACGCTTCTCGTCGGCACGCGCGCCGCTCAGGATATTGAACATCGCGTAGTTGCCTTCGTGGCAGCCGTACTCT
>Ga0207701_10004583_pt1 | contig 13991 bp, 10 predicted proteins | sample KBSSwiSSwithPhiX_FD_184294 | JGI IMG/M metagenome (GOLD analysis project Ga0207701, IMG submission 184294) | Switchgrass rhizosphere bulk soil microbial communities from Kellogg Biological Station, Michigan, USA, with PhiX - S5 (SPAdes) (version 2) | ecosystem: Environmental > Terrestrial >... | reverse complement strand
CACGATCAGCACATGGACTGCCGTGCACAAGGCCTGGTTTCCGGCCTTCGCCGCGGAGGCGCCTTATAATGTGATCCAGGTGGAGCTCGACGAAGGGCCGCGGCTCACTTCGAATTTGCTCGGCAGCGACGTGCCGAAGATCGGCCAGCGCGTCGAGGCAGTGTTCGACGATGTCGATGCGGAGCTGACCTTGCATCGGTTTCGGACCGTCGCATGACTCGTAGACTCGTAGCCCGGCTTGAGCAACGCGAAAGCCGGGGCAACTCGCGCGAAGCAACCCGGATTTCGCCGCGCTCAATCCGGGCTACGGCGGTGGAGATCAGGGCCGATACATCGGCTCCGGCACGCCCGCCACGCCGACATCGAGCGCGAGTAGCCCGCCGGCATAAGTCTCCGCCGCCAGCTTCTCCGGCGCGAGCCGAAACCGTGCCGTGGTCACATACATCGTGCGCAGGTGGGGCCCGCCGAACGTGCAGGCCGTCGCGCGGCTGACCGGCATCGGCACGGTGCGGTCGAGCCGCCCGTCCGGTGCGAAGCGCGCAATGTATCCACCGTCGAACATCGCGCTCCACAGATAGCCTTCCGCGTCGATTGAGGCGCCGTCCGGCACGCCGGCCTGGCCTTTGGCATCCACGAACACGCGGCGCTTGCCGATCGTGCCGGCCGCGAGGTCATAGTCATAGGCGAAGATCGTGTGCACATGGCTGTCGGCGAAGTAGAGCGTCGTCTCGTCCGGACTCCACGCGACGCCGTTCGAGACCCAGATGTCGTCGTCGAGCGCGTCGACCCGGCCCTTGTCGACACGATAAAGCTTGCCGCTCGCGCTTTTCATCGTCTTGGTCATCGAGCCGACCCAGAAGCGGCCGCGGCTGTCGCAGCGGCCGTCGTTCAAGATGTTCTCTTCCGCCTTGTTCTCCGGATCGGCGATGCGCTCGAACTTCCCGCTGCGCGGATCGTAGAGCGCGAAGCCGTTGCGCCCCGCGATGATCAGCCCGCCGCCCGCGCTCGGCGCGAACGAGCCGAGTTTTTCCGGCGGCGTCCAGCTCTCGACCGCTCCGGTCGCCGGATCGAGCCGGTGCACCGCAGGCTTGAATGCATCGATCCAGTAGAGCGCGTTTTCGCCGGCATGCCAGCGCGGCACCTCGCCGAGCACGTCGTTGGTGTTCGCCACGCAGGTCACGGTCATGCCGATCTCGCATCGTTACGCTTGAAGAAGTCTGCCAGGCGATTTTTCTGCAGCTTGCCGGTCGTGGTGAGCGGCAGGTCGGTCTCGTTCACGAACGTGATGAGCCGCGGCACCTTGTAGGCGGCAAGCTCGCGCCGGCAATGCTCGGTCAACGCTGCCTCGTCCACGCGCGTGCCGTCATGACGCACGATCACGGCGGCGATCACCTCGTCGCGCACCGCATCCGGAACGCCGGTGACGAAGGCGAGCTTCACCGCCGGATGGCGCAGCAGGCTCTCCTCGACCTCGACCGGCGCGACGTTGATGCCGCCGGTCTTGATCATCTCTTTCAAGCGCCCGCGGAAATACAGATTGTCGTTCTCGTCGAGGAAGCCGAGATCGCCGGTGCGGAAATAGCCGCTTGCGTCGAACGCCTCGCGGTTCTTGTCCTCGTCCTTGTAGTAGCCGATCGTCACGTAACCCTTCAGCCGGATCTCGCCGACCGTGCCGCGCGGCTGCTCCTTGCCGCTCTCGGGATCGATGATGCGCAGGTCGACGCCGGGCAACGGCCTCCCGACGGTCGCGACGCGGAGCTCCAGCGGATCGAGCCCGTCGGCGACGGTGCAGTTGCCGTAGGATTCGGTCAGCCCGTAGATCGTGCTGAAATCCTTCACGCCGAGATCGACGATGCGCTGCAATTGCTCGGGCGTGCCGAGCGTGCCCCCGGCGCGCAGGCACGAGATGTCGTACTTCGCGCGGTCCGGATGCTCGGCGATCGCCTGCACCATGTTGGGCATGCCGTAGAAGATGGTGCAGCGCTCTTCGCTGATGATGCGCAGCGCCTCGCCCGGCTCGAAGCTCTCCTGCAGCACGACGCAGCCGCCATGCGTCATCAGGTTGAACAGCGCGTTCTCGCAGCCGAGGCCCCAGAACAGCGACACCGCAAGCCAGAGCCGGTCATGCTGCGTGACGTGCATGCGCTCGCCGATGTGCCACATGTTCTCGATCAGCGCGTAGTGCTGCAGCTGCACGCCCTTCGGCGTCGAGGTCGAGCCGGAGGTGTAGAGGATGTAGGCGAGGTCCTTGGGATCGATCGCGTTCTGCGCCGCGTCGATCGCGGCGTCCGGGACGTCGCGCCCGCGCGCGAACACGTCGGCGAACGACAGCGAGTCGCGATAGGGACGCGTGCCGACATGGATGATGCGCTTCATCAGGGGCATCGCGCCGGCGAGCGGCTCGAGCTCGTCGAGCATCGCGAAGTAGTCGTATTTCAGATAACGGTCGGTCGCGATCAGCATCGTCGCGTCGGAATGCGACAGGATGTGCTGCAGCTCGCGGCCCGTGGCCCAGGTGTTGACCGCCACCATGATGCCGCCGAGCAGGCAGATCGCGAAATCGGCGACGATCCATTCGGGCTTGTTGCCCATCAGGATCGCGACCTTGTCGCCCTTGGCGACGCCGAGCGCGTGCAGGCCCTTGGCGAAGGCGCGCACTTCGCTGCGCAGCGACGCATAGGTGTAGCGCTGGCCGCCGCCGACGAGCGCCTCGTGCGCCGGAAAGCGCGCCGCCATCTCGTCGAGCAGCGCCGGAATGGTCCGGCTTGTCGGCATCGTCAGCATTGGGCGTTCCTGTTCGCCGATCTGAAGCGCCAGCGTTGCGCCGATTATGCGGGGCTAGGCGGCGGAGGCAACGTCTCGCGCAGCGCCGTCTTCTGCACCTTGCCGTTGGCGTTGCGCGGCAGCGCGTCGGGCAGGAATGCGATCGTGTCCGGTACCTTGTAGTCGGAGAGGTTTTCGGCGCAGAAGCGCTTCAACTCCGCCTCGCCGATGCCCGTGTTGCGCGCAACCACGACGGCATGCACCCGCTCGCCAAGCACCGGGTCGGGCCGGCCGATCACCGCGCATTCCACCACGCCGGGGTGACGCGCGAGTACGCTTTCGACCTCGATGCAATAAACCTTGTAGCCGCCGCGGTTGATCAGGTCCTTCTTGCGATCGAGCACGCGCACATAGCCTTGCGCATCCACCGATCCGATGTCGCCGGACTTCCAGTAACCGCCGCAGAACGCCGTGCGGTCGGCCTCCGGGTTCTGCCAGTAGCCCGGAATGATCATGGGACCTGCGATCCACAATTCACCGCTCGCGCCGGGCGCGACCGCGCGGCCCTCGTCGTCCATCGCGATCACGTCGGCGCAGGGCAAGGCCTTGCCGACGGTGTCGGCGCGCGACGCGGCCTCGCCGAGCGGCAGCATCGTGACCGGCGAGGTTGTCTCGGTCGAGCCGTAAACGTTGACCAGCGTAAGGTTCGGCCAGGCGGCGGCGATGCGCGCGATGGTCGCCTGCGGCATCGGGGCGCCGCCGAAGCCGCCGATGCGCCAGGCCGAGAGATCGAATCGCGCCACGTCCGCATCGAGCAGGCAGAGATTGTACATCGCCGGCACCAGCAGCGCGTGCGTCATCCGCTCGCGTGCCGCGATCTCCATGAAGTTGCGCGCCTTGAAGGCGGGCAGCAGCACGGTGGTGCCACCGACGCGCAGCATCGTCAGGATGATCGCGACCAAGCCTGTGACATGCGAGGCCGGCACGGCCAGCACCGAGACCTCGCCGTCGCGCAGCGCCATGCCCTGCTCATAGTGCGTCAGCGAGTGGATGGTGCCGAGATGGGTGAGCATCGCGCCCTTCGGGCGGCCGGTGGTGCCGGACGTATAAAGCAGCGAAAAGACATCTTCCTCGGCGATGGTGACACGCGGCGCCGCGCAAGGCGCCGTGAGTTGCGCGAAAGACGCGCCCGGTCCGTCGCCGACAACAAACACTTCGCGCATATGCGGCAGCGCGGCGCGTGCGGGCAAATGCTCGGCGAGATCGCCCTGATAGATCAGGCCTGCGGCTTCGCATTGCGTGAGGATGAATTCGGTTTCCGGCGCGCGCTGGCGGGTGCTCATCGGGACGATGATGACTCCGATGCGCGCCGCCGCCAGCACCGCGATGACGAATTCGAAGCCGTTGCCGAGCAGCAGCGCGAGGCGGTCGCCTTTCATGAAGCCATGCCGCGCGAGATTGCCGGCGACCGCTTCGACCTTGTCGTCCAGCGTCTTGTAAGGGACGCGCTCGGCGCCGAGCACCAGCGCATCGCGATGCGGGTTGCGCGCCGCCACGTCACGAAACATTGCGTCGATATGCGCCGGACGCTCGCTAAAGCAGCGCACGACGCGGCCGCCGTAATGCAGCTCGTGGCGCAGCGCGGCCATCAGCGCGCCACGCGGGTCGGGCGGCCGAGCAGGAAGCCGCCATCGACGGTGAGCAATTGCCCGGTGATGAGTGGCGCGTCGGCGGCAAGCCACACGATGGTCTGCGCGACGTCTTCCGCGGTGCAGGTCTTCTGCAGCGCGGCGGCATCGGCCCAGCCGTCGCGCACGCGTTCATACGCCTCCGCGCCGAGCCCGTCTTTGAGCCAGCGCGTCGTGATCAGCCCGGGCAACACGCAGTTCACGCGGATCTCCGGCGCGAGGTTGCGCGCGAGCGCCAGGGTCAGCGTGTTCAGCGCGGCTTTCGAGGTCACGTACGAATAAGAGCTGCCGTTGCCGTTCAGGCTGCCGACCGACGAGACGTTCACGATCGCGCCGGCGCCGCTCGCGCGCAGATGCGGCGCGGCGGCGCGCGCCATCTGGTACGGCCCGATCACGTTGACGGCGTAGACCTTCTGGAAATCCTCGGCCTTCTGTCCGTCGAGATCGCCGAGCGGCACGAACTGGGTGGTGCCGGCGGCGTTCACCAGGATATCGACCCGACCGAAGCGCGCGGCCGCCGCGTCGACCGCCGCACGGCATGCGGCGTCGTCCGCAACGTCGCCCTGCAGCGCGATCGCGTCCGCGCCGGCAGCCTTGCAGGCCGCAACGCTCTCATCCGCCTCGGTCTTGCTGCGGCTGTAGACGATTGCGACGCGGTAGCCGCGCTGCGCCAATTCCAGCGCGGTGGCGGCGCCGACCCCGGTCGCGCCGCCGGTCACGACCGCCGCGCGCGCGCCCGCTCCGCTCTCCGGCATGGCTCCCTCCCACTTTGGTCTGATAATTTTATTTGACAAATAATATGCACTTGGAGCTAGTCTCCCGGCAAGCGCCCAAAGAGGCCTGTGTCAGGGAGGTAGTCCGCGTGTCGCTGGACCTCGCCGCCGTTGTGGTGCCCAAGGCATCGGACGTGCTCGCCGCGCGATTGCGCGAGCTGATCCTGTCGCGCGGACTTGCCGAGGGTACGCCTCTCCCAACCGAACGTGAACTGGTCGCGCAGTCGGGGCTGAGCCGCACGTCCGTGCGCGAAGCGCTGCGCGTGCTGGAGACCGAAGGGCTCGTGCTGACGCGCGCCGGCCGCAATGGCGGCTCGCAGGTGCGCCGGCCGGGACGCGAGTCGATTTCCCGCTCGTTCGAGCTGTTCGTGCGCAGCCATGGCGTGCGTTTCGAAGCCTTGCTCGAAGCGCGCGAGGCGATCGAGCCGGCCGCCGCGGCGCTCGCCGCGATTCATCGGCAGGATGCTGATTTGGCCGAGATGACGCGCATCCACAAGGCGCTGGATCAGGTCACCGACGACGTCGCCGAGCATGTGCGGCTGAACCTGATGTGGCATCGCGCGATCATGCGCGCGAGCCGCAACGAGCTGCTGATCGCATTCTTCGACGCCATCGCGGATTCCGTGCAGGCCGCGACCGAGAGCCAGAGCCTCAATTCGGCGGACGTGCGCCGCGAAGTGGTGCGCGCGCACGGGCGCGTGCTCGCCGCCATCGCGGCGAAGGATGCCGATGCGGCATTCCGCCGGATGCAGCGGCATGTCGGCGCGTATAGTTCACTGGTGAAGACCCTCGCGGAAGACGAGGGCAAGAAGGCGGGCAGCAAGTCCGTCCGGAGGAAACGCTAATGGCCGGCACGGTCGGGATCGACGTCGGCGGGACGTATACGGACCTCTATTTCTCCGGAGGCGACGGGATCGAGCGCGTCATCAAGGTGCCGTCGACGCCGAAGGATCCCTCGATCGGCTTGCTCGATGCGCTGCGCGCGGCGGAGATCAAGCCGGACGATCTCGACCAGATCCTGCACGGTACGACGATCGCCACCAACGCGGTGATCGAGCGGCGCGGCGCGCGCTGCGCGCTGATCACCACGCGCGGCTTCCGCGACGTGCTCGAGCTCGGGCGTCGCGACCGGCCGAACATGTATGGCCTGACCGGCATCCAGCGCCCGCTGATTCCGCGCGACTGCCGCTGGGAAGTCGACGAGCGGCTCGATTACCAGGGCAACGTGCTGGTGCCGCTGCGCGCCAGGCAGGTGCGCGATCTCGCGCAGGTGCTGCAAGGCGAGAATGTCGACGCGGTCGTGGTATCGCTGCTGCACTCCTACGCCAACCCGGCGCACGAGGAAGAGATCCGCGACATCCTGCAGGAGGTGAACCCCGCCTGGGAGGTCGTGATCTCCAGCGGCGTGATCCGCGAATACTACGAGTTCGAGCGCACCAGCACGGCGGTGGTGCAGGGCTATCTGCAGCCGCTGGTCTCGCGCTATGCGAAAAACCTGCTGGCGAAGCTCGACGACTGGGGCTTCGACCGCCAGACCTTGATCATGCAGTCGAACGGCGGCGTGGTGCCGGTGAGCCAACTGGGCAGCCGGGCGGCGTTCATCGTGCGCTCGGGTCCTGCGGCCGGCGTGATGGCGGCGGCGGAGCTTGCGGCCGAGGCCGGCTACGACCGCATCATCACCGGCGACATGGGCGGCACCAGCTTCGACGTCGCGGTGGTGATCGAGGGCAAGCCCGCGATCGCCGAGAACACGCTGCTCGACTTCCGCATTCCGCTCCGCCTTCCGATGATCGACGTGCACACGATCGGCGCGGGCGGCGGCAGCATCGCGCATATCGACCGCGCCGGCATCCTGCAGGTCGGGCCGGAAAGCGCGGGCGCCTATCCGGGTCCGGTGTGCTGGGGCCGCGGCGGCACGCAGCCGACCGTGACCGACGCCAACGTGGTGCTGGCGCGCATCGATCCGTCGCGCCCGATCGGCATCGAGCGCGAGAGCCTCGATATCGAAAGCGCGCGCGCCGCGATGGGCGCGCTCGGCGCAAAGCTGGGCTTGAGCGTCGAGGAAACCGCCGAAGCGATCCTCGCGGTGGTGAACCAGCGCATGGCCGGACGCATCCGCCTGCTGTCGATCGAACGCGGCCACGATCCGCGCGATTTCGCGCTGGTGGCGTTCGGCGGCGCGGGCCCGGTGCATGGCGCCGCGCTGATGCAAGAGGTCGGCATCGGCGCGATGCTGGTTCCGCCTTACCCGGGCGTGCTGTGTGCGATGGGCTGCGCGTCGGCGAACGTGCGCTATGACTATTCGCGCACGGTCGAGCGCCTCATCACCGAGCTCGATCCGGGTGACGTGCGCGCGATCATGCGCGAGCAGCGCGCCGAGGGCGAGCAGCAGGTCCGCGTCAGCGAAGCGCCGGTCGAGGTACTGAGCGCCGCGCATGCGGTCGACATGGCCTATCTCGGGCAGATCCACGCGATGCGCGTGCCGGTCGAGCCGGACTGGACGTTCGAGCGCATGACCGCGGCGTTCAACGAGGCCTACAAGGCCGAGTTCGGCAATACGCTTGCCGGCATTCCGGTGATGGTCATCAACGTGCGCACCACGGTCGAGGGCAAGCGCAAGCGTGTCGAGCGCCACCACAACGGCGCCGGCGCCACGCAGGCCGCGACCGCGCACGCGAGTCGTCGCGTGCATTTCGGCCAGTGGATGGATACGCCGATCTTCCGCCGCGGCGACCTGAAGCCCGGCATGACCATCGCGGGACCGGCGATCATCGAGCAGTCCGACACGACAACCGTCGTCGAACCGCGCATGAAGGTGCGGGTCGATCGCTTCCAGAACGTCATCGTGGAGGCCGCATGACCGATCCCGTCACACTTGCGGTGGTGCGCGGCGCGCTCGAGCAGATCGCCGACGAGATGGACCTGCATCTGATCCATGCGGCGATCTCGCCGATCATCTCCGAGACCAACGACTGCGCGCACGGCATCTTCCATCCCACGTCAGGAGAGACGATCGCGCAGGGGCGCTACGGGCTGCCGGTGTTCCTCGCCAACATGCAGTTCACCGTCACCAACATCATCAAGCTGGTCGGGCAGGAGGGCGGCTTCAAGCCGGGCGATCTGTGGATCGTCAACGATCCCTATGTCAGCGGCACGCATCTGCAGGACATCGTGCTGATCTCGCCCTACTTCGTGGACGGCGAACTGTTCGCGCTGCTGGCGAGCACCGGTCACTGGATGGACATCGGCGGCAGCGTGCCGGGCGGCTGGGCGCCGAAGGCGACCGAGATCCACCAGGAAGGCATCATCATCCCGCCGATGAAGCTGTACGATGCCGGCAAGCTGAACGAGCCGCTGGTGAAGATGTTCACCAGCAATGTGCGCCTGCCGGACCAGATCGCGGGCGATCTCTCGGCGATGTGCAACGTGTTCAATGTCGGCCGGCGCGGGCTCGACACGCTGCTCGCGCGCTACGGACGCGTGCGGCTTTCCGACTGCATCGCCGAAATGATGGACCGCTCGGAAGCGCAGATGCGGTCGTACATCGCGGAGATCCCGGACGGCGCCTATCGCTTCGAGGACTATTTCGACAATGACGGGATCGTCGACGAGCCGGTGAAGCTCTGCCTCACGCTCACCAAGTCCGGCACCGATCTCAACTTCGATTTCACCGGCACCGACGACCGGACGCGCGGGCCGATCAATCTCGCGCTCACCACCACGCTGTCGAGCTGCTACGTCGCGCTCAAGCACATCTTCCCGGAAGTGCCGGTGAACGGCGGTGCGTTCCGCCCGACCAAATTCACCATTCCGGACGGCTGCCTGCTGGCGGTGAAATATCCCACTCCAGTTGGCGGCTATCTCGAAGTGGTCGGCCGGCTGCTCGACGTCGTGTTCGGCGCGCTGGCGCAGGCGATCCCGCAGCGCACGCCGGCCGCCTCGTTCGGCACCACCGGCGTGACCACGGTCGGCGGACGCCATCCGCGAACAGGGCGTTATTATGTGGCGGTGTTCCCGTATCCGGGCGGCTACGGCGGCTACCAGGGCGGCGACGGGCTGGTGCACGGCGTGACGCCGCAGAGCATGGCGAATTTCATGTCGATCGAGATGTCGGAGCACCGCTATCCGGTCCGCTTCAAGCATTTCGCGCTGCGCGAGGATTCCGGCGGGGCGGGCGAATTCCGCGGCGGCTGCGGCACCACGTACTCATTCGAGCCGTGGTCGGATTGCCTCGTCTCGGTGCTCGGCGACCGCGTCGATCACGTGCCGTTCGGTGTCGCGGGTGGAAAGTCGGCCGCGCCGAATGAAGTGAAGTATCGCAGCGGCAACGAAGAGGTCGTGCCGGCGCTGCGCAGCAAATACGAGAAGCAGCCGATGAAGGCCGGCGATCTCGTGATGAATTCCTCGCCTGGCGGCGGCGGGTTCGGCAATCCGCTCGCACGCGCACTCGAGTCGGTCGAACTCGATCTCAATCTCGGCTACATTTCGCGCGCGACCGCCGAGCGCGACTACGGCGCCGTGATTGCCGAAGTGCGGCAGGCCGGCGAGTACACGCGCTACACGCTGGACATGACGGCGAGCGAAAAGAACCGGAAAAATCTGGGAGCGACAACGTGAGTGCACATAACAGCGACGGCGCATGGGAACTGCCGCACGAGTTTCGCCAGATGCAGACGACCGCGCGACGCTTCATGCGCGAACGCATCGTGCCGGCCGAGGCACCTTTGCCGCACGACGCCTACGCGCTGCCGGATGACGTGCTCAAGCCGCTGCAGGAAGAAGCGAGGAGGCTCGGCTTCTGGAACGTGGAGTCGCCGGCCGAATGGGGCGGCGCCGGGCTCAATCTGCTCGGTCAAGCGATCGTCGCCGAAGAGTCCTCGCAATGCAAAATGGGACTTTACATTGCGGCGTGCCATGCCTTCGGCTGGGATCCGCCGAACGCGATCTTCCTCGGCCGCAAGGACCAGATCGAGAAATACGCCGTGCCGACGCTGAACGCCGGCAGCAAGACGTTCGTGGCGATCTCGGAAGCGAGCGGCGGCTCTGATCCGGGCCGCGCGATCAAGACGCGCGCCGAGAAGAAGGGTGACCGCTACATCCTCAACGGCACCAAGATCTGGATCTCGGGTGTCGGGCAGTCGGACTGGGGGCTGGTGTTCGCGCGTACCGGCCCGAGCAAGGGCCGCGACGGCGTCACCTCGTTCATCGTCGAGAAGAAGTTCAAGGGCTTCAGCTACAAGCCGATCCCGGTGATCCGCTCGTACTTCCCCTACGAGATCAACTTCGAGGACTGCGAAGTGCCGGAGGAAAACCGCCTCGGCGCCGAGGGCGAGGGCTTCAAGCTCGCCGAGACCTGGCTGATCCACGCGCGCATTCCCTATGCGGCGGCGGTGATCGGCGTCGCGCGCGCCGCGCTCGATCTCGCGATCGAGTGGACCAAGCAGCGCGAAACCTTCGGCTCGAAGCTCTCCGAGAAGCAGGCGATCCAGTGGATGATCGCCGACAGCGAGATCGAGATTCGCGCCGCGCGGCTGCTGGTCTACCAGGCCGCCTGGAAGGGCGATCTCGGGCAGGACATCAAGGTCGATGCGTCGATCTGCAAGGTCTACGCCACCGAAATCGCCGGCAAGGTGGTCGACCGCTGCATCCAGATGTTCGGCGGGCTCGGCGTCGCGCGCGAGATGCCGCTGGAGCGCTGGCACCGCGAGATGCGCATCAAGCGCATCGGCGAGGGCCCGTCGGAAGTTCACCGCATGGTGGTCGCGCGCGACCTGCTCGGCGGCCAGCGCAAGAAGGCTTGAACCATGTCGATCGACGTCGAGGTCACCGACGGCATAGCCACCATCACGATCAACCGCCCCGAGCGGATGAACGCGATGGATGCCGAGCACTACAAGGGCCTGTCGCAGGCCTGGATGCGTGTGCGCGACGATGCCGCGATTCGGGTCGCGATCATCACCGGAGCGGGTGAGAAGTCGTTCAGCTCCGGCGCCGACATCAAGAGCTTCCTGACCTCGCCGACAGGCCTCGACGAGATGTGGCTGACGCAGCGCGACCAATTGCTCAATCGCGGGCTCGAAGTGTGGAAGCCGGTGATCGCGGCGGTGAACGGCTACTGCCTCGCCGGCGGCATGACCTTGCTGCTCGGCACCGACATCCGCGTCGCCGCCGAGCACGCGACCTTCAACATCGCCGAGGTGAAGCGCGGCATCCTGCCCGGGAATGGCGGCACGCAGCGCATCCTCGATCAGCTCCCTTACGCGATCGGCATGGAACTGCTGCTCACCGGTGACGGCATCGATGCGCAGCGCGCGCTGCACTACGGCCTGATCAACAAGGTGGTGCCGAAAGAGAAGCTGATGGAGACGGCGCGCGACTACGCCAAGAAGATCGCCGCCAATGCGCCGCTCGCCGTGCAGGCCGCCAAGGAAATGGCGGTGCGCTCGCGCGAGATGGACCGTACCACCGGACTTCGTTTCGAGGCGGTGATCAATCGCCTGCTGCAGTTCACCGAGGACGCCAGAGAAGGTCCTGCCGCCTTTGCCGAAAAGCGTCCGCCGAACTTCAAGGGCCGCTGATGACGACGCCCTCGCCATACCCGCTCGCCGGCATCACGGTTGTCGATCTCTCGCAGATCTACAACGGGCCGTACGCGACCTTCCTGATGGCGCAGGCGGGCGCCGACGTCATCAAGGTGGAGCCGAAGGGCGGCGAGCATCTGCGCCGGCGCGGCGTGGTCGGCGGCGCGTCGCTGCCGTTCGCGATGCTCAACGCCAACAAGCGCTCGGTCTCGCTCGACCTGAAGAACCCGCAAGGGCGCGACCTGCTGATCGAGATGGTCAAGCGCGCCGACGTGCTGGTTGAGAATTTCGCGCCCGGCGTCACCGAGCGGCTCGGCCTCGGCGTCGAGGCGATGCACAAGATCAACCCGCGCCTCGTCTATGCGCAAAGCTCCGGTTATGGGCAGGAGGGGATTTATCGCGATTACCCGGCGATGGACCTCACCGTGCAGGCGATGTCCGGCATCATGGACATCACGGGATTTCCGGAGCGCGAGCCCGTCAAGGCGGGACCAGCGTTGTGCGATTTTTTCGCCGGTGTGCATCTCTACGGCGGCATCGTCACCGCGCTGCTCGACCGCGAGCGCACCGGACGAGGCCGCACCGTCGAGGTCGCGATGCTGGATGCCGTCTACGCATCCCTCGCCTCAACGCTCGGCATGAGTTTTGGCCAGGGCTGGACGGACGCGGGGCGCACCGGAAACCGCCATGGCGGGTTAGCCGAGTCTCCCTACAATGTGTACCCGACCAGCGACGGCTACATCGCGATCATCTGCGTCGGCGAACAGCACTGGAAAAACCTTCTCGACGCGATGGGCCGCAAGGATCTGCTCGACGATCCGCGCTTCCAGACGTTGAAGACGCGCGTCGCACACATGGACGTGGTGGACGAGCTGGTGAGCACGTTCACCAAACAGTTCAACAAGCAGGACCTGTTCGCGCTGCTGATGAAGCACCGCGTGCCGTGCGCGCCGGTGCGCACCTTGATGGAGGTCGTGAACGACCCGCACCTGCATCAGCGCGGCATGCTGCAATGGATCGATCATCCCGAGTACGGCCGCATCGTCGTGCAGTCGAGCCCGATGCGCTACGACGGCGCGCCGCCGCTGGCGCATGAGCCGAGCAAGAAACTCGGCGCCAGCAACGAGGACGTGCTCGGCTGGCTCGGCCTGTCGGGCGACGACGTCGCGCGGTTATCGAAGGAAGGCGTGATCTGATGCGCGGCAAATACGTCATCGCCGGCATCGGGCACACGCAGTTCGGGCGGCTGCCGGGACGCGGCACCGTCTCGATGAACGTCGAGGCGTGCCGCAACGCGCTCGCCGACGCCGGCATCGACAAGTCGGTCGTGGACGCGCTGTTCGTCAAGGTGCCGACCTCGAAATACCAATCGATGTACGGGCAGACGCTGGCCGAGGCGATGTGGATGCAGCCGAAAGTCGGCGGCGTGTGGGACCAGGGTGGCGCCACCAACATCTCGACGATCTCGTTCGCCTGCATGGCGATCGACGCCGGCCAGTGCGAGGTCGCGATCGTCTGCCTCGCGGACGATCCGAAGACCGGTACGCGCCAGGCATACGAGAAGGCGTGGGGCGACGACGGCGCCTACGGCTGGTTCAGCGTCGCGGCCGGCTACGGCATGACGATGCAGCGCCACATGGCCGAGTACGGTACCAGGCCGGAGCAGTTCGGCGAGATCGCGGTTGCGGTGCGCAATCACGGTGCGAATAATCCGCACGCGGCGCTGCGCGTGCCGCTCACCATCGACAAATACATGCAATCGCCTTTCATCATCGAGCCGCTCAAGCGCGACGACATCTGCCTCGTCTCGGACGGCGCTGCCGCCGTCGTGGTGATGAGCGAGACGCGCGCCAGGGAGCTCGGCGTGAAGGCGCCGGTGCGCATCCTCGGCTTCGGGCAGGGGCAGACCTCGTACGACGTGCCGTACCGCCCGGTGCTGACCGAGACGATGGCGAAGGCCTCGGCACAGACAGCGTTCAAGATGGCCGGCCTCGCGCCGAAGGACATCGACGTCGCGCAGATCTACGACTGCTACACCATCGCGGTGATGATGACGCTTGAGGACTACGGCTTCTGCCGCAAGGGCGAAGGCGGCAAGTGGGTCGAAGGCGGGCGCGTTGCCGCGGGCGGCGAGATGCCGATCAACACCTCGGGTGGGCTGTTGTCCGAGACCGGCATGCCGGGAC
>Ga0207701_10004582_pt1 | contig 13991 bp, 10 predicted proteins | sample KBSSwiSSwithPhiX_FD_184294 | JGI IMG/M metagenome (GOLD analysis project Ga0207701, IMG submission 184294) | Switchgrass rhizosphere bulk soil microbial communities from Kellogg Biological Station, Michigan, USA, with PhiX - S5 (SPAdes) (version 2) | ecosystem: Environmental > Terrestrial >... | reverse complement strand
GAAGGTGTGCCAGCCCGGAGCCATTCGCAGCAACAAGCCGGCGGTAAACGGCTTGCCTGGCACGATCGCCGTTGTATCGGCCAAAAGCTCTGCCTTAACGAGCTGTTTTCCCTGGTAAGTCTGCGCAAAGCCGTTTGAGGCAACAGCAACAAGCAGTAGGCAGAGCAGCGAACAAACAGACGTTCTCGACGCAAGTCGCATAAGATTAGGTAACATTCGCTGCGCTCGACGGCAATTCAGCCGCCTATAGCCGCTTCCCTACTCGAAGCGTGACGTCGATCTCCGTATTTCACGCCGAACGTCGCCCACAGGGCGACGGCTACAGAAACCTACGGCACGACAAAAATTTTCTCAGTCCACGGATCCTTAACTTTGGTTCCCGACGTGTAACCGCTTACGTCAACGTATCTGCCGCTGGAATCAAATGGACTAAACACGTATCCAGGCTTGTCTGGCACGGCCTTTGCGGTCGGGAACGTGGAGGATGCTTGCGCTGCCGGTGATGGCTTTGGTTCAGGTTGCGTCGTTTCGCTGTAGGCGACAGGCGGAGTTGTTTTGCGCGACTTTTGAGATCTTGTCGGCTCAGCCTTTCGCTGTGGCTGCGGTGCCGAGGCCACCTGTGTTGATGCAGCATGGTAACCGGGCTGGGTCACATCGGATTCGATTCCGACCATGGTTGGCTCGTTACTACGGCGCCGCAGAGCGTAATGCACCGGCGCGGTCGCGACGCGATAGGAACCGACTGCCACGTCCCGCGTCACATGATACGAACTCACTGCCACGTCGCGGGTGGTTCCGCATCCGGCGAGGAAGACTGCCCCTAACACCATTGCTCGTTCAAATAGGTTCATCTCGTTTGTAAGATCGTTCCTAGAGGGATCTGTTCAATCATTTAATCGCCAGAAGATCGCCAACCAGCATTGAAATGTCCTCGTCAGTGGTGGACCACGAACACATCAGACGATAAATGTCCGGCTCCACGAATTTATAAAATCGCCAGCCGCGCGCGTGTAGACCGCGGACGAGTTCATCGCCCATTTGCACAAACACGGCATTCGATTCCACCGGGAATACGTTTTCGATTCCTGCCTCGTTTCGTAGACGCTGCGCAAGCCCACGCGCCGCTTCATTCGCGTGTCGCGCGTTTCGCAACCAGACATCTCCGTTTAACAGGCCCAGCCACGGCGCAGCGAGAAAGCGCATTTTCGAGCCGAGATGCCCGGCCTGTTTCACTCGATATTGAAAATCAGATGAGGATTTCTTGTCGAAGAAGATAACCAGCTCGCCCGTCGCCACTCCGTTTTTCGTGCCTCCGAAACTGAGTACATCTACGCCGGCTTTCCAAGTAATGGTTTTCGGCGCACAGCCAAGCGACGCAACGGCGTTGGCAAAGCGCGCGCCGTCCATGTGGAGCAACATTTTTTGTGCGCGCGCAAAGGCGCCAATCGCCTCAAATTCATCCGGCGAATACACAGTTCCGAGCTCTGTTGCCTGTGCGACGCTGATGGCGCGCATCATATGTCCGTGCAGCTCGACCTGTTGCGCGACGACTTTTTCCGCCTCGCGGAGGTCGATTTTTCCGTCACTGGTTTTCGTCAAAAACAGTTTGGCCCCCCGCGTGTAAAACTCCATAGCACCGGCTTCGTCCGTCTGGATATGGGCGCGCTCGTGACAGATCACTCCATGAAAGGGTTGGCAAAGCTGGGCCAGACCGAGCGCGTTCGCTGCAGTGCCGGTGAACACAAAATAAACATCGCAATCGATTTCGAATAATTGCCGAATGCGTTCGCACACCGCCGCGGTCCAGTCGTCCTCGCCGTAAGAGGGCGCATTATGCGTATTGGCTTCTTCCAAAGCTGTCCACGCCTCGGGACAAATCGCCGCCGTGTTATCGCTGGCAAACTGGTGACGAATCGTGTCCGCGCGCATCGGGCCCTTATTACGCGAGTTTTGCCGCCTGACAATCGGCACAAGAGATTGCCTGACAGCGGAGCCCTGGGCCTCCGAATCTGCCAGGCAAATCTCTTCTCTATTTGCTCCTCGAATTGCGTACCGCAGTTTCATCTCTATTTCGGAGCGTGCATGCCGATTGACCGTGTTTCCTAGTAAGTTTCTGCACGTGATGAGCCCTTTTTGTTGCATTTTGCCTAACGCGCGGGCGCAGACTAACCTTCGCGAATGAGATCGCTCCAGAGCGACGTCGAGCAGCGCGGCGCGCGTATTTTTGAGCTGGTCGACAAACATCCGGACCGACTTTTCACCAAGGCCGGATTTTACCAGCGCCTGATGGCGCTCTCAATGCATGACGAGCGATTTAAGACGCAACTGTTTCGTTTTGTCGCAGTTCTGCCGTCACTGCGCAGTTCAAGCGAGGTTGTTCAACATCTCGAAGAATACTTCAGCGATAGCGATAATGGTTTCCACCCGCTCGTTGGAGCGGGGATTCGTACGGCGCGCCTTTTTTCATGGGTAAGCGCTCCAATCCTGCGGTGGAACGTTTCCGAAATGGCGCGCCAATTCATTGCCGGACGAAATGGGAACGACGTCATCGCGACTTTGCGCAAGCGACGCACACAAAAAATCGGCTTCACAGTAGATGTTCTGGGCGAGGCTGTTGTGAGCGAAGCCGAGGCGGATGAACACGCCGCGTTTTACGGTGATTTACTGGAGAAACTGGCGCGCGAAACAAGAGACTGGACCGACCCACTCGGAAAAAACGCGGAGCTTTTCCCGGTTGTAAATCTGTCGGTCAAAATCTCTGCCCTGTATTCGCAAATCACTCCGGATGCGCCGGCAGATGCGATTGCCCATGTTGGCACCAAGCTGCGGCCGCTTCTCCGGCGCGCGCGCGAGCTGGGCGCATTTATCAACATCGACATGGAGAGTTATACGCTCAAGAATACGACGCTCGAGCTGTTCAAAACCATTTTGACGGAGCCGGAGTTCAAAGATTGGCCGCATGCCGGGATTGTTATCCAAGCCTATTTGCGTGATTCCGAAGCCGACTTGCGCGCTTTGATCGAGTGGGGCCGCGCACGCGGCACGCGTTTCGCAGTGCGACTGGTGAAAGGCGCATATTGGGATTATGAGACAACAAAATCGGGTCAGAACGGATCGAATCCTCCGGTTTTTCTTCAGAAGCCCGAGAGCGACGCGAATTTCGAAAAACTCACGCGCATACTTTTTGAAAATGAGTCGGTTGTTACGCCTGCGTTCGGATCGCATAACATCCGCAGTATTGCCCATGCGCAAGCCGTCGCGGATGAGCTCGGGGTTGATCGCAGCCGGTTCGAGTTCCAACTGCTTTACGGCATGGCGGGCCCTATCAAGCGCGCGCTGGTGGAGATGGGATATCGGGTCCGGGAATATTGTCCAGTTGGCGAGCTGCTACCGGGCATGGCTTATCTCGTTAGACGCCTGCTCGAGAACACGTCAAACGAAGGATTTTTGCGGGCGAAATTCGCCGAGAACGTGCCGGCGAAAGAATTGCTGCGCGATCCCACCGAGCTGATTAAGCCCGCGGTAATTGGAATCGAGGATGCCCGCGCGCTCGGCGGATTGAATAACGAAAATGGCGCTTCACTTAATGCAACAGCTGGCCATAGTTTCCGAAACGCACCGCTTGTGAGTTTCATTTACAAAGACAACCAGGACAAGATGCAAAGCGCTTTGCGCGAAGTACGAAAGCGCTTGGGCGAAAAATATCCGTTGTACATTGGAGGCGAAAAGATTTTCACCGACAATTTGACACCTTCGGTTAATCCCGCCGAGCCGACGGAGATTGTCGGCTACGGAACCGAGGCTGGCATCGACGAAGCCGAGCGTGCCGTTAAAGCTGCGCGAACGGCATTCGAAAAATGGAGATGGACGCCGGTCGAGGAGCGAGCGCAGTTGCTCGAGCGCGCAGCCGAGATCCTGGAGCGCAGGCGATATGAACTCTCGGCAGTGGAAGTTTTCGAAGTCGGCAAGTCGTGGTCTGAAGCCGACGGCGATATTCGCGAAGCCATCGATTTTTGCACGTTCTACGCGCAGCAAATGAAGCGTCTCGGGCGCCCAAAACTCACGCAACAGGTGCCAGGCGAAGAAAGTTATCATCATTATTTGCCGCGCGGCGTCGCCTTCGTAATCGCACCGTGGAATTTTCCGATCGCGATTCTCTGCGGTATGGCGGCGGCCGGAGTTGTTACGGGAAATGCCGTGATCATGAAACCGTCCGAGCAGTCGATTGTTTGCGGCGCCATGCTCATGCAGGTGTTTGAAGAAGCAGGCGTTCCGCCAGGCGTGTTGAATTTCCTGTCAGGACACGGCTCGACGATTGGAGCGCATTTGGTCGATCACAAGGATGTCGATTTAATCGCGTTCACTGGTTCGCGCGAAGTCGGACTGAAAATTTGGGAATCGGCAGGAATCACTCGCCCCGGTCAGCGCGAGCTGAAGCGTGTGATTTGCGAGATGGGTGGCAAAAACGCAATGATCGTTGATGCGGACGCAGATCTTGATGAGACGATCATGTATTCAATCTATGCCGCATTCGGTTTTCAGGGACAGAAATGCTCCGCGCTATCGCGCCTGATTCTGCTCGAGGAAAACTACGATCGTGTGATGGAACGTTTGATTCCCGCCGCAGCCAGTCTGCGAGTCGGCAATCCCGCGGAACCAGGGATCATGGTCGGCCCGGTTATCGATGAACCTGCGTACCGGCGCATTCTGGAATACATCGAGATCGGGAAGAAAGAGGCAAAACTGGCTTATCAGGCAAAAGAAGTCCCGCCGCATGGATATTTTATTCCACCAACAATCTTCACCGACGTGAAACCGAATATGCGCATAGCGCGCGAAGAAATTTTCGGCCCGGTGCTAAGCGTGTTGAAAGTGCGGGATCTCGACGAAGCGCTCGAAGTCGCAAATGGAACCGACTACGCGTTGACGGGAGGTTTCTTCTCCCGCAGCCCTGACAATATTGAGCGCATCAAGGCGCGACTGGAAGCTGGCAATGTCTACATCAACCGTTCATGCACGGGCGCGATCGTCGGCCGTCATCCCTTTGGCGGATTCAAAATGAGCGGCAGCGGCACCAAGGCCGGTGGCGAAGATTATCTTCTGCACTTTCTCGTGCCGCGCGTAGTAACCGAAAACACGAGCCGTCACGGCTTCGCCCCGGAAAAGTCACCCGAGTATCGCGACGAATTTCTCTGGCCAAAGTAACCGCTGGAAAAGCGGGAACGTTCAATTCAGCGGTCGGCCTTTGCTGAGCAACTTCACAACCGTCACGATCATGTAAACCACCGGCCAGGCCGAGGTAAGAACAATCACGGCAAACGCCGCCATCTCCCTTGCTCGTTCCCGCGCCGCTTCGATCCGGTATTCACGCCCTAGATCAAAAAGATTCCTGAACCTCGATCTATCTTCTCCGTCAGAAGACCAGAAATGACCGCGCCATTGACCGAAACCGGAATGAAAAAAATAGTCCGTCTGCGGAAAGCGTCTCTTACCGCCCTTGGAAGGACTCCTTGGTTTCATAGACTCTGACCGACAACTGGTTTGGAACCAGCAACACAATACCACGTTCAAAAATTCAATCAGCCTGAAAAAATAACTTTCCGGCCGAGCACAAACCGCGACACACTCGAAATGCACAGATGAAAACGGCCGTGTATCATGCTGGTAAGTTCCTGGTGAGGTTCGTATTTGGCTGTGTCGCACGCATTCACGTAATTGGCCGAGAGAACGCAAGATGCGCTGGTGGTTTTTTGCTGGCGTCGAATCACATCAGCCATTTCGATCCATTTCTAATAGGTCTGAGGGTACCGCGAAAGGTCGATTGGATGACAATGGCCGAATTCTTTCGGCCGGCTGCACTCGGTTTTTTCCTGCGCTCAATTGACGCGTTCCCGGCGGAGCGTGACCGCGCCGATCTGAAAACAATTCGCACGGCGATCCACCGGCTAAAAAGCGGACGCGTCGTGGGCCTTTTTCCCGAGGGCGGCATTCGTGACGGTGCGCGCTCTTTACTCGAAGGCGCGCCGCTCCGGCCGGGCGCAGCCACATTGGCGCAGATTGCCAGTGTTCCAGTCGTGCCGTGCGTAATTCTCGGTACCGACCGCTTTTACTCCATAAATCAGTGGCTACCTTTCCGACGCACGCCGGTGTGGATCGCGTTTGGAAAGCCGATTTCATGTTTTCCAGATTTGCAAAAGTCTCAGGCGCGTGAACGAATCGAATCCGAACTGGCTGCCGCTTTCAAAAATCTTTATGCTGAATTGCGCGAAAAATTTTGCCTCACCACGGACGATCTGCCGCACTCGCCGGAGGAGCGTAAGGGTAGGGTCGGCGCCCCGCGCCGACTCCCGAAAGCTTTCAAAACAGCGCCGCGTTCCTACCATCGTTTTGCTGCCAAGGGAGTCGATTCGCTTCTCTGCGCATCTATCAATTGGATTCATCGACGCCATCCGCTGAATGGCCACAGTCGACAAGAGATGGAGCGCTACCTTGCCGCGTGCGAGCGGCTCTCGCCGCAGGAATATTATTTCTCTCCGCAGGCTAACGGTAGCAACGGTGCATCTGGGTCAAAGCCGGCAATCAACCGCTTCCATGATTCACGTATTGCAACACTGTCATGGCGCAGCCCAATCGAAAGCGAGTTTCCAGCAAACAATACCGCGCGGGCGGATTTCTTCCGAACTGATGCGCGGAGTTGGACTCAAGCACCGACAGTGTTTCTGCTGCACTCTCTAATGTCCTCCAGTCCAACCGGATACCACCGCTGGGCAGAGAGGTTTAATGAGCTCGGCTGGAACGCATGTTTCCTTCATTTACCATATCATTTCTCGCGCGTCCCGACCGGCTACTGGAATGGCGAACTGGCAATCACGCCGGATTTGATTCGCAACGCTGAAGGCCTCCGTCAGGGCGTCATCGAGCTGCGGCAAGTAATGGAATCATTGCGAGAACATGGCTGCCGTGAGTTTGGCGTGCTTGCCACCAGTTACGGCGGATGGATTGGCGCGCTGCTGACACTCGTGGAAAGCAATTTCCGATTCGTGGCGTTAATGTCGCCGATCGTGAACATCGAGCACGCCATCTGGCACAGCCCGGCAGCACGTCGTATTCGACGCGAACTGGTCCAAGCGAATGTCGAGCGGGCTCTGGTTGCGCGACATTTTCATCTGAGTTCACCGTTGCACGGCCGTCCGGTGTGCGATCCAACGCGGATTCTATTCGTCACTGGGGAATTCGATTCGATTGCTCCACCTGAGGAAATCGAAGCGATCCACCAAACATGGCACGGATCGGAACTGTTGCGCGTGCGACAGGGACATTTCGGTCATCGCATGATGCCGGAAACAATCGCGTACCTGAAACAGCGCGGCGATTTGGAAACAGGCAATATTCGTTGATCGACTTGCTCTCATTATCACCTGGCTTCAGCCAGGTGATGTGCCGATGTGCACTCAGTAAGGCGTTTAAACGGCTTTCGACGACAGCTTCAGTGATTAAGTACCGCGCTGAAGCGCGGTGTTAATGAGAGCTATTGAATGCGAAGAAATTCCAAGCTTGATGCAAGATCGCTGAACGCAGCGTTCGCCAATACATTGTGTCCTTCCACGGACGCATGCCAGCCGTCGATGGGATGCAGCAATTCCGCGCGACTGAGGTCTGCTGTCGCCAGCGCATCAGAATATCGCAATTGAATGTGGTCGGTCTGCTGCACGAATTCGCGATTCAATGCTTCCACCATCGCGCGCAGTTCTTCGTTCGCCATCGCCGCAAGCCGAATCAAATTGCGCCGGTAAGCGGGACGGAATGAAACGAAATACGTGTAAGTCGTTTCCAAATGCGGATACAAAGTTTTGTCCGACTCTCGAAGGCGCTCGACTGCCTCGCGGCCTTTAAAATACGATTCAAAACTAATCAGACCGTAAACGACAATAGCCACGCGATGTTGCTGGACGCGTGCGACCTCGAGCAGGCGTCGCAACTCACGCACGTAATTCTGCCGAAATTCATTGCTTAAACGTCTTAGCCGCTCATCGGGTTCGTCGAGTTCAGGTGGCGGACATCGCCATGCCCAATCAACATTATTGTGTCCGATCGAAATCAGAATCAGATCGGGAAAACGGTGCGCTCGCACCAACTCACCGACTTGCCCTGAGAAATTGCGTGTCCCGAGGATGCGGCGGAAGAGATCTTGACGGCAATGTTCATGATCCACGAGCGCACCAACCCCCGCGCATTCGATCGCCACAAAAGGCGTGATTGTCTCCAGGCTTTTCGAAATACTGCAAATCCTTGGAGCAGCGCCGAGGTAAAGAAACCAATTCTTCCCGCGAGACGTGTGCGCGCGCCACAACGTGCTCCACGGCGATGAGATGTAAATGCCCCTGCAGACGCTGTCACCGAGCATGGCAAGGTGCGGCAACCGGCTAATCAACTCCGCGCGCGTGATCTCGCCGCTTTGGTAGGCCAAATAATCGCGATGAAAGCGGGAGTCAGGTTCAGCAACGCGCTCCATGAAGTTCGGGCTGACAAACGGAGCTGATTTCATCTGGTCGCGATTATGTAACTCAGGCATCTTGCCTGACTGCGTCGAACAGGCTTCCAGCCTGCGGGATTTGTGCAGGCATGATGCCCGCACCCCACAACAGCCAGGATGGCTGTGTTACTCATCGAGCCAATCCATTCTCTCAAGCAACCGGCGAAACTGTTCATTGTCCGTCGAAATCGCGGGCAACCATTCGCGGATCGGCTCGCGTCGCCACCATGTTTTGTCGCCGATTGGCGCGAATTGGTACCGATAAAGCCGCGCTCGAATGTAACGCGGCGGCGCATCTGGAAATGGGTTATTCGCCAGCAGCGACAGCGTGCCCGGGTCGTTGTGCAGAAGTTTCCACACAAAATGAAGAGTCCACGGATATTCGACCGGGGACTCCATCGCTGCGAACCAGATTTGCCAGTCAATCCGCGGCTGATACGGCGCGATGAATGGCGGCCGGCGCTCCGGATCGCCCGGCTTGGCTTTGAATTCGTATGGTTTCCATTTCGTATCGCCCGTAATCAGCTCGTCGTCTGTTCCTTCGAAAATAATCTCGTCGCGTTCGCGTCCGACACTGCCGAAAGCGCCGTAGGTGTTCACAAGATCAAGCGCATTATACGAGTAATTCATCAGTTGCCGGCCCGAGGCCAGGTTGACCACTGTGGGTATGCTGAGCCAGATCACTAACGTTGCTAACGCGACAGCAATCACGTTGTTGACGCGCGATGGCTGCGATTCCTGAGCAGCGCGTTCCGCGCGCCTAACGATGGCTGCGGGCAAAACGTGTCTGAGGAACGTATCATCGAAACACGCAAGAAATGGGATAATCGTGAGGTAATTCAGGAAAGATAGGTTGCCGCTGATGATGAGAAATATCTGGAACGAAACCAGGAGCACGCCCGCAATGTGGCGCGCCATTCGCGGACCAAAGGAAAACCACGGCACGATTAGCTCGATGAAGTGATTCCAAACCAGTTCGAATTTGAGTAGCCAATGCGGGGAAAAATGGAAATAGCGACTGATCGGGCTTGGGATCGGCTGCGTTTCGTAATGGTAGTAGAGACAGGTGAGATCACGCCAGCAGGGGTCGCCGCGTAGTTTGATCAGGCCGGCTCCGATCATGATGCGAAAACCGAGCCAACGAAAAAGCCAGATCACCAGAATCGGTGGCCTGCATCTTGGAAACGGGCGCCCATCGAGGAGTGGACAAAGAAAAATCGCCAGAAATCCGGTCTCGAGCAGTTGTATCTCCCAACCGTAGCCGTACCAGATCTGACCGACATGAACGATTGACATGTACATCGCCCACAACACCGCGAGCAGAATGGCATTTGCGTACCCGCCGAGAACAACAAGGGAGAGCGCGAACCCGAGCCACGAGAAAATCAACAGCGCGTTGTCCGAGATTCCGAACCAGAAAAGTGTGGGGATTCTCCACATGCCTGCGCTTCGCGATCCGAGTTGCGCTTGAACCACGTCGAGAAAATACCTCGCTGGGGTCAATCCATGCTTCCCGACGAGGGGAACGATCTGATTGGCCGCGACCAAAAAAGCGATTGCGTAAACAAATCCTAGCAGTCGCAGAATGACAAACCGAGTCAGCCAATAGGAATTTCCCAGCGCGAGGAATTTACCGATCAGAATTCGCGGTTCACGCGCGCTCACGGGGAAAACGTCGAACGCCGAACACCGAACGTCCAACACCGAATAAATTGATCATTTGCCAGGGGGGAGATTCGAACTCCCGACCAAGGGCTTATGAGTCCCCTGCTCTACCACTGAGCTACCCTGGCGTTTAATTGGTGCGCAAAACTAGCGAATTTTCCCGAACGACCAACCCCGAAAGCTTTCGGGGTACGCTACCACTAAGATGCACTGGCGAAATTTGGGGCGACAAAGGTCAATCGCATGACCTACGCTGTCAACGCGGCGTAGCACGAGCGGATCTTCCTCTTCCTCTAACGCTTAATCTGACTCCCAGCTTGTCGCGAATGGGTTAGATCAAGACGAAAATTAAGAGGAAGCGGAAGAGAAGAAGCGACTATTCTTTCGGTTGCGAAAGATAGGGCTCTAAATCCTTGTCGCTGCCGCGAACGGCGGCCATGAAGCAAACGCCGCTGTGTTCGGTCACCGCACCGGTCCAGCCTTCCTGGTGAACATAACGCCAGCCTGGAAACCGCAGCACTGCTCCGCTTTTGCTGTCTCTCTCGGCCGGAAAGAGAAATAACTGCATCCGTTTCTCTGAGAGCCAAATTTGAGCGATACGCCGTGATTCGTCGTCTTCAAAAACGCGGCAACCAATGGTGCCAAAATCGGCGAACTGCTCTGGAACATCGTAATGCTCCAGGCCGTGTTTCATAAAAAACAGGTCGCTTAATGTACCTGCTTCAGCGTTCACCGGATCCAGCATCACCGGTCGCGTCGAAGCAGCGACCCCCAACAATTTGCGAGCTGTCGCCGAGCCCGGGAAATCGTTTAAGTGGCTAACGAAATTGAACACGAACACTCCTGCAATCACCACAACAGCGATGCTGATCGCCAGCACGGCGGGATTGCGCACCATGTTTCTCCAAGTCCGCTTCCTGACCGGGACCAGGTCTTTCTCCGAAAACCATTCGGCAGACTCCGCCGGAATGGAAATAAGACTAACCAGTTGTGCGACGGCGCGATCGAAATTTTGTTGATCGACAAATTCGGCAGAGTCGTCTGCACGAGATATTGCCGAGCGCATGGGACGGTCGGCCAGCTGACGCGCGCTGATCGGAGCGCAATTTAAAAGAGAGCGTTGCCGGCGCATTGATGACAGTAGCTTCATACGTTGCCCGCTTGAGGAAATTTCGAATCGAGCCATGCCTGCAATTGCCGGCGGCCCTTAGCAAGAAAACGCGAAAGCTCGCTTAGCTTCAGTTCAGCGATCTCGAGGATTTCCCGGTAATCGAACTCGTCCAGATAAAAAAGTGCCAGTGCGGTGCGCTGCGGGTCCGGGGCAGCTGAAATCCAAATCGCCAACTGCATGGGATCGAGGCGCTGAATTTGTGATTCAGCCTTTGTAGCGACATCGCGCTCCTCCATTTCAACCCACTCCGGTTGCAAGTCACTCTTCGTCACATCCAGGCAGCGCCACCGCGCGTCGCGGAACAGCCAGAACGGTTCGCTTGGCAGTTCCCCGCGGGCAGCGCGTACCGCAGCCTCACGCAACGTCGCGTGAAAGACTTCCTGCGCTTTCCGCGAGTCGCCGAGCATCAGGAAACAAAAGCGATATAGCTGTGGCAGATTTTGTTTTCGTTCCGGCACGCCAGATGGTCCCCGAAAAACTTCGCGCACTTTACGCGCCTCAGCGGTATCGACAAGCGAGGAGCGACGCTGGATCCCGCATACGGTCCATTTCAATGTTCGATCACATATGTGAGCAAAGATTGAAATGCCTCCCGGCGAATTGAAACTTGACGCACGCCGGGGCTGGCGCTTCTCAGCACCCCTTAGCCGTTCGTAACGTTTTTAAACGCCGCGCCACTTCCTCGGCGTTTTCCCTGCTGTTGAACGCGGAGATGCGAAAGTAACCTTCACCTTGCGCACCGAAACCCGCGCCCGGCGTAATGACGACGTTCAGCTCCCGCAACATCCGGTCGAACAGTTGCCAGCTTGTTAGGCCACGCGGTGTTTTCACCCAGATGTAAGGCGCGTTGACTCCTCCGAAAGCCTCCAGGCCAGCGTCACCCGCCGCGTCGCGAAGGACTTTGGCATTTCCCATGTAATGATCGATGAGCTCACGAACCTGTTTACGGCCTTCAGCAGAATACAGCGCCTCAGCGCCGCGTTGCACCAAATAAGCAACACTGTTCGATTTCGTGCTCCAACGACGCTGCCAAAGCGGATGCAGCGGGAGCCGACGCCCGTCGGCGGTCCGCGCCAGCACCGATTTCGGCATCACCGTAAATCCACAGCGGACACCGGTGAAGCCGCCGTTCTTCGAAAAGCTGCGCAACTCAATCGCGCACTCGAGCGAACCGGGGATCTCGAAAATAGAATGCGGAATTTCAGGATCGGAAATGTACGCCTCGTACGCGGCATCGAAGAGCAAAAGCACATCATGTTCGCGCGCGTAATCGACCCAGCGCGCGAGCTGCGCGCGCGATGCGATGGCACCAGTTGGATTGTTTGGAAAACAAAGATAAACGAGATCGACATGCTCGTTAGGCGGCTCAGGAACGAAATTGTTTTCCGCAGTACAGGGCAAATAACAAATCCACTCGTAGCTCCCATCCTTTCGCGCCGAGCCCGTGTGGCCCGCCATCACGTTTGTGTCCACGTACACCGGATACACTGGATCGGGGACCGCAACCTTGTTTTGCCCACCGAGAATATCGAGGACGTAACCGCAATCGTTTTTTGATCCGTCAGAAACGAAAATTTCGTCGTCGGCAATCTGAATATTCCGATCACGGTAGTCGCGTTGCGCGATAGTTGATCTGAGAAACTCGTAGCCCTGTTCCGGACCATAGCCGCGAAAACTTTCGCGGTGTCCCAGCTCATCGACCGCGCGCTTCATTGCTTCGATAGCTGCGGGCGGAAGCGGCTCGGTAACATCACCGATCCCGCAGCGGATCAATCGCTTGGCCCCTTCAGGGTGGGCTTCGCAGAATTCGCGCACGCGACGCGCCACCTCTGGAAAGAGATAGCCAGCCTGAAGCTTAAGATAATTTTCGTTTAAGTAGGCCACGTTATTTTTTGGGTAGCGGTCGCCGCGGCGACCTGGCGAATGCATCCTGCATTCGCGAACTCTCATCCGGAATTCTCGTCATTCGCAATACCGAAATCCAAAGACAAGCTCGTGAAGGCAGAATGCCTTCACCAGCACGCAGAATGCATGCGCTCCCCAGACTCCCACGCCGCGGCTAGGAGTACTTACCTGCGATCGCGTCCCAGTTCACGACGTTCCACCATGCCTTCAGATAATCGGCCCGGCGGTTTTGATATTTCAGATAATACGCGTGCTCCCACACATCGACACCAAGGATCGGCGTGTTGCCGTCCATCAGAGGGCTGTCTTGATTTGGCGTGGAGATGATTTCAAGCTTCCCACTCTTGTTTTTGATCAGCCACGCCCAGCCACTGCCGAAACGGCCTACCCCGGCCGCCGCAAATTTCTCTTTGAAATCATCAACGCCGCCGCCAAAGCCGCCAAAAGTGGATTTGATGTCATCGGCGAGTTTGCCTGTCGGTTCACCGCCGGCGTTCGGCCCCATGATTGTCCAAAAGAAGGAGTGATTCGCGTGACCGCCGCCATTGTTGCGTACAACTGTGCGGATATTTTCCGGCACGGCATTTAGATCACTGATCAGGTCTTCCACGGTTTTCTTCTCCAGATCGGTGCCCTTGATCGCCTTGTTCAGGTTATCGATGTAAGCCTGATGATGTTTCGTGTAGTGAATTTCCATTGTGCGCGCATCGATGTGCG
>Ga0207701_10004578_pt1 | contig 13993 bp, 11 predicted proteins | sample KBSSwiSSwithPhiX_FD_184294 | JGI IMG/M metagenome (GOLD analysis project Ga0207701, IMG submission 184294) | Switchgrass rhizosphere bulk soil microbial communities from Kellogg Biological Station, Michigan, USA, with PhiX - S5 (SPAdes) (version 2) | ecosystem: Environmental > Terrestrial >... | reverse complement strand
GGAACGACGGGCACGGCGGGGCGCGGCGGGACGACGGGGATGGCGGGGACGACCGGCACGGCGGGACGCGGCGGCACCACGGGGACGGCGGGGCGCGGCGGCACGACGGGCACCGCCGGCGCGGGCGGCACGACCAGCTGTGTGCCGCTGACGGCGAAGCCGGTGCAGGTGGGCCGGATGAGCGCGAGCGCGGCAGGACCGTGGTCGTGCGGCTATCCGAGCAACCTCAATACCGCCCCCATCTCGACGCGCGTCGGGGCCAACACCTACTACGGAACGGTCAACGGCATCGATTACGCGACCGCCGCGGAATGCGGGCGCTGCATCGAGCTGACCCGAACCTTCACCAACGGCAATCCGACCAAGATGATCACGTTCACGGTCGTCGGGCAATGCGGGGCCGCCGAGAACTGCAGCACGGCGGCCTTCACCAATCAGTACATGCTCAGCGATCAGACGTTCGCGCAGATCGGCTCCAATTTCGAGACGACGGCGGGAGCAGATCCCGCGATGGAAATGTTGATCGCGCGCCAGGTCCCCTGTCAGTTCGGACAAGGGCAACAGATCTTTGCTCAGGCGCACTACAACATGGGCGTCGGCGACGGCGTGACCCTGACCGGCAACCGCTACCCGCTCGCGGCGGTGAAAATCGTGGCGCCAGCCGGCGGCATGGACGTCATCCTGAACCGCGATTCGAGCAACCTGTGGCAGGCGGCGCCCGGCATGACGTTCAGTAACCGGCCCTGGACCTACGCGATCACCGACATCAACGGCCGGACCGTCACGACCATGCCGCTCATGGGACTCAACATGGCCGAGCCGACGGGCGTGCAAAACCCCGCCTGTCAGTAGGGTTACACGCGGCGCGCCACGCGCCGTGAGCCTCGACGGGATGGCTCGCGACACCCATGGGAGCGGCGCCACCGATCTGTCTCGGCGTCAGTCCCCGGGAGGACCCTTGAACCTATCGCGAACACGGCTGTTCTTGCTTGCTGGCGGCGCCCTGAGCGTCCTCGCTTCCTGCGGCGGCGACAATCCGCCGCGGTACACCGGCAGCGCCGGGCACAACGCGAGCGGAGCGGCAGGAACGACCGGCGGCGCGGGCACGACCGGCGAAGCCGGGACAGGCACCGGCGCGACGGGCGCGGCCGGCACGGGCGGCACGACGACGGGCACGGCGGGCGACACCGGCACCGGCGGCAGCGGCGGATCGACGGCGGACGCGCCGATCCTCGACCAGACCGGCAACCCGATCTACGGCCTGCTGTCGACGTACAAGAGCTGGCTCAGCACGGCGGCCGACGCCGCCGCCAAGCTGACCGCCGACAAGACGCTGGCCGACAACATCATCACCTGGCAGATGCCTCACGGCGGCTGGTACAAGAACGACAAGTCCGTCTACGCGGCGCCCTGGAACGGAACCGCCCCGCGCTCGGGCTGGACGGGCGCGAACAGCGTCGAGCTCGGCACCATCGACAACAACGCGACGGTGACCGAGATGATGTTCCTCGCCGACGTCTACAAGCGCAGCGGCGACACCAAGTACCGGGACAGCGCGCGCAAGGGGATGGACTTCCTGTTCACGATGCAGGTCGCCTCGGGCGGTTTCCCGCAGGTGTACCCGGCGCGCGCCGGCACGCTGTACTCGAACTACGTCACCTTCAACGACAACGCGATGGCGCGCGTGCTGATCCTGCTCGATCAGACGAGCAAGCAGGTCGCGCCGCTCGACGGCGATCTGTTCACGGCCGATCAGCAGGCGAAGCTGGCGCCGGCGATCGCCCGCGCCGTCGACTACATCCTGAAGGCGCAGATCGTAGAGGCCGGCGCGAAGACCGTCTGGTGCGCGCAGCACGATCCCGTCTCGTACGTTCCGAAGGGTGCCCGTTCATACGAGCTGCCGTCGAAGAGCGGACAGGAATCCGTCGGCGTCATCACCTTCCTGATGACGCAACCGCAGACGCCGGAGATCAAGGCCGCCGTGCAGGCCGCCATCGCCTGGTACAAGAGCGACATGGTCAAGGTCGCGGACACGGCGTACGTCAGCCGCGCCTCGGGTAGCACCGATGACATGTACAACCCGATCCAGGCGCGGCCCGGCAGCACCATGTGGTACCGCTTTTACGATCTGGATCAGGACGTCGGTTTCTTCAGCGGCCGGCTGCCGTCGGACAATCCACCCGGCGTCGGCAAGCAGTACGACATCATGAAGATCGAGCCTGAACGCCGCTACGGCTACCAGTGGGGCGGCAGCTACGGCACCTCGCTGTTCGCCTACAGCGATCGCGTCGGTTACTAACTCAGCTCGGCGCCGCTGGCGACGTCGTCGTCGGGGCTATTGGCACCGACATACGGTCGCCGCCATAGATTGGCGGACGGGTCCCAGTCGTCGGCGCTGATGCGACGAGCGGTCGCCTTGCCGATCAAGCCCCCGACCACGGCGCCGGCCACGGCCAGCACGATCCCGCCGGCGGAGAAGAGCGCTGCGGCGACCACGCCCAGTCCTCCGCCCGCCAGCAATCCCGTGGCGACGCAGGTCAGGTCGCGCCTGAGCGCGCGGTCATCGTCCAGCTTCGGCGCAGGCATCTCGCGCCTCGTGCTTGAAACGTGGGGTTCATCGCCGTGCGAGCAAGCTCAGGCGTCAGCGCGCGCGGCGCCCGCCGGCGCGGGCTTCGGCCTGGTGCCAGCCGCGCGGGGCCAGCTCGAGGTAGCGGGCGTAGGCGGCGCGGGCATCGTCCTGGCGCCCGGCCTCGGCGTCGGCGCGCGCGATCAGGACGTACGCCTCGGCGGTGTTCGGATCGAGGGAGAGCGCGCGCTTCGCCCACTGCGCCGCATCGGCGCCGTGACCGCGGACGTGCTCCGCATGCGCGATGGCGAGGGCGAGACGCGCGTTGGTCGGATTCTCGTCGAACGCGCGCGCGCATGCCTCGGGCGACAGGCGCCAGGGCGCGCTGCGGATCAACGCGGTATCGCACCCGCGGTCGCTTGCGGTGGCAGCGGCGGCGGCGACGGCGTGCGCCTTCGCCGGCGCGGCGATCGGAGCGGCCTCCGTCGCAGGCCGCTCCATCGCAGGCCGTTCCGTCGGGGCAGGTTTGGCTGCGGGCACGCTCGCGGCCTGGGCGATCGCCGGCGCGGCCACGATTGCGGCGCTACTTGGCGGCGTCACCGCGGCACGCACGACCGGCGCCGGGCGCGCGATCGTCGCCTTCCGGGCGCGGGACTCGGCCCAGCGCGACACGCGCGGTGCCATCGCGAACGCGGTCGCCGCGACGGCGGCCAGCGAGGCCGCGAACCAGATGCGCGTGTGCAGGGTCTGACGGCGGGCGCGAACGCGCGCCGCCTCCTGGGCGACGCGCACGGCCTCCAGCGACAGGCGCGCCCCTTCCGGGAGGGAGGCGATTCTTTGCGAAATGACCGGACCGCTGGTCCCGGCGGCGACGTCTGTGGTTTCCATCCAGACGATTGAGCCACCACCCGCGCCGCACCGCAAAAAAAGCTTACTTTTCGTAAGGCTGGGCCGGATGGTCAGATCGGCCCCCGGTGACGGGGTGGGGGGCCCGCACCGACGGTACGAACGCCCGCAGCGCCCCGATCACCCCGTCCGGCTGCTCCTCGTGGGGCCAGTGCCCGGCTTCCGCCAGCTCGACGACGGTGGCGTGGGGCAGCGCCCGCCGCCAGCGCGCCAGCAGGTGGGGGCGGAAGGCGGTGTCCTTCATCCCCCACACGATCAACGTCGGGATGGCCGCGAGCCGCTGCCGGCGCTGCCACAGCCCCTCGTAAAACGCCGACGACCCGGTGAGCGCCCGCGCCAGCGCCCACAGCACCCGCTCGCGGCTGTCGGCGTCGGGGAACGCTGCCAGGTATTGCCGGTGGATCGCCTTGGTCAGCTTGCGCCGATCGCCGTAGGCCGACGGCACGATCAGGCGCAGCGAGGCGTTCAGGCGCCGGTACAGGAACCGGCCCAGCGCGCCCGAGACCATGCGCGCGCGCTTCGTCATCTCTGGATCGTCCGCGAAGCTCCACATCCAGCTGTTCAGCACGACCAGCCGCTCGACGCGGTCCGGATCGTCGAGCGCGAGCGGCAGCGCGATCGGCCCGCCGAAGTCGTGCACCACCAGCGTGAAGCGGCGGAGGCCCAGCTTGTCGACGAACGCGCGCAGCCGCGCGGCGTGCGCCTCGGGCGTGTAGTCCGCGGCGGCCGGGCGATCGGACAGCCCGAAGCCCAGGTGGTCGACGGCGATGCAGCGGTGGCCGCCCCGCAGCGCCGCGATGAGGTGGCGGTACTCGAACGACCAGGTCGGCGTGCCGTGGACGAACAGCACCGGCTCGCCGTCCCCCTCGTCGACGTAGTGGATTTTTCCCTCCGCCAGCTCGAGCCAGCGGGAACGGAACGGATACGCGTCTCGGTCGACCCAGGCATGTTCGGTGGTCGCGGTGGTCATGGTCAGCCTCCTTTCAGGGCTCACCTGTTAGTCAAGTACACTTGACCAATGTAGTCAAGCGAATTTGACTATAATCATGTCCGCCGTGGCCAAACCCCCCGCCAGAGCCCCGATCCCGGATGCCAAGCTGAAGTCGCTCGCGCAGGCGAAGCAGGAGAGCACCAGCCAGCTCCTGCTCAAGGCCGCGCGCCTGCTGGACGAGACGGCCGTCGCGCGGGTCAACCGCGCCGCCCGCTCGACCGCGCTGCGGCCCGTGCACACCAAGCTCTTCCCCCACATCGACTTCGAGGGCACGCGCCTGGTCGCGATCGCCGAACGGCTGGGCGTCACCAAGCAGGCGGTCAGCCAGTGGGTGTCCGAGCTGGCGGAGATGGGCGTCGTCGAGCTGATCGCAGATCCCGACGACGGCCGCGCCAAGCGCGTGCGCTTCACCAGCCGCGGCGTCGAGGCGATCCACCACGGCCTGGGCGTCCTGCGCGGCATCGAGGACGAGGTGACGGCGCAGGTGGGCGCCCGCCGCATGGCCGCGCTGCGCGAGACGCTCGCCGATCTGGTGCCGGCGCTGGAGGCGCTGCACAGCCGCGAGGCCTAGCTGGCTCTATCGACCGCCGCCTTTACCTTCAAAGTGAGGGGCGCGAGATGTCCCGTGATCTCGACATCGCCATCCCGGTCGACGCCGGGCGCATCGCGGGCACGCTGGTCGTTCCGAACGAAGCCGAAGCGCTGGTGCTGCTCCCGCACGGCGGCGGCAGCAGCCGCCTCAGCCCGCGCAATCAATACGTGGCCGAGATCTTTCGACGCGGCGGCTTCGGGACGCTGCTGCTGGATCTGCTGACGCCGGACGAGGAGGAGATCGACAACGCGACCGCGCGCCTTCGCTTCGACATCGCGCTGCTCGCGGGGCGCGTCGTCGCCGCGACCGACTGGCTGCTGGACGAACGGCTGTTGCCGTCGGCGCTCGTCGGGTATTTCGGCGCCAGCACCGGCGCCGCGGCCGCGCTGGTCGCGGCGGCCAAGCGCCCCGCGACGGTGGGCGCCATCGTCGCGCGCGGCGGCCGGCCCGATCTGGCCGAGGGGATCCTCACCGACGTGAAGGCGCCGACCCTGTTCGTCGTCGGCGAACACGACGACGACCTGCGCGCATCGAACGACGCCGCGTTACGGTCGCTCGGGTCGCGCCACAAGGATCTCCGGATCATTCCCGGCGCCTCGCACCTGTTCGAGGAGCCGGGCGCCCTCGACGACGTGGCGGATCTGGCCCGCGAATGGTTCGAGAACTTCCTCGTCATCCAGCCGCAGCCGCAGCCGGTCGTGCCGACCGGCGCCGATGCCCGGTGATCGCGAACAGTATTGAAGCGCCGCCGATCGTTTCGTGATACGTCGAGTCGGGGGTATAAATGGACCGCTCGACGAGGCGCTAGAGCGTGGAACCAGCGGCGGGTACTGCACAATTCGCGGTGACGGACCGGTACAGGCTCCTGGGTCGCCTGGGGGAGGGCGCCATGGGCGTCGTCTATCACGCGTTCGACAAGCAACGCGGCGAGGAGGTGGCGCTCAAGACGTTGCACCTCATGAGTCCGCAGACCTTGCTGCTGTTCAAGCAGGAGTTCCGCGGTCTCATCGATGTCGTACATCCGAACCTCGTCTCCCTTTATGAGCTGGGCGTCGCTTCCGGCGTCTGGTTCATCGCCATGGAGCTGGTTCGCGGCTGCAACTTCCTCGAGTACCTGGGCCGGCCGTCCCATCAGTCCGAGGCCGAAACGGTGACCGGTGCGCCGGCAATCGAGTCCGCGCGCCACAGCGCCGTCACGTACTCGCCGCTGGCGACGCTGCCTGACCTCGACAAGCTTCGCGCCATCACCATCCAGTTGGTGCGCGGGGTGGATGCGCTGCACACGGCGCGGAAGCTTCACCGCGACATCAAGCCGTCGAATGTACTCGTCAGTCACGAGGGCCGTGTCGTGCTGGTCGACTTCGGCCTGGTCACGGAGATCGACACGGGCCTGACGGGACAGAGCGCGCGTGGGCCCTTACGCGGCACCGCGTTCTACATGGCGCCCGAGCTGTTTGGTCCTGATCGCGCGGACCCATCGCCCGCCAGCGACTGGTACAGCCTGGGCGTGATGCTGTACGAAGCGCTTACCGGCATGCACCCGTTTCCCGAGTGGGCGGCGACGCTGAACCGTCGGCCGCCGCTCGCGCCGTCGTCGCTGGTTCGCGGCATTCCCGCGGCGTTCGACGACATCTGCCTGGACCTCTTGCAGTCCGACCCGACGAAGCGTTCGGCCGGGCGGAAGCTGCTGTCGTACCTCGGCGGCGAGGCGGCTCCCGAGCGGGAATACTCGGTACCGGCGGCGCGGCCCGACGCAACCTTCGTGGGGAGGGAACGGGAGCTGGCGCGCCTCGATGAAGCGCTGGCGCGGACGCGCGCCGGCCGTCCGGGTGTCGTGCTGGTGTCAGGCACGTCAGGGATGGGGAAGACCACGCTGGTGCGGCGGTTCCTGCGCGACGCACGCGAGCAACGGCGCGCGCTGGTCCTGGAAGGCCGCTGCTACGATCGCGAATCGGTCCCGTACAAGGCGTTCGATTCGCTGATCGATCGCCTGGCTGAACATCTGGCGGGCCTGGGACCGAATGCGCTGTCGGTCGTCTCCACGCCGGACTTTCATCTGCTGGCCGAGCTGTTTCCGGTGCTGCAGAAGGTCCAGGACGGCGGCGCCGTCGATCCGGCGTCGCGCGATCGCGAGGACCTTCCGGAGCGGCGGCGGCGCGCGTTCGCCGCCTTCCGCCACCTACTCAAGCAGCTTTCGCTCGCGTCGCCTCTGGTGCTGTTCATCGATGATCTCCAGTGGGCGGATCTCGACAGTGGTGCGTTGCTCGCCGAACTGCTGGCGCCGCCGGATGCGCCGCAACTGCTGCTCGTGGCTTGCCGCCGTTCGGGCGACGCCGCAACGTCCGAACAAGCCCCGTTGTTCTTCGACAGCGCCAGCCCGACGACAGCCGAGGCGGTGGACATCGAGCACCTTCACCTGGCGCCGCTGGCCCCGGCCGATTCGCGGCGGTTGGCCGAGCGGCTGCTCGAGGTCTATCACGTTCCATCCGGCGCCGATGTCGCGAACACAATCGCGATCGATTCCGCAGGCTACCCGCTGTTCATCCACGAGCTGGCACGCGATCGTCAAGCGCGCGACGGCGCGCCGGGCGCCATGGCGCACCAGACGCTCGAGCAGCTGATCGGACGGCGCATCGATTTGCTGGACGCAGACGCCCGCGGTTTGCTGCAGACGATCGTCGTAGCGGGACGACCGGTGCGCGCACCGGTCGTGCTCAGCGCCGCCCGCGTCAGATCGCATGACCGCGAGACGGTGGCCGCGCTGCGCGCCGCGGGTTTCGTCATCGTCTGGGGCGCGGCGGATCACGCGCGCCTGGAGGCCGCTCACGATCGGATCCGGCAAGTGGTCTGGGACCGGCTGTCCGAAGGCGAGGTGGGCGCGTTGCACGAGCGCCTGGCGCGCGAGCTGGAACATCAAGGGGATCCCGACCTCGAAGCGCTGTTCGAGCATTTCCTGGGAGCGGGGATCAAGGACCGCGCCGGCGAGTACGCGCGCCGCGCCGCCGAACAGGCCGACCGGGCGCTCGCGTTCGAGCGCGCTTCCGAGCTGTACGACAAGGCCGTCGCGCTGGTGGCGTCCGAGGTCGACCGCAGCGAGCTGCTGGTGAAGGCGGCCGCGGCGCTCGCCAACGCAGGCCATGCGCAGCGCGCCGCCGAGCAGTACTTGGCAGCGGCGACCGCCGCCGAATCGAGCAGCGTCGTGGGTACGGGGCCGCGCCAGCTCAGGCGGCTCGCCGCGGAGCAGCACCTCAAGAACGGCGACCTGGGGGCGGGATGGGAGGTGATGCGGCAGGTGCTCGACGAGCTCGGGATCCCGGTACCGCGATCGCACTGGCGCGCGGTCGTCTATTCGGGGTGGCGGCGGACGTTATTCTTGCTGCGCGGCGCGCGATCGCCCGAACACCAGCCCAAGAACGTGCCGCCGCGGCTGGCCGAGAGGCTCGATGTGCTGTGGTCGGTGTCGACCAGCTTCTCGATGGTCAACGTCATCCTGTCCGACGCGTTTCGCTGCATGCACCTGCTGGACGTGCTGGAGACGGGGCAAAGGTCGGCGGTGTGTCGCGCGCTCGCCTACGAGGTCGCGATGGAGACGACGATCGGGGGCAACTTTCTCGATAAGAATTGCCAGCGGTTGCTCGCGCGCGTCGCGGCCTTGGTCGGGGAGACGAAGGATGCCTACGACGAGGCCTGGCAGCATCTGGCGCTGGCGTGCGTCGCGTACACGACCGTCGGGTTCAGGCGCACGGTCGAGGCCTGCAGCCGTTCCGAGGAGATCTTTCGCGACCAGTGTCCGGGCGCCTACTGGGAGCGGTCGACGGTTCTGGTCTACAAGCACATCGCGATGGCGTATCTCGGCGATTACAACGGATTGCGACGGTCGCAGCAGGAATTCCTGCGCGACGCGGCCCAGCGCCGCACGCTGTTTGGCGTGATCGAGTGCCAGGCGAGCGAGAACATCGTGACCTGGATGGCCGAGGATCGTCCCGAGGAGGCGCTGGAGGCGTCAACAAAATTGCTTTCGCAGCAGACCACCGACGGCGCCACCTGGCCGACCAACGGGTATCGCGCGCAGCAGTACTCCGTTCTGATCGCGCGGATGCACACAGACCTCTATCGCGGTGTCCCCGCCGATGGCTGGCAAGCCCTGCTCGCCGACTGGGGTCGTCTGCGCAGCTCGTTCATCGAGTCACTGCGCGGCTTCCACTCCGAGCTTTCCAGCATGCGCGGGCGCACGGCGGTCGCGCTCGCTACGACGATGGACGACGCGACCTCTATCATGGCGGGGGGGCGCGCGTGGACGCGGCGGCATCTCGTGGCGGACGCGACGCGCATGCTGGCCCGGTTGCGCCGTGACAAGCACACCCTGGCGGCGCCGTGGGCGGCCATGCTCGAGGCGGGCCTCGCCTGCCTGAACAACGACGTCGCGGCCGCGCGGCGGGCGCTGGAGACCGCGGTGGCCTCGGCGGACGCCGCCGAGATGGCGGGCTACCGGGAGGCCGCGCGCTACGGGCTCAGCACGCTGATGCCCTCCGGACCTGAACGCGATCGCACACGCGCGCGAGCGGAGGACTGGCTGCGCGGTCAGGGCGTCGTGAAGCCCGAACAGTTCATCGCGGCGCTGTGCCCTGGCATCCGCGCCGCGACATAGCCGGGGGCGGCTACACGCTGCGCTCGACGGTGTAGCGAACCAGGTTGCGGATGAAGTCCTTGTCTTCTCCTTCGGGTGCGTCGGCGTACGCCGTTTCCATCTCCTGCAACGCGGCGCTCGCCAGCCGCGCCGCCGCGTCGCGGGCGAAGTCGATGCTGCGGTGCTGGGCCAGCAGCTCGTACAGCCAACCGATCTCGCGCGGCAGTCGCCGGTCGCGCGGCTTGGCGAACACGTCGCGCAGGCGAGCGGCGTCGGTCCCGGTCACCTGGCGGAACAGATGCGACAGGATCAGTGTCCGCTTCCCCTCCCACAGGTCGCCGCCGATCTCCTTGCCGTATTTCTTGCCGTCGCCGATCAGGTTCAGCACGTCGTCCTGGATCTGGAAGGCGGCGCCCAGCAGGAAGCCGAAGCGATCGAAGCGTCCGAGGTCGTACCCGGGACCGCGAGCGATGAGGGCGCCGATGCGGCACGGATGGATGAAGCTGTACCAGCAGGTCTTCTTCAGCACGAGCAGCAGGTAATCGTCGTCGGTGATGCTGCAGTCGTTGTCGCGCACCCAGCCGAGCTCCATCGCCTGCCCCTCCAGCGATTGCATCAGCATGTGGTCGAACTCGTCGACGATGCGCCACGCGACCTCCGGTCCCACCACCTTCACGTTGTCCTTCAGCATCCGCAAGCTCAGCGCCTGCATCGCGTCGCCCACGTTCACAGCCAGCGGCACGCCGTGTTCGACGTACATCGCCGGCTGATCGCGGCGGCGCTCGCTGCCGTCCTCGATGTCGTCGTGGACGAGGAAAGCGTTGTGCAGCATCTCCAGCGCGGCAGCCGACGGCACGGCGTGCGCCTCGTCGCCCCCGAATGCCCGCGTGGTCGCGATGCACAGCGACGGCCGCAGCCCCTTGCCCGCGCGCTCCAGGGCGCGGGCGATCAGATCGTAGAGGTGAGCGCGCGGCTCTCGATCGGCGAGCGCCGCTTGCAGGCGCGGCGCGACCAGCGCGCGCACCGCCCCGAGGCGATCCTCAAGCGCCCTCATGGCACGGCGGGCGGAACGATGCGAACGCCGCCGCCAGCCGGCGCAGGCGGCGGTGGGGAGACCAGGTTGATCACCTGGTCCGCGAGCAGGATCGCCTGATGCGCCGCCGCCGTGAGGTTCGTGTCCCACGGCTGCCCAGCGGCCAGGCGTTTGGCGTCGTACTCGCGCAGGGGCGCGAAGACCTCGGGCTCTTGCAGCGGCCAGACGCCGCACGGATCGGCGACGGAGCCCGACGCGCGCAGCACGCCGTTCACCGCGCGGCGCGCGGCCTCGTTCGCCGCCTCCATGGTCGCGATGTCCGTGTGCGTGCGGACGTAGTCCGATGCGAGGAAGAAGTTCGGGATGGCGGTGACGGCCTCCGGCCGCAGCTTCCAGGTGTCGACGTAGTTCACCAGCAGCGGCTCGGCGTTGGTCTCGTGGCCGGGCACCGTAGGATCGGTGTCCAGGATCGCCGGGTCGAGGAACCAGTAGTGCAGCATGTCGTCCCGCAGCACCTCTTCGCCGCCGACGTTCACGCTCCGCTTGAGCTCCTCCCACACCTCGTCCTTGATCTCCTCGCGCGTGCACTCATCGGCCTTCTTGCCGTTCAGGCCTTTGACGTCCCAGTCCGAGATGCAGACCGACAGGATGCCGCGGACCTTGCCGTCACCGTATTGCGAGATGTCGTAGTCCGGCCAGAACTGCGGCTGCGACACCGACGTCAGCGCCCAGGGCGTGTCCATGAAGATGCTGTGGCCGTGCACCAGCGGCCGATCCTCGGTCAGGTAGAACATGATGCCGTTCATCCACTCCACCTGCTGCGACAGCTCGGACAGGTGTCTCAGCGACGGGTCGGCCGACACCATCTCGGCCGTCACCATCTCCGCGAGCCGCTCGACCGGCAGCGCGGCGATGAAGTAGTCGCCCTCGACGCGAAACTCGCGCCCGTAGCGGGCGATGCGGGCCGCGCGAATCCGGCCGTGCTTGAACTCGAGGCCGACGACCTGCGCGTCCTGGTGATACGCGACGCCCTGCTGGGCGAGGTGCTCGAACCACGGCGAGATCCACACGTCGCTGGTGGGGCCATTCAGCAGCCGGTCGGCGGTCTTGGGCGGCGTGATCGCCGACAGCACCATCTGGATGAAGATGTTGCCGATGGTGCGCGTGCTCGCCCGTTGCGCCTTGGCGGCAACCAGCGATCGCGTGAACCCGTTGGCGAAGAAGTCCCGGTAGCCGGCGGAGCGCGTGCCCGCATCGACGAATTCATACCAGCCGACCTGCTCGTATTCGTCCAGCCGCCGCTGGTCGCACGAGGTCAGGATCTGGAACATTTTCTCGACGAAGTAAGCGGTCTCGTGCGCAGGGACGTCCAGCTCGGCGGTCAGCAGGCCGATGACGAAATGGATCGCGGTCATCACCTCGGTGGGGGTCTGGGGAAATCGCGCCGGATAGTAGACGGGCCGCTTGCCGAAACGCGCGATGTGGACCTGCGTGGTGTCGACCAGGTTGTCGGCGACGGTGCGCCCGCGGTGCGGGATGCGCGCCATCGTGTCGATGATGTGCCGGTAGAAACCGGGGAAGAAGCGGAAGCCGTGCTCGCCCGGCAGCAGCGGCCGTAGCAGCCGGCGTCCGGGGCCGGCGAACGCGCGGCCCGCCACCGCCGGGTGCGCGGCGCTCCCCGGCTCGAAGGCCGGCAAGCTGCGCGCCTTGCCGCCCGGGATGGGGCGCAGCTCGTAGACCTCGACAGCGAAGCCGCGCTCGGCGAGCTCCTGCGCGGCGCTCATCCCCGCGACGCCGCCGCCCAGCACGATGACCTTCTTCTGCCGCATGGATCAGGTGAGCGGGTCGAGATCGTTGTCGACGATGAACAGGTCGTATTCGACCGCGCCCTCGTGGGGGCGGACCTCGCCGACGCCGACGAACTGGTGCCGATTCAACCACGCGTAGCGCGGATCGCCGGTCATGAACCGGGGCGCGAGCTGCAGCGTCGCCTTGTCGGGAAACCGCCCGTGCACCGCCTCCTGGTAACCGTTGGGCCCGAGGTCGACGATGCCGTAGTAGTCGGCGCCGAAGATCGCGCCGTCGGTGGTCTGGAACGTCGCGTACACCTGCACGGCCGCGATGCCGTCGCGGCGGATCAGCAGGTAGTCCCCGCCGCTGCGCAGGACACGGCCGCGCAAGCGCGCGCCGCGCACGTCGCCATCCTCCAGGTAGTAGTTCACGCGAAATCCGATCGGCGTCTCGCCGATGACGTCGAAGTGCTTCGCGAACTTGGTGCGGATCTGCGCGATGAACTCGAGGCGCGGCGTGAAGCGCGCGTTCGCGGCCGCGCCGGCCACTGGCGCCGCTGGCGAAGGCGCGGCGCGCGGCGGCTCGGGCTCAGCCAGCGTGAACCGCGACGGGAATTCAGGCTTCGACCGCGGCGGCGGCACCTGCCGGCCGGCGCAGGTGAGCACCGGTCCGTACTCGACCACCTTCCCCTCCGGCATGGCCGGAAACGTCGCGCGGAAGTACTGCACCTTGCGGACGTGGTCGATCCCCGCCTCGCGCGCCGCGACGACGCCTTGCTTGCCGCCGTCGATCCGGTAGTGCACGGCGACCGCGTTGGACGGGTTCGGCGGCTGCGTTCCGATCGTCACGGTCGACTCGTCGCGGTTCGCGCCGTCCTCGAACGGCCCCGGGGCGTCGGGCGTGGCGTACCAGAGCGTCAGTCCCTCGTGCGAGATCCTCATCGCCGCCTGATGGAATCAGCCCTCACTGCCGTCAATTATGAACTTTTGGGCTGCGGCATCCTCGCGGGCCTTGTCGTAGGCAATCTTCACTTTCTCGGCGTCCTTCTTCCTGGCGTCCTTCATCTTGTCCTCAAAATCGGCCGGCGGGGGGCCGGGGTTCTCGACAATGTCAGCTTCCCCGATTTCCTCGGCCTCTACTCGAACCCTTGCCGCTTCCGCCTTTGTGGCCGCCTCATTGGCTTTTGCGACGGCTTCCCGCGATTCGGCTCGCTCCTTCTCCAACTCCTTCCCGATCTGCGCGTGAATAAACGCCGCAATGTTGTCATTGAGATCAATCGGTGGCTGGCCCATGGGTCCTCTTCCTTTCTGAATCTTCTTTCCTGAGCGCGGCATGAGGCCGCTCAGGTTGTATGCAGAACCGCGACCGCGGTCAGCTCCTTCGCCCGCAGCGCGACTCGTTCTGAAACCCTGAAGACATGGCGCGGCTCCTCGGTCGCGTGCAGGAACTTCACGCAGATGTCCGAAGCAACCACCAGCTCGATGGGC
>Ga0207701_10004577_pt1 | contig 13995 bp, 14 predicted proteins | sample KBSSwiSSwithPhiX_FD_184294 | JGI IMG/M metagenome (GOLD analysis project Ga0207701, IMG submission 184294) | Switchgrass rhizosphere bulk soil microbial communities from Kellogg Biological Station, Michigan, USA, with PhiX - S5 (SPAdes) (version 2) | ecosystem: Environmental > Terrestrial >... | reverse complement strand
ATCCAGTCCGCGAGACCTGATGCCCAAAAGAACAGATATCTCCACCATCCTGATCATCGGCGCCGGTCCCATCGTGATCGGCCAGGCCTGCGAATTCGACTATTCGGGCACGCAGGCGGTGAAGACGCTGAAGGAAGAGGGCTACCGCATCGTCCTGGTCAATTCCAATCCGGCGACGATCATGACCGATCCGGAACTGGCGGATGCGACCTATATCGAGCCGATCACGCCGGAAATCGTCGCCAAGATCATCGAAAAGGAGCGTTACGTCGTTCCCGGCGGTTTTGCGCTGCTGCCGACCATGGGCGGACAGACCGCGCTGAACTGCGCGCTGTCGCTGCGCAAGCAGGGCACGCTCGCCAAATTCGACGTCGAGATGATCGGCGCCACGGCCGACGCCATCGACAAGGCCGAGGACCGGGGCCGTTTCCGCCAGGCCATGACCAGGATCGGGTTGGAGACGCCGCGTTCGATCCAGACCAAGAACCTGCCCGATGCGTTGCGCGCGCTCGATGACATCGGCCTGCCCGCGATCATCCGCCCCTCCTTCACCATGGGCGGCACCGGCGGCGGCATCGCCTACACCAAGGCCGAGTTCATCGACATCGTCGAGCGCGGCATCGACGCCTCGCCCACCAACGAGGTCCTGATCGAGGAAAGCGTGCTGGGCTGGAAAGAATTCGAGATGGAGGTGGTGCGCGACAAAAAAGACAATTGCATCATCATCTGCTCGATCGAGAACCTCGATCCGATGGGCGTGCATACCGGTGACTCCATCACCGTGGCCCCGGCGCTGACGCTGACCGACAAGGAATACCAGATCATGCGCGACGCCTCGCTGGCGGTGCTGCGCGAGATCGGGGTCGAGACCGGCGGCTCCAACGTCCAGTTCGGCGTCAACCCGGCCGACGGGCGCATGGTCGTGATCGAGATGAACCCGCGGGTGTCGCGCTCCTCGGCGCTGGCCTCGAAGGCCACCGGTTTTCCAATTGCGAAAGTCGCGGCCAAGCTCGCGGTCGGCTACACGCTGGACGAGATCGCCAACGACATCACCGGTGGTGCCACGCCCGCCTCGTTCGAGCCGACCATCGATTACGTCGTCACCAAGATTCCCCGCTTTGCATTCGAGAAATTTCCCGGCGCTTCGCATACGTTGACGACGTCGATGAAGTCGGTCGGCGAGGTGATGGCAATCGGCCGCACCTTCCAGGAGAGCCTGCAGAAAGCGCTGCGCGGGCTCGAGACCGGCTTGACCGGGCTTGACGAAATCGAGATCGAGGGGCTTGGCCGCAGCGACGACAAGAACGCAATCCGCGCTGCACTGGGCACGCCGACGCCGGATCGCCTGCTGCAGGTCGCCCAAGCGATGCGGCTCGGCTGGTCGAACGACGAAATCTTCAACTCCTGCAAGATCGATCCCTGGTTCCTCGCCGAGATGCGCGGCATCGTCGACATGGAGTCAAAGATCAAGGCGAACGGACTGCCCGGCAACGCGTTCGGCATGCGGACGCTGAAGGCGATGGGTTTTTCGGACGCGCGGCTTGCCGTGCTGTCCGAGAGCACCGAAGCCGACATCACCGCGAAGCGTCAGGCGCTTGGCGTTCGCCCGGTGTTCAAGCGCATCGACACCTGCGCGGCGGAATTCGCATCCCCGACCGCCTATATGTATTCGACCTACGAATCGCCGTTCGCCGGCGCGACTGCCGACGAGAGCGCGCCTTCGAATGCGAAGAAGGTCATCATCCTCGGCGGCGGGCCGAACCGGATCGGTCAGGGCATCGAGTTCGATTACTGCTGCTGCCATGCCTGCTTCGCGCTGCATGACGCCGGCTACGAGACCATCATGATCAACTGCAATCCGGAAACCGTGTCGACCGACTACGACACCGCGGACCGGCTGTATTTCGAACCGCTCACCGCCGAAGACGTGCTGGAGATCATCGCCACCGAACGCAAGAACGGCACGCTGCACGGCGTGATCGTGCAGTTCGGCGGCCAGACCCCGTTGAAACTGGCGCGCGCGCTGGAAGCCGCCAACGTGCCGATCCTCGGCACCTCGCCCGACGCCATCGACCTCGCCGAAGACCGCGACCGCTTCAAGCGCGTGCTCGACAAGCTCAGGCTGAAGCAGCCCAAAAACGGCATCGCCTATTCGGTCGAACAGGCGCGGCTGGTGTCGGCCGACCTCGGGCTGCCGCTGGTGGTGCGGCCGTCCTATGTGCTCGGCGGCCGCGCGATGCAGATCATCCGCGAGGAGAACCAGCTCAACGATTACCTGCTCGGCACCCTGCCGGAGCTGGTGCCCGCCGACGTCAAGGCGCGCTATCCCAACGACAAGACCGGACAGATCAACACCGTGCTCGGCAAGAACCCGCTGCTGTTCGACCGCTATCTTTCCGACGCCACAGAGATCGACGTCGACTGCCTGTGCGACGGCAAGGATACGTTCATCGTCGGCATCATGGAGCATATCGAGGAAGCCGGCATCCATTCCGGCGATTCCGCCTGTTCGCTGCCACCGCATTCGCTGGATGCCGCAATGATCGCGGAGCTGGAGCGGCAGACCCGCGAACTCGCGCTCGGGCTCGACGTGGTCGGCCTGATGAACGTGCAGTACGCCATCAAGGACGGCGATATCTACGTGCTCGAGGTCAACCCGCGGGCGTCGCGCACCGTGCCGTTCGTGGCCAAGGTGGTCGGCACGCCGGTGGCGAAGATTGCGGCAAGGATCATGGCCGGCGAGAAGCTCGCGGACTTTAATCTGAAGAAGCGCAGGCTCGGCCATGTCGGCGTCAAGGAGTCGGTGTTTCCGTTCGCGCGTTTCCCCGGCGTCGATACCGTGCTCGGACCCGAGATGCGCTCGACCGGCGAGGTGATGGGCATCGACCGCTCGTTCGAGGTCGCCTTCGCCAAGAGCCAGCTCGGCGGCGGCACGAGGGTGCCGCGCAAGGGCACCGTGTTCGTCTCGGTGCGCGAGATCGACAAAAACCGCATTGCCGATGCGGTGCAGCTGTTGCACTCGCTCGGCTTCAAGGTGATAGCGACCTCGGGCACCCAGCGCTTCCTCACCGACTTTGGCATACCGACCGAGAAGGTGAACAAGGTGCTGGAGGGCCGGCCGCATATCGTCGACGCCATCACCAATGGCGACATCCAGCTCGTCTTCAATACCACCGAAGGGCCTCAGGCGCTGGCCGACAGCCGCTCGTTGCGGCGCGCTGCCCTCTTGCATAAAGTGCCATATTACACCACTCTTTCGGGTGCTGTGGCGGCCGCGCAGGGCATCCGCGCCTATCTGGGCGGAGACCTTGAGGTCCGTACCCTGCAGAGTTACTTTTCCGAAAACTGAGCGTTCGCCGGGCTGAAATGCCCGCTAAACGATTGGCAATAAAGCCGGTATGGCTGGAACCCGCCGCTTGTGTGGATGTTGTATTGGCCCTTGACGGGGCCGAAAAATTAAAAGGTTCGCGGGCCCGCGTTCCGGGCCGGAAGAGCCCGAATCGAAATCGACAAGTGCCTCGTGCGTGCCCTTCGCGGCGCGCGCGATCGAAGGACAGAAGAGATGATGGAAAAGGTTCCGATGACCGCGGGTGGCTATGCCGCCCTGGAGGTCGAGTTGAAGCAGCGCCAGTCGGTGGAGCGTCCGCGCATCATCGAACACATCGCCGAGGCGCGCTCGCATGGCGACCTTTCGGAGAACGCGGAATACCATGCCGCCAAAGAAGAGCAGTCGCACAATGAAGGCCGCATCGCCGAGCTCGAAGACAAGCTCGCGCGCGCCGACATCATCGACATCTCGAAACTCTCCGGCGACACCGTGATGTTTGGCGCGACCGTGACCCTGGTCGACGAGGATACCGACAAGAAGGCGGTGTGGCAGATCGTCGGCGAACCCGAGGCCGATGCCAAGAAGGGCCGCATCTCCATCACCTCGCCACTCGCCCGTGCCTTGATCGGCAAGAAGAAGGGCGCGACCGTCGAAGTCGTGGCCCCCGGCGGCGCCAAGGCCTACGAGATCACCAAGGTCGAGTTTCGGTAGAGTTTTTTGCCCGGCGGGCATTGCGCCCGCCGGCCTGCACCGGACATCCATCATCACGTTGAGGCAAGCGGAATGCGGCCAGATCGCGTCGTTGGACGTCTCGCTCTCGCGCTGACCATTGTCGTCGCCGGTTGTCATGTGGCAGCCGCCGCCGATCTGGCCATCCCGCCGCGGGCCATGCCCAAAGCAATACCAAAGGACGTTTCGGTCCAGACCGGTCCGCCGAACTGCAGCCGCTGGACCGACGAATGCGTCAGTTGCACGCGCGGCACCAACCGCGAGCCCGCGGTGTGTTCCAACATCGGCTTTGCCTGCCAGCCCAAGGCAATCCGCTGCCTCGGCACGCGGTGATCTCCGGATAAATGCGTCACCCCGTGGCGGCAGATCGCGTGCACGCTTAGGTGAACCAATTGTCCATTTCGTTGGTGTAGGCTTGGCTGTTGTCAGAAGCTTTCGCACCGGAGGAGACCATGAACCTGGATCGTCTTGGCGCCGCCTATCAGCCCTATCTGTTGAGTCTTTTCAGGTTCATCACCGGCCTTATGCTGTTCCAGTACGGCGTCGCAAAGCTGTTTAAGTTTCCACCCGTGTCGATATTCGAGGAGGTGACGCCACTCTCGCTGTTCGGCATTGCCGGCATGTTCGAACTGGTTCTGGGCGGGATGCTGATGCTGGGCCTCTTGACCCGGATCGTCGCTTTCGTGTTGTCGGGCGAGATGGCGTTCGCCTACTTCATCGAGCATTTTCCAGTGAGTTTCTTTCCGCTGCTCAATGATGGATCGCTCGCAATCACGCTCTGCTTCGGCTGCCTCTATCTGGCCGGAGCCGGTGGCGGACCACTCAGCCTTGACGCGCTGCTGCGCCCGAAAGCTGACCTGCAGCCGGGCATGTCAGGCAGTTAGGCAAGATCGCGCTAGCGACCTTCGCGAGCAAAGAGAACTTCAGCGACGTCGTCGAAACGACGGTCGACGTCAAAACTCCTTGCCGATGAGCCGGTCAATCGAGTAACGACCACCACCCTTGAAGAATATAGCGACGCAGAGCAGCAGCCAGAGCAGGGCGTACTCGTATCCGCGTGCCGTCCAGAAGTAGCCGAACTGCCATTGGAAAACGAAGACGATGACCAGCATTTCAATGCCGATCGTGGCCGCGGCGATCCGGGTGAACAGGCCGACAGCGAGGCAGGCGGCCGCGACCGATTCTGCAAAATAGGTCAGATAGGCCAACGCTTCCGCAAACGGCAATCCCTTGGCCGCTATGTTTGGTGCGAATTTGGCAATCGGTACATTCAGCACCTTCTGGATTCCGTGCGGCACCAGGACCGCACCGGTGGCGAAGCGCATGAAGGCGTACGAGAATGGGGAGAAGCGCCGGTACAGGCCCGCGAGCGCCGGAAAGACAAGTTTCGGTTCTTCGTGTGAAACCACGGCCCCCTCCCCGTTTTTTCCCCGACATCGCAAGGCTTGCACATGACAACACCGTGCGGTGAACCATATTCCGCGTTGGCGCGCCCCGAAAGCAGCAATTCGGAACGCAAATGACCCTTGAAGGCGGGCGCCACGCCGACAGTAGCGCCTTCATCGAGGGCCTGGCGCCTTCCAGCCAGATCACAACGGTCTCACAACCTGTTGATCACCTGTGTTTTGCGAACTATTGGCCGCCGTGATTGTTGATGGACGGGGACGATCTCGGAGAACACCATGCACTTGGAACGAGTTGGCGCGGCTTGGCACCCCTATGCGTTGAGTCTTTTCAGATTCATCACAGGGTTGCTTTTGTTCCAATATGGCATCGCAAAGATATTCAAATTTCCGGTGTTGCCATATTTCGCCAATATTCCTCCCTTGATCACGGCGGCCGGCGCGCTCGAACTCGTGCTGGGCGGGCTGTTGATGATCGGCCTGTTGACGCGGGTATCTGCGTTCATCCTGTCCGGCGAAATGGCGTTCGCTTATTTCTATGGCCACATGCTCAAGACCGGAGAGCCGGTGTTCCTGCCGCTCGTCAACGGCGGCACCGCGGCGATCCTGTTCTGCTTTGCCTGTCTTTATCTGGCGATGGCAGGACCCGGACCGTTGAGCGTCGACGCGGCCCTCGGCAACAGGAGCCGGAACCGTTATTCCGGGGAGGACGACCGTTTCGCTCGCGCCGCGGAATGACAGTCTGAGCCTATCCCGTCACCTTCCAATCCAGCGGCACGGCCGCATCATATTTCGAATTGTGCAACACCAGCGACGTGCGGACATTGCGCACGTGGGGCGCGGCCGTCAGATGCGAGACGAAATCCTGGAACGTCGCCATGTCGGGCGCCACGCATTTCAGGATGAAATCCACTTCGCCCGACAGCATCCAGCATTCGCGCACCAGTGGCTCGGCGCGGACGAAGGCCTCGAACGCGCGCAGATCCGCCTCCGCCTGGCTCGACAGATGCACGGAGGCAAACACGGTAACGTCGAAACCGAGCCGGCGCGGATCGAGCAGGCCGCGGTAGCCCAGGATGTAGCCTTCCTCCTCCAGCGTCCGGACCCGCCGCAGGCAGGGCGGCGGCGAGATGCCGACCCGTTTGGCCAGTTCGACGTTGGTGATTCGGCCATCGGCCTGGATTTCGGCGAGGATTTTGAGGTCGATTTCGTCGAGATTCTTCGACACGCGTTCCGGTTCCCTGGGGCTGATTTGGCTTGAAAGATATGGCTGGCAACACTCTTAGCGCAGCCGGCATGCCTTGCGCAATTTTATTGCGCGTGCAGTGCGCCATTTCGCCCAGTCCCGGGGAAAAATCGCTGATTTGGATTGCAATTCTTGCATAGCTACCCAGATGTCCTAGACTTGGATTTGACACTTTTGGCGCCGCCGCGATGCGTTTCCGGGCGCTTTCCGCTCAAGTCATGATCAAACTCCCTTAAGAGAGAGGGATCTTCCGATGCCTGCGCCTATCCATGCCAAGGTCGTCATTATCGGTTCCGGGCCGGCCGGTTACACCGCGGCGATCTACGCGGCGCGGGCGATGCTCGAGCCGGTGCTGATCCAGGGCATCCAGCCGGGCGGACAACTCACCATCACCACCGACGTGGAGAACTATCCGGGGTTTGCGGATGTGATCCAGGGGCCGTGGCTGATGGAGCAGATGGAAAAGCAGGCCGCCCATGTCGGCACCAAGATCGTCACCGATCTCGTCAACAAGCTCGAGCTTGCGCAGCGGCCGTTTCGCATCACCTGCGACTCAGGCGACGTCTATCTCGCCGAAACCGTGATCCTTGCCACCGGCGCGCAGGCGCGCTGGCTCGGCATCCCCTCGGAGGAGAAGTTCAAGGGCTTTGGCGTCTCGGCGTGCGCGACCTGCGACGGGTTCTTCTATCGCGGCAAGGAAGTGGTCGTGGTCGGCGGCGGCAACACCGCCGTCGAGGAAGCGCTGTTCCTGACCAACTTTGCATCGACCGTGACCGTCGTGCATCGCCGCGATCACTTCCGCGCCGAGCGCATCCTGCAGGACCGCCTGTTCAAGCATCCCAAGATCAAGGTGGTCTGGGACAGCACGATCGAGGAAATCTGCGGCACGGACAATCCGGGCAAGGTCACCCATGTGCGCCTGAAAAACGTCAAGACCGGCGCGCTGACGCAACTGCCGGCCGACGGTGTCTTCATCGCCATCGGCCACGCGCCGGCAACCGAGCTGGTAGCCGGCCAGATCAAGCTGAGACCATCAGGCTATGTCGAAGTGGCGCCGAACTCGACCGCGACCTCGATTCCCGGCTTGTTCGCCGCCGGCGACGTGGCGGACGAAACCTGGCGGCAGGCGGTCACGGCCGCGGGGCTCGGCTGCATGGCGGCCCTTGAGGCCGAACGTTTCATGGCTTTACGCGCGAGCGATCGCGCGGCGGCGGAATAATCATGGCTCGATCGCGGGATGGATTTAACGATATGGATTGGGACAAGCTGAAAGTGTTTCACGCGGCGGCGGAAGCGGGCAGCTTCACCCATGCCGGCGAGCAACTGGGGCTGTCGCAATCGGCGGTGTCGCGGCAGGTCTCGGCCCTGGAGCAGGAACTCTCGGTGTCGCTGTTCCATCGCCATGCGCGCGGACTGATCCTGACCGAACAGGGCGATCTCCTGTTCCGCACCGCGCATGACGTGTTCATGCAGTTGCAGGCCGCGCGCGCCAAGCTCACCGACAGCCGCGAGCGGCCGAGTGGCGACCTCAAGATCACCACGCCGCCGGCGCTCGGCATCAACTGGCTGATCCCGCGGCTCGACGAATTCACCGCACTTTATCCGGACATCCGGATCTCGCTGATCGTGACCGACGAGGATCTCGACCTGTCGATGCGCGAGGCCGACGTTGCGATCCGGACCCGCAAGCCGACCCAGCCGGACCTGATCCAGCGCAAGCTGTTCTCGATCGGTTTTCACGCCTATTGCTCGCCGGAATACATCAAGCGCTTCGGCACGCCGCGCACGCTCGACGATCTCGACTCGCATCGCATCATCATGCTCGGCGATGCGCAGGTGCCGCCGCATCTGGCGAACCGCAGCTGGCTGGTCGACGCCGGCCGCAACGGCTCGGGTCCGCGCGAGGCCTACTTCAAGGTCAACAACATCCTTGGGCTTGTCAGGGCCTGTCAGCAGGGCCTCGGCATTGCCGCACTGCCCGATTACCTCGTCGAAGAGAACAACCGTCTGGTGCAGCTGTTCGGCGAGACCGACTCGATCCAGGTCGACACCTATTTCGTCTATCCGGAAGAACTGAAGACGGTGGCGCGGGTGCAGGTATTCCGCGACTTCGTGGTGAGCAAGGCGCAGCGCTGGCCCTCCTAAAGCATGATCCCCGCGCAAACGCGTTCGGCGTTTGTCGCGAGGGGTTTTGCAGATTGGCCGCTCTTATAAAGCCCCCGGTCTCCGCATGTCTGACATGCGGCTCGGACGGTTGATGCAGGGCGCCGATGAGGATCATAGTGCTTGAACGCTGAGCGAACGCGTCGCGCATATGTCCCCCTCCTCCAGTGGCGCGTTAGCTCAGTAATCCCTCTTGGAAGGTGATTGTGTCGGCCTCACGTGGCCAATACCTTAAGCCGGGCTCTATCGAGCCCGGCTTCTTTTCTTTTTACGGGTCTTTTCTTCTCCAGATGTTTTCCTCTCCAGTACCTTTCATCTCTTTGTCATCACGCGTGCGCGGATTGACAATGCGGTGCGTCCCAATCATCATTGCCACATGATCACGCTTTCGTGCGCAGCCTCGTCCTCGAAAAAAGGTCCCCTCCCGGGGACCCGAGGTCGTTGCGCGCGATAACCTGATCGCCAAAACTGATCCCGAAACCCCGCCGCCTCGACGGGGTTTTTTTTATTGGTCCCGTCTCCGGCAAAACCCTTTAGGAGATGGAACCATGACTGAACCACAAACGACCGATTTGCAGAGCCTGTTGCAGGGCCTGTGGCTGCCCCTCGTCACGCCGTTTCGCGACGGCGTACTCGACGAGTCCTCGCTGCGCCGCCTGGTCCGGCACTATGCGGATGGCCCGATCGACGGATTGATCCTTGCCGCCACCTCGGGCGAGGGCATGTCGCTTGGGTCAGACGAACTCGAGCGGCTGGTGGCCGTGACGCGCGCCGCGATATCGGAGAGCCGGCGCTATCTGCCGATCTGCCTCGGGCTGTCGGGCGCCAGCACGCCCAAGATGCTGGATACGCTGGACGAGACCGCGGCCTGGCCGATCGACGGCTATCTGATTGCAAGCCCGTATTACACGAGGCCGTCGCAGCGCGGACTGGTGCAGCACTTCACGACGCTTGCCGATCATGCGTCGTGGCCGGTCGTGCTCTACAACATTCCCTACCGCACCGCGGTCAACCTCACCAACGAGACGCTGCTGCGGCTTGCAGGGCATCCCAACATCGTCGGCATCAAGGATTGCAGCGCCGACCGCGCCCAGTCGATCGACTTGTTGGCGCGACGCCCGGCCGGTTTTCGCGTGCTGACCGGCGAGGACGCGCAATATCACGAGGCACTCTGCGACGGCGCCGACGGCGCCATCCTGCTATCGGCGCATCTTGAGACCGAAGCCTTCGCCGCGGTGCGGACGCTGATGAAGCAGGGTGACCGCGACGCCGCGCAGGCGTGCTGGGAAACCATTTCCGGCCTGACGCGGCTGTTGTTCGCCGAGCCGAGCCCGGCGCCGGCAAAATACTGGCTGGCACGTGCAAGACTGATCGACAGCCCCGAGGTCCGCCTGCCGATGGTGGAGGTGAGCACGGAGCTCGCCGCGTGGCTGGATCAGGAGATGGAGCGACGGACGCAGCCCTTGTTGCAGCGTGCGTAGCAACACGCCGACATTTGCGTATCCATTGGCAAAAAAGCCGCCACACGCCAAACGCGGTGACGGCTTTTCTGTCGCTCCACACCGGCTCGGGTGATGCGGAGGCCGGCAGGGTGGCGAAAATACCTTCCGATGGAGTGGATGCCGGCCAGCAAGGTTGCATCACCGCGTTGGGTCGATGTTAACCGCGTTGAACTCCGCCGCATCGCCGAACGCGCTATCAGCAGCGGCGTTGCCGGGGTCGAACTGCCGCCAGCACGGATGCTGGTTAACGTTCGGTGATCCCGGCGCTTCAAAGTCGAACGAAGCCCCGCCCGCAACTTTAAAAATCCCCGATGTATTGATGTCCCCAACCAAAACCGGGGCAGACCAATGACCGATCGCATCGCGCCGAATTCGAAATTTCCGATTTGCGAGCACGCCCAAAGAATACACGACGTTCTGCTGGTCTCATCCTTCGCGCTGTGGGCGACGCTGATCGGCTTTGCGCCTGTCATGACCTATCGCCTGCTGATGGCCTGACCGCCTTCCCGCGCGATGACGCCGTGGTTAATGCGCGGTAGCACCTGCGGTCAAATGCGAGCGAAATTGCGACCGGGTTTTTTAGAACCGGTCGCCTATCATGCTCGACACAACAGGATAAAAAACGCGGGGGCGCGTCGTGGAAATCGAAAACAATACCCTGCCTGAACAGCAGGGCTTCACCACCGAGGACATTCTCTGGGCGGTCGGCATCTGGTCGGTGCTTCTGACCATGTCGCCGGTCGTCGTGTTCTACATGCTGATGGTGGCGTAAGCCGTCGTTGCTTCTTCTGACGTCCTGCCGGCACGAACAAAAACGCGCGGAGTCCGCGCGTCTTTTAAAAGTCAATTTGTGGCGGCGTTGTTACGCCGCCTGCTTGTGCATGGCGCCGGACGACGACGCCGAGCCGCGAATCGCCTTGATCGAGCGTTCGATCGCAGCCCACAACCGGCTGATTTCCGCAGCTGCCCGGCCTTCCGCATAATATTCGCGGGCGCCTTCGCCGTTACCGAGCGCCAGCAGCAGATCGGCGCGATTGGTGATCTGTCCGCTCCACACCGGCGCACGGAACTTGATCAGGGCTTCACGCGCGATGGTGACGATGCGGCTTTCGACGCCGTCCCGTGGCGCGGGCGCGCCGTTGATGACGACCGCGTAGGGCCTGCGTGCCGCACGGCAGCTCTGAATGGTTTCCTGCACGGCATTGACGTCGAACACGCCGGGACGCGCCGGAATGATCACCATCGTGGCGTTCCTGATGGCGTCGTCGACGACGGCCGAGACATTAGGCGGCGTGTCGATGAACACCCACTCGATACCGTCGCGCTTGGCGGCGGCAAGAATTCCGCCGACGGAGTTCACTGCGGCCTTGATCGGTGGTTCGTTGGTTCCACGCAACTTGTGCCAGAGAGTGAGCGAGCCCTGCGGATCCGCATCGATCATCAAACAGGGCTTGGTCGACTTGTGTACATGCGCAGCGATGTGAGCAGCCAGGGTACTTTTTCCCGAGCCCCCTTTACGCGAAGCGAAAACAATGACGTTCATACCTTGGCCTCCAGATTGACCCCAGAAGACGAAAATGAATCAGCGCGCTGATTCGTGAAAGAAAAATTTACTGGCAATCGCGAAGAAGCCACTGATTGGTCAACAAAGTTGCTTTTTGAGTCACACTCGCGAGCGCGGCACGATCACTGATCGAGCAGCAAAAATGGAATCGCCAGAGTGGCTTGATCGATTTACTGCATGCTCTTTCTGCGCTGTCGCTCGATCCATTTGCGCTCAACCCATCCGAGCATCCGCGCCATCGGCTTCTACAGTGCAGGCACATCCTGCGCGAACAAAAGGAGTCCGAGCGGCAGCATCCAGAGTCCAAGCACCGGCAGGAAGCTGAAAATACCGCCGGCGATCAGCAGAATGGCGAGCGGAATTCGGGATTAGCGCGACGCTCGCTCACGTAAACCTCTCCATGTCGAGGACAGATGTTGATGCCTCGTCGCACCGCAACGCGTCAGCCTGTCGCCCATCAGGGTTTGAAGTGCCGCGCTCGTCTCAGGTCGAGACGGGCTTCTTCGCCGGCTTCTTGGCCTTGCGCTTTGTGCTGACGGACTTTCGCGGCGTGGCCGGCTTGATCGCCATCGGCCTGCCGGCCGGTGCGGCCGTGGCCTGGCTCGGCTCGGGATCGGGCCTGAACTGCGCCCGGCACGGCGGCGAGAGCTGCGACTTCTTGGCGACCATGCAGGCGGTGACGCGGTCCACATCGGGAATTTCCGAGCTGCAGAGCCGGAAGGCGTCACTGGTGCAGGCCTGCTCCTGCTCGGGGGTGTAGGCCCGGCCGGTGGCCGGCCATATCGAAACCACGACCGCGGTCGCCAGCATCAAGCCGGCATGAAAACTCCCGATCCGAAAAGTCTTCATGAATCCCCCAGAGCAATGATTGCGCGAATTGTGGGTGAACCGCCTGACATTGGCAAGCAGGGGTGGACAAAGCGCCACGGCACAAGCGCGCCCCGATCGAGGCCTGATCCTGCCGGTTCGATCGGATTGTCCGTGACCAAAGCACTCAGCGGTCGCGGCCGACCGCTGAGCTGTGACACACCGGTCGGGTTTAAGGCTTCTTCAGGCACAATCCCACAGCAGCACCCGAGCACTTGGCCCCGTCAGGCGCTCCGCCGCCCGGACAGAAGACGGACACCAGTGTCTCGCTGGCCTCGCAACTGACCGGTCCCTCGGCAGACTGCACCGCGCGGACGGCGGAAGTGCCAGGCTCACCCTTGTCGCCTTTTTCACCCTTGTCGCCCTTTGCACCCGGTGTCCCTTGCGGACCTTGCGCCCCTTGCGCGCCGGCAGGGCCTTGCGTTCCCGCAACACCTTGAATGCCCTGGGCCCCTTGCGGGCCGGCAGGGCCCTGTGTGCCCTGCGCTCCCGGTTCACCCTTGGGACCGGGGTCTCTCCCGCACGCCGCGAGCGATAGCGAGACGCCAACAAGCAGGATTGCGACAATTCTCATGAAACGCCCCCCTGAAAGGTAGATTCGATGAAGGTAGAAACGGCGGACAATACAACGAGGCAAACTTGGTCGCCGATCAGTTTAGCATAGCCAGAAAAATTGTCGGGCCGTTGAAAGCGATTGGTCGCGGATCTCGATGTGCTGATCCAAGTGGTACAGCAAGTGGTACAGTTGGGTGGGTACTGCCGCTGAAGCTCTTAAGCCTTGATAAACCTAGCGAATTTGAACGCGACTGATCTGCTTTTGTAGCACGGTTTTGTATTTATGAAAGGCGTTCTTCGCGGGCGTGTAGCGTCTATGGGATACTACCTCCCAACCTGATTCTGCTGGCAGCTTGATGTGCGAAGCGGCAGGGGTCAGGCATGGAGTTGAGAGTGGACGAGGAGTTCAAGGACATACCGATTTCCGATGTCGAAATCACGTTTACCGTGGTGACGAAGGGCGATGGGAGACCCTCCTACTCAAGCGGCGTTCAGTATTCACAACCGCTCCCGCTATCCCTCTATGGCATCTGGGCGCTCCACCAAGGGATACCGGTGGGCGTGATGAGTTTTCATGAGGAATCCTACCCACCGTTTGCTGACTGCTTTCAGGTATTGGTCGCAACTGACCAGGGGGC
>Ga0207701_10004573_pt1 | contig 13999 bp, 15 predicted proteins | sample KBSSwiSSwithPhiX_FD_184294 | JGI IMG/M metagenome (GOLD analysis project Ga0207701, IMG submission 184294) | Switchgrass rhizosphere bulk soil microbial communities from Kellogg Biological Station, Michigan, USA, with PhiX - S5 (SPAdes) (version 2) | ecosystem: Environmental > Terrestrial >... | reverse complement strand
AAAGCGATGACCAAAGCGATGACCAAAGCGATGACCAAAGCGATGACCAAAGCGATGACCAAAGCGATGACCAAAGCGATGATGAAGAATAGATTAGGTGCACAACCAACGATTGAAAGCTCCCCATTCTTTCTTTTTTAGTATCGAATTTTAGTAATCTGGTAAATACTACTTAATCCTAGTTCAACCAGAAAAGATGTATTTGATTTGACTCAACAGTTATAATGTTCTATACTCGTTAAAATATAGTATAGTGGATCCTTTTCAACAAAATCATTTTGACAGATTACTGTCTGAAAGAAGGAGAATTCTGGTAATGTTCTATGCGGATTGGTGTCCTTTCTGTCAGAAATTCAAACTAACTTTTGATTCGTTTGCTAATACTACTGATAAAAAGATCAAATTTTATGCTCATATGATAAATGATGATGATGACCCTTTGTGGGATAGATTTTCAATTAATACTGTTCCCACACTTATCGCATTTGATGGGAACGAGATCATTTCTAGAAGAGATTCAAAAATGGGTGTTGGATTGAACAAGACAGACATTGATTCAATTCTAATAGAAATAGCAGGAAGGTAATTTCTCATTGTTCTTGATTTCCATAATTATAATTTAAATAGTGATAAAGATCAGTAAGTAGCTAACCTAGATTCGTCATTACCATTATTACCCATGTTTTTGAGAGTATACTTACTGGAGCATACGATACTAAAAATCTTGTACCATTAATCGTTTCTGAACCATTTCCAGCTTTTCCAGATTTTCCATTTTTGAAGCTATTCAATTCTGCAAATGATTCAGATTTGTTTGACAAAAGAGAATTTGAATCACCAATTTTTTGTCCGTTACCATCAACATATACTACTCTTACATCGTCGGGGAGATTCAAAGATTGAAGCTTGTGATAAAATTTACTAAGATTCAATACCCCACTCCATATCCCTAACAAGGATTGGTTTTTTTGCGAATAAATTGGAACTGAAATAAGTGCTACTTTCTCTCCGGTAGACGATGATACTATTGCATCGCCCAGAAATGCTTGCTTCGTCTCGATAGCTCCTTGATAATAGTCTCTGAACGCAAAGTTATTTCTACTGAGATCTAATTGACGATTGTAGGGCTCCTCCATATACATATCACCATTAGGCATCAGGAATGTAATTGCCTCTAAAGTATCACTATGCTGCAAAATGTTATCTGCAACTTGTCTTTTCTTAACATCATCACTATCAGCTATTCCATGTAAACTACTATTAATTTTATTTGCGAATTGTGCGTTGCTAACATCTGGTATCATACTTGTTATTTTTATTATTGAAGCTGATTCATTAAGATAATTCACTAAATTATTAGATAAAATATTTGCTAAAGTACCTTTACTTGCCAAATCATAGAGAGAGGAATTGATATTTTTATTGCTACCTTGTGCGTATACAGCACTCGAAGATTGAGGTGAAATTGTATGGATGACACTCACGACGGCAATAGTAATTGAGACTAACAAAATAACAGTAATCATTTTACGCATACTTTACAGAGTCCATAATAACATCTATATAATTTTTAAGGTGTGAATGGTAGGTTCTTAATAGATGATGACTACAATCAAGTACGTTGTCTTTTAAATTAGCAACGGTGCAAGAATTCTATTTATACTTCATTACGGATAAAAAAAACAATTTAACCACTCAAATACCTCGTACTCTTTCTTTACAAACTTCCAGATAGCTCTTGTCTATATCAAATCCAATGAATGAAACCCCTAATCTTAGTGATGCTAATGCAGTTGAACCTATCCCGACAAATGGATCCATTACCACTCTGCACTTACTGATGCCATGCAATCTGATACACATTTCAGGAAGTTTAGTTGGAAAAGTAGATGGATGTGGTCTTTGTTCTTTATCCCAAATAGTTTCATAAGGAATGAACCAAGTGTTACCACGGTCTCGTAGATCACGTGTAGCCCTATTCCAGCGACCGATATTTGTTTTGTCTTGATAAGGTACGCCAATAGCTAGTTTGTCCAATTTAACATTGCCATTCTTAGTAAAATGAAAGATGAATTCAGAGCAATCATTTAGAAATCTATCACTAACAATTGGCTTGAAATGTCCAACGGCAATATCTGATATTATGGATGGGTAGCTTCCTACATCAGATTTTGGTATGGCAATAGATTTTACCCAAACGATGACATTTTGTAATGTAAAATACTTTCTGAACACGTTCGCGACATCAAAAGGAATCCAAGGATCTGAAGGTTTGCTTCCAATGTTTATAAAAAACGAACCGTCATCAGAAAGTACTCTATTGATTTCAGCACCAACACTGCTCAGGAATTTCAGGTATTCTTGTCTGGGTAAGTCATCTTTATAGCGATTATACTTTATGCCAATGTTATACGGCGGAGAAGTAACAATTATATCAATTGTCTTATCAAGCAGATGATTTTTAATTCCACTGACACAGTCGCCTAGATATAACCTTACGGATACATCTTTGCTAATAATTTCAGCGAATTTTAGTGGTATCTCTTGCTTAATTTGAATTCAACTTCTTTTTCAGATGCTCTAGGCGTATATCGAATCTGAGAATGCATTGAATAGCGAACAGTAGAGGATTAACAAGAATTCTGTCAATTACATTGTAGGTACTTTTCAGATCAACACAAGATCATCCACGGATGTTATCATGACTACTGCTTTATTTCCCCCTAGATTTTTTTTCATTCTGCCTACCACTTCGTCTACGTCGGAAGAATTTACGACAGTAGCAATTACTTTCCTAGAATTGTACGAAAGTTCAACAGTTCCACTTCCCCTTCCTGAAGCGACTCTTTCCTTATCTTTGGTTACTCCTTTTACATCATAAATTGTTGCTTCGAGATTCAATTCCTTCAATGACGAAATAATATCGCTAACATTTTCGGCTTTGACTAGTACAGCAAGTCTCTTCATGGTTCGCGATTCTTTTCCAGGCATTTCTGCGTATGTTACCTCAAATGGCAAGCTCGTATTGTCTTTACCCATTTCCTTAGTTTAGAGGCGCCAAGTATAAAAAGATGATGTAAATATGATGTTGAAATTATACGTCTGGGAAAAAATGATACTATTTTTGATACATTTTTTCTTTGGATATTAATGCAAGGAAATACAGTTAAAAATATTTATGAATGTTGTTGATATAGTTCTCTTATGGACAAAAAGTATTTTATGAAGTCAATGATTGTTATGGGTTTCATATTCGCAATCGTTTTGGTAAATAGCAATTTTTTGCCCAAAACGAGAGCAGAAACAGGAGTTGGAAAGGATGTATTTAAGGTGATTGTCACCTTATACGGCATCACAAATTCGACAAAAGACATCGCGACGATTGTTAATGTAAAGGATCAAACGAAGATAAAGCTCTTTAATCCCGAAAATCCCGAAAGCCAGTTAGAAGACAAGGTAAGTTACACATTGACATTTCCCAATTTGATGGTAAACGATGGCGATCCGTACACTGTATGTACAGCAAGTGTAAAGGATTTTAAGATTCATTGCATTGATGGAAAAAACTCTCCATTAAATAGACCTGAATTCGTAGATATTAACGTAGGTGGAGGATCTAATAAAGCAAATGAAAATGAAGATTCTAGTGAAGATTGAATTTCTTCACTTTAACCTTCATTTTTAATCTTCCAGTATTTAGAATAGTCGGCACCGACCCATCCGTAGTATACATATGTAGTAATGATCAGGTTTCATGATATTTATGAACATGAGAAATAATGTTTTGGTTTATGCTGCTGCCGCATCAACTTTTGTTGCAGGTATATTACACATTGCTCTCGTTCCAATGTTTTTCAAGTCAATGACTCTTGATGTAATGATATTTTTTATTGTCTCTGGGCTAGCACAGATCTATTGGATTATACCCACGATTAAAAGATGGATAATGCCGTGGTATTATATTGGTATAGCTGGCACAATAATCTTAATTATATTATGGATTATTGCTATACCTGGAAGTGGCTACCCGATTGGTGAGACAGATGTGGCAATCGAAGTATTCCAGATTGTTTACATCATCTTAAGCGTAATCATCATAGTAAATACAAATAGAGAAAAAAATAAAATACAAGTTTAGGACTCTGGTCTTAAACTTTATTTTGTCTGAAGTACGGATAAAAAATTTCCAGCAGAATCTTTAAACCATGCTATTTTTGGTTTACCATGGAAGATACCTTTGTCGTCTGTTTTTAATTCTCCTTCGTTATAGATCTGAAAATGTACTCCAGCTTTAGTAAGTTGATCTACTGTTGATTCCACATCATCAACTACAAAATTAAGTACTGTAAAAGTTGCCGGACTGTGATCTGGTTTTGGGTAAATGAATATCTCGTTACCACCCTGAAGATGTAAATTTAACCCTTCTTCTGAATCTGATACTTCAAGTCCCAGAACTTGATTGTAAAACCTTTTGGCTTTTTCTAAATCGTTGACTGAAAAACTAGAAAAAGCTTTTGTGTTTTTGAAATCTACCATGACGAAATTAGAGAAAAATAACTATTAAGAGTTATACTAATTTGGTTCCTGTATGTCGACTATTCATTTGTAATGACTTGTTATTGTTGTTCTGTGGATCTGTTCTATTTCTAGATGAACTCACGCATATCAAGATAAATGTTTGCAGACGCAGGAATTCATATTCCTACATAGTCAGTCTTGAAGGTTGCTCACTAAAATTGTTTGGGGATTTGATCTCTGTAAATCGTAACATTTTGGACAGATCATAGTTCCGAACCAGTACTTTATCGAGCTCGTTTTCTTTTCACATAATTCACACTGTGCAAAGTTAAACATTTTCTTTATTATATTAGATATGATCTTATATAAAACTTTTCTAGTAGATTTAGATTGATTGAGATTGATTTAACAGCCCTACCGTATGCCTGGTGACGTATCTAGGTAATAATTGGTTTTTAGTGCCTCATAATACCTTTATAACCACAGATTTTAGGCCTCAAAGTAAAAGGTGGAACCCACACTGGACTGAATAAATTTTTCTGGCATAATGTCAATAATTTTGTTGGTTGCTTTCCAGCCGGTACAATGACATGGGACAATATATTGAGGATCTATTCTTGTGAGTTCAGCCATTGTCAATGGAATTGAATCTTCATAATCCTGTCCTGATAAATGAAATCCCCCTATAACGCAGTATATCTTTTCGATACCTGTAGCTTTTTTCGCAAATTTAATGGTGTTTATTATTCCAGCATGTCCACAGCCTGTCAGAATTATTAGTCCCTTGTTTCTTACATTCATGATCAGTGCCTGGTCGTCACTTACCAAAGGATCAGGTACAAGGTCAATTTCATTGTCCTGTTCTTTATATTGTAGTGGAAATCCTTTCTCGAATTTAGTAACTCGTGGTATTTCTCCCGTAATCATTACTCTATTATTTGTGTGATTTGTTTTCTCTTTGCTGTGCATATTTGCATTCCTCGGAAGGAAACTTATTTTGTCTACTCTTATTATTATTCCGCCGGCCTGATTTATTTCCTCTTCATTTAAGAAATCCATTCTTGCTTTGTTACCATTTGGGTATACTAGCCAGCGTCGCAAAAAGGCTTCAGGATGTGCTATGATTTCTACTGATTTTTTTAATCTTCGGAGAGTACTAATTAGTCCGGATATGTGGTCAAAATGTCCATGACTTAAAATGATTGTCTCGATATCTTTTAAATTAATACCCAAAACATCAGAATTGTTAACTATTCCATCTTTACTTACTCCAGTATCAAATAGAAATTTGTTAGTATTAGTCGTGTTTTCGTGTTTATAGGATATTTCTAATAAAGCCGAAAACCCATGTTCGGCAATTGGAGATTTGCTTATTCTCTGATTACTAATCATAGGGGGTCTTTTTACTATGGACGAGCTAGGGAGCAACCTATCAGTAATATTGTCAACGAGAATGGTTATTTTTGCACTCTCAATTTCTTGCAGGTTCATTTATTATTTGCAATAAAGTAAATCATCGTATTAAAGTAATTAATTGTTCGACTTCATCTCAAAAGAATTCCATTTTTTGATCTATCAGGATTGTTGATAGGCTTTAGTCAAAGCATTAATGTCGAGTTTTTGCATTTGTAGCATTACCCTCATAACGTTCTCAGTTTTTTTAGAATCTTTGTCTTGTAGCATTTTTACCAAAACAGTGGGCACAACTTGCCATGAAACTCCAAATTTGTCTTTGAGCCAACCACACACCTGTGCATTTTTATCGCCCCCTTCAGTAAGTTTATCCCAATAGTAATCAACTTCATCTTGAGTTTCGCAATAGATTTGAAACGAAATTGCTTCGTTAAATCTAAAGATCGGTCCTCCATTCAAAGCCAAAAATTTTTGACCCTCAATTTCAAAGTCAATTGTCATTACAGTGCCCTCTTTCTTTTTATGAATCTCATAGCCTTCATTGCCATAGTGAGTAACGTTACCGATATTGGAATTTTTAAAGATTGAGACATAGAATTGCACTGCTTCTTCAGCGTTGTTGTCAAACCACAAGCATGGAGTGATTTTTTGCATCTGATTGTACTATTCCTTTAAACTTTAAATACATTCTGACAACGAGTCTTTATTGAAATATCTACAAATGTCAAAATGCCTCATGACGTAAGTATGAATGTCTTCTAGGAGAACAAATTGAAATTTTTATTGTCCAGCCACTATTTTTTATAGCCTTTTATAAAGTCATATCTCATGCCCTCGTATCCAGAGCATTTTCCTTCATGAATACAACAGGACTAAACGCATTGAAGAAAAATGGAGAACCCGAAAATGACAAGGGCGAAACTGGTCCTTGAGTCATGAATGAATATTTTTTGGTCTTTGTATTGAAAGAACTTGCCGGATCAGTAAATGTCCTATACAGATCAATAGCTTTTTCATCCGAGACTAATTCTCTTAGTGTAACTAAATCGTTACCCAATGAAAGTCCAAATCCAAAGAACATGATTCTTAACTGTTGTAATATATCCCTATGTATACTAGATAGTGATGTGCTGATAAAAAGCCATCCTAAACCATATTTTCTAGTGGTCCTCACTGCATCAAGCAAAGTTAGCCTCAATTGCTCAAGATTTGAATCTGAGAATTCGTCTTTCCTGGCGAATCTGTGGGCTTCGTCAAGAACCACGAGCGTATTTAATGACGTATTCTTTTGCCAGGTCTTTTCACCAAGGTTGACTAACCCAGTTAGCAATCGCTTCAGTATGAGTGATTGAATAGTTTCATTCCAGTATCTTAGTTGCATTTTGTGGGCTGTTTGTTCTGAAAGATCTATTACGATGAGTGGTTTTAATTTCCAGGAAAACTTTTCTAAAAGATCATCAATAGTTATTGCATCTTGCCTATCTTCAAACAAACTACAAATCGGAATCCAGAATTGAGAATACAGGGTCTCTAGATTTTTTGGATCCAAGTTAGAAACAAGATTATTAAGTCTTTTTCTTGGTTCTGGAGTCGAAAATATAAGGATCTGAACTTCTTCTTTGCGTAGTTCATTTATGAACAGGTCAAATGATTCTCTTTTTATCAGCTTATTCAGTGAAGTTTTATTTCTAAGTTTAGGTATCAGTGCATCTACAGCATATCTCTTATTTAGGCCCTTTATTGTTAATTGATGAAAGATTTGCGATTCCAATAAAATTTCTTCAAATAAAGACCATCTATCTAAAACTAGATTTCTAACATTAATTGAAAGAATTTCTTTATTCAGAGAATTCATTATTTTTTTCATATCAAAACTAGAACCATAATTATGATTTCCGTTTGAGATATTGCCATAATCATTTGCATTATCAATTGCAAAACTTTTTGAAAACTCTCCTACGGGATCCAGTACCAATAATCCCATCTGTTGAAATTTAGAATATGCTGTAAGAATCATTTTTGCCAATGTCGATTTTCCAGATCCAGTTATTCCAAATATCCCCAAGTGGTAGGCTTCTCCGGCCCCGTTTTCCCCATAATCAAAATGCTTGAACCACATCGGTAATTTAGTCTTGGATCCATAACTATTCCCCAAATAAAACAAACTGCTCTTTTGCTTTTCTAATATTGTACTCAATATATCATCGCTTACTTGATATACATACGTTCCTGTTGGTGGTACTGTTCCTAGTATGCTTGGTTCAACAAGATCCTCCGAACTGGTGAAGATAGCGCTACAAAGTAACTTTCCTACATGAACATCTTGTATACCACTAATAGGATTTACCGATCCTCTTTTTCTTGCTACAGATTTTATTGTTGGGTCTTCCAATAAAAAATTCTTTAGTGCAATCTCTATTATTTGACCAATTGCATAATGATTCTTAGAATCTTGTAAATATTTGAAAATAGCCAATTCTCCCACAAGTTGTCTTGTGACGGAGGATTCCATAATATCTAGGGCAAGCTCAATCGTAGAAGAGGGGGATCCAATCGTTCCTAATATAGAACTATTTTTTAATAAATTATTAATCTTTTTATCTATAGTATTCTCCAAACTTATTTCCAAACTTATGAACCACCATCAGTTCTGTATGAATGCATTAGAAAAAATATATCTTTTTCATTATTATCACTTATCTGGGTCATTTGTTTCATGATGATTTGTTTATAGGCTGGAATGGCCGGAGCCATGTGTTTAGCTATTCTATCAGCCATATATAGCGGAAAAGGTTCCATTATCGACGGCGTCTGGCATTGACTCTTTACATTGTATAAAATTGTATTTAGTTTAGTTTCATCTCGGGCAATAGCTGCTGGCATTTCAATCCTTAGGGCAGGACACCACGCATGGGGTTTGTAATAAACTACACACAAATTTTTTATTCCTGAAACTACTTGTTGCATAAGCGTATCAAGTTCTTCGTTCTCATAAGGTAATCTTACATGCCATCCTTCTTCGCTTGTAAATAATTTTGGACGCGTAAATTCACCAGGATCCAAGATTAAAGTCAAGATTGCTCTATCGTCGTAATTTTCAGGCCAGTGAAGGTTCTTACCGATATCATTCCTTGATGTATATTTTGGTATACCGAGATAAAATTTTTCAGGGTCCTCAACATCCAATATTTTCTTGTACGAAACTAAAAATTCTTTGAAATCTTCCTTGATTCTATCGGAAGATTTTGTATTAAGATTTTCTATAAAATTAACAGCCTTATACATATGAATTAATGCGGTTGTAAGCGAACCGTCGAGATACACTATGTCATATTGTGCGTTGGCTGCTAATTTGATTTCCATCTCTAACATAATAGCTCTTGCTGCAATCATATTTTCAGGATTATGTTTTTCAGGGTTAACATACACTTCATGGTTGGCTGGTATCATTTTTCCGTTTTCTAATTCATTTATGCCCTCTACTCCAACAGCAGCTGCGAATAGCAAATCAGTGCCCAAGAGACGATCTACAGCATAAGCGCCATCTACTCCACCAGAAATTAAACGCTTAATATTTCTGAAGTTAATATCATTATCCAGTAGCCCAACTTGTTCTAGCTGTAAACGAAATTTTTCTTTTTTACAATTTATATCAAGAATCGAGCTTTGAAGTATATCTCCTATTTCGTTAGTTTTCATTAACATCTGTTCTACCAAGGACGCTGGAATCTCCAGAAAAGACGGTGAATCAACTTCATACATTGCAATTTATCACATTTCTACTCAAATTTACTGAAAATTTGTAAATGTGAATCAAATCTTCCAAAGGTTCTGAAATTAGTTTTACCCCTACTCTCATTGTCATTTTACAATATAGTCAGTAGATACTTAGCTTTATGCCTTTCTGATAGGATCATTTTTACAATGTTCTGAATTAAATTCCAAATGGGCAAGAATCACTATAGATTACGGATTTATTGTAGTATGATCTTTATCTTTGCCATAAAATGATATAATTTGTATCTTTATTCTCAGGTGGGACCTCAATTGTAATCTCGCTTATGCTTGAGCCTCCTCCCAACAGGTTTTAACTTTTTTATAAAATGTTGGCTTTAGATAATCATAAATCCGTAACAACGATTCATTCCTGGTGGGCCGGCCTCCAAATGCCAATCATGGGCCCACCAGTTTTCTTAACTAACTATCTCTAAATATTTCTCCTATTATGACTGAATAATAAAATACTTTTACTCCCTCTCGGTAAGGCGTATTCCAAATTAAATCCCGACAGAGCTACTGATCTTGTATGACTATAGAACAAGTTTTAGAAAAAGAGATTGAAGAATCTAAAAGATGGGTCGACTTAGAAAAGGAGAATTCAACTTATAAACGAGACTTGATAATGAGAATCGAACTAATATATTGGGTTTTAGAAAATCTGAAGAATCCTGATACTAAAATATGTAACCTTATAGAGTCAAAAATGAACGAAGTCATATTAACAATAAATCGCACATATTCAATAACTGAAGCCGACAAACTGCACACTGAATTAAGAATATGGGATTGGATATTTTATCAAGTTTGTAGTAACATAATAAAAAGTCAATAACTTTAAAAAGACAATGGTTTGATAAATTTTGATAAAAATAATTAGTCTAGTCTTAATTCCAATTGACGTAAAAAGTAAAGTATAGGATTTTAAATATCAATTGATTAAAATATCGTATGATTTCAATAGGACGTAAATTATTTAAAGAGGTTGATATGCCATTAGAAAGTAAAATCGTTTCTGAAGACCCAATCAACAAGATAGCAGAAAGAGAAAGTACCTGGACGGCTGAGATCGATGGAATAAATCCATTCCCAAGTGGAAAAGCTTCAGGCGATGGATCTTCCCTAATACACAGTAACGGTATTTCAATTTCTAGTTGGCAAGGTAAATTTACTACACATAGTCGAGAAGTAATAACATTCAAGGGAAGAGATGTCAACAAGAACGGAAAATTCATAGTATTGAGAACATATTTCACTGACTCACTCGAGCTGTCATGGATAAATGGCCTAGTTTGTTTGGTAAACGGAGAATTCGATTCTCAAGACAAAGTGTTTAGATGTGAAGGGTATGAATTGATGTAATAATTTAATTCAATTTTGTTTTCCAATAACCCAACCAATACCAATTGATTTCTATATATTACTTTACGACGATAGCTCTTAACAATTCGGACCGGCCATGGAAGAAATGACTGAAGATTGAATTTGCAACCTTGCTTAAATTAAAATAAGTATTATACAAAATTGAGAATCATCCAGATAGAAATTGCGTTGCCTTTTTGCATTGCTTCTCAATAAAGGAATCAAGCATGTGATAACTTCTAAATTTTATTACCATTAAGCACAAGAAGTGACAAGTCAAGCCAAGACAAGAGATGATTAAATTGGTAAATTATATAGACCTCATGCATTTACATGGTAGCGATAGACTATGAATAAACTTTCTTTTGTAATGGCCGTATTGCTAGTTGTGGCCTTTGCAAATACATTTTCTAACAGTTCGTTGTCTCAAAATGCAGTTTTAGGGAATGTAGCGAAAGATATTTTTGACAACAAAACTTTGACTCTTCCCAGTGATGTAAAGAACTTTGTAATTTTGATTCCAAATGAGGCACATGAGTCTCCCCTCTTACCGAAGGAACAGAGACTTATTAATCAACCATATGTTCCACAAAACGTAGTATCTGGTGCTAATACTCAAATTATTTGGTTCTCAGGCGACGTGGGTCATACCCGTAAGATAACTTTAACTGATGAGAACTCAAAAGAAGTCTATAATTCTAGATTAAAATTTAACACTGCAACTGAGCCACTTCTTTTAAATCACAGTGGCAAATTTACTTACTTTGAAAAAAATGCAAACATTCAAGATCCAAAATTTGTCATGGAAGGAAGTATTACAACAACCAATAATGATGTACCTCTAAATTCTAATGATAATATGACAGTATCAGAATCACCATTTGATACTATGTTGGTACTTATGGTTCCAACTAACGATATCAAAAAACACATAATGACACTTGTTGACAACAATATAAATATTATCGATATTTATTCCTTCAAAGACCTTCGAGAAACCGGCGGGGGAGGAGCAAACCAAACTTTGCTTGCGCTAGGAACCAATAATCCACTTGATAAGTCAATCTCTGTACTTAAGAAAATCACTTCATCATTACCTTATTCTTAGCGCGACTTGTAATCTACTGTGCTTCCCGAGAATACAAGATTAACCAATCGATTATCCAGCCAATAAATTCAAGATAGGCAAATCAATCTACCATTTATACAAATCATATAAAGGGCAGTAAAAGATACACGTAGAAAACCATATTTAGATACAAATATCATCAACACATGTTGCAACAGACAAGGCTAGATATGATTGATTTACGGATTATGAAGTTACTATCCAGAGATTCTAGAACTCCTTATAGGAATATAGCCTCTGCTGTTGGGATAATGCCAAGTGCTGCAAAGGAAAGGATTAACAAAATGGTGTCCAATGGTGCAATACGAACCTTTGTGCTATTTGTAAACCCTGTAATATTCGGATATGAAAAGGAGTGTATCTTAATACTTAGAAATGTTGATAAACCCATTAAAGAACGAGATATACTCAACAAGGTAAGTCTCCTGGGAGATATTTTAGCATATACTTTAAGCCTAGAAGGAACTGCTAATTTTATATTTGCAGTCAAAGATAGGGCACAAGACAAAATAGGAATACTGACTGATTTATTGAAACCATCACAAGTAGAGAGTATCTTTGCAAGATATACACCAGTAACAATGAGAATTTATAACTCTGATTTGAAGATTATGAAATGTTTGTTACCAGATCCTAGAATGATGGTTGAAGATATTGCTAGAGCAACCTCATTATCACCAAAGACTGTGGCAAGGAGATTGGAAAAGATGAGAGAAAATCATGTTCTACAATTTTCCATAGTAACAAATCTGCCTTCCATGAACCTAACAGGATACATTGAGTTTGCAGTATTAATTGATGTCAAGATATTTAGTCACCAAAAAATAGTTGAAAAGATACAGGTTGAATTGCAAGAATATTTGTTGCATATTCCACATAGATATCAAAAAGAAGTTATTTTTGCAATATTCTCCTGTCCAAACATATCTGCAGTCAACTTAATATTGAGAAGACTAGAGTCTTATGATGGAGTTAACAAGGTTGAGCCATTTATAACAACTAGTTTAACAATTTATCAGGATTGGTTAAAGAGTGAGATTGACAATAGAATCAGTCAAGAGTACTTATCATCATCAGTTGCGGTAACAACAAAAGAGGCATAATATACAATCTTGTGTGTCTCCTGTGTTTTACGAAGAGATCCATTGTTTCGTGTTTAGAGATATCATAAAACAATTATTAAGAGAAGACTCAAAAGCATAGGTCATAAAACGTACTATGTAGTAGATTTAGGACTGACTGCTTTTTACAGCTGCACAGTAAAAATCAGACAAATATTACAAAAAGTATACTAAAAGTACAGACCTCCCACCACCAGACTTAAATCAAAAAATAACTAACTTATGTATCGTGACTAGTAACGTTAAAACTAAAAAAATAATGGTAAAGGTGAGCTTTACCTTTGCGGTGATTGGTATCTTTATCCTTAGCTCATTAATATTAAACCCAAGCAACACTGCAATAGCACAACTGCAATCACAACAACAACAAATCCGTGCTTTAGACGGCACAACATTTCACATTAATAATGTGACATTTTCGCACCGTATGGCAACCGTAAATGGTATTCAAATGCACTACGTAATTGGTGGTCAAGGAAATCCATTAGTCTTGCTGCATGGATTTCCACAAACATGGTATGAATGGCGTCATGTAATGCCAGCTTTAGCTAAAAATTATACTGTTATAGTACCTGATCTTAGGGGACTTGGTGATTCTTCAAAACCATCCACAGGATATGACGGCAATACTACTGCTGAGGATCTAAATCAGTTGATATCTCAATTGGGCTTTAAAAAA
>Ga0207701_10004570_pt1 | contig 14005 bp, 12 predicted proteins | sample KBSSwiSSwithPhiX_FD_184294 | JGI IMG/M metagenome (GOLD analysis project Ga0207701, IMG submission 184294) | Switchgrass rhizosphere bulk soil microbial communities from Kellogg Biological Station, Michigan, USA, with PhiX - S5 (SPAdes) (version 2) | ecosystem: Environmental > Terrestrial >... | reverse complement strand
GCGCACGGGCTCTACGAAGGCTTCGACGTCGAGCGCATCCGGCATCTCGCGGAGCTCCCGGACCTCGTCCAGAAGATGCGCTGACGGCAAATGCGCCTCCTGATCCTCTGATCCCTGATCCCCCTGATTCCCTGACCCCTGATCCTGCCGCTCAGCTCGCCGTACCCGCCGGGCGCCGTGGCGCGCCACCACCCGCAGCGGTACTCAAGGCAAACTGCCGACCGCGCTGGGCAGTGCGGATGCGGCGGAGGCGTCAGCGACACCGACCGGCGAGGTGCTGACCCGCGCGGCCATTCGAGCGTCAGTCCCGTGGGCCACACGCTTCGCCGTCGACGACGTCATGTACCCGTCCGCCCGTGGCAACGAACTGCCAGCGGTCGTCCCCAAAACCGGCAGGGAAGCGATATCCCGCGCCGCACGCACGCGTTCGAAGTCTCGAACGGGAAAGCAGCTCGGGAACTTCAAACCGTGGCGTAACCGGCGACGCCGGCTGAATGAGATCGCAGGCTGGTGCTGGATGTTCGCCCTGCATCGGGGGCCGGGCACTGCGATGGCCGGCGTCAGGATCAAGCGGTTCGGGATGCCCGCAACGCCGACACATTTCGACTGCGAGCGCTCCAGTCGCGTGAGACGACACGGGCAGCATCATCTGCGCACCTCTGGTCTTCAGGAGAGCTGCACTGCGCGCGATGTATTCACCACACGCACGAGCCGCCGCGCTCGTCCGCTGATTCGAGAACGCCCCACCTCGTTGTGATTCCCCCGGCCCTGCCGTAGGCGAACTGCTCGCCGATTCTGATCGTCCCTGGGGCGTCCAGGTTCTGAGAAATGCACTTCTGGATCGTCCTCCAGGACCGAAAATCTGCGACAGGATCCAATCGGACGTTGAGCCGAATCCGCCATGCTGCATCTCAGCCACTCGCGGGCTTCCGCCGAGAGCGCCAGCCGAACGGCGGACTCAAACCTTTCGTAAATAAGGGCATAGCAAGTCTGCGCGACGCGTGGACAGGGCTCGTCATCGACGAAGCGACTCCGGCCGATAAGTCCCTAAGCAGCAACAACGCTGGACCCTGAGCGGCGTGCCCCGCTGGCACAAATCCTGAATTAATAGGGATGCAGAAGGGCGGACCACACACATGGCGCACATCAACGCAATCGTGACCACGCCGGCGCAGAAGGTTGTCGTCGTGAACGGCAATACCGAGGTGCTCGGCATGCTGGAAACGGTGCTCGATGCAGGCCGCTATGACATGGTCTTCGTCGAGTCAGGCACGCGCGCGTACTCGCAGATCAAGAAGGTGCAGCCGAACCTGGTGATCCTGTGCACGCGGATCGACGAGCTCGACGGCTTCCAGCTGCTGACGATGCTCAAGCTCGATCCCGAGACGCGGCGGCTTCCTGTTCTGACCTATACCACTGAATGCGAAGGCCAGGATCTGGAGTCCACGTTCTCGCAACTGGCCGAGGACGAGGATACGCTGCTCCTGTCGCGTCCGGCGCTCCGCATGAACTGAGCGGTCAGTAGACTTCCGGCTGGCTCGGAGCCGGCCGGGCGCCGAGATATTCCAGATAGTCGCCCGATTCGATGCGCTCTGCCCGCCCGAGTGGAGCGTTGTAGAAGTACGCCCACGCCTTCGCTTCCGTACCATCTTCGAGCAGCACACGCGTGCGCGTGCGCGTGTACAGGCTCTTGTCGTGCTCTCCAGGGCGATACCCTTCGAGCTCGTCGAGCGTGCGGAGGACGATCGTCGGATGGCGCATCTCGTACAGCTCGCCGTAGACGCGGCAACCGCTGACCGGGACGGCGGCGGGGTAAATCCCCAGGTCGAAGAGGGCCGCCTCGATCGTGCCGCTGCCGCGGTACGCGAGGTGCTCCTCGAGCCGCATCCGCGCCGTTCGGTGGAACGGCGTCATCAATGTGCCGTAGAAGAAAACGAGTTCGGGCATGCAGCAGCAGGTTGTACCTGCGACTACGCCCAGCGTAAGAGAGGCGTTTCCGCGCTTAAACCAGTAGCGGTTAAGAAAACGTTAAAAAACGTAAAATCACGCGGCGGGACGTACTGGAGCGGGTCGTCGGTTCACAGCCGGCGGCTGCTGTGCGGATGGACCAGGGAGTGGGAGCACTCCGTCGTTCTTCAAACGCTCAAAGAACTGCGCGGGGACCGCGAAGCTCAGAGTGACCGTGTTGCCTTCGCCCGAGAGTTCGACGGTGTTGAGGAGCTCGGCCAGCGCCGCTTGCTGCCCGGTCTGCATGCGCGCCAGGGCGACGAAGCCCTTCACCACTTCACGCAGGTCCTGCGCGGCCTGTGCATCGCGCCCTTCGGCAAAGATGCGCGCGGACAGGCCATCGCCAACCTGACCGCCGGCGGCGAGCCAGGTGATGGCCGGCAACTGGCCGGTCACGCCGCCTGGCAGCTGCTTGAGCGCCTGCAGCGACTGGAAATTCGCAACCACCCAGGTATTCGAGTCCTCGACACGGTGCACGAGACGCATCAACGCATCATTGGCGGTGACGCCGCCGGCACCGCTGGTCTTCGTGTCGAGTGACGAGCGGACGGACGCTGGCTGACCGACGACCAGCATGCCCGTCTCGATGAAGGCGACAGCCACCATGTCGTTGGCGACCATGCGGATGCCCTGATACTCCGACGGCGCGCCGCCGGCGTTTCTCACTAACGCCTCGATCTTTGCCGCATCAAACCGCCCATGCGCCACCACGAGCGGCATGCTCTGCTGAGCTGTCGTACCCGGAAGGGCGGCGACCACGACGGAATCGACGTCGGTTTCGATATTCAGGCCGATTTCTTCGAGGGGGTTCTTGGCGTCGGGGGTGGTGGATGGCGTGGGGAGGTTCGGCTGCAGCGTATGACGGAGGCCCGAGTCGAGCAGCTGGCGAACGTCGGCAAAGGCGACGAACTCCGCGGTTCCAGGGATGAATCCCAGGTCGCTGGCGGTTCCGGCGCCCCCGAAACCGATTCGTTCAAGCCCGACGTATGACGCGACGCCAGCCGTCGCGACACCAACCGCGAGCGTGGCTGAAGCCACCGTAACGAACAGACGGGTTCGGTTCCGCATCGACTGACCCCCTGAGTGGATTATACGGGGTACCCCCCGCGATGTTCCTGTCCGGATGGGCCCCCGGGACAACATTACAGGCGTCCTACTGACTGAGCACGTACTCCCGGCGGCCGACGGCGCGCATCGCAAGCACCAATGAGACGATCAGCGCAATCCCCAACCAGACCAGGCAGGTGATGGCAGCCGGGGAGTCGCTGAAGGCATACGTCAGGAGGGAGACGATGCCCTCGGACGGGATCGCGTGCGGAACGAGCCCCTGGAGGTAGTACACCAGGGTGAAACGGCGCACGTACCCGGGCATGAGCATCGCAATCTGCTCCCAGCCGAAGGCAAAGACCAGCCCGGCGATGAGCGGGCGCTGGAGGAGCGTCCCGACGAGAGCGAACAGCGCCCCATAGACCGCCAGGCCGAGCGCGAGCAGGCCGAGATCGGTCGCGAACGAGGCGAAATTTCCGCCAATCTCCCGGAACGGTACCAACAGGAAGAAGACGAGGGTCACGGACGGAAGCACGACCAGGGAGGTGCAGACGAAATAGGCCGCATACTTCCCGAGCAGAATCGCCGAGCGCGGCACCGGCCGCGTGAAGAGGTAGGTGATCGTCTTGTCCTCGACTTCATCGGCAATGAGCGCCGTTCCGTAGAACACTCCCAGAATCGGCACGACGAACCGCAGGTACACCCACCAGATCAGCAGGCCGAACAGCGCCGCTCCGCTCACCCGATCGCCGTTGACCGTGAACGGGGCGCGCCACCACAAGTCGACGATCCGGCTCACCAGCGCGAGGAAGACCGGCGCACCCAGCACCATCACCATGAACACGGTGCGGCGCGACCAGAGCATCTCGCCGAGCGACAGATCGAAGACGCGACCGGCGGCGTTCAGAAACGACGTCCCGCCGCGATTCGTCCTGGGAGAGGCCTCGGGCCCGGCTGGCCTGGTTGCTCGCGCCTCGGCGCCCGCCATCGGTGTCTCGCTCACTGCTTCACCAGATATTTGAAGACCGCCTGGAGGTTGTCGTCCGGCGATGTCACCTCGTCGATCGTGCCCGACGCTCCGGAAGCAGCCAGCTCGGTCAGGCGCGAGTAGAACGCATCGGGCTTTTCCGTCTCGACAACGACAAGACCGCGCTCGAACCGGACGCTGACGACACCGTCCTCGACCAGGATTTCCCGGGCCAGCACGCGCGGCTGTTCGGTGCGAATGGAGACGGTGTGGGGATGCTCGTCGATCAGTTCGCGAATCTGATGGACGTCTCCTTCCGCGACGATGCGGCCGTTGTTGATGACCAGGATGTTCGAGGTCAGCGACTCGACCTCGTGCAGCACGTGGCTGGACACCAGCACGCTGCGCCCGAGGGCGGCCCACTCGCGAATGAGCTGAATCGTCCGCCGCCGCTGTATCGGGTCCATGCCGTTCAACGGCTCGTCCAGAATGAGCAGCTCGGGATCGAGCGCGATGGCCTGCGCCAGCTTGATCCGCTGCCGCATGCCCTTGCTGTAAGCACCGATCTTCTTTCCACCCGCGCTGGTGAGATCGACCGCGTCGAGCGCCCGGCCGGCAACAGCCGACGCCTCGCTGTCCGACAGGCCGTTCAACCGGATGAGACCGGTGACCCACTCCAGACCGGTCATGCGCTCATAGAACGCATCCTGCTCGGGACAGAAACCGATACGGCTGTACAGGCGATGGTTGCCCCAGATCGGCTCGCCGAGCACGCGCACGACGCCTTTGCTCGGTTTGAGCTGGCCCGTGATCAGCTTCATGAACGTCGATTTGCCGGCGCCGTTCGGACCGAGGAGGCCGGTTACGCCGGCGGGCACGCTGACCGTCACGTCGTTGAGGCCCGAGACCTGTCCGTACCACTTCGAGACGTGCTCGGCAGCGATAACCGTCACGAGACGACCTCGACGCCGCGCACGCGACGTTCGAGCACGACGATCGACGCGATGACCAGGGCAATGAGCACGGCCACGGCCGCCGGCAGCGGCGCCGGCGGCCGCGTGCTCAGACGGAAGACACGATCGGCCAGCACGTCCAGCGTGTTCCCCGGCGAGATCAGCGTCCACAACTCGCTGCCCGTGGTCCGCACCAGCGGCCGGTACATCGCTTCGGTGAAGAAGATCACACCGGCATACATGATTGCGACGAAGCGGCGGCTGTTCGACAGCGACGACAGCGCCAGCACGGCGAGCGACGAGACGAGCACCTGCGTCGTGCAGAACAACGTGGCGGCAGGAAAGAGAAACAGATTCTCACGCAGGAACTGCGTGCTGCCCGAGAACAGCATCTGCAGCAACAGCAGCAGCATCACCGGCACCCAGGTGATGAACCCGAGGAACGCCCCGAGCACGGCCAGCTTCCCGACGATGTATTCAGTGCGCGTGAGCGGACGGGAAAGATAGATCTGCAGCGCGTTGGCCCGCCGGTCGTCGGCGATGAGACCGGCGCCGATGAGGATGGCGACGAAGAACACGAAGACGTTCTGCCAGCCGAGAAACTCGCGGAACGTCTGGGGCGTCGCCGCCAGGAAAGCGGCCTGTTGGAAGTTCGCCCCAACGTAGAGCATGACGGCTCGCACGAGGAACGGCAGCCACGACACCAGCAGCAGTGCGATCACCCGTTTGCGCCGCAGTTCCGCGCGCAACGTCGTGCTCGCAATCACCCACCATCCGCGCCCGGGCGTCCTGACCCCCGCGTACCGCCGATATCCCTGATCGTGAATTGGCACCCTGTGGCTGGCTCCTTCCTCTAGGCGTCGTGGCCGACCACGCGGGCGAACACATCCTCGAGCGTCGGCACGCCCGCGCGCAGATGCCGCACCTGCAGACCGTGCTGAGCCGCGAGCTGGAACAATGACTGCGCCGTACACGCCTCGGGCACGAACAGCCGCATGACGTCCCCCGTTCCATCCGCGGGCTCGATGCCCTGCGCCACGAGCGCCGCCCGGAACGCCGCCGCCTCGCCCTTGACCCGCAGCTCGAACACGCGGCTGCCATGCTCCTTGAGCGTAGCGATCGGCCCTGCTGCCGCCACCGCCCCCTTGTCGAGGACGATGACGTGATCGCAGGTGTCTTCGACGTCGGGCAGCAGGTGCGACGACAGAATGAGGTTGATGCCCTTCTCGTGCGAGATGTCGCGAATCAGCGCGAGCATGTCGTCGCGCCCTTTCGGGTCCATCCCGTTGGTCGGCTCGTCGAGAAACAAGAGGTCGGGATCGTGCACCAGCGCCTGCGCCAGCTTGATGCGCTGCTTCATGCCGGTCGAGTAGGTATCGAGATTGCGGTAGCGGGCTTCGCCGAGCCCGACGTAGTAGAGCACTTCGTGCGCGCGCTGCATCGCATCGGACGCCGGCAGCCCCGAGAGCGCTCCGCAGTACGCCACGAACGTCACCGCGTTCATGCCCGGAATCTGCGCGTCGCTCTCCGGCATGTAACCGAGCCGCGCCCTGATCGCGAGTGGCGACCGCCGGACGTCCAGCCCCAGGACCTGCATCTGACCGCCCTCGGGGCGCAGAAACCCCAGCAGCGTCTTCAGCAGCGTGCTCTTCCCCGCTCCGTTCCGGCCAAGAAGGCCAACCGCGCCGGCGGGAAACGTCGCACTCACGTCACGCAGCGCCGGCTGCCGTCCGTAGGTGACGTTGACGTGCTCGAGATGGACGACGGGTGTCATTCAGAACGCTATACGCCGTCCGCGAACTGAGGTTCCGCGGTCCGGGGTGGCCGATTCTACTCTGTTGCCGTCACGACGCAGCGCCCTGAACGAGGGAAACGGACCGCGTGGCGCAAACGAACCCGCATCGGCGGGCGTTCACCCGGGCCCGGCCTGCCGGCCCGTTCCGCTCGCGCGATGCATCTCCAGCCCTTTCGCGATGACCGCCGCCGCAGCGGGCGTCACACGATAGCCATCGAGATCCGCCGGCTCGGCGAACACCGCCGCCTCGGCGTCGGACGCCGCGGCCAGGCGCCCGCCGGTGCACCAGCACAGATAGTCGACGAGCACGAAGTGATGGCGCACTCGGCCGGTCTCATCGCGGGTGATCCGATCGAGCACCTCGATGATCGGCCCCACCTCGATCGCCAGCCCTGTCTCTTCGAGGATTTCGCGCGTCAGCGCGCCGGCGAGCGTCTCACCCAGTTCGACCGCCCCGCCCGGCAGCGTCCACTGCCCGGCCAGCGGCTCGTATCGCCGCCGAACGAGGAGCACGCGGCCGTCCTGCACGATCACGGCGCCGACGCCGATGAACGGCCGATCGGGATACTCCCGCGTCACTCCCCCATGACCTTCACCACAACACGCTTGCGGCGCTGGCCGTCGAACTCGGCGTAGAACACCTGCTCCCACGGTCCGAGGTCAAGCTTGCCGGCGGTGATCGGCAAGGTCACCTGATGTCCCATGAGCGTCCGCTTCAGATGCGCGTCGGCGTTGTCCTCGCCGGTCTGATGATGACGGTAGTCGAGCCCCGACGGGGCCAGCTTCTCCAGCCAGACCTGGAAGTCATGAATCAGCCCGTTCTCCCAGTCGTTCACATAGACGCCGGCGGTGATGTGCATCGCCGACACCAGCACCAGCCCCTCCGCCACACCACTCTTCTCGACGACGCGCGCGACCTCGTCGGTGATGCGGACGAACTCCTGCCGCTTCTTCGTGTTGAACCAGAGATATTCGGTCAGTACCTTCATCACACGTCACTCCGCCCGGCCTGCGTCGCGCTCGTCCCGCCATAGCCTCAGCGGAGGCGGAAGGCCCGGCCTCCTTCTGGCGGACAGCTACAGCGCGAGTGAAGCCTCGGCATTGCCGTCCCACTCCGGGACACCGCGCGTGCGGAGCAGGCGCAGGCCCGCAGCGGCAATCATCGCGGCATTATCGGTCGACAGCGCGAGCCCGGGGATGAACAGCGGAAGGCCGCGCACGGCAGCCCGCACCTGCGCATCCTCGCGGAGCCGGCGATTGGCCGACACTCCGCCGGCAATGCCCACGCTCTTCGCCCCGTACTCGCGCGCCGATTCGAACAGTCGATCGAGCAGGGTGGTCACCGCCACACGTTGAAAGCTGGCACAGATGTCGGCGATCTCGGCCTCCGGCAGCGGGTCGCCCGCGCCGAGCCCGAGAGCATCGCGCCGGCGCATGACGTGACGGAGCACCGAGGTCTTCAATCCGCTGAAGCTGAAATCCCTCCGCCCCGAGAGATGCGGCGCGTTCCGATCGGCATGCGTGAGGCGGGTCCGGGGAAAGTCGACCGCGCGATCATCGCCGCTGGCGGCGCGTGCATCGACGACAGGCCCGCCGGGATATCCGAGACCGAGCAGCTTGGCCACCTTGTCGTACGCCTCGCCAGCGGCATCGTCGCGCGTGCGCCCGAGGAGCTCGTACCAGCCGGCCCGTTCGATGCGATAGAGACTCGTGTGGCCACCTGACACGATCAGGACGATGGCCGGCAGCGGCATCTCACCGTTCTGGAGGACGAGCGATTCGATGTGACCGGCGAGGTGATGCACGGGCAGCACGGGAATCCCGCGCGCCCAGGCCAGCGCTTTCGCGAATGAGACGCCGACGAGCAGCGAGCCGACCAGACCCGGCCCGCGGGTCACGGCAATCGCGTCGCAGGCACGGCCGCCAGCCTCGAGAGCACCGGCAACGACGCCGCAGATATCGCGAACATGCTGACGTGCGGACAGCTCGGGGACGACGCCGCCCCACGCGCGATGCAAGTCAATCTGCGACGCGACGATGCTGGAACACAGGCGCCAGGGGTGCGTCACGTCCGGTGTTTCTTCGACGAGCGCGGCCGCGGTTTCGTCGCAGGAGGTCTCAATGCCGAGCACTACCACCAGCGAGGTCCTGCCTCAGACCCTCGAGCAGGAACGGGGAATGGCGCCGGCTCGCGACCGCGCTCGGCGGACGTGAGCCGTGTTGACCGAAGAAAGACCTGCCTCATTGGCAACGGCTCGAGCCGGTCACCACGGCCGGCGAGGCGTGGCTCGGACTGTCGTGCAGGTGAGGTCGCTTGTCCCTGACCTCGGCGTCATCACGTTTCGGCCACCGCGTGAGACATGTCGCCGACCAGCGCGGCAAGCGCACTCTCGTACGGCGGTCGCGCGATGCCGCGCTCGGTGATGATGGCGGTGACATATTTGGCCGGAGTCACGTCGAACGCCGGATTGCGGATGTGCGCACCCGACGGCGTCATCCGCGTCCCGCCGACGTGCGTCACCTCGCGTTCGTGGCGCTCCTCGATCGGAATCTGCGCACCCTCGGCGGTGGCGAGGTCGATCGTGGACATCGGCGCCGCCACGTAGAACGGAATGCCATGCTCGCGCGCGAGCACGGCGACCCCATAGGTGCCGATCTTGTTCGCCACGTCGCCGTTGGCAGCGATGCGATCGGCCCCGACCACCACCAGATCGACATGCCCCAGCCGCATCATCGCGCCCGCCATGTTGTCGGTAATGACCGTCGTGTCGATACCGTCCTTCACCAACTCCCACGCCGTCAGCCGCGCGCCCTGCAGAAACGGGCGCGTCTCGTCGGCCATGACGGCCACGCGCTTGCCCTGTTCGGCGGCGGCACGGATCACCCCCAGTGCAGTGCCATAGCCGGCCGTCGCGAGCGCGCCGGCATTGCAGTGGGTCAGGATGCGGGCGGTCTCGGGAACGAGCGTCGCACCGTACGCGCCCATGGCGCGGCAGCTCTGCACATCCTCATCGTGGATGGCGTGCGCCTCACGGACCAGACGATCGGCGATCTCGGTCACCGAGCCGCCCCGCTGCGCCTCCTCGCCGAACACCTGCTTCATGCGATCGATGGCCCAGAACAGATTGACCGCGGTCGGCCGGGTGGCCGCCATCAGGTCACAGAGCTTCTGGAACTCGGTGGCGAACTGCTTCGTTCCGGTCGCCTTGCTGCGACGCATCCCCAGTGCGAGCCCCATCGCGGCTGCGACGCCAATCGCCGGCGCCCCGCGAATCACCATCGTCTTGATCGCTTTGGCAACGTCCTGCGCGGTCCTGCACGTCACGTACACCTCGGACGCCGGCAGCTTGCGCTGGTCGATCATCACGACGGTCTCACCAGTCCAGTCGATTGTGGGCAGCATCGGCCTGATGATACCAGCGCCTCAACCCCTTGAGATAGAGCAGGTACGGGACCGGTGCGCTTGAGAACCGGGCTGGCGTGCCGATTGAAAGGAGAGGCACACACGTGACGCGCCACCGGTTCGCGCGCCTGCGCAGATCGTCCGCGCATGGCACGCCGACGGCGCAACGCGTACGCGTAGCTCACGCTCACCGAGTTGCGGGAACACGGGGTTGAAGCTTTTGAACAGGGATAGCGGTCACCAGCAGCTGCGTCGCACTGACGGCATCACGGCCACGAGTGTCGCGATTCCGTCCGTCCGGCGGAACCCGGCGATCCACAGGGCGTGACATGAGCGTCGTACTGGCCATCGAACCCGATTCGGCACAGGCCGACAGCCTGCGTCAACTCGTCCGCGAGCAGCTCGACGCCGAGCTCGTCGTGGTGACGTCCGCCTACGCGGCGATCGTCGCGATGAATCGACAGGTGCCCCACCTGCTCCTCTTCGGGCGCAGCGTGGCGCAGCGGCACCAGACGACGGTGCTCAAGCACCTCCGGTCGTTGACCGACGGCAACGTGCCGCAGGTGCTCACGATTCCCGCATTGAGCGGCGTCGACCAGGCGCCCGCGAAGCAAAAGGGGTCACGCCTATTCGGCTGGGGGCGTCAGGCAACACCGGAGGCGCCGGCGCCAAGCGATTTCGCACAGCAGATCTCGGCTGCCCTGGCGGCGAATGGCGCTCCTCGCCGCTCGACTACTTCTCCAGGGCCGCGGGGCGGATCCCGTGGTGCCGCCGCGCGTGCCACTGAGCCCGCACCCGCACCGATCCAGGCATCAGATCCTGAGAGTCACCAGGCGAAGCCTGAGGACGCCGTTGGGGCGGACACGGAATCCGCGAGCGATTTCGATGCCGCAGCGACGCAGCTCCTGAACCTTCGGACAGGCAGTGAGCCCGAGCTGTCGATCGAGAGCGAGCCGGAGCCGCTGGATCAGGCGACCCCGATCGCGCACGCAGCGGCCGATCCAGGCACCGACGGCTCGAGTGACATCGACTCGCTGATCAGCCAGCTCGGCGCGTCGTCGATGTCCTTCGAGTACGAAGGTGAGAAGGAGCAGGAGGACGGAACGGCCGCAGGCGCCGACGAGGATCAGTCGTCCGACGAACTGCTCATCGACATCGACAGTCCGTGGACCGGCGACGAGCGCGTCGACGCCGAAGTGCACGCGGCGGAGATCGCCCTCGTTCAGGCGCAAGCCGAGGCGAAGCTGGCGTCCGAGCTGGAACGCGTCCGCGCCGAAGCCGAAGCGGTCCGGGCCCAGGAGCTCGCGCGCCTCGAGGAGGAAGCGGAACAACGCCGACAGGCCGCCGTCGAACAGGCTCGCCTCGCCGCGGAAGCCGAGCGCGAGCGGGAGCGCGCCCGTCTCGAGGCCGAGGCGGAACAGCGCCGGCAGGCGGCCGTCGAACAGGCTCGCGCGGCGGCCGAAGCCGAGGCCGAGCAGCTCCGGCAAGCGGCGGTGGAGCAGGCCCGCGCCGCCGCGGACGCGGAGCGTACGCGCGAACTGGCGCGCCTCGAGCAGGAAGCAGAGGCGCGTCATCAGGCCGAAGTCGAGCGGGCACGCGCCGAAGCGGCATCGGCGCGTGAGGCGCTGACACAGGAGTTCGCCCGTCTTCGTGCCGCCGAAGAGGAGCGCTTCGCCGCGGAGCTCGCGCGGGCGCGTGCCGAGGCCGACGAGGCGGCACAGGCCCAGATTGCGCGAGCGCAGGCCGAGGCCGACGCACTGCGTGCGGCGGCCATGGAGGAAGCGAGGCTCTCGGCTGAACGGACGGCCGCCAACGCGCTCGAGTCCGAAGTCGCGCGGGTCCGCGCGGAAACCAGCACGCGTCTCGAACAGGAGCTTGCCCGCCTTCGATCGGAGGCCGACCACACGCTGACGGAGCAGATCAGCCGAACGAAGGCGGAAGCTGACGAAGCGCGCCTGGCGCAGATGCGGGCCGTGCAGGCGGAAGCCGACTCGGTCAAGGCCGCGGCGATGGAAGAGGCGCGGCTGGCGGCGGAACGCGAAGCGGCGCGCGCCCTCGAGGAAGAGGTCTCGCGCGTTCGCAGCGAAGCCGAAGCCAAGCTCGCCGCGGAGCTCGCGCGGGTACGCAGCGAGACCGATCAGGCGCTCGCCGACGAACTGCGGAAGACGAAAGACGAGGCCGAGGAAGCGCGTCAGTCACAGGTGGCCCTCGCCCAGGCGCACGCCGACGCCGTGCGCACCGCGGCGCTCGAAGAAGCGCGCCTGGCCGCCGAACGGGCGGCCGCGCAGACACTCGAGGCGGAAGTCAATCGCGCCCGCGAGGAAGCAGAATCGCGCCTCGGAGCCGAGCTCGCGCGCATGCGCGAGGAAGCCGCGCATGCGACGCGCGCACACGAGGAAGCCAAGCTCGAAGCCGCCGAAGCGCAGGAAGCGGCGCAGCGTGCCCTCGAAGCAGAGATCGCACGGGTTCGCGAGGAGGCCGAGGCGAAACTGCGGGCGGAAGTCGATCGCGTACGTGAAGAGACCGAGCTGACCCGCCTGGCGCACGAGGAAGCACGGATCGAGGCCGAACGCCTGCGCGACATCGCGGCGCGCGAGGCGCGCGAGGCCGCCGAACAGGCCGCCGGCCGCGCGCTCGAAGCCGAAGTCGCCCGCATGCGGGCCGAGACCGACGCACGCCTCGAAGCGGAGCTGGCGCGCGTGCGTGACGAGGCATCCGCCGCGGCGCGGGCGCACGAGAACGCGTTGATCGAAGCGGAACACGCGCGCCAGGCCGCGGCCAACGAAGCACGTGCCGCCGCCGAGGAGGCCGCCGCCCGAGCGCTCGAAGCGGAAGTCGCCCGTGTGCGTGAAGAAGCAGAGGCGAGACTGCAGGCAGAGCTCGCCCGAGTGCGCGCCGAAACCGAACGGTCACAACGTGCGGAGGTCGAGCGCACCACCGCCGCCGAGGGTGTCACCGCCGGCGACGTCGCGGCAGAAATCGCGCGCGTGCAGGCCGACGCCGAGGCGCGGCTGCAGCAGCAGATCGAATCGGTCCGCCAGGAGGCCGAGGAAGCACGCCGGGCGCAGCTGCAGGCGCAGCTCGACGCCGAACAGATGCGCGATTCGGCGATGCGGGAGGCGCGCGCCGCGGCAGAAGAACTGGCCGCCCGCGCGCTCGAAGCCGAAGTCGCGCGGCTGAAGGCGAACGCCAACGCCGATCTGCAGGCCGAGCTCGAAGAGGTCCGCCGTCAGGGCGAGGAAGCGCGCCGCGCCAACCTCGAACTGAAGGTCGATGCCGAGCGCATCCGCGAAGCGGCCACCCGCGAAGCGCGGGCGCTCGAAGAAGAAGTGGCGCGCGTGCGACTCGAGGCCGAGGCGAGGCTTCAGGAGGAGCTCGAACGCGCGCGCCGGCAGGCTGAGCAGGCCACGGCCGCACAGCACCAGGTGCAGACCGAGCGCGTGCGTGAAGAGGCGACGCGGGCCGCGACCGCCGCGGCCGAAGAAGCCGCCGCCCGCGCGCTCGAAGCAGAAACGGCGCGATTGCGCCAGGAGGCGGACGCCCGGCTGCAGGCAGAAATCGCCCACGTCCGTGAGGAAGCGGAACGCGCCCGCCTCGCCGACCAGGCCGACGCCGAACACCGCCGCCAGACCGCCGCATCCGAGGCGCGCGCCCTCGCCGAGGCCACGCTCCACCAGGAAACGGAGCGCACCAAAGCGGAGGCGGACGCACGCCTGGCCCGCGAGGTCGCGGAACTGCGGGCGGAAGCCGAGCGCCGGCGCAACGCCGAGCTCGACGAGATGCGCACGCAGGTGTCGCGACTGCGCGACGCCGCCGCTGAACATGCGCGATCC
>Ga0207701_10004569_pt1 | contig 14007 bp, 10 predicted proteins | sample KBSSwiSSwithPhiX_FD_184294 | JGI IMG/M metagenome (GOLD analysis project Ga0207701, IMG submission 184294) | Switchgrass rhizosphere bulk soil microbial communities from Kellogg Biological Station, Michigan, USA, with PhiX - S5 (SPAdes) (version 2) | ecosystem: Environmental > Terrestrial >... | reverse complement strand
CAATGAACAGGCGCGTGCGCTTCAGCATCCGGCGAAGCGGACTCACGATCGTCGCGAGATCGAGGTCGCTTGCCGCCACCTCGTGCAACATGGGCGTGAACAGGAAGAAGTTCTCCCGATTCACGAGCGTGATCTCGACGTTCGCGTCTCGTGGGAATAGCCGCTCGAGCTCGCGCGCGGCGGAGAGACCTCCGAAACCACCGCCGAGGATGACGATGCGTGTAGTGTCCTGGTCCGGCATGGTCACGCCACCACGGCCATGCCGGCAAGCTCGTACACGTCGGCGAGGTTCAGGTGGCTGCCGGGGCGCTCGTAGATGACGAGAAAGCCGCGCTGGTCAGCGGATGCAGCAACGAGGTTGAGACCGGCGCGAGGGGATCGGCGGTGGTGGTCTCGAATCTCGGAAAGAACAGGCTTCGACATTGGTATCTCGGGTCGGGTCTGGCGGCTGTAATGCCAGGCCGACCCGAGAGGTTCCAATGGCGACAGGCGTCACCCCACGTCGAGGTTGGCGATCTCGCAATAGACCTTGATCGCGTTCTTTCCCATCGTCAGCGTGTCGAGGAGCGTCCGGTAGTTCTCCAACCCCTTCACCGGATGTGTCAGCAGCCTTCCTAACCAGCCCGGATGCGACAGCTCGGCCTGGGCGAGATCGGCGACTCCGGCAAGGAAGTCGGCGCGGCTCGCGTTCACGCTGCCGACGACGACCTTGTTGCCCAGCACGAAGCCTTGGTTGATCCGGTCCGCCGGCACGTCGACTCGGCGATCCCCTCCCGTGACGCTCACGAGAACGAGGACGCCATTCTTGCCAAGCACTTCCATCGCCTCGAAGGCGAGCGGCGAGAAGCCCGTGCCCTCGAGAATGAGATCGAAGCGGCCGTGCAACCTGGATGCTTCGGCGATGCTGACGTCCGCGGTCGACAAATAGCGCACGCCGATCTCGTCGAGGAGATCGGCATTGAGATACGGCCGCGCCGTGCGTCCCATGGCGACGACCTCGATTCCGCGCAGCCGGAGGATCATCGACGCGAGAAGGCCTAACGTGCCCGTCCCGAGCACGAGCGCGCGCTTCGGCTGCCAGACCCGGAGCCGCCGCTGGATCTCGAACGCCTGACCAATCGCCTTCTCGGCCACGCTCGTCGGCTCCATCAGAACGCCGACGGACCGCAGCTCCTTCGGGAGCCTCACGAGATAGTCCGCACTGTCGGCGTAGTACTCCGCCAGAAAGCCGTGGCGGAGGTTGATGCCGCGCTCGAAGTAGACGTCGTCGGTCGTCATGTCCTGCAGACCGATCGCGTCATAGATGCTTGATCCCGGCCGGCGAACCGACGCGACGACGTAATCGCCCGGCGCGAGCTCGGTAACTCCGTCGGCGACTGCCTCGACGACACCGAAGCTCTCGTGGCCGAGAATCAGGTAGTCGTCGCCGGGCGGCGCCATGCCGTATTCGGCGGCATTGATCTCCTTATCGGTGCCGTCCACGCCGACGCGGAGAACCCTAACGAGCACTCCACGTCCGCCGGGCACGTCGTGTATCGACGGCATGGGCACATCGCGTAGGTGAATGCTGTTCACCTCGCCGGGTCGCACCGCAACCGCCTTCATGGTGGCTCGTGGCTTCCCGGCCGAGTCCCCAGTCGCTAGTCCCCAGTCCCTGATGGCCGTCGTCATCGATTCCTCCCTGCGGTCCTCACCGCACTCCCGGGCCGTATCCCCGGCACGTTCAACCGCACGCGATAGAGTCCCGTGCGTGCGGTGATGTACATGGTGCGGCCGTCATCGTCGCCCCACGCGAAGTTCGCGGGGACTTCGGCCGCCCTGATCGTTCCCAGGTGCTTGCCCTCGGGCGACAGGATCCAGATGCCTTCAGGGCCCGCGGCGTACACGTTGCCCATCTCGTCGACCTTGAGCCCATCCCACGCCTGCTCGCCCGGGTGCGACTTCGTGACGTCGACGAACACTTCGCCTTTGCCGACGGAGCCATCCGCGAGCACGGGATAGCGCATGATGACCTTGCGATTCACGTCCCAGTTGTCGACGTACAGGAACCGCTCGTCCGGCGAGAACGCGAGCCCGTTAGGCCCCGTTAGGTCCTTGGTAACGAGCTGTATCGACCCGTCCGTCCCAACGCGGTACACGCCCGAGAATGGAAGCTCCTTTCGCGGATCGTCGAAGAACTTCGGTAGCCCGAACGGCGGATCAGTGAAGTACACGGAGCCATCCGATTTGTAGACGAGATCATTCGGGCTGTTGAGTCGTTTGCCCTGATAGCGATCGGCGAGGATGGTGATCACGCCGTTCTTCTCCAGGCGTACGACACGGCGACGGCCGTGCTCGTCGATCGTGAGGCGCCCTTCGCCGTCGAGCGTGAGCCCGTTCGAGCCCGGCTGGCCGTATTCGCCAACGTCGAGGCCCGTGTAGCCGCTCTTCGCGCGGTAGACCGACACCTGGCCGTCTGGCGTCCAGCGGTAGATCATGTTCGCGTTCGGATCGCTGAAGAGCAGGTAGCCATCCGGGTGCCAGATCGGCCCCTCGGTGAACTGAAATCCGCCAGCGAGCTTCTCGACTCTGGCCTCTTTTGGAACGATCGAGTCCACAGCGGAGTCGAGGCGGACGATCTCGCCGGCCGTCTCGCGCGTGATCCCGAGTGACGCGTCTCTGTAGAACTCCAGGGTCGCCGAACGGATCCAGATGAAGTTGCCGGGTGGCTCGGAGAGCGGCCCGTTCGCGCCGAAGATAGCGATCTGGATTTCCTGACCGGGCTTCACATTGCGACCGAGGACGACGCGATTCGGTGCATTCCATCCACGAACGAGGCCGCTCCCGGTCTGGCCTAACGTGAGGGGCAGCCGTCCGTCCACCCAAATCTCTGAGTAGTCGTCGAGAACCACCTCGAGCACGACGGCCGAGCCTGTCGGGTCGAAGTTCGCGACCCGCTGTGGAATCGTGAGGCGCAACCGATACCACGCGAACGACAGCTTGCCACCGGAGCGGCGCGCGTCGAGCGAGGTGGCGTCAATGGCCTGCCAGGCGCCGTCGTCGAAGTCGGCGGCGCCGGCGTGTGGTGTGATGTCGTATGTGCGCGTCGCGGGACCGGACGGCTTGAGGTCCGGCCCGGGCGCGCGGTGATCGACCTCGATGATCCTGGCGTCGGCGTATTTCCACCGGCCTCCAACGAGCTCGGCCCCGTCGCGCGTCGCCAGGTCGACGATCGCGACCGGCTTGCCGGCTGGAACGTCGCCAGTGACCTGCGCGCCGGCCGTCGAGATCGCGGCGATCAGGAGCGCGGGAAGAAAGATTCTCTTTGGCATGGGAGTCATCCGGGCGGCTAGCGGACCTTGACGACGTAGTACGTGAACGGCGCGCGAACCTTCTGGAACCAGTGCGGCGTGCCGTTAGGCACGATCATCACGTCACCCTTGGCGAGCTGCCGCCGCTGGCCGTCGTCGATCGACTTGCCGCGTATCTCGTCCGCCGCGGTCTCCTTGCCTTCCACGACCTTGCCGCCGGTCACGACTGTCGCCGTGCCATCGAGCACGTAGATGATGTCCGTGTCCTTCGCGTGCACCTCGGCCATTCCTGCCGAGTCGCGACGACTGGCGTGGACCATGTAGTTGCGATCGCCGGCGCCGTCGAAGAGCACCGAGCCCTTCGCGAACGCGGCGCTCACCTGCGCCTGGTCCCAGTACTGCACCATGGGGCCGACAGATCCATTCGACACGACTTTCATCCCGCCGATGGCCGCGGCACCGGCGATCGCGAGCTCTTCGTCCTGTTGTGCGCTCGCGGCACCGCTCACACCGACACCGCCGACGACTTCGCCGTCGACCACGATCGGGATGCCACCCTGCAGCGGCGTGAAGTCATTGAGCGCGACCATCGACGTCCGCCCGTTCTTGATGATGTCCTCGAAGACTTTCGTGGGTTTCTTGAACAGGACGGCCGTGCGGGCCTTGCCGATCGAAATGTTGGCGCCTGCGGCGAACGTTCCGTCGAGCCGCTCGAGCGCCATGAGGTTGCCGCCTTCGTCGACGACGGCAACGACGCCGCCGGGCGCATTGAGCTTTCGTGCCTCGACCTGAGCGCTGGCGATGACACGCCGAGCGCCGTCGAGGGTGAGGCCATGTTTGGTTCCAAGCTGCGCGAGAGCAGGATGGGCGGCCACCGCGAGTGACAGCGTCAGTATGAGGTTCATTGGGACGATTCCATTTCCAGTGGTGGTTAGTTCGGTCTTCCGTGGACGAGAACAGCATGACCATCCGGGTCGCGCACGACAGCGGACTTGGCGCTGTCGCCTAACGTGATGACGCCCGGCGACACGAAGCGGGCTCGCGCGCGCCGCAGCGCCTGCCCGGCCCCGACGGCGTCTGCGGTCCCCACAATCGTCTGCCAGTGCACGAGATCATTCGCGCGCTCGTCGGCGGGATAGGGGCGTCCGTCGGTCGGCGCGAGATACTCGAGCAGCTCCACGCCCGGGCCGGACGCCGCACGCAGCGCGGTGATCCGCAAGCGAGCGCCGAACACGTTGTTGAGGTGCTCCTGCTCCGTACCGTAGTTCTCGCTGGTCCCCGCTACACGCATGCCCAACACATCGCGGTAGAACGCGAGGCTCGAGTCCGTGTTGCCGGCGACGATGGCCGTGTGGTCGATTCCGAGGAACAGCTTGTCGGTCGGGCGGTGCCATTTCGCGAGTCCCTTGTCCTTTGGGAACTCGAGGATCTCGAGCGTGTGACCGTCGGGATCCTTGAAGTAGAAGGCCTCGATCCCGCCCGCGTTCGGGTTCCAATCCGGCAAGCGCTGCGGCCCGGTGGATGCGTGCTGCACCTTGTGCGCTCGCAGCACGGCGTACGCCCTGTCCATGTCGCTCACGATGATCGCGACGTGCTGGAACCACCGATCCTGACTGCGTGAGTCGACCGGAATGGGGCGACCGCGCGGCGCGAGATACTCGGTGAGCTGGATCTGCTCGTCACCAAGGCGCATGCTCACCACGCGAGCGCGCGCACCGAAGACGCCTTGGAGGTGCTCGAACGCGTCACCGGAGACCTCAACGTCCGACACCTTCTCGAACGTGAGGACGCCCGAGTAGAACCCGACCGCGCGATCCATGTCGGCCACCGTGAAGCCGACCGCTTCTACCGCGCGAGCGATGGGCCGTGGGTCGGGCGCGGTGGCGGACGTGCGCGCCGCCACCGCGGCGGGTGCCTGCGCCCGCGCGATGCTGGCGACGGCCGCGCCAACCAGGCTCGCCGCCAGCACGAGCGCGACTGCTCGCCCGCGGGACGACCGCGAGGACAGGAGAAAGACCGGCATGGCTCGATCTCCCGTTAGGCGATCGCCGGCATGCCGGCGGCCGGTGAGAGAAGCGCCGCGCCGGCGTGTCGCCCAGAACTGGCGGTCATGCCGAACCGTTCCATCAGGTGATCGCCGACGCGCAGCGCGTTCGCCATGATGGTGAGGGCCGGGTTCACCGCGCCGCTCGACGGGAAGAAGCTCGCGTCAACGACGTACAGGTTGTCCACGTCGTGCGCCTTGCAGTGTACGTCGAGCGCGGACTTCGTCGGGTCGCTGCCAAATCGCACCGTGCCGTTCTGGTGTGCGACGCCAGCGAGCGGGATGCGCTGACCCAGGTACAGGTTTCGCGCGAACACGCCGACGTGACAATCCTTGCCGTGAATCGGGCACGCGCGCTGGCCCTTGAGGAGCTCGCGAACCTTGTTGCCCAGCCGCTTGTGTCCTTCCTCGTTGTTCGGCTTGTAGGCGAGGACGATGTTCCCGTCGCGGTCGAGCGTGACGCGATTGTTCGCGTCAGGCAGGTCCTCCGACGTCAGCCAGAAATCCAGCGAGTGCTTCGCCATGAGGTCGAGCGTCCACCCCGGTGCGATGGCGGGCGCGCCGGCGGACAGCGTATCCGCATCCAGCTTCCCGACGAACGAGATGTGCCCCATGGGGAACTCCCACTCCGCCGACCGGAAGTAGAAGTCGTTGAGTGCGAGTGTCTTCTGAAAGATCGTCGGGTTCGGGCACTTCGAGAGTGCCATGAGCACGGAGTTCACGTGACCCATGTAGAAGCGACCAACGACGCCTGACGAGTTCGCGAGCCCGTTCGGATGACGCTCGTTTGCGGATCTGAGCAGCAGCGCGGCAGAGTTGATCGCGCCGCCAGAGGACACGACGACGTGGGCCGAGTACCGCTCGATCTTGCCTTCGCGCTCGACGACTACACCGGTGACCTCACGCCCGGAGGCGCTCGTCTCGAGACGTTTCACGAGCGCGCCGGTCGCGAGGGTCACGTTCGGGTACTCGAGCGCTGGGTCCACGCACATGACCTGCGCGTCCGACTTGGCGTTCACGAGGCAGGGGTGACCGTCGCACGTCGCGCAGCGAATGCACGCGCTCTTCCGACGATTCGCCTCGTTCAGCCGGAGGCCTAACGGGACGTGGAACGGCGAATGCCCTTGTGCGACGAGGTCGTCGTGCAGCTGCTGGATCCGGGGCTCGTGGGAGATCGCGGGATGGTCGTACGGCGCGCTCGCCCACGGCTCCGTCGGGTCCACACCACGTTCTCCGTGCACCTGATACAGGCGTTCGGCCGCCGTGTAGTACGGCTCCATCTCGTCGTACGAGATCGGCCAGGCGGGCGAGACGCCGCCGTGGTGCCGGAGCTCACCGAAATCCTCGCGACGAAGACGGAACAGGGCGGCGCCAAAGAACTTGGTGTTCCCGCCCACGTAGTAGTTGGTGTGCGGGTGCAGCTCGGCGCCCGTCGCAGTGCGCCACACTTCCTTCGTGTTGTAGCGCCCCTGCTTGTTGACCGCGAGCGTGCTCCAGTTCTCGATCTCGCGTTTGACGTAGTCGCCGCGCTCGAGCAGCAGGACCCGCAGGCCCGATGGGGCGAGCTTGTACGCGAGCGTGCCGCCGCCTGCGCCGCTGCCGATGATGATGACGTCGTAATGCGTGTCGTTTGTCATGCGAGCCTCGGGTGAGTCGATTCGCCAGAGGCTCCCGTCGCCGGTTCCTGCTGGCGGCGGCTATAAGCGTCGCGTACCAGCGATGGTTCCAATCGGCATCGCTAATCGCAACCAACCACGAACGCTGGGAACGCAGACGGCGCTTCGCGCCGCCGCGAATTACGCTGAGGTGTCTGAAGGAGCCGCACGTTCCTGAAGGTTCAGCGTGACCAGCGCCCTGCGCGAAGCGCCGTGCGCGTCCTCAGCGTTCGTGGTTGAGCCGAATCGAGGTCAGTGGTCAGTGTGCGATCCGAACCTCAGCCGCGGCGACCACTCACGAACCAATGCGCGCACCGCGAACGTGCTCACAGAAAAGGCACGGCTCCGCATGCATGATCTTGCCGCACGGGATCTCGCGCTGTGCACGTGTTCGCAGGAAAAGCTCCGCGGCGATCAGCATTCCTGCGAGCGGAGCCACGAAGTAGATCCACACCGCGACCCACCGGTGCGCGGCGAGTGCCGACGCTACCGTGCGCGCCGGGTTCATGCTCATCCCCGACAACGGCGATTCGATCGTGATGTACGTGGCGACGAGCAACCCGGCGAACAGGCCGGTGTATCGCTTCCACCGCTCGGACGACGACACCCGAAGCACCATCGCCATCATGACCGCCGAGATCACGAGCTCGGAGATGAACGCCACGGCGACGCCCGGCATGCCCGGCTCCGTCACGACGTACATGACCCCCGGGGCCGCGAGCGCCGGGCCCAGCAACGCGGCAGCCACCACGACGCCTAACGCGCCGCCCACGAACTGCGCCACGATGTAGGCCGCCGCATCGCGCGGCGCCGAGCGGCCCAGCCGGAAGAACGTCAGCGTGAACGCCGGGTTCATCTGCGCGCCCGACCGTCTCCCCCATGACGAGTAGACGATCGCGATCAGCGTGAGGCCCATGAGCGCGCCCATCATGACCCGCCTGACGAGTGGCGATGGGACCGCGCTCACCACCGGCGAGCCGGGAGCACCGAGCAGCGTCCCGAACACACACGCCGAGATCATGAAGCAGCTCAGGGCTCCCGCCTCGATGCCATACTCGGGCCAATGGGTGGCGCGCATACTCAGGGGCCCTCCAGCTAACCGGCGCGGGCGAACGCAGTCGGCCCGGGCGGCGATGACGCACCCTCGCCATCGACGCGAAGCACGTCCTGCGAGAGTCGAAGCGCCTCACCCACCGACCACGCCTGGAATGGGCATCCACCCGGGGTGTGCGGCGCGTTGCCATCCGCGATCTCCGCCACGTGTCCCGGCGCGCTCGACTCGTAGTGACGAAGCAGCGGGACCAAGAAACGCGCTCTCGCTTCGCGACGGGCGTCGTCCGAGCTGCCGCGAACGCGGAGCCATGCGTCCACGAACGCTCCGATGAGCCACGACCACACGGTGCCCTGATGATACGCGCCATCGCGCTGGCGAATGTCGCCGCCGTATTGGCCGAGGTAGCTCGGCTCGCCGGGACCTAACGACCGAAGCCCGGCCGGCGTCCAGAGCTGGCGCTCGACGACGTCGACCACGCTCTTGGCCAGCTCACCATCGATAAGCGGATACGGCAGCCCGCCAACGGCGAATATCTGATTCGGACGCAGCGTCATGTCGTTCACGCCAGATCGATGGTCAACGTCGACGACGTCGAACAGAAACCCACGCTCCTGGTTCCAGAACCGTTCAACGAACGTCGCCCGCGCGCCCGAGGCGAGCGCGGCCCAACGAGCCGAACGGCGGCCGGCGATGCGTAGCGCGTTGATCCACAGCGCCTGGATCTCCACGGGTTTCCCGATGCGTGGCGTCACGACCCAGTCGCCCACCTTCGCGTCCATCCAGGTGAGCTGCACACCGCGCTCGCCGGCGGACAGCAGTCCCGTACCGTCGGCCCGAATACCGAACCGCGTGCCGCGCGCGTAGCCGCCAACGATGGCGTCGATCGCCGCATGGAGCGCTCGCCGATCCGACGTCGCGACCGGGCGTCGCGCCTCGCTCAGCTGCAGGAACTCGTGCACTGCGATCACGTACCAGAGCGACGCGTCGACCGAGTTGTATTCCGCCGCCTTTCCGGCTTCGGGGAAGAAGTTCGGCAACATGCCTTCGCTCACGTGCCCAGCCCACTCGAGCAGGATCTCTCGCGCGTCCGCGAACCGATCGTATTCGGCCGTGGCGCTCGAGAGACATAGCCCGCGGATGGCAATGAACGTGTCGCGGCCCCAGTCGGAGAACCACGGGTACCCGGCGATGATCGTCTTGCCAGCGCCGCGCGTTACGATGTAGTCGTCGGCAGCGCGGTGCAGGGACGATGGAAACGCGGCGCGACGTCGCCGTTCGCCCGTCTCGATCGACTCCCAGCACCGCTCGGGTGATGTGTTCAGGAGCGGCAGCGCGAGGTCGCTCCCCGCGCCGGAACCGGCGCCAAAGGCGAGCACAGCGCGCTGGTCGAGGGAGAACGTGAAGCGACCCGGTGCCCCGAGATCCTCCACGAAATCGAGCCCGCGTGCTCGCTCCTCGTCGAACTGGAAGCGTCGGTACCACTCCGGATCGGAGACGTAGTCGCCATTCGCGAGGGCGATCACCGGCGGCAGGTCCGTGTACGGCTGCCAGGTCACACGAGGTCCGGCAACGCGCGCATCGAACCGGAATGTCGGGTTTTCGTGATGCAGTGCATGGACATCGCGGCCCGACAAGTACGGTTGAACGATCAGCCTTGCCGTTCCGGGCCGGGCGAGCCGCCACGACAGCGCGACCAGCGGCGCGTTCCGGGCTCCCACGAGCTCCTGAATGATCTCCAGCCCGTTAGGCAGCGTGAACGTCCAGGTCGGCCACGGGTCACGGGTGAAGTATGTGACACGAACCGCGCCGTCGGGGTGCGTGACATCGGGCGCGTACCGCTGCGACGTCAGCGCGAAGCGACCATCGGCCGTCTCGACCCACGCATCGAACCCGTTGACGAGCACGACGCGCCCGGTGGGGGGAGTCGTTGCGACCGCGAGCACCGCGTGGTATCGCCGCGTGCGCACGCCGTCCGCTCGACCAAACGCGAAGCCGCCGAGTCCGTCGGCCTCGAGCCACTCTGAGGATGGGCTGATCATGATGCCGCCGTGGCAAGGGGCGCCTGTAGTACGGAGCGTGGCACATGGATGGAGCCTGAGCGCCCCTTCGCGACGGTCTCCAGACACCGGACTACCAGCGCCGTCCAACCGGTCTGATGGCTGGCCCCGACTCCGCGCCCGGTGTCACCATGGAAGTACTCGTGGAACAGCACGAGGTCGCGCCAATGCGGATCGGCAGCGTAGCGCGTGTCGTTCCCGTGGCACGGCCGGTCGCCGCGATCGTCGGGCAGGAAGAGGCTCGACAGCCGCGCCGCGAGCTCGGTCGCGACGTCGCCTAACGACAGGTACCGGCCGGACCCCGTCGGACACTCGACGCGCAGGGTGTCGCCGTAGAAGTGATCGTACCGCTCCAGCGCCTCGACGAGCAGGTAGTTCACCGGAAACCACACCGGCCCACGCCAATTCGAGTTTCCCCCGAACAAGCCGCTCGAGCTTTCCGCTGGGTCGTACTGCACCCGGAACTCCTCACTGTCGTGGCGGAAGACGTACGGGTTGTCCGCGTGATATCGAGAGACCGACCGCACTCCGTGAGGCGACAGGAATTCCGTTTCGTCGAGAAGGTAGCGGAGCACACTCGTCAGTCGTTCCCGCGATGGGATCGCGAGCAGCCGATGTGCGTGTTCGTCGTCCTCGCCAGGCGCGACACTCATGTACGACGTGTACTTCGCGAGCTCCGGTCGATTCTCCAGGAACCAGCCCATCCGCTTGGTGAACCCGGACAGCTTCGCGATGGTCTCGTGTTCGATGATCTCGCACGCGAAGAGCGGAATGAGACCAACCATCGAACGCACCCGAAGCGGAACGTGATCGCCATTCAAGTGCAGCTGGTCATAGTAGAAGCCGTCGGCGTCGTCCCAGAGCCCGGTGCCGCCGAGCGAGTTCATGGCGTCGGTGATTGCCACGAAGTGCTCAAAGAACTTGGATGCGACGTCTTCGTAACTCGGGTCTTCGCTGGCGAGCTCCAGTGCGATCGACAGCATTGTCCCGCAGTAGAACGCCATCCAGGCAGTGCCATCCGCTTGCTCGAGGTGCCCGCCGGTGGGCAGAGCCTGCGATCGATCGAAGACGCCGATGTTGTCCAGACCGAGGAACCCACCGGCGAACAGGTTGTGGCCCTCCGGATCCTTGCGGTTGACCCACCACGTGAAGTTGAGCAGCAGTTTGTGGAACGCACGCGCCAGGAACTGGCGATCGCGCTCGCCGCGCTGCCCGGTCATCTTGTAGACCCGCCATACTGCCCACGCGTGTACCGGCGGATTCACATCGCCAAACGCGAACTCGTACGCCGGGATCTGCCCGTTCGGGTGCATGTACCACTCGCGAAGCAGGAGGATGAGCTGCTCCTTCGCGAAGTGCGGGTCGATCCGCGCGAGCGGGACGGTGTGAAACGCGAGGTCCCACGCCGCATACCACGGATACTCCCACTTGTCCGGCATCGAGATGACGTCGGAGTTGTAGAGGTGCGTCCATTCCGCGTTACGCCCGGTGCGGCGCGAGTCCGGAGGCGCCGGCTGCGCCGGATCGCCGTCGAGCCACTCGTCGATGGCGTAGTGGTAGAACTGCTTCGACCATAGAAGCCCGGCGTACGCCTGGCGCGCGACGGCACGTTCGTCTGCCGTTGCGGCTTCGGGAATCCGAGTCGCGTAGAACGCATCGGCCTCGCGAATGCGAGCGGTGAACGTCCGCTGGAACTCACGACCGAACGGATCGGCTGAGCGACGGTCCGCACTGGTTAGGCGCAAGGACACCGTTACCGTCTCGCCCGGCGCGAGCGCGAGCACGTAATAAGCCGCCGCTTTGGTGCCTCTCCCCGCCGGATTGACGGCGTCGTGCCGTCCCAGAATGACATACTCGTGAAATGCGTCCTTCACGTACGGCTGCGCGTTCGGTGACGCGAACAGCCGCTCCACGTTCGTCTCGTTCTCCGTGAACAGCCAGCGCGGCTCGGCACCGTTGGACGCGCGATCGGCGGAGAGCTCCAGACGGCCTAACGACCAGTGATCGGCAACGACGCGCTCGCCGTCGAGCGTGAGCGATGGCCGAGGGCCATACTTCTCGCTGCTTCGCCCCCAGCTCCAGGTGTTGCGGAACCAGAGCGTGGGAAGCAGATGCAGTACGCGGGGCTCGGGGCCACGGTTCGAGACCGTGAGGCGCACCAGCACGTCGTCCGTATCAGCCTTCGCGTACTCGGCGCTGATGTCGAAGTAGCGGCTGTCCTCGAACGCGCGCGTGTCGGCGAGCTCGTACTCAGGCTCATGCTTCCCGCGCCGACGATTCTCCTCGACAAGTTCGGCGTAGGGAAACTCGCGCTGTGGGTATTTGTAGAGCGCCTTGTTGTACGAGTGCGTGGGTGTGGCGTCGAGATAGTAGTAGCACTCCTTCACATCCTCGCCATGGTTGCCTTCGGGCCCGGTAAGCCCGAAGAGCCGCTCCTTGAGGATGGGATCCTTGCCATTCCACAACGCGAGCGCGAAGCAGAGCCGCCCCTGGCGGTCACTGAAGCCGAGGAGCCCGTCCTCGCCCCAGCGGTACGCGCGCGAGCGCGCGTGGTCGTGGGGGAAGTAGCCCCAGCACTCGCCCGACGGCGAGTAGTCCTCGCGCACTGTGCCCCACTGTCGTTCGGCCAGGTACGGGCCCCAGCGCTTCCAGTTCCGCGCCCGCCGCGCGTCCTCGGCGAGCCGCAATGATTCGGCGTCGTTCACGGTCCATCCCGCTCGATAGGGTCTGCGGGACGGAAATGGCTACGGGTCGCGAAAGGTTCCAATCACCAAAGTCGAACTTTTTGGCTGCAGTGCTCCTCTGGCTCCGGGCTGCCAACACGCGCGATGCCGACGCCATCGCGATGTTCTACGCCCACGTCATCGTGTTGCTCACATCGTCGCAAAGTGACGCTCGACCGACTTGTGATCCTGTCGCCACGCGGAATACAGCTGGCGTGACATCGGATCGGGGAAGATGTCTTCCTCGCCCGCCTCGACTCCGTCGAGCGTCGCATGGGCCACGTCGATCGCTGGCGTCTTCGGCATCTCGAACGGGCGGGCCATGTCCGTGTCTACAAGGCCCGGAAACACGCCGTGCACCGTGATCCCGCGCTTCGCGAGGTCCGCGCGGTAGGTCTGCGTCAGCGACCACCCGGCGGCCTTGGAAGCATTGTACGCCCAGAGTACCGGCATGCTGGCCAGTGCAACCATCGTGAGCATGTTGACGATGGAGCCCTGGTGCCGCTCGATGACCGGAACGAACGCGTTGATCACGTTTAACGTTCCGAAGAAGTTTGTCTCCATGTTCGCCCGCACGTCGTCGAGCGGGACATCTGCGACTCCGCCGAGGCTCAGGATCGCCGCGTTATGAATGAGCAACGTGACGTCGTTCGCCAGCTCAGCCGCGGCTCGCGCGTCCGTCGCGCTCTTCACGTCGAGCTTGAGGGTGCGTACGCGGCTGTCGAGTTGCGCCACCGCGTCGAGGCTCGGCAGATCTCGCCCCGTCGCGTAGACGCGGCTCGCACCGCGCTCGAGGAGCACTTCGACCAAGGCACGACCAATTCCGCGATTCGCTCCCGTTACCAGGGCGACTGAATTCTTGATTTGCATGGAACTCTCCATCGGGAGTTGAGATTGAAGTGGAGAGCAGAATACGTCTCACCCGTCAGCTGACGAATGACTGTTCGTGGCGTTGTTTTATCTGAAACGCTCAGCCGCCGAGGGATGACGGTTTCGGGCATAGCGGACAGCGTGGAAGAGCGCAGTCCCCTGGACGACATTCTCGACATGCTGCGTGTGCGCGGCACGCTGATGGCGCATCTGCACGCGCACGCGCCTTTCGGTTTGCGCGTTCCTCAAGCGCCCGGCGCCGCGTTTCACGGCGTCACGGCCGGCGGCTTCTGGGTGCGCGTACCTGGCCAGGC
>Ga0207701_10004567_pt1 | contig 14011 bp, 12 predicted proteins | sample KBSSwiSSwithPhiX_FD_184294 | JGI IMG/M metagenome (GOLD analysis project Ga0207701, IMG submission 184294) | Switchgrass rhizosphere bulk soil microbial communities from Kellogg Biological Station, Michigan, USA, with PhiX - S5 (SPAdes) (version 2) | ecosystem: Environmental > Terrestrial >... | reverse complement strand
GTCGGATACGCGAGCGTACACAACGACCAGGTTAGCTGGCAACGCCACCTCGGCGAGCTTCGCATCCAGGTCGGACAGGCTTACCGCGGCTGTGGGCTCGGCGGACTGCTGGGCAAGGAGATCTTCGCCATAGCGTCAGATCTTGGTATCGAAACGATCGTGGCGCAGATGACAGCGGACCAGAGGCAGGCGATCGCCTTGGTCGAGCGGTACGGGTTCAAGCACGAGGCGGTCCTGCACGACTTCGTGATCGGTCGGGATGGGCGCAAGAACGACCTCCTCGTCATGACTTGCAAGGTCGCCAAACTGAAATCCGGCGCGCACTAGCGCACTAGCGCCTTCCGCGCTCTTGAGGAAGCAACTACGGCGATGGCGCCGAGTGGAGCAGCAGCACCGGCTCAGATGTGGTCACAGAACTGGACCATGAACGCATCAAGACACATTGAGGTCTAGGAGTGCCCGAGGCACCCTCAAGCAACCGCACGGTGGCCGACAGGAAGAGTCACGTGTTTTCCGAGTATCGCTTGCCAAGTGCGAGCAGAGCCGGGGTTCCGATCACGGAGTTGAGCCCGTCGAAGTCGAGCATGTGATTTCGCCACGGCAGCGTACTGCCGTGCGTATGCAGGCTGGCGTAGTAGCCCGCCAGCGTATGCGCCACGGCGCGGGCGGTACCGCCCGGGAAGATCACGATCCGAAAGCCCCGCGCAGCGAGTTCATCAGCGCTGTGCATCGGCGTCTTGCCACCTTCGACCATGTTGGCGAGCAGCGGCACCCGGTGCGCGAAGCGCTTGGCCGCGGCGTCCATCTGCTCCGGCGTGCGCAATGCTTCAACGAACAGCGCATCGACGCCGCACTGGAGGTAGGCTTCGGCGCGCTCGAGCGCGCCGTCCAGCCCTTCCACGGCGATGGCGTCGGTGCGCGCGATGACCAGCGTATCAGCGCTGGCGCGCGCATCGAGTGCGGCGCTCAGCTTGCCCTGCATCTCCGCCACGGGCACCAGCGCCTTGCCTTCGAGGTGGCCACAGCGCTTGGGGAATGTCTGGTCCTCGAGTTGGATCATCGCGGCCCCCGCGCGCTCGAATCCGCGCACGGTTCGCTGCACGTTCAAGGCGTTGCCGAAACCGGTGTCGGCATCCACGATCACCGGCACGCGTACGCGCTCGGTGATGCGCGCGAGCGTGTCGGCCACCTCGCTGTAGGTCGTCAGGCCGATGTCGGCACGGCCCAGCCGGGTATAGGCGATAGACGCCCCAGACAGGTAGAGCGCCTCGAATCCGGACTGTTCGGCGAGCAGCGCCGATAGCGCGTCATAGATACCTGGAGCGAGAAGCACGCGCGGTTCCGCCAACCGTTGCTTGAGCGTCATGGGTAGCCTCCGATGTGCGCTGCCGCGGTGCGCGCCGCAATGTAGCCACCGGCCACCGCACTGAGCAGCCCGTTACCCGACAGGTAGCCCCACACCGCGTTGCCCGAGACGCCACGCGCTGCGCCGCCTGCGGCGAGCAGGCCAAGAAAAGGCGTGCCGTCGTCACGCAACACGCGGCACTGTGCGTCGATGTCCAGGCCGCCCTGGGTGTGGAATAGCGCACCCGTGACCTTGATTGCGCCGTACGGTGCGGTCAGGCGGGTGTCGGCGAGCGTGGTGGCGAGTGTCACGGCGTCGCAGCCGATCAGCGCCGCCAACGCCCGCGTGTCGACCGCGTGTCGAACCGCACCGCCAGCTTCGGCTTCGAGGAAATCCGGAAAGGTGCGGGCGAGCGTGAGCAGCCGCGGGTCGAGCACGTTCCAGGCCACACCCCCGGGCTGCGCGAGAACGTGCACCGAGGCTTCCGAGTAGCCACCGGTCTCGTCGTGGAAACGCCTGCCCTCGGCATTGATCTGCACGCCGCCTTCCATCATCAGCGCCCAGGAGATCAGTGCGCCCTGCGGCACCGCCCAGGAGCCGTGGCCCTGGTAGCCGCCCAGGTCGGCCAGCCGTGCGCCGAGTTGCCGGCCCCAGGCGATCGCGCTGCCATCGTTGCCGACATGGCCGGCGTACAGGGCGTCGCGCATCTCCGGGAGCAGTTCGCGCACCATCGCCCTGTTGCCGCCGAAGCCGTTGCAGGCCAGCAGCAACGCGTGGCAGGCCAGACGCTCCACCGTGCCATCGGGGCGCCGATAGCCGATGCCGATCACGCGACCCGTGTCGCCGCGCCAAAGCTCGAACACCCGCGCGTCGGCAACCAGCATCGCGCCGGCGCGCACGGCGGCCGCGTCGAGTGCCGCCACGAGTGCGGCGCCGGTGCGCTGCGGCAGGGTGTGCATGCGCAGCACGCTGTGGCCGGGGTACAGGAAGCCTCCCAGCAGCTCGAAGGCCAGGCCGTGGCGAGATTGCAGCGCGTCCATCGCCGGCGCGATGGCGCCGGTGTAGGCCGCCACCAGGTGCGGTGCTGCGGTGCCGCGGGCCTTGGCCTGGATGTCCTGCGCGAAGAGGCCCGCACTGTCGTTCGTCACGCCCGCTTCGTGCTGCACGCGCGTACCTGCCGCCGGGATGAAGCCCGAGGACAACGCCGTCGAGCCCTGCGCGCGCGCGTCGCGCTCCAGCAGCACGCAAGCGATGCCGGCATCGCGCAGGATCAGGGCGGCCGTCAGCCCGCACGCGCCCGCACCGACGATGGCCACCGGCACCTCGGGCGTGCCGGGCGGCATTTGCCGGGCGCTGACGACGCTCGGAGTCACGGCGCTCGGTTCACGACGTCGGGCGGTGCAGGTACTGGCCGCGCGGCTTGCCGATCACCTGGCCGTCTTCGAAGATCTTCATGCCGCGCAGGAAGGTGACATCGACTCGCGCCGACATCTCCAGCCCCTCGAACGGCGTGTAGCCCTGGGTCGAGGGCGAGTCCTTGGCGGCGATGGTCCAGGTGCACGCCGGGTCGACGAGCGCGATGTCGGCGTCGAAGCCTTCGGCGATGTCGCCCTTGCGGTTCAGGCCGAAGCGCTGCGCCGGGTTCCAACTCGTCACGCGGGCCATGTGGTTGTAGCTCATGCCGCGGCGCGTGCCTTCGCTCACCAGCGCGGGCAACAGATACTCGGTGCCGCCGAAGCCGCTCTTGGCCATCCAGATGTTGCCGAAATAGCGCTTCGGGATCTTCATCTCGTGGCGGCAGCAGGCGTGATCGCTCACCACCCAGTCGAGCTCGCCGGCGAGCAGCGCATCCCACAGGAACTCGACGTCCTCGCGCGGGCGGATCGGCGGGTTCACCTTGGCCAGCTCCGCGGCCTTCGAGGTCGTATCAAGCATCAGGTGACCGATCGTCACCTCGCGCCGGAAGTCGATGTGCGGGAACACGTCGGCCATCATCAGTGCCGCCTGCACCGCCTTGCGCGAGCTCAGGTGCAGCAAGTTGATGTTGGTCAGCGCCGTTTCATGGGCAAGGTAGCTGGCGATGAACACGGCCAGGCCTTCGGAATGCTGCGGGCGCGACGCGCTGTAGGCTGGCAGACCCTTTTGCGACTTGTCCTTCTCGACGATCCGGGTGTAGGCCGTCATGATCTCGGCCGTTTCGCAATGCAGTGACAGCGAGATCTGCTTGGCGCGCTCGGGCATCTTCTCGCGCGCAGCCTGGACGCCGCGCATCACGAACTCGAAGTGCGCGACGTCGTAGCGCTCGTCCTTGCCGATCATCAGGAATTCGCGCTGCGAATCGCTCGCGCCGTGCAGTCCGTGCGAGCCGTAGAACATGAAGATCTTGAAGCTCGCCACGCCGTGCTTCTCGATCAGCATCGGGATCTCGTCGATGTGCGTCTTGTCCATCGGCGCCAGGTGATAGCCGTAGTCCACGTGAAAACGGTTCTTGCTGGTCCTGAGCACTTCCGGGAAGAACTTGGCGTAGCGTCCGCCCTTGTTCAGGTAGTACTGTCCGGTGCGAAAGTAGTTGAGGCTCGAGGTCACCCCGCCCATCGCCGCGGCCTTGCTTTCGCTCACCGCGTCCTCCTCCAGTGGCGAGTAGATGCCGCTGTGCATGTGCGCGTCCACCACGCCCGGGAAGGCGAGCCGGCCCTTGCCGGCGAAGACTTCGCTGGCGCGCGCCGGGTCGATGGCCGGCGCCACCTTGGCGATCTTGCCGCCGGTGATGGCAATGTCTGCGTCATGCACGGCGGTGCCTTGCGGGCGCACGACGCGCACGCCCTTGATCAGCAGGTCGAACTCGGGTCGGCTCATGATCTCTCCGTTGGATTCGTCAATCGTCGTTTCAGCTGGGGCAGCAGGCCGCCCGCGTCGACCATGTCGAGCAGGAAGCCCGGGATGGGATCGCAGCGCAGCGAGCTGCCGTCGGCACGAGTGACCACACCGGCGCGGGCGTCGAAGCTGAGGGCCTCGCCATCGTCGATCCGGTCTGCTTCGCGGGCGGTCAACAGCAGCAGGCCGACATTGAACGCGTTGCGAAAGAACAGACCCGAGTAGGAAGGCGCGATCACTGCCGCCAGCCCCAGGTGCACCAGGACGCTGGCCGCCTGCTCGCGCGACGAGCCGATGCCGAAGTGCGCGCCGGCGACGATCACGTCGCCGCGCCGCACCCCGAGCGCGAACTCGGGACGCACCGCCTCGAGACAGTGGCGTGCGGTGACCTCGATGCCGTGCTTCATCGTCGCGCCGGGGGCGAGCTGGTCCGTGTCCACGTCGGCAGGGAGTTTCCAGGTCCTCACGCCTGCCCCCCCTCCGTGGCGGCTCGTGCGCGGCCTGCCAGCATCTCGCGCGCATCGCCGATCGAACCGCGCACGGCCGAAGCGGCGACGGTGTAGGGCGAACCGAGATACACCTGCGCCGTCGCCGCGCCCATGCGGCCCTTGAAGTTGCGCGCGGTCGACGAGACGACGGTGCTCCCCTCGGGAATGCTGCTGCCATACCCTGCGCAGGCGCCGCAGGCGCTGGGCAGCAGCGTGGCGCCGGCATCGACCAGCGTGCGCATCACGCCTTCGGATTCGGCCTGCGCCGCGTCGCGCACGCTGGCCGGTGCGACCAGCAAGTGCACGTGGGACGCGATGCGACGCCCCGCGAGCACCCGGGCCGCAGCGCGCAGGTCGTCGAGCTTGGCGCCGGTGCAGGCGCCGAGATAGGCGATGTCGATTCGGGTGGGCGCGAGTTCGTCCACGCCCCGGACGTTGGCCGGGCTGTGTGGCAGCGCGATCTGCGGTGCCAGCGCGTCGGCGTCGAATACATGGCGGGCACCGGGCGCGTCATCGTCGCTGTGCCATGGCAAGATGTCGACCTCCGGCGCGCCGTGTGCGGCCAGCCAGGTGCGCGTGATCTCGTCCGGTGCCACCAGGCCGGCCTGCGCACCGAGCTCGGCGCTCATGTTGGCCAGCGTCATGCGCTCCTGCATGGCCAGCGCACGCACGGCAGTGCCACAGAACTCCACCGCCTGGTACGCACCGCCGTTCATGCCGTGCCGACCCAGCATCGCCAGCATCATGTCCTTGGCGCTCACGCCATCGGTGAGCCGGCCGTTCCAGTGCATGAAGATCGACTCGGGCACCTGCAGCCATATCTCGCCGCTGGTCACGACGCCCAGCATCTCGGTCGCGCCGATGCCGAACATGTAGGCGCCGAACGCGCCACCGGTTGGCGAGTGCGAATCGCCGCCGACGCAGAACATGCCCGGCCGCAGGTGGCCGTTCTGGGGCACGACCACGTGACAGATGCCTTGCGAGTCGTAGACATGCGGCAGGCGCTGCTCGGCGGCCCAGTCGCGCGCGATGCGCACGATGCGACGCGATTCGTCGTCGGCCTCGGGCACGTAGTGGTCGATGACGAGCACGACCTTGCTCTTGTCCCAGATCTGCGCGCCGAGCTCGGCCAGCATAGGCTGCAACCGGCGCGGTCCGCTGGAGTCGTGGAACATCGCCAGATCCACGCGGCAGGTGACGACCTCGCCGGGCAGCACGTGGCCGCGCCCCGCCGCCCGGGCGACGAGTTTTTGCGCGAGCGTGGCCGGCGCGTTCATCGCGCTCGGGCCATCCGCGGCGTGAGAGGTATGAGCAAGGACGGTCGACGCATGGCTTACAGACCCAGGTAGGCACGACGAAGTTCGTCGCTGGCCAGCAGATCGGCTGGCAGGCCGGCGAAGCGCACGCTGCCGTTCTCAAGCACGTACGCGCGGTCGGCGATCTCCAGCGACTGGCCGACGTTCTGCTCCACCAGCAGCACAGCCAGGCCGTCGTCGTGCAGGCGGCGGATCAGCGTGAAGAGCTCCTCCACCAGCCGCGGAGACAGGCCGAGCGAAGGTTCGTCGAGGATCAGCAACTCGGGCTCGGCCATCAGCCCCCGGCCGATGGCCAGCATCTGCTGTTCACCGCCGCTCATCAGGCCGGCCCGCTGCGCGACGCGTTCCCGCAGGCGCGGAAAGATCGCAAACACGCGCTCCACGTTCTGCGCGCGCCGCTCGCGTGCTCGGGTGAACGAGCCCAGTTCGAGGTTCTCGCGCACCGTCAGGTTGGGGAACACCCTGCGACCCTCGGGCACCTGAATCAGACCTGCCTTGACGATGACACGGTAGTGCGCCCTGGTCAGGTCGACCTCGTTGAACTGCACCGTACCGCCCCAGGCCGGGTGGATGCCGCACACGGCGTTGTTCAGCGTCGACTTGCCAGCGCCGTTGCTGCCCAGCAGCGCGACGATCTCGCCGCGGTTCACGCACAGATCGACGCCGCGCAGCACCTCGACGCGCCCGTAGCCGCCGCGCAGGCCGCGGACGTCGAGCAGCGGTGTCATCGAGCCGCTCCGCGCAAACGCGCCGCTGTGCCATGGCCCAGGTAGGCCTCGATCACAAGGTCGTCGTTCGTCACTTCGGCCGGCGTGCCGGCCGCGATGAGCTGACCCTGTGCCAGCACCCACACGTGCTCTGCCAGGTTCATCACGGCCTGCATCACGTGCTCGATCATCAGCACCGTCACACCGCCGGGCATACCGCTCGACGCATCGCCGTGAACGATGGCGCGCACGATCGGAATCATCTCCTCGATCTCTTGCGGGTTCAGGCCGGCCAGCACTTCATCCAGCAGCAGCAGCTTCGGCCGCGTGGCCAGCGCCCGCGCCAGCTCCAGGCGCTTGCGCCCCGCCACGGTCAGGTCGCCCGCAGGCTTGTCCAGCAGCGGCGCCAGGCCGACCCGCTGCGCGATGCTCTCGGCAGCGGCCAGTGCCGCGGCACGACGCGGCTCGCCCAGGTGTGCCCCGACAGCGATGTTCTCGCGCACCGTCTGCGCGGCAAACGGCTGCACGATCTGGAAAGTGCGCGTCATGCCGGCACGCGCATTCAGATGCGGCGGCTGGCCGGTGATGTCGTGGCCGTCGAAGCGCACCGTGCCGGCGTCCGGTTTGAGGAATCCCGACACCAACGCGAACAACGTCGTCTTGCCCGCGCCGTTGGGCCCGATCAGCGCGGTCAGCGTTCCCGGCGTCACCTGCAGGCTCACGTCCTGCACGGCGCGCAGCCCACCGAAGGCGATCGACAGTCTGCTTAGCGACAGCAAGGGCTCAGCCACGACGCCCTCGCAACATATCGCGCAGGCTCCGCCCGGCGCCGGACAGCCCTCGGGGCACGAACATCACGATCAGCACCAGCACGGAACCGTAGACGATCATGTTCAGTCCGGGCAACTGGCCGAACAGGTTGCGGGTGAGTTCGCCGAGCAGGTGCAGCACCGCCGCACCAAGAACCGGGCCCCACAGCGTGCCCATGCCGCCGACGATAGCGGCCACCAGCGCCTCGACCGAACTCACCGGACCAAAGGCCAAGCCCGGGTCGATGTATTGAAACACCTGCACGTAGAACGCCCCGCCCGCGCCCATGAACGCGGCCGACAGCGTGATCGCACCAAGCTTCACCGACCACGGATCGACACCGATCGCGCGTGCCGCGTCTTCGTTGTCGCGCACGGCCTGCAACTGCGCGCCGAAGCGCGAGTGGCGCAGCCACGACGTCGCCAGCATCGCCGCGACCACGAAGCCCAGCACCAGCCCGATATAGCCTCGGCGCGAGGCGAACTGCATGTTGGCGAACGATTCGTGCAGCGGCAGCATCAGCCCCACGCCGCCGCCCGTGAAATCGACCGACACCGCGAGGATGCGAAACACCTCGGCGAACGCCAGCGTCACCAGCGCGAAGTACGAGCCCTTGAGCCCGTAGCGAAAGGTCAGCGCGCCGACGAACGCGGCGACGCACGTCGCCGCGGCGACGGCGCCGAGCAATGCGAGCCACGCGTTCCAGCCGAGGGTCGACTGAGCGATGGCCTGCACGTACGCGCCGGTGCCGAAGAAGAGCGCATGGCCGAAGGAGAACTGCCCGCCATAGCCGCCTAGCATGTTCCAGGACTGCGCGAGCAGCGACGCATACAGCGCCATCATGATGAACGTGAGCCACACGCCCGAGTCGAGCGTCAGCGTCAACCCGCCGACTGCAGCAGCGAATGCGGCGATGCCGGCCAGGTCCTTCATCCCTTTGCGCCAAACAGGCCCTGCGGCCTGAACAGCAGCACCCCGATGAACACCGCGAAGATGCCGATCTGGCCCAGCGATTCACCGAGGTACAGCCCGCCCAGCGACTCGACCACGCCGATCAACAGGCCGCCTGCCAGCGCCCCGCCGAAGCTGCCCATGCCGCCCAGCACGACGATCGTGAAGGCCACCGGCACGAAGCCCGCGCCGACCTGGGGGTTGACGTAGTAGACGGGCAGCAGGAAGCACGCCGCCGCGCCCAGGCATGCCAGCCCGATGCCGAAGCACAAGGCGTAGACGTGATCGACATCGATGCCCATGAGCTTGGCACCGTGCTTTTCCTTCGCCACCGCGCGAATCGCCCGACCGAGGTCGGTGCCGGTCAGGATCAGCAGCAGCACCGCCGATGTCGCCAGCGCCCCGGCAAATGCCACCAGTTTCGGCAGTGCAATCATGGCCGGGCCGATGGCCACGGTCGTCAGCGTGTACGGCGTCTCGATCGTGCGTGTGTCGCTCTTGAACACCAGCAGCGCCAGGTTCTCGAGCACGATGGAGATCCCCAGGGTGACGAGCAGGATGTATTCATCCTTGCCGTGGCCAGCCCGGTTGATGATGCCTCGCTGCAGCGCGTAACCCAACCCGAACATGCCCGGCACCACGATGGGCAGCGCCAGGTAGGGGTCGATGCCGAGATGCGCCTTCAGCAGGTAGACGGCATACAGCGCCACCATCAGCGCCGCGCCGTGCGCGAAGTTGATGATGTGCAGCACGCCGTAGATCAACGTTAGCCCCAACGCGATCAGCGCATAGACCGCGCCGGTCGTCACGCCGTTCAGGACCGACGCGAAGACGATGCCGAAGTCGTACAGAGCGGCCCCGCTGCGCGCTCAGGCATGCATCGGAAAGATCGGGGCGGCCTCGCGGTATTCGCGCGGCACGATCACGTGGATGTCACCCTTGATCACCTGCGTCATCAGCGGCTGCGCTCCCAGGTTCTGGCCGTTCTGAAACGTGGTCGCGCCGTAGGGCATGAAGTGGTCGCTGAAGGTGCTGCTGGCCAGCGCGTCGGTGATGGCGGCCCGGTCGGTGCTCTTGGCGCGCTCGATCGCATCAGCCAGCAATCGAACGGCGGTGTAGGTGTTGAAGATCTCGTAGGTGAAGAACAGGCCCTTGGCCTCGACGCGCTTGCGCAACTCGGCGGCACGCTTGTCCTTGGGGTTGAACCAGTGGTTGCAGTCGATGATGCCGTTGGCCGCATCCGGGAATTCCTTCAGGAACTTGTAGCTCGACGCCGCTCCGCCGAGAACCGAATAGATGGCCTTGGGTGTCACCTTCTGCTGCTGCATCGTACGCACCAGCAGTGCGTACTCGTTGTAGTAGTTGGCGGGGATCACTATGTCCGGGTTGACCGCCTTCATGCGCAGCACGATGTTGTTGAAGTCACGCGTCGGGTTCGCGTGCTTGATGACTTCCTTGACTTCGAAACCGAAGCCCGGCAGCTCGCGCGCCAGCAGGCCCGCCGTGCCGGCGCCGAACAGGCTTTCCTCGTGAATGATCATGACCGTCTTCGCGGGCTTGCCTGCCAGCGTATTCAGCACGTGCAGGTTGCTCACCGCCACCTGCGCGCAGGTGCGGTAGCCAGGCCCGAAACGGAAGGTGTTCTTCAGTCCGCGCTCGACGATCTGGTCGGCCACGCCGACGTCCACCACGTGCGGCAGGTTGTATTTGGCCGCCGCTTGCGTCGTGGCCAGGCAGATTGCCGAGGCGTACGCACCGACGACGGCCGCGCAGCCGGCCTCGTTCATCTTCTCGATCTCGGCCGCACCGGCCTGCGGCGTGCTTTGCGCATCGCCGAGCAGTGTTTCGATCTTGGCGCCGCCGAGCGACTTGATGCCCGTCTTGTTGATGTCCTCGATCGCCATCAACGCGCCTTCGCGGCATTGCTGGCCCGAGTACGCGAGCGCGCCGGTCACCGGGTGGAGGATGCCCACCTTGACCGGCTTGGGCTGTGCGCCGCCGACGATCGGGAAGGCCAGCGCGGCAGCTGCCGCGGCAGATTGCTGAATGAATGCGCGACGGTTCTTCAAGGAAGGGCTCCTGCGGTTTCGGTGGGGTGATGGGTCAATGAAACTGTGCGGACAGCTCTTCGCTGACCCACACCTTCGCGTCGATGTCGCCCACGCGCGACAACTGCATGTCGTACTGGTAGCGATCGGGTCGGTACAGGCCCTGAAGCCACTGCACCGGCCGCTCGTTCACATCGAACACGAGGCGCTGCACGGCCAGCAGTGCAGAGCCGACGTCCACATCCAATAGCCTCGCCACTGCAACGTCCGCCAGCTTGGCCGAGATGCTTTGTCGCGCCCGGCCGATCTGCACGCCCGACTCTTCGAGCAGCATCAGGATGGGCTTCTTGCCCAGCTCTCGCCGACCGAAGCCGCTCGCGATCACTTGCGGCACATGGGTCGTGATGTGGGACAGCGGCCCGTCTCCGGTTGACCGGACACGCACCGCCTTCTGAACCAGGGTGTTGCGAGCCACATCGAGTTGTCGGGCGACCTTCTCCGACGCGGGCAACACCTCGAACTGCACCACCTTGACAGCGGTGCGCAGACCCATGTTGACGATGTTCTCAAGCAGCCCCGTGAGATGGACCCGTTGCCGCGGCGGCGAACCGCGCATCGCATGGGTGGTGTCCTTCGCCAGAGTCACGGTACCGCGACCGGGCGACCGCTCGATCAGTCCATCGGCCACCAGTTGCCCCAGGGCCCGGCGCACCGTCACCCGTGCCACACCGAATTCCTTCACCAGATCCATCTCCGCCGGTACTCTTGCCGCGAAACGCCCGTCCTCCAACCGCTCCCGCAGCACGAGATAGATCTGGTGGTATTTGGGCAGCGGCAGCGGCTGGGTCATGGCGTTGCAGTCTGCAGTCCTTCTATTGTCCTGGCAATAGGACAAATCATGTTGGGGCAAACGGCCCTTTGCGACAACCTCGGCGTATAGGCCAATGTCGCCCATGCCGGCGACACGGTGATCCCGCGCGGCCCTGCGAGCGCAAGGGCTTCCGTGGCATCGGATTCGGCGAATACCGGGGCGCGGTGATTCCGGCGCGCGATCGATCGATGAAATAGGCCGGCACGATGCCCGGCGACGCGGGGCCGTAGGACCCAAGTGCCGCGTCAGCGGCACGCATGCGTCGCTGGCACAAATCCATGGCTCGGAGTTGTCGGATTTCCGGAGAATTCCGACGCCAGAAAGCGCCGCCTCCACATCTAGGGTGACCGCACTCGGATCCGCGGCGTCCAGGAAACGTCACTCGGAAGGAGCTGTACAGCTACCGACTCTTGGCTATCGTTCGATAGCTGTCGATAGCTTTTTTCTGGTGGAGCTGGGGTCAATGGAAGTAGGCACTGCATGCCTCTTCATGCCTCCCGTTCCCTCCCCCAAGTCCAGCTAGTACCCCCGCAAATACCCCCGTCCGCCGAGGCCGGAGGCGCCAGGGAATCGATGAGTAGACCGGCACGCTTGCCCGGCGAAGTATCTCAAGGCGACGGCCGCGAGCATGCGCGCCGTCACCCAGGCGCTTCCCCAGCTGGTCGCGGAATCCGCGCGGCAAGGGTCATCCGCCGCCGGCGGTTGATCAAGGTCAAGTGGGCGCTACACCTCGACCCACAGAATCCTCTGCATCGCTTGCGCCGCGTAGTGGCCCGTTCACATGACCGTTGTCCAACTTGTGGCGTGGATCGCCACGGCGCTGTTGCTGCACGTCACGACAGGGTTCGGCGTCGTCCTGAGGCGGCGGCGCGGTACGTCGGCTGCCTTGCCAGCCATCCCTGACCACGTGGGTTCTGCGCCTGTGAGCGCGTGGACCGGCTGCCGCGAATTCAGGGTACAGGCGCGCGTCTACGAGGATGCAGCGCAGTCGCAATGCTCCTTCTGCCTGGAGCCGGTCGATGGTGCACCGCTGCCTACGTTCAAGCCCGGCACCGACTCCTGACGTTCTCGCTCGACATGCCCGACGAGATTAGCGACACGGCTGACGCCCCGAGTGCGGTGACGCGCTGCCATTCGCTTTCCGACCGGCCGGACCCGGGTGCTACCGCGTCACCATCAAACGCGTGCCGTCGCCGGCGGACCGGCCCGAGCCTTGCCGGTGACGCCAGTCAGGCGCCTCGGCGCGGTGAGCCCGGTCTGAGGATGGACGCCGTGCGCGCCGTCGCGCGTCGCCGAGCTGAACGGCTTCGCGCTGAGCGGCCCGCGTTCGCGTGCCGGACTCGTTCGCCATGAGTCAGCGCCGCGTGCCCCTCGACAGACTTCCCACCTTGGACTCGGACACAGTCGGCCTGACTACGGCGCAGGTCGGGGTGCAACGCAGTTACGGCTTCAACGACATCGTGGCGCAAGCCGCAAGCGGCTGGCTCGTCGTCGCCCGCGACACGGCGCGCGATCCGATGCTGTGGTTCCTGTTGCTGACGGCAGGACTGTTCGGCCTGCTGGGGCAGGTCACCGAATCACTGACGTTGCTCGTCGCGATGGCGCCCCTGCTCGGCATGGACGCGTACCTGCACCGACGCACGACCGCCTCCTCCGCCGGGCTGGCGAGCCGTTTGGCCAGCTCGGCACGGGTGCAGCGCGACGGACGGTGGCAGGACATTCCATCGCGAGAGTTGGTTCCTGGCGACCTGGTCGAGACGACGCCGGGCGAGTACTTCCCGGCAGATGGCCTGCTGGTGTCCGGCACCGGTCTTCAGGTCGACGAATCGACGTTGACCGGCGAGTCGTTGCCGGTGGCCAAGCGAACCCTCGAGCCTGCTGCGCCATTGCCTGCCCTCGCGTCCGAGGAACACTGGGGCACCGCGGGCACACGCTTGCTGACCGGTACGGCCTGGCTGCGCATCGTCTGCATCGGCGGCGAGACGCGCTACGGCGAGATCGTCCGCTCTGCCACCGAAGGCAGCCACGCCGCGACCCCGCTGCAGAAGGCCATCGGCGAACTCGTCGCCGTGCTGCTCGGAGTGGCGGTCGTCATGTGCATCGCCCTCGCCGCCGTCAGGCTGTGGCACGGCCACGGGTGGATCGATGCGCTCCTGAGTGCCGTCACGCTGGCCGTGGCCGCGCTGCCCGAGGAATTCCCGGTCGTCTACACGTTCTTTCTCGGCGTCGGGGTCTTCCGCCTCGCACGCAAGAAGGCCCTCGTGCGGCGCGCGGTCGCGGTGGAGAACATCGGCCGCGTCACCTGCATCGTGTCCGACAAGACCGGGACGATCACCGCCGGCTCGCTGGTGCTGGCCCATCAGATGCCGGCGGACGGCCAGGACGAGGCCTCAGTGTTGCAGGTCGCCACCTTCGCCGCGGGGCCCGACAGCGGCGATCCGCTCGACCAGGCATTGCATGCGGCGGGGCCACCGCTGCCGGAAGCGACAAGACTGTCCGACTTCCCATTCACGGAAGCCCGACGCCGCGAGACGGTCATCTGGCGCATGGCCGCCAGCAATCCGACGGCCTTCACCAAGGGCGCTCCGGAGACCGTGTTGG
>Ga0207701_10004563_pt1 | contig 14025 bp, 4 predicted proteins | sample KBSSwiSSwithPhiX_FD_184294 | JGI IMG/M metagenome (GOLD analysis project Ga0207701, IMG submission 184294) | Switchgrass rhizosphere bulk soil microbial communities from Kellogg Biological Station, Michigan, USA, with PhiX - S5 (SPAdes) (version 2) | ecosystem: Environmental > Terrestrial > Soil... | reverse complement strand
TGGGGTCTCGAGGAAGGGCTAAGCCAGGGAGAAGCCTACCAGTTTCTTAAAGATGTGAATGGTTTTTTGTGGATTGGCACCGCGAATGGCCTGAACCGTTTCGATGGAAAATCCTTCAAAATTTATTATCACGATCCTAAGAACAGCAGATCCTTAATCGGCGACGACGTCCGCGGCGGAATTATAGAAGACAGCCTGCATAATATCTGGATTGCCTGCACGAATGGTATGTCTCGTTATGACATAAGGGCAGATTCTTTTACAAATTTTTACTCCATAATCAAAGGAAGTATCGAGCCCTTCCGGGCCACTAAGGATGAAGTTTGGTGCACAGAAGGGAGTTCGATTGTGACATCCTATAATGTTCATTCATTCCGCCGAAAGGTCCTTATCAATTTTTCCCCTTATAGTGACCTTATGAACGGCACCAGCAATCATGCAAAATTTTATGATCCGAAATCAAATTCAATCTGGATGATTTGTGATCTTCCCGGCGATAAAGATCGATTGCGTTCCGGATTGCTGCAGGTTTCCATGGTTGGTGGAGAAAAGAACTTTTATAACTGGCGATGCTATAGGAACATACCAAATCATAATCATTCGTATGAAGCATTGAAGTATGACCAAAAAAGAAACTGTATCTGGCTCAATAGTAATGATGGGCTGCTTCAGTTTTCCATTGCCGATAAGCAATTCCACCATATTGATGCCCTCAATAAACTACCTGATTTAATCACCGTGGAAAAAGGCTACCAGCATTGGGTTGGCGTCGATATTGATACCCTGGGTAGAGTTTGGGTTGCCACCGTTCAAAAAGGAATTGTTATTTACAATCCCGATGATCGCTCGGTAGCACAACCCATTGCACATGATCCTTCCCTGCAAAAAGTAATTTCAGATTACAATTATGGTATTTATTGCGATAGGGATGGCCTGGTTTGGGCGGGATCGTGGATGCGTAAAGGTGTTTACCAATTAAATCCTTTTTCTCCGGCGGTAACAAGATTTACAAACGACCCATCTAACCCGGGTTCTGTAAGTGACAACTATGTAGAATCTGCAATAAACGCCGGAGATGGTAAAATATGGATTGGCTCCGGGAATGGTTTAAATATCTACGATCCGTCTACAGGAATGTTCCAACTGCTTAAAAAAGAAGATATGCCTGGACTTCCCGGGAACCTCATTGTTCCCCGTGTCATTAATCTTAAGGCCGAAAGGGCATGGTTGACGTCAAGTATCTCCACAAACTATTTTCAGTGCCTTTATGAGATGGATTCCCGGTCAAATAAATGCAGGAAAATAAATTTCAGAGACAGTGCGGGAAATATCCTTGGTGATCCGGGCTTCTATGAATTTGCCGTTCCCTACCAGGATGGGTGCATCGCTACTTTTTCGTCTAGTGAACATTCCGGCATATACTTTATTAGCGCAGCTACCAATGACGCAAAAAAAATAATTTCTTTACCCGACAGTATCGCATATATATCGCCAATCCTGGCGGACAATGGTCGACGCTTGTTTATACACGCCGCATTTAATTCCCCTGTTTATTTTACATACACACTTATCAATGACAGGTGGGTGAATACTCCTTTCTTTCTTGACAGCCTGTTTTATGAATCTATATATTACAATAAAGGAGACAAAACTTACTGGGTTACTGCCTTCCAGCAATTGCTCCACTACGATAATGAATTTCGCTTATTAAAACGATTTTCAGTAGGCGATGGATTACCGGTCATTAAAATCCATCAACTAATTTGTGATAATGATAACAACCTCTGGTTTAATACTGACAGGTCCATCCATATGTTAAACCCGAAAACCGGGACAATTATAGCGCTAACCGCAAAGGATGGTTTCGTTCCCCAGGATTTCAGATATCCATTTCCGGCAAAAGATGATAATGGTTGCCTGTATTTTCCGGCTGGATTACTTGGTATCGGTTTCGACAGGGTAAATCCGCGCAAACTCAATACCGCGCCTTCATCTGTTTACCTGGAATCATTGGAAATTAATCAAAAGCCTTTTCTTTCCCCAATTGCAGCCAATAATTTACACGAATTAAACCTTCGCCACAATGAAAATAAAATAACTGCAAAAACCGGACTAATTGACTTCTATTCGCAGGGCAATGGACAAATCCGTTATAAACTGGAAAGTAGCTCAATAACCAATGCGAAATGGCAATATGCTCCTGCTTATTATACCATTCGCTATGAAGAACTCCCGCCAGGAAAATATATTTTATCAATGCAGGCTGGAAATTCCAGTAATGAATTTAGCGGCCCGGTAAAAACCTTATTGATCAACATCAGTGCTCCATTCTGGAATACCTGGTGGTTTCGGGCGATCACGATATTTTTTGTTTTGCTGGCGTTTTATGGCGTCATTAGGTATCGTTCAGGATACTTAAGAAAACAAAATCTTGTATTGGAGGAAAAGGTGAATCAACGTACGAATGAACTCAATCATTCACTGGCTGAACTCAAAATGACCCAGGAACAACTTATTCATTCTGAGAAAATGGCTTCCCTGGGAGAATTAACTTCCGGCATTGCTCATGAAATCAAGAATCCGCTCAACTTCATCAATAATTTTTCAGAAATCAATATGGACCTGATCAGCGAACTGGAAGAAGAAAGACTGCCAAAACTCAGTGAAGCCAGTAAGGACGAGGTAGCCCCAATCATAAAGACGCTCAAAAAAAATTCAGAAAAGATAAATCACCATGGTCAACGCGTCGATGATATTGTGAAAAGCATGCTGCAACACTCCCGGATTGGCAACTTAACGAAAGAACCTGTCAACGTTAATCTTCTATGCGAAGAATCGCTGAAATTGGCCTATCATGGATTCAAGGCAAAGGAGAAAACATTCCAGGCTTCCTTGGAAACACATTTCGATCCTGGTCTCCCGCAAATCATGGCAGTTCCGCAGGATCTGAGCAGGGTGTTACTGAACCTGTTCAATAATGCATTTTATGCAGTGTATGAAAAGAAAAGGAAAATGCAACCGGCATTAACAACCGGGGCTGAGTCAGACCGTTCGTACAAACCTATGGTAACTGTCGCCACCAAAAAATATGACAGCAAAATAGCGATCACTGTTTCAGATAACGGTACGGGCATAACACAAAAAATCATCAACAAAATCTTTCAGCCTTTCTTTACAACCAAACCAGCGGGAGAAGGTACAGGGCTGGGTTTGTCTATGTCCTATGATATCATTACCAAGAGCCATGGAGGTGAACTGCTGGCCAAAAGCAAAGAAGGATTGGGGACAGATTTTGAAATATTAATACCTGTTTAAAAAAGATTTACCAACAACCATTCAATGTTGCATTCAAAACACATATCGTTTTTTATATCTTTTGTTCTGGCATTTTTCAATTCAACAGCTCAACTAAAAACAGATATTCCCAATACCGAAAAATTTCGTGCGGTACACTGGGGATTAGATGACGGTTTATCACAGGGCGAGGTATATTCCATGATAAAGGATATAAATGGATTTTTATGGATAGCAACTCCATTTGGATTGAACCGCTTTGATGGAAGCAATTTCAAAAAATACATTGCCGATAAACCGAAAAGCAACAAAACAATCATTGGCAACGGAATAACGAGTTTAAAAGAAGACACCCTGCACAATATCTGGATAGGTACGGATAAAGGTTTATCAGTTTATGATATAAAATCAGATTTTTTTCGGCATATTTCTTCAGAAAGTCCCGGACAGTCTATTACTCCCTTCTGGGCAACCAGGGATGAAGTTTTCTGTTGGGATTACCCGGAACAGCAGCTGGCAGCATATAACATAAATTCTCTTGCAAAAAGAACTTTGGTCAAAATTACGCAAGCCGACACCGTCGGGTTTGCTGTATCAGATCAGTATGCCATTTTTGATGCCGGGTCAAACAGCATATGGTTGGAAAAGGGCTATTCTGGGGAGAACGGGGGACTGTTACAGATATCGCTTGCTGATGGAAAAAGAAAGGTATTTGACTGGCCGTGCTACAGAAAAATTCCCAACCATTCTCATTTTTCCGAAGGCATGCGCTATGACCGCAAAAGAAATTCAATCTGGATCAGCAGCCCCGATGGATTGATGGAATTTACACTCAATGACAATAAGTTTCGCCGTATTGATGCCTTGAATGAGGTATTGAATTGGAAGAACTTTTGGCAATGGGCCGGAATCGATATTGATCCACGCGGCAGGATATGGATGGGCACCGGCCCAGCAGGAATCATAATTTATGATCCGGTCAATAATTCGGTTCACCTGCCTTTCCCGGATGATTCTGTTCAGCAGAAGGCAGTTTCGGACGAAAATATAGTTCTCTATTGCGATAGGGATGGAATGGCCTGGTCGGGCTATTTTTTGCGAAAAGGTATTTACCAGTTTATTCCTTTTTCACCTGCTGCTAAGCATTACACTGCAGATGCCGGGCAGGTGAATGGTTTGCACAGTAATGCCGTTTCTAATTTCATAAATGCAGGCCACGGAACACTATGGATGGGCTCACCCGATGGAATCAACACATTTAATCCGCATACCGGTTTTTTTAATCTTGTGCAGGTAAAAGATCTTCCCGGTATAAAAAAAGGAAGCGCGTTATTCCCTGTCAACATTGATACAATAAATAAAAAAGCCTGGATACTTAATTTTGATGAATGGGAGCTTTTTGAAATGGATCTTCCCTCCAGGAAATGCCGTCTTTTAATGTATGAAGACAGCAACGGTCACCAGGTGGCTCTCAAATCCGTTCTCGCGCATCACCCGCAGAATATGTTCGCAAGGAATTATAAAAACGGGTGTCTCATAGCAGCTTCTCTTCCCGGCCACCAGGAAATTTTAATTGCGAACAACGATGGTCCTGCGGTACAAAAGATACTTAGTTTCCCTGGTGAACCAATTGATGTATCCGGCGTTTTCACGAATGAGGACAACTTACTTTTTTTAAGAAGACCAAATGCCAGCACCAATCTTACTTATGTTTATCAAGGTAATCGCTGGGTATCCACACCATCGCCTCTTGATAGTATTCGGTGGAGTTGGATTTACTACAACAAAACAGATAGAACTTATTGGATCATCGCAGAAACACAATTAACACAGTATGATTATAATTTCCGGGTACTCCGTCACTATAATAATGATAACGGGATGCCCGGTGTGAAAATTCATGGTCTTATCCCCGACACCAAGGGCAACATTTGGTTCAACACCGACCGATCGATATTTCAACTCAATACAAAGACAGGAACAATTACCATGCTTGCTGAAAAAGATGGCTTTTTCCCGCAAAATTTAAGTGAATTCAGCCGCACCAAAGATGATGATGGAAATCTTTACATTGCAACTGAAGGTGAAGGTTTTTACCAGATAAGCCCCGACAAATATGTATTCAGCGCTTCATCCGTTTATTTTGAATCACTGAAAATAAATCAGCAAAATTTTTCACTTTCTACCGGTCCCAATCATACCGGGGAATTATCTCTAAAGTATTTTGAGAACAATATTGTCATCGAAACCGGAACCATTGATTATTATTCAAAAGGTAAGGGACATCTCAGGTACAAGCTGGAAGCAGATGGAAAACCTGCAACGTGGCAATATGCGCCTGCCTATTATACCATACGTTACGAGGGACTGCCGCCGGGAAAATACAAGCTGATATTGCAATCTTCCAATGCTGCCAATGAATTTAATGGCCCGGAAAAAACCTTGCTAATCAATATCAGCCCCCCCTTCTGGCAAACCTGGTGGTTCAGGATACTGGCGGCATTGGTGGTAGTCGGAGCTATCTATGGGTGGGTACGATACCGCTCCCATGACCTGAAAAAAAGAAATGTTTTACTAGAGAAAAAAGTGAATGAAAGGACCAATGAGCTGAACAATTCACTTTCCACATTAAAGAATACCCAGGACCAACTGGTTCATTCGGAAAAGATGGCTTCACTTGGCGAACTGACTTCCGGCATTGCTCATGAAATCAAGAACCCGCTGAATTTTATCAATAATTTTTCGGAGCTCAACCTCGACCTGATCTCGGAGATGGAAAATCGACCAAATAAAGACGCCGAAGAAGCTCAGCTCATAAAAACATTAAAGAAAAACTCGGAAAAAATAAATCATCATGGCAAAAGAGTAGATGATATTGTGAAAAGCATGCTACAACACTCCCGGATTGGCAACTTAACTAAAGAGCCTGTCAACATTAATGTTCTCTGCGAAGAATCGCTGAAACTTGCCTATCATGGATTCAAGGCAAAGGAGAAGACATTCCAGGCTTCTTTTGAAACACATTTCGAGACCGGTCTCCCGCAGATCATGGCGGTTCCACAGGATCTGAGCAGGGTATTGCTGAACCTGTTTAATAATGCATTTTATGCAGTGCATGAAAGGAAAAGGAAGATGCAACCAGCTTTACCTGGCGGATCTGAGATTGAATCTTCATACAAACCCCTGGTAACTGTCGGCACCGAAAAATCAGGTAAAAAAATAATGATCAAAGTAACGGATAACGGAACGGGCATATCGCAAAAGGTAATCAGCAAGATTTTTCAGCCGTTCTTCACCACCAAACCCACTGGCGAAGGCACGGGGCTGGGCTTGTCCATGTCCTATGATATCATCACCAAGAGCCATGGTGGAGAACTCAATGTTAAAAGCATTGAAGATGAGGGAACTGATTTTGAGATTATACTGCCGGTATAAAGATTATGACATATAGGAAACTTATAAGATTATAAAATTGGATAAGAATAGAATCATATCATTTTTTGTTTTGATTGCATGCTTAACGTGCAGTTATTCTTTTTCTCAACAACAAAAGGAAGGAATCAAACCCGGTCAATACCGCGCCATTCATTTAACCGTAAAAGATGGTTTGTCCGGATATGGCCTGTATGTAATGTTTAAAGATTCAAAAGGATTTTTGTGGATTGGCGGTACAAGCAATGTAGGAGAACTCCACCGCTTCGATGGAGTGGTATTTAAGAAATATGTTCCCGATGCCGGGGAAAGTGGCGAAATAAATTCCGGGTATATCCAGTCATTTGAAGAAGACAGCCTGCATAATATCTGGATCGGAACCGGCAAAGGTATATCGAGGTATGACATCAAAGCCGATACCTTTACTAATTTTTTACCCCTTATTGATACCGGGTCTGCTTCACGAACCATTGTTCCTTTTTGGGCCACAAAGGATGAAGTCTTCTGCGTGGAGCCGGAGGCCTGGATAACAATATTTAACATACATACCCTTGCCCGAAAAAAACTGATACAACTTTCGAAGAAGGACGACCCGGGAATTCTGTGGAATACAAACAAATCTTTTTTTGATTCCGGGTCGAACAGTATTTGGGTGTTGAGAAATTATGAACAGCAAAGGGGGGGATTGGAGCAGATTTTTCTCGATGGAAAAATAAAATATTATTCCTGGCCCTGCTACAGGAAAAATGTAACCCATCCCCGGCATGATGCGGAAGACATGGTATATGACCCCAAAAGAAATTCGGTCTGGATCAACAGCGGTGATGGTCTCCTCGAATTTTCTTTAAATGATAAACGGTTTCGTCCCGTTGATGCACTGAAGGAATTGATAAATTTTAAAAACTACGACCGCGGCGTAGGAATTGATATCGACCCGAATGGCAGGGTATGGTTTGCATCATATCCCAATTATATCTTTATTTATGATCCGGATACGGAAGAGGTGCGAAAGCCACTTGCAGATACTTCTTTGCAAAAACTCGCAGCAGAATATAACGCCCACCTTTATTGCGACAAGGATGGAATTGTGTGGACATCCAATTTCATGTTTAACGGAGTTTATGAATTGTTGCCTTATAATCCGCCGGTTAAACGTTATGCGCCTGATTCGAAATTGCCTGGTTCACTAAGCAATAAGAACATAGCTTCTATTGTTCCAGGTCCAAAGGGTAAAATGTGGATTGGCACATTGGATGGCCTGAATATTTTTGATCCGGTTTCTGAAAGATTTGAAGTATTGCGGGAGAAAGATCTACCTGGAATCCGCGGGAAATTAATTAGGCCATTGGTTATTGATACCATTCACCAAAAAGCCTGGCTCGAAGCAGGGAATATAGATGGGATAGGACAAATAATGGCTGATATATATGAAATGAACCTGGCAACCCGTGAATGCAGACCGATCATATTCAGGGACGGATCGATCCAGTTTGGCAAACTAACCATTGGCAACTACCGATTGGTGAAGGCTTATAAAAATGGTTTATTGATTTGCGATGGAGAACATGGGCTTTTTGAGGTCAAAGAAAACAGCTTATATGCAGACCTGGTGTTTCCCTTTAATAAATATACAGGTATCACGAATATGATTCTGGATGAAGACCGGTTTTTATTTTTGCGGGGTGAAGGCATCGTTGCTGATCACAATTTCTCTTTTGAAAACATGCATGGGAAATGGATAAAAATCCCTCACTTGCTTGATACGCTGAAATGGTTCAACATATTTTACGACAAAAAAGACCAATCGCAATGGATCAGTTTCAATTCCGGATTGGTTCACTATGATCACGGTTTCCGCAAAATAAGATCATATACCGAAAATGATGCCTATGCCGCATCAGACGCATCAGGCTTTAATATGCTGTTTGATAATTCCGGGTATATATGGTTCGACAATTATTTAAACCAGATATGCCGTCTCGATACTGCTTCTGGTATCATCAATGTTCTTACGGAAGCAGATGGCTATAAAGAACAAGCGTATGGTTCAGGTTCCTCTGCAGCAAAAGATGCACGGGGAAATCTATATTTTGGCGATGGGCGTTATAATGACTTAACTATAGGATTGGATCGCATTTACCCGGAACGATATTCATCCGTCGCTACAGTTTACCTGCGTTCGCTGGACATTAATCAAAAACCATTTTTACTTTCTGCAGGAGTGAACAACCTGGAAAACTTATCTCTTAAATATGATCAGAACAATATCAATATTGAAACGGGCATTATTGATTATTATGCAAAAGGCAAAGGTCATATAAGATATAAACTGGAAGAAAATGGCAAGGATGCAAACTGGCAGTATAGTCCTGCTTACTATACTATCAGGTACCTGGGCTTACAGCCGGGAAAATACAAACTTATTCTCCAGGCTTCCGATATGGGCAATGAATATAACGGCCTGCGAAAAATAATAACCATCATCATCAGTCCACCATTCTGGCAAACCACGTGGTTCAGGATATTGGCAATACTTTTTGTTTTGGCGCTGCTTTATGGATCTATTTATTACCGTTCCCGTCACTTAAAAGAAAGAAACCTTGTACTGGAGCAAAAAGTAATGCAACGCACAAATGAGCTGAATACCTCGCTTGCCGAACTAAAAACCACCCAGGGCCAGCTCATTCAATCTGAAAAAATGGCGTCACTTGGCGAATTAACTTCCGGCATTGCTCATGAAATAAAGAACCCGCTGAATTTTATCAATAACTTTTCGGAGCTCAACCTGGACCTGATCTCGGAGATCGAAAATCAGCCAAACAAAGACCCTGAAGAATCTCAGCTCTTAAAAACACTAAAGAAAAACTCGGAAAAAATAAATCATCATGGCAAACGCGTGGATGATATCGTAAAAAGCATGCTGCAACACTCCCGGATTGGCAACTTAACTAAAGAGCCGGTTAACATTAATGTACTATGCGAAGAGTCGCTGAAACTGGCCTGGCATGGATTCAAGGCAAAGGAAAAAACATTCCAGGCTTCCTTTGAAACACATTTCGATCCCCATCTCCCGCAAATCATGGCGATTCCGCAGGATCTGGGCAGGGTATTGCTCAACCTAATTAATAATTCATTTTATGCAGTGCATGAAAAGAAAAGGAAAATGCAAGTAGTTTCACCTGGTGGATCAGAGATTGAATCTTCATATAAACCCATGGTAACTGTCAGCACGGAAAGATCAGATAAAAAAATAATGATTATAGTAACGGATAACGGCACGGGCATACCGCAAAAGATCGTCAGTAAGATTTTTCAGCCATTCTTCACTACCAAACCCACAGGTGAAGGCACGGGGCTGGGATTATCTATGTCCTATGATATAATTACTAAAAGTCATGGCGGGGAGCTTCATGTAAAAAGTGTAGAAGCCCACCCAGATGACCCGGTCGGACGGGGCAATGGAACCGTTTTTGAGATCATCCTGCCCGTTCAATGAGATTAAATAAATCAAAACAGATCATATGCCAAAAATTCTTGTAGCCGACGACGAAGAAGACCAGGAAGAGCTGATCACGCAGCGTTTTTCAAATAAAGAATTCCTGCGCAATTATGAATTCATCTTTGCAAGGGATGGATTGAAAGCTTTGCAACTGATCAAAGCCCACCCGGATATTGAAATAGCCCTGCTTGACATTAATATGCCGGAAGTGGACGGTCTTTCCCTGCTTCAAAAGATCAAAGAGATCAATCCTGTAGCGCGGTCAATCATGCTTTCAGCTTATGCCGACATGCCCAACTTAAGGGCAGCGATGAACAAGGGTGCTTTTGACTTTTTGAACAAGCCCATTGACCTGAAGGATCTTGAGATGACCATTAAAAAAACAATGGATGAAGTAACCCGTATCAAAAAAATAGCGCAGAACAATGGGAAAATGAATCTATAAGAAATGAACGTGCACTGAACGATCAAAATATAAAACCCACAAGTCATGGAGCCGACAGGGTTTTAATAAGTTAATCAATAACAAACCTGACTATATGCCAAAGATTCTTGTAGTAGACGATGAAAAAAGCCACGAAGATCTTATTACGCAACGCTTCACACAAAAGGAGTTCCTGCGAAATCATGAATTCATTTTTGCGTTGAATGGACTCAGAGCGCTGGAACTGATCAATACCCACCCGGATATTGAAATTGCCCTGCTGGATATCAATATGCCTGAGATGGACGGCCTGACATTGCTCGAAAAAATCCGGGATACCAAACCGCTGCTGCGGGTGATCATGCTATCCGCCTATAGCGACATGAATAATATCAGGGCAGCGATGAACATGGGAGCTTATGATTTCATAACCAAACCCATCGACATGAAGGATCTCGAACTGACGATTAAAAGAACGATGGAAGAGGTCAAACAATTAAAAGAAACTCTTCGAATCCAGGATGAACATCCTATTGTTAAATAAATCAAACCGGGTGGTTATATTTCATATGACGCCTTCGGTCATGCTTTCAGCCTCCGGTGATATGGCAAATACGGGGAAGCCACAACAAGCTGTGCCTTTGTTTTTTTAATAAGCCGATTGACCTGAATGAGCTGGGCATTCTCATTCAAAAAAGGCAATCGAACAAGTGAAACAGATTAAAGAGACGGTAAGGTTCTCAGCCGATGGAGAAATAAAATGATCACTGTGAAATTTTCAATAAACGTATTATGTCTTTTATTAGCTGTTTTATCAGCCGGATTCTGCGTGGCGTAAAAATATTGAGCCGGTAGATTTGATTTATAAAACTGTATAGGCGTTTTGTTTTTTTTATGGGTAATAATAACATAAAATAAGATTGGATAAGAATAGAATTATATCATTTTTTGTTTTGATTGCTTGCTTGACCGGCAATCATTCTATTTCTCAACAACAAAAAAAAGAAACCAGGCCGGATCAGTACCGTGCCATTCATTGGACCGTTAAAGATGGATTGACTGATGATATTAGCAACATCATGATAAAAGATGCAAAAGGATTTATGTGGATTGCAAGCATGAGGGGCGAACTTTGCCGCTTTGATGGTTCCGTCTTTAAAAAATATTTCCCAAACCCGAAAAAAAACAATGAAATTCATTTCAATGAAATCCTGGGTTTTGTTGAAGACAGCCTGAATAATATCTGGATCGGGACAAAATCTGGTTTATCGAGGTATGATATTAAGGCCGATACTTTCTCCAATTTTGTTACCGGTGTTGACCCGGCAACTTCTAACAGGTCAATCATCCCATTCTGGTCCACAAATAATGAGGTTTACTGTATTGAGGCCGGATTGCGTATCGCGGCGTACAACATTTACTCAAATATATCAAAGCCCCTTCTAACTCTTTCCCCACCTGATAATATCCATTTAGAATATGCAATAAAATATGCAATAATTGATACTGTAACAAATTCTTTATGGGCGCGAAATCTGAAAGGATTGGTGCAAATTTCCCTGAGCGATGGTAAACAGCAAATTTATCCATGGCCGTGTTACAGAAATTTACCGAACCACCCCACTCATTTTGACGGCATGCAATTCGACCCGAAAAGGAATTCGATCTGGATCAACAGTAACGATGGTCTTCTCGAATTCTCCATGGATGATAAACAGTTTCATCCGGTCAATGCATTCAAAGAATTGATCAAATTGAAAGATTATGAGCGTGGAATAGGAATAGATCTGGACCCGCAAGGCAGGGTCTGGCTGGCTACCAATCCCATGGGAATTCTCATTTATGATCCAACAACAGAACGAGTTCAGCCTCTTTATTCAGACCCGGTTTTACAAAAAAAAATGGGGGATGTAAACCTTCAAATCTATTGTGACCCCGACGGGATAGTATGGAGCTCTTACTGGCTTGATAAAGGAATTTATCAGTTGCTGCCATTTGATGCCCCGGTCAAAAGATATGCAGCAAAACCTGGGATGCAGGATTCATTGAGCAATGGTTTGATTCACAACATCATTCCTGCCGCCCAGGGTAAAATGTGGATCGGCACCGGGGATGGGCTTAATATTTTTGATCCGGCCACAGGAAAATTTGAGGTGTGGCGGGAAAAAGATTTGCCGGGTATCAGGGGAATTACTATTGTCCCCCTGCATTTAGATACTGTTAACCAAATAGCCTGGCTCACTGCAGGATCCCCAGACCCGAAGAACGCGATGACAGTTTATGAAATGGATATGTATGAAATGGACCTGAAAACCATGAAATGCAAACCCATGATCTTCAGGGACGGATCAAAACAACTGCATGGTTTTATTATTTTACCTACTGAGATAATGCCTTATAAAAATGGGTTCCTGGCTGAAGATGACAAACACGGAATATTTGAAATTAAGGCAGGTAGCCTTTTTGCGGACCTGGTGATTCCTTTTAATAGACCTACTTCAATCAGCGATGCGCTTCTGGCAGAGGAACGGTTTTTGTTTTTGGAAAATTGGGATGGCCTGCCCAACTTCAGCTATGAAAATAAAAATGGGAAATGGATAAAAATAGCCCACCCTTTTGACAGCCTCCGTTTGCTCTCTATGTATTATGACAAAAAGGATCAAACATACTGGATCGATTTAAAACATGAATTGGTTCATTACAATAATAAATTCCAGAAAATTAAGACGTTTAAGGAGGAGGATGGGTACAATGGAACTATTTTAAATATGATTACAGATAATTCCGGTAACCTTTGGTTTGCCAATGTTAAGGAACATGTTGGGCGCCTCAATACGGGTTCGGGTATTATCACCTTTCTTTCGGAAGCAGACGGGTTTTATCCCAAGGACTTTGATTGGTCAATACCCGTAGCAAAAGATGGCCGGGGAAATCTATATTTCGGAACCGGTTCTGGCAGAGGAAGCAAAGGATTGGACCTCATCCACCCGGAAGGGTATTCATCTCCTGTCACTTCTTCCGTTTATTTCCGTTCATTGAACATCAAAAACAAACCCGTTTCTTCTTCTACTGGAATAAATAACCTGGAAGAATTATCGCTACGATATTATCAGAATTCCATCCACATCGAAACCGGGATTATAGATTATTATAATATTGGCAAAGGACATATAAGATACAAAATGGAAGGGCCCGGTCAGGATGAGGCTTGGCAATATAGTCCTGCTTATTATACCATCCGGTATGATGGTTTATTCCCCGGAAAATACAAGCTGACTCTTCAGGCTTCGAATGTGGGGAATGAATTTAACAGCCCTGAAAAAATAATAACTATCATTATCAGTCCTCCCTTCTGGCAAACATGGTGGTTCCGAGT
>Ga0207701_10004562_pt1 | contig 14026 bp, 14 predicted proteins | sample KBSSwiSSwithPhiX_FD_184294 | JGI IMG/M metagenome (GOLD analysis project Ga0207701, IMG submission 184294) | Switchgrass rhizosphere bulk soil microbial communities from Kellogg Biological Station, Michigan, USA, with PhiX - S5 (SPAdes) (version 2) | ecosystem: Environmental > Terrestrial >... | reverse complement strand
GGTTGATCCGATTTGTATCGGCGCGCCGCCGTCGACTCGCCGGTGAGCGAGGAGTTGTCGACTTCCACTTCAAAGGCTTCAATCAAGCGCGCATCGGCCGGCACCAAGTCGCCTTCTTCAAGCGCGATGAGATCTCCGGGGACGAGCTCGCTGGCGTCGATCTCGGACAATGTCCCGTCGCGAATCGCGCGGCACTTTTGGGCGATCATTCGCTGCAACATTTCCAGGGCGCGATCCGATTTGTATTCTTGCATGAAGGCGAAGAGACCGTTGATGAGGATGACTGTCAGGATCGCGATACCGAGCTGCGGCAGATCAACACCCGGTATAAAACAAAGCAGCGCGGCGACCCAAAGAAGAATCGCAAAGAAACTAAACAAATTTCGCATGAGCTTAAGATACCAGGGGTCACGGCGGCCGCGCTTCAAGACATTACGGCCGTAGTGTGCCAGGCGAGCCTGCGCTTCCGCCGACGTGAGACCACTGGTGAGATCAGTCTCAAGCTCGAAGCCGATTTGCTCCTGCGTCAGATTCAGATAAGTGGGCAGCGCTGACATTTGCTCCGCGCGCGCGATGAGTTGCAGCACTCGACGAGGGTCGCGCTGATTCAGCAGTTCGTCTCGGATTGCCGGTAGCAAGGAAGAGATGCGTTGAAGGAATTGAAGATGTTGCTCGGGCTGTTCGGCCGGCGTGGCGAGAAGCAAAACCACGTGAACACGCTCATGATTGAGCTTCAATCCTTCCGAGGAGAGACCGAGAATCAGTTCCGGAGTTGGTAAATTGTCGATCCGTAGGTGGGGAACCGCGATGCCATTGCCGATGTAACTGTAACGCTCGGCTTTGTGCTGCGGTTTTGCCGCATGCAGTTTCGCGGCAAAATCCTGAACCGGTGAATAGGAGCACAAACGGTCCAGCGCTTGGGCAAAATCTCCCGTGAGCCCAAAAACGATCTTCCGTTGATCGAGGCGCTCAGCGATCATAGAAGGTGGTCACGGTGGGTGCGCCGATTTGGAGCCAGCGACCGACAGAATGGGTTAGCGCGGCACCGATAATAACCAGAAGAATCCCGAGTGGGCCGATGGTCGGCTCACCCCTAGCTTTTCCGATGAGTAACAGGCATGCAAGAAGCGCCACGTGCTTTGCGAGCTTAAGCAAAAATGGAGCAACTAGGGGCACGGGTTGGGCGTTTTTAATATATGGGCGCTCGTCCGGATTTGCTGCTTGCAGGCAGTGATTCATGCATTCAACGCGGTGCACTGTCTGTGCCACGTAAACGATTTAAAGAACAGCGGTTTCACTCGGTTTTTTTCAGAGATGAAAAAATAAGTGGATGCTTGTGCAGAATTGCGAAGGAAGCTGTGAAGAAACTAAGAAGAATTCCTCGCTCTGCGCGGCAGATCATTCTCGAATCCTGCAGATGCACTGCGGACCGTCTTGGGGCTTTGCGGCCTCTGTGGCGATTGAGGCAAGCCGGTGATAATAAAGCAAAGACACTCCGCAGAGTTTGTCTTGGATGCATTTCGATAGCACTGACGAGGAAAGTTAATTATGAAGCTGAGCAAGATTATCGCGCCGACGGATCTTTCCAATCTCTCCCAGTCGGCGCTCCGTTACGCCATGCAGTTGGCTCTCGAGCAGGGCGCTGAAGTGATCGTTTACAACGTGATCAGTGAAGATGGCGAATGGTTCGACAAAAACGACGAACTTAATCCGGTCAAAGCTTTGGTGCCGCAGCAGCGCCAGCGCTTGGCCGATTTTGTCAAGGAATCCTGCGCAGAATTTCTCGACCAACTAAAAGTTAAAGAAGTTGTCGAAGTGGGTGTGCCGTACCGGGATATTGTGCGCAAAGCCGCAGACGAAAGAGCCGACCTGATCGTGATGTCGACACACGGCCGTACCGGGCTCGAGCAAGTCATGCTGGGAAGTGTTACGGCCAAGGTGGTCGCCCGCGCCACTTGCCCCGTATTGTCGCTACGGCCGGCCAGATGAAGACGCTCCGGGTTTCACGATTGAGTCGAAAAGCGCTTAATGAGACCAGCGAAATCAGCATTCCGAACGCCGCGGCAATTGCGAAACCCAGATGCTCTAAAGATAATGGCACAAACCGAAAAGCGCTCCGCAAGAACGGCACGTACAGAACTACCATTAAAAATAACGTCGCACCGACCATGACCCAGCGATAGGCTGCGTTGGGCGAGCGCAGTATTTGCACAATATTTCTGGACCAGGAGCGATTGACGGTAATCAAGCTCAACAACCGGAGCACTAGAGTCGTAAAGGTCAACGATCTTGCCGTGGCATCATTTTCGCGCCTCGCGCACATCGCCGAGGACGAAATAAACGACCGCGCTTGCGATCAGCAGTAAAAACATCGGCTCGCGGGCGACACTCAGCGCGATGACCAGGGTATTGCGGCGAATCGCCGAGGGAATCTCGTTGTGGCCGTCGCGGGCGAGTCGCATCTGGGCTTCCGCAGAGCTGAGACCGCGTTCGCTGTGCTCTTGCGGATGCTCGGAAGCGCTCATCCCTCGGACTGATTGCATCGAACATGCGAAAGCAGAAAATGGTCGAGCACTTGAGCCAAATCCGGACGGCTAATTTCTTCCAGATCGTAGCTGACGCGGCAGTAAGGCTTGGGCAATACAATCAGCCGACCGAGATCCACCGGCGTCGCGACAACAATGCTGTCGCAAGTGGTTGCGCGCACGGTGGCCGCGAGATCGCCGAGTTGAGCCTCTGAATATCCCATGGCGGGAAGAGCGCTCCCGACCCAGGGAAAATGTTTGAAGGTTTCGATGAGACTTCCCTTCGCATTAGGTTTGGGATCGACAATCGCGGCGGCGCCATGCTTTTGTGCCGCGATCATCCCGGAGCCGTAAGCCATCTCGCCGTGGGTCAGAGTCGGCCCGTCTTCGATCACCAGCACGCGCTTGCCCGTGATCAGCTCCGGTCGATCGACCGCGATATTTGATCGGGCTTGGATCACCGTTGCCGCCGGATTGATTGCCGCAATGTTGGCCATCACCTGCGCTACGCCTTCGACAGGGGCTGAGTCGATTTTATTGACGATCAAAACTTGCGCCCGCCGGAAGTTGGTTTCGCCCGGATGGTAGAGCAACTCGTGACCAGCACGATGCGGGTCGAGAACGACGATCTCCAAATCGGCTTTGAAAAACGGCCAATCGTTGTTGCCGCCATCCCACAGAAGAATATCCGCTTCTTGCTCGACTCTTTCTAGAATCGCGGCGTAATCGACACCAGCATAGACAACGGTGCCGTTACGGATGTGCTGCTCGTATTCCTCGCGTTCCTCGATGGTGCAGTGCTGGCGATCGCAATCCTCAACCGTGGCGAATCGTTGCACCGCTTGGACGACGAGATCGCCATAGGGCATTGGATGGCGCACCACAACGGCACGGAAACCTTGGCCGCGCAATAATACGGCGATGCGCCGGATCACCGCATCTTTCCCGCAGCCGGTACGCACGGCACAGACCGAGATGACCGGCCGCCGTGACGAAATAGAGCTGCGCGCAGGGCCGATAAAGCGGAAATCGGCGCCGCAGGCCAAAGCGCGCGACGCGAGATGCATTACCGACACGTGCGACAGATCGCTGTAGGCGAGTACGACTTCCTGAACTTCATGCCGAACAATGATGCTTTCCAAATCCGTTTCCGGAAAGATCGGAATGCCGTCCGGATAAAGAGGTCCGCTCAGCGCCTCAGGATAGCGCCGATTTTCGATGCCGGGAATCTGTGCGGCTGTGAATGCCACGACATCGTAGTTTGAATCGTCGCGAAAGCAGACGTTAAAGATGTGAAAATCTCTCCCCGCGGCGCCGAGAATCAGTATTGGTACACGCGCTCGCCGATTATCGTTCTCCGGCGACGCGCTAGCCCTCTTCAGCAACATGATCGTTATCCCAAGCTGCTCGCGAAAAGTGAGCAATAGATATGCCCGTACTCAGGTCTCGGATCGATGCGAATTCTGAATTTTCACGTATGGGTTCTTGCAACTGCGAAATCAACGCTGCGGAATTGTCAGTTCCGCGAGGGGGAACTCGCATCTTAATACTCTTTTTATTGGCATAGCGTGTGCGTTTTCCTTTCGGTGACGACGTCGCTCCGCTTGATATGAATCAGCGAAAGATCGCGTATTTTTCAATGGAAATCGGCCTGATCTCCGATATGCCGACTTATAGCGGCGGCCTTGGTATCTTGGCCGGTGACATGATCCGAGCCGCTGCGGATTTGAGAGTTCCGATGGTGGCGGTAACGTTGCTCCACCGCAAAGGCTACTTCTATCAGCGGCTTGACGACAATGGCCGACAGATCGAAGAGCCGGTCGATTGGGCGGTGGATGATTTTTTGACTGAGTTGCCGCAGCGAGCCAGCGTGACGATCGAAGGTCGAACGGTGGTGCTGCGGCCGTGGCAGTACGAGGTGGTCGGCCCCGGCGGTTTCAGCGTCCCGGTTTACTTTCTCGATGCCGATCTCGCGGACAACTGCCCATCGGATCGGACGCTGACCCATTTTCTCTATGGCGGCGATCAACATTATCGGTTGATGCAGGAAGTGGTGCTCGGCATGGGCGGCGTGAGGATGCTCCGTGCCCTGGGACATGAAAACATCGAGCGATATCACATGAACGAAGGCCATTCGAGTCTGCTTGCCCTGGAATTGTTGGATGAAGAGGCGCGGCGCGCCGGGAGAGTAATGGGCGATAGAACCGATGTTCAAACGGTGCGCGAAAAATGCGTATTCACTACCCATACTCCGGTGGCGGCCGGCCACGATCGATTCCCGATCGAGCTTGTCAATCAGGTGCTGGGCAGAGGAGAAGTCGAGGAAATGAAGGACGTGTTTTGTTGCGGCGACCTTCTGAACATGACGTACCTAGCGCTTAATCTCAGTCATTACGTCAATGGTGTTGCTAAGAAGCATGGAGAAGTATCGAGATTAATGTTCGCCGGGTATACGATTGATGCGATCACCAACGGTGTTCACGCCTCAACGTGGACCGCCGATGCTTTCGCTCAACTTTATGACCGTTATATCCCTGGGTGGCGCCAAGATAATTTGAGCCTTCGATATGCATTAGGTATACCGCGGCAGGAGATCTGGCAGGCGCACTCGCACGCGAAAAAACAGTTACTTCATTACGTTAATCAGGAATCCAACGCCGGAATGGATAGCGACGTTTTTACCATCGGTTTTGCGCGACGGGCGGCGACTTACAAGCGCGCAGATTTGCTTTTCAGCGATATCGAACGCCTTGAGGCTATCGCTACGCAGCATGGCGGATTGCAGATTGTCTATGCCGGCAAAGCGCATCCACAGGACGAAGCAGGTAAGGAACAAATCCGACGGGTATTTCACGCCCGCGAGTCGCTGCGCGACAAGATCAAAATCGCTTATCTGACTAACTATAGCATGGAGATCGGCAAGTTGATGACAGGGGGCGTCGATGTCTGGCTCAACACACCGCAGCCGCCGATGGAGGCTTCCGGTACCAGTGGTATGAAAGCGGCGGTCAACGGCGTCCCGAGCCTGAGCGTGCTCGACGGCTGGTGGATTGAAGGCTGTATTGAAGGGCTTACTGGCTGGTCAATCGGGCCGGCGGACGCACAAACCGCGGATCATACAAAGGACGCCGCTTCGCTTTATGAAAAGCTCGAGCAGATTGTCATGCCGCTCTACTGCCAGGGCCGGAATGGTTTCCTGGACATAATGCGGCACGCAATTGCGCTAAACGGGTCATTCTTTAATACGCACCGGATGTTGCAGCAGTACGTAGTCAAAGCCTATCTATAGTTTTTGCTGAAAGGAAATCTGATGCCTGATTGGCTATGGTTCGTTGTAATTTTTGTCGCTTACATTGTCCTGATGCGCTGGGTCTTGCCACGATTCGGCGTGCCCACTTGAATGTCCGGTTCCTGTGGCGCCGAGGATCGGCGCGGACAAACTGGCGACAAGAAAAGCACGACAAATTGATTTTTTTACAGAGGGATTGATTGCAGCGCAGCATTCAGCTCCTGGCGCTGCACTATCGGCGACAAGGAGGAGTAAGTGGACATCCATTTCAGATCAATCGGGAAAATTCATGTTAAAGCGACCGATGCGGAGGTCAGAGAAAAGGGCGATGTCGAAGGCGAATTGGAGATCGACCCCGAGTTCGCCGAGGCACTGGATGGGATCGATGGTTATTCGCACCTTTTCGTAATTGTCTATTTCGACCGTTTGCGGCCGGAGCAAATTGGACCTTTGAAAGTAAAGCCGCGCGGCTTACTCAGGAAAGGATTCAAGCTCGAAGACTTACCCTTGCTCGGCGTGTTTGCCCTGGACTCGCCGACTCGGCCCAATCCCATCGGACTGACACTCGTGCGCTTTTTGGGTCGCAACGGCACCCGACTTTTTGTCCGCGGCCTCGATTTCTTAAACGGCACGCCAATCCTCGACATCAAAGGTCATCGAGCGCAGTACCGCACAGATCAATTCACCATTCCGGAATGGTCTCGAAACTTGGTCGGCGAAAGCGGCTATGTTTAGAGAGCTTCGCACGATTGAAAAGCCGCAATGCTATTTTATCAAAGCTGCGAAAAGAATCCGATTAAATCCTGTTATAAACCTTGACGACAGATAGTGGTATGTCGATTGCTGCTTCGTACGTTCAGGATGCCGATTTTAGCTAGGGCAGATGCGAGCGCCGTCTCCCGCAGAGTCAGGAGGTTTTATGGAGCGAGCCGAAAATCAGAATGAAATAACGCCTGATGGAATGCGTCATCAGCAAATCGATCAGTATTGGGCCGGCGATTTGAGCAGAAGGGTTTATTTGCTGCGTCGGCAGCGAAAAGCGATCCTGGAAAACTGTCGGCGCATTGCTGTTGTGGGCGCCAACCCGGAGCCAAACAGCTCGAGTTTTGTCGCCTTTGAAAGGCTCCTAGGCCTTGGTTTGGAGATTATTCCGGTGTTTGCGGATCGGGAAAGCTTTCTCGGCCTGCGTTGCTACAAGAATTTGCGCGACATTCCCGGAAAAATCGATATCGTTCAGGTTTATCCCAACGGAAATATTGATTGCATAGACCTGGCGCGCGCTGCAGTTGATCATGGTGTTTCAACCTTCTGGATCGAGCAAACTGCCGCCGCGTCACGAGAGGTCGAAGATCTATTGGCCGCTGGTCATGTCCAGCTGGTGGAATATGAGAGCCTCGAACGTGAATATCTCAAGCATGTTCCGGTGAATGTGCTTCCCGTCACGGCGGGGCGTCGTGATCGGAAAGCCGCCAAGGTCAAAGAACGGATGTCAAAAAATCCGGTTACCGTGAAGCCGGAAGACGGTCTGAAGGATGCGATTTGGAAGATGGAGCATGGCCATTTTCGCCACTTGCCAGTGATCGATGATAAAGGAAAGTTGATCGGCATGTTGAGTGATCGCGACGTCCGGCTGATCCAACCCTCATTCCTCTTCAACAACAAGGACGATGCCGCGGTCCAGCTCTGGTCTATCGCCGTTCAACAGGCAGCGGTATTCGATCCGGTTTGTGTCAAGCCGGAAACGACTTTGAAAGAAGCAGCGGAAACAATGCTGCGTTGGCACGTTGGTGGATTGCCGGTCGTGGATGATCATGAAACAGCGGTGGGCATGATCACCTATACGGATATTTTGCGGGAGTTCGTCCACCGGGAAGAAAATGAATAGCGCGAATTTTGGAATGCGACCGCAGAGGATTTGAGGAAGCAGATCATGTCCGAAGCTCCGACATATCAATATGAGACGGAAATCGAATGGAAAGGCGAAAGAGATCTGAAGCTCGGTGCCGATAAGTTACCGACGATCGAAGCCGGGGCGCCGCCGGAATTCAAGGGGCGCGAGACTAATTGGTCTCCCGAACATCTTTTTGTCGCATCATTTCATTGTTGCTATCTGCTTACGCTGTTGGCGGTGGCGGAGTTTTCGAAAATTAAGATCGTGAGTCTATTGTCCAGGGCGTCCGGCAAACTGGACAAGGTCCAGGGCGGTAGTTACCAGATCACCGAAATCAAGGTGAACCCAACAGTAGTCTTGGCCTCAGCCAACGACCTCGCGCGCATGCCGCGCGTCCTCGAGAAGGCCAAGGAAAATTGTTTTGTGTCCAATTCGATCAAGAGTAAAATTATTATCGAGCCAGAGGTGTTTCACCAACAAACAGCCGCATCGCCTTGCCCATTGGGGACTTCCTCCTAGCGGGCTGAGCGAATCACCGCCACTACAGCGCCAGAGTTATCGGACTGCACCAACGCAGCACGATTACAAGACGCAGTTTGCCTCGCCGTACGTCACAGTTGTGCCGCGTGCCGATTCTTATTAGCTCAGCGTTCCGCCAAAAATAGGTACTGGAACTTTTCTGAAGCGGAGAATGGCTGTTTCCACGGTAATACGTAGCGAATACCAAAAAGGTTGCCTCCAGAATGTCCGGCGATAGCTATTCCAAGATATAGCAAAGCGACACATTGTATTTTGCAGTAGTGCGAACTGAGCGGCGATTCGACGACGGAAAAGACTCAGTAAATAGGCGTAGCCTCTCCGGCACACCCGTTGCGTTCTAGCGCAGTCGGAAGAGGAGGTTGTTATGAGCAAGGTAATGACGACCACCGTTGGACATCTTGGAGTGCTCACTCGGCCTGAGAAACAAGCCAAGCGGTTGGGCAATTATTGGAAGGCACTGGTACCGATTGTCGTCGGTGCAACGCTTTTGTTTTTGCCGATTCCGGAGGGGCTCAAACCCAATGCATGGTATTACTTCGCGCTATTCGTCGCGGTGATCATCGCTTTGATTCTGGAGCCAATCCCTGCAGCAGCCGTCGGATTGATCGGTGTAACGGCTGCGACGATCACTCCTTGGGTCGCGGCTAAACCCGCCGACTCGATCAAGTGGGCGCTCTCGGGATTTCAGGACGGCACCGTCTGGCTCATTTTTGTTGCCTTCATGTTTGCTCTGGGCTACGAGAAAACCGGTCTGGGCCGGCGTGTCGCTTTAAATCTAGTGCAGCAGTCCCTGGGTAAGAAAACTCTCGGACTTGGATATGCCGTGGCGTTGGCGGATCTCGTACTGGCGCCGTTTACACCGTCGAATACGGCGCGGAGCGGCGGAACCATTTTCCCGGTGATCAAAAATATTCCGCCGCTCTATGGCTCGGAGCCGGGTCCAACGGCGCGGAAGATTGGCTCTTATCTTATGTGGACGGCGTTCGCGACCACATGCTTGACGAGCGCGATGTTTTTAACCGGTCTGGCGCCGAATCTGTTGGCGCTGTCACTGGTCAAGACCACGGCCAAAATCGATATCAGCTGGACCGAATGGTTCATGGGCATTATGCCCGTGGGCGTACTGCTCTTAATCTTCTTGCCGCTGATCATTTACAAAATCTATCCTCCTGAGGTCAAGAACAGTCCCGATGTGCCGGTTTGGGCGCGTAACGAGCTCAACAAGATGGGCCGCATCAGCGCAAAAGAAGTCGGTATGGCGTTACTTGCGCTTTTGGCGCTCGGGTTGTGGATCTTTGGCGGCGACCTGATCAACGCCACCACCGTTGCGATTTTGGTGCTCTGCTTGATGGTCATCTGCCGCATCGTCGAATGGGATGACGTGCTTGCGAACAAACAGGCCTGGAATGTTCTGGTCTGGTTCGCCACGCTGGTTACGATGGCGGATGGTTTGAGCAAGGTTGGTTTTCTCAAATGGTTCGCGACCGGAGCGGCGGGCGCGTTGAGCGGCTATTCGGTGATGACGATCGTGATCGCGCTCACGGTGGTGTATTTCGTCGTGCACTACATGTTCGCGAGCCTTACCGCGCACACAACCGCACTGCTGCCGGTGCTTTTGACCGCAGCGATCGCCGTGCCGGGAATGCCGGTGAAACTGATTTCGCTACTATTCTGTTACACGCTCGGTTTGATGGGGATCATTTCTCCATACGCAACCGGCCCGGGCCCAATTTACTACGGCAGCGGTTATGTGAGCCGAAAAGATTTCTGGACACTCGGTTTCGTCTTTGGCGCAATTTATCTCGCAGCACTGCTGGTGATCGGCGTTCCTTACCTGCGGTACCTGCTAGCGTAGGCTGGACGCGATTATTCGGCAAAACGGAGCTTGCATGCAGCGCGAGCTCCGTTTTTTATAATCATCAAAACCTTCTGATCGCTTCTCAGCAAATCGCCCGAAGCCAAATTCTTCGCAGCCTTGCATTTTTAGATCTTGTTTGTTGGCGGTTTTGCGAAAAATTGTTCGCTGGCAGCTCTGTGGGTTGAAGTTTCACTGGCATTGCCATTGCGTTGATTCCCAGTCAATACGATGGAGGCGTCTCAATGGAAAAAATTGATGAGCCGCAGAATCCGGAGATTCCACGAAATGAAGCCCCCGAGGTTCTGCTTGGCCGAGTGAACAGCGACGATTCAACAATGGTCACGCAAAGCTTGGCCGTCGCGCAGCGAGCGCCATTGCCCATGGATCGGCGCGATGCCGCGCTCCAGTTACGGCGTGATGGCGGTGGTGAACGAAGACGGTTATCTCGTTCCAGTCTGGACTGCGGGTGATTTGCTGCGCGCCTGCAAAATTATTTGGCAAGCCACGAAAGACTAATCATGAGCGACTTTCCCTTTCCTGGAATCCCGACGACAGCGGATGGCTCGGAGGTTGTGGTCTGGGTAGAAACGCATATCACCCAAGGCGCCTGCGCTTATCCGATCACGCCTTCCACGAATATGGGCGGCGGCTATCAATTGGCGGTTGCTAATGGGCAGAAAAATCTGTGGGGCGAGCCTTTGGCTTTTTTAGAGTTGGAGTCAGAGCACAGTTCGGCGAGCACCTGTGAAGGATTTGCCGTTGCCGGCGGGCGGGTGGCGAATTTCACTTCCGGTCAGGGACTCATCCTGATGAAAGAAGTGCTTTATGTGATCGCCGGTAAGCGTCTGCCGGTGGTGTTTCATATCGGCGCGCGCGCTCTGACTTCGCAAGGCCTGAACATTCACGCCGGTCACGATGATGTCATGGGCGTGTCCGATTGCGGCTGGGGCATGCTGTTCGCGCGCAATGTCCAAGAGGCCGCGGATCTTTCTCTGATCGCGCGCCGCGTGGCGGAAGAATCCGAAACCCCGTTCTTGAATATTCAAGACGGGTTTTTGACCACCCATACGATCGAGAGCCTGCGCTTGCCGGAATTGGAACTAATGAAACAGTTTGTCGGTGATCCAAACAGCGAGCACCGGTTGCGCAATCTCATGGATCCGGCCCACCCGATTATGAGCGGCGTGGTGCAGAATCAAGACAGCTACATGAAAGGCAAGATTGCACAGCGTTATTTTTACGATCGGATTCCGCAAATCATGCAGAGGGTAATGGATGAGTTCTACATGCTCACTGGCCGGCGTTATGCGCCCGTCGTCGAATATCGTCTCGATGATGCGGAATACGCAATCGTCGGCATGGGAAGTGTAGTAGAAACCGCTACCGCCACGGCCAAATACTTGCGCGATAACGATGCGGTAAAGGTCGGCACTTTGCATGTTACGAGTTTTCGACCGTTTCCCGGACCACAAATCGTCCAAGCTCTCAAAAATGTCAAAGCGATCGCGGTTATCGAGCGTATGGATAACCCTATTGCACAGTCGAATCCTCTGACTGCTGAAATCAAAGCTGCGTTTGCTGATGCGCTATCCGGCGCACCGGGTTATCCAAACATCGATCACGCGCCGGTCATCTATTCCGGTTCAGCGGGCCTTGGCAGTCGTGACGTTCGGCCGGGAGATTATGTCGCCGCGGTCGAACATCTTCGCGCAAATAAACCGCGGCGTTTCTTTGTCCTCGGAATCGAGCATCCACTTGCCCTTACTGTCGAACGTGAGCCGGATGTCCGTCCGCCGAACGCATTTTCGATGCGTGGCCACTCCGTCGGCGGTTACGGCTCCGTAACGACAAACAAAGTTATTGCCACCATCATCGGCGATCTGTTCAATCTAAACGTGCAAGCGTATCCCATGTACGGCTCCGAGAAGAAAGGATTGCCAACGACCTATTTTCTGACGGTCGCGGACGAGCCGATCGGCGCTCATGCGGAACTGCGCCACGTGGATTTCGTGCCGCTCAACAACGTTAATGCTTTCAATCTGGGAAATCCCTTGAGCGGTTTGGTTCCGGGCGGGACGGTTTTCATCCAACACTCGAGCCGAGAACCAGGACAAATATGGTCGAGCATTCCGGCCAACGCGCGAAAATTCATCCAGACGAATCGAATCCGAGTTCTTGCATTGGACGCCGTTAAAGTTGCACAGGAAGTCGCCAGCCATCGCGAATTGGCGCAACGCATGCAGGGCATTGTCCTGCTCGGAGTGTTTTTGAAAGTTGCGCCTTTTGTTCAAGAGCGGGGTTTGAGTGACACTGAAGTGGACGCCGCTGTTGAAAAGTCGCTGCGGAAATTTTTCGGCAAACGCGGTGAAAAGATCATCCAGGAAAATCTGACGGCAGTGCGACGCGGCAGAAGCGAGGTCATAGAAATCCCAATCGAGGTAATGGCTGAAGCGGCTTAAATGTCAAGTTCAAGCTTCAAAGGTTAAACTCGAACGGGGCGTCGAACGTTTAAACTGGAGATTTTATGGACGAGAAGAAAGTTCAGGATTGGATGCATCGTGGCGTGATCACCTGCGGGCCGGAAACTTCGGTCAGCGACGTTGCCGCCACGCTGGATGCGCATGACATCAGCGCGTTAGTGGTGGTTGATCGAAATGGCGATGCCGTCGGAGTCATCTCGCGCACCGATTTGGTCAACGCTCGATTCATTGCGCCTTACATGAAGCACTGGCGCGGTTTGAGCGCGCAACACCTGATGACGAAACCGGTGATCAGCGTCTCAGCTGAGACGACAATCGAAGAAGCTGCGCAACTGCTCTTTGAAAAACATATTCACCGGCTGGTGGTGGTCGAAAAAACCGGGCACCACCCGCGCCCGGTGGGAATACTTTCCGTTACGGATCTTGCTCGACATGTTGGAGAGTAGTCGAAATCGGAGGCGTAACCGTGGCTGAATCAGGAACCGTTTTTAACCCCTTAGAAAGCAGTAACCAAGAATTTCCCGAGGTCGTGGGCATCAAGCGACCCGGCGCGCCTATGGAAACCCATGAAGCGACCTTTGCAGATAACTATGTGATCGAACTTGACCTCGACAAATACGTGGATGACTTCAATAGTCGAGTGATCGGGGCGTACCAGGAGGGCAAGGCCTCGGCGGAGTTGCCGGCGGATCTCGGTGTGGCGCGCAGTCTCATTCCCGCCGGCACTGGGGCGCTGCGCGATTTTAGTTACATCGCGCCGGAAATTCCTCGCTTCGACTTTGAGAAATGCGTCGGTTGCATGAGCTGCGTGACGCAGTGTCCCGACACGGCGATTCTCGGCAAAGCGATTCCGGCGAGCAGAGTCGAAGCAGCGCTGGAAAAGATCAAAGACATCAACGAGCGGGCGTGGGTCCGTTCGCATTGGGCGCGGACGCGCAAATATTTCGATCTCCCGGAAAAGAAGGGCAGTGAAGGTGCGCTGTTCGGGATCTTTATCGATCCGACAAAGTGCAAGGGTTGCGCCGAGTGCGTGCAGGTTTGCGATGAGTTGGATTATCACGCGCTCAAAATGGTGACAAAAGACGAAACAACCTTGCCCCGCTATCGTGCCGCCTTCGACGTGTTTCGTAAAATCGGCCCGACGCCCGGAGAGTACATCAATGAGCGCGCATTGGCTGATTTTATGCTGGCTGAGGAGCGGTCATTGCTCTACGTCGGCGGCGCCGGTTCATGCATGGGCTGCGGCGAAGCCACGGCGATTCGCATGATGTTGGCGGCGACGGGCTTTGCCAATGGTCCGGAGAATATCGGCATCGTCGCTGCCACCGGTTGTAATACGGTATACGGCTCAACCTATCCCTATAATCCTTACATTGTGCCATGGACCAACTCGCTATTTGAAAACGGTCCGGCCGATGCGATGGGCATTCGGGCGCGCTGGGA
>Ga0207701_10004561_pt1 | contig 14026 bp, 13 predicted proteins | sample KBSSwiSSwithPhiX_FD_184294 | JGI IMG/M metagenome (GOLD analysis project Ga0207701, IMG submission 184294) | Switchgrass rhizosphere bulk soil microbial communities from Kellogg Biological Station, Michigan, USA, with PhiX - S5 (SPAdes) (version 2) | ecosystem: Environmental > Terrestrial >... | reverse complement strand
GTTGGCTTTTGATCGCGGCGGCAATCTCTTTGTCGCGGAAATAATTCAGACGGGGCCGGGCGACGTCTTAAAGTTTACACTCGACGGCGTCGGGACCGTCTTCGCGTCGGGGATTGGCCGTCCGGAAGGGAATGGCGGCCCTGAGTACCTCGCGGTCCAGCTTCTGCCGACCCCGCGCGCACGTCCAACGCCTCACCCAAGGCCGACGTCGCAGTTTTAGAAACATTCACCGGCAGACGCAGGGTCCAGGAACAATAGAAACAACTCGATGTGCTTAGAAGCGCTCACTGCAAGCCTCAAGGAATAGGCGCCTCAGATCCACAAAGTGACCGCACAGCTAGAGCTGCAGCGTCCAGCGCCAACAATCGTCAACAGTCAGTAAATGATTTGTAGGGCGTCTGTGTCAGACGCCAGAGAAAAACAATGAAAGGAAAACAAAAACCACATGAAAACAATAAGTAAACTTATCTACGTTGTACTTGCAGTTGTCAGCCTTGCTACAGGCGCAGTAACAGCACAAGGCGCGCTTAACGACCTGTTCGTCTCCATCAATAGTGACGGCAGCAATGGTGGTGGTTCTATCAACGAATACACGCCAACTGGAGTGCAAAGTCTCTTTGCCTCCGGGCTATCCCAGCCTCGCGGGATGGCCTTTGATCGGTTCGGAAATCTCCTCGTGGCAAACAGCACGTTGGACGTTAACCAGACGTTGCAGGGAACAATTATCAAAATCTCTCCGGGCGGCGTGCAGAGTTTGTTTGCTAACGTTTTAGCACAGGGCCCTATCGGCGTCTTCCTCGAAGGCTTGGCGTTTGATCACGCAGGAAACCTATTTGTCATGGCTATCAACTTGGACGACCCCAATCTTGCCTCCACAATCTACAAATTTACTCCCGACGGCACGCAGAGTACGTTCGGCTCTGTAACCGGCCAAGGCGAAGGCATCGCATTTGACAGCGCGGGCAATCTCTTCGCAGCCAACGCGGGGCCTGATCAAACCATCTACAAGTTTACGCCTGACGGAACGCGCAGCGTCTTTGTCGGTCCAGAAGCATTCGATCCTGACCACGGCCCGATCTGTTTGGCTTTTGATCGCTTTGGCAACCTCTTCGTATCATTAGAAGGGGTCGCCGGCGTCCCCTGCAGCAACGACAGGATAGTGAAATTTACTCCAGAGGGAGTAGAAAGCGATTTTTCCACCCAGGTCTGCTTCCCTTGGGGGTTGGCGTTTGACAGGAGCGGTAATCTCTTGGTTACCGAGAGATCATTTACGCCTCTCTCGGGCGCTATTTTGAAGTTTACACCGGACGGCAATTTTACGGTCTTCGCCTCAGAGGTTGATGATCCGACTTTCCTCGCGTTCCAGCTTCTGCCGACCCCGCGCCCACGGCCAACGCCTCACCCAAGGCCAACACAGCAGTTTTAGCGAGAATGGTTAGAGTCCCATAATCTCCAATCTTCGATTCAGCCTGCCTACTGTTAGTCGCGAATCGTCGGTCACGAGATTGATGTCACACATCTCACCTGACCTGTTACTTCTAGGCTGTGGAGTTTGTTTTGCAGAACGCCAGACCAGATCGTTGCCTGTGACAATCACCCACTTGCTCGCGCGCCGGTCATTGTCCTGCGTTGTCCTGGTCTTCGCCGTGTGCTGGTTCGCGGGTGGGCAGCGCGCCATTCCCGCTGTTTCCGCGTGTAATACTCGCGCCAGTAGTCGGCCGTGCGTATCCGAGGCCGGCCACGCTTTTTACTCCTTGCCATAAGATCGAATTAACCAACCGCGTAGCACTTTCTACTCCGGAAATTTCGGAACGAAGTTCCCAAGAATCTTTTAAAAAACGAATGGGAACGGCGGATATGCATCAAGTGCAGGCGGTCCCCCGCAGTTGCGTTGCGAGGTGTGACAGGCCCAAACTGCTGGAGGCATTGAAGGCCTGCCCTAAGCGAAGTCGAATGGTGAGTTGTCCCTAGTTGAGGCAGCAATCAGTGCGACAGCCCCCGTTCGCCGAGCAAAGGAACAGGGCGGCGGGGGTGCGCGACGCGTTTGAGTCCGAACGGTTCGATGGCTTTGCTTTGAATGTGGGCTACCGCTTCGTCCACTGAATCAGTAGCGTAGATCAGGCTGAGGTCCCTGGTGGCGATCATTCCCCGCTGCGCCATTGTTTCAATGAAATGGAGCAGCTCCTTCCAATAATCAGTTCCCATGATCACAATCGGGAAGTTTTTGATCTTGCCGGTTTGAATCAGAGTGAGCGCTTCGAAAAGCTCGTCGAGTGTGCCGGCGCCACCGGGCATCACAACGAACGCGTAAGAGTATTTAACCAGGAGCGTCTTGCGGGCGAAGAAATAATGCATCCGCACACAACGATCGAGATAAACATTTGTCGGCTGCTCGGAGGCCAGCTCGATTGTACATCCGACCGAGCGTCCACCTGCCTCTTTGGCGCCTCGGTTTGCCGCTTCCATGATGCCAGGGCCGCCGCCAGTGATTACGGTGAAGCCCAGCCGCGCAATGGCAGCCCCCATTTTTCTGGCCAGCTCGTAATGCGGATCGCCGGGCTTGATCCGGGCCGAGCCGAAGACGGTCACGCACGGGCCGACAAAATGGAGCGTGCGAAATCCGCGCAGAAAATCGCGCATCACCTTCAACAAGGTGAAGAACTCTTCAAAACGCGAGCGCGGTCCTTCCAGGAAAATTTCATCGTCGGGGTCTGAAGGAACCGGGTGCCCGGAACTGGAAATCTCTGGCGTTGTCGTGATCCGGGAGTCGTCGTTTTGCACGAAAGTTTTGGTTAACGCTGTCTGCTCGCGTGAAACTAAGTTCGAGTATCGCCGCGTGGCATGTTGTTGCGACTCGAAACAACGTTGGTCGCCATTTGACGAACTCTTTTCAACCAACGCCGGGCCCATGCGTATTCAGTGGCGAGTATAGCCAGGCCCACTGGGATAACGATAAACGCCGGCCCGGGCAAAACCAGGAGGGCGACACCTATCAACAATACAGTCGCTCCGACCACGGAGACGATCACGCGTCGGACAATCTTGATATTTTCAGTGCACCAAAGGTTGGAGATACGCTTCATCCACGATGGCGAGTCGATTGACTGTTCATTGCGAGCGCGAGGCGTCATATAAGCTAAATCGTCGGTTCCACTGAGTTCGACCGGTTTTGGAAAGGCAAAGGCTTCTTCAAAGGCCAAATGAGCCATTCTATGGATCAGCCTTTGATAGCATCCTGTAAACGGTCAAGAAGAGGCGTTTGCGTTTCCTTGATTTTGCGTCTCGCAACTTCGTCAGAAAAAAAGCGCGCTTGGTCAACCTCTGGAAACATCTTGCGCTTACCGGAACGCGGTGGCCATTCCATCTCGAACAAATTTGATTTCGGTTCAAATGATTCCGGCAATTCGCCTTCGAAAGCCCAGGCATGTACAATTTTGCCGCCTTTTTGTTTAATCCACCCAAGCGCAATCCAGTCCAGAACGCCTTCGGGGCGGAAACCGACCTCTTCTTCAAATTCAATCTGAGCGCGGGTCAGCAGATCTTCTCCCGGAGCCGTCTCGCCCTTTGGAATCGTCCATATGCCGTCGTCTTTATGGGCGAAGAGTGGTCCGCCGGGGTGCGCGAGCAGAACTTCGAGTTGATTGTTCCTGCGCCGGAACATGAGCAAACCAGCGCTGATACGACTTCGTTTGGATTTCGGCTGTTCCCGCACCTCGTAATCTTATGCGGAAACCTCATCAGCGCATTTTGTCAGAAGACGCGCCCTTATCTTTTTTTGTCACCCCACAGATGAAACGTGTAGGTGAAAACTATGTAACCCATCACGCGGCTCAGATCGTCGTTACTGAAATAGATCGCTGGATTGAACTGGAAATCCCGTGTGACATTGCATGTGAAACCGATCGTCGACGAGTTTTCAGAACCGCTTTGGAAATCGACCTGCAAGCGCCATCTTTCATTGAAGTCGTAGGCATAACCGAGGATGGCTTCGGTTTTATAACCGGCATAAATGGCCCCGGCGATGAACTTGTGGTGCTCGGTGTAGTAGCCGGCTTCGATATAGGGTTGAGGATCCACATCCAAGTGAGGCGACCAATTCACGAACCCAGCAGAAAGAAGAAAAGGCTCTTTCGTTAGCAACCCGATCTCGGTCCCAAAGATCCAATCGTCCGGTTGGAATCCGCGAAACACCGCTACCTCAGCCCATTTCGTCAGACCAAGTTCGGCCTGCAATTCATACGGGTTCGCAATCCTTTTGTCTTGGATTTGCAGACTCAACGAGAGATCGCCTTCTCCTTGTAAATCCGGCGTCACGATCTGACTCAAGCCTTTCGTCGTAGCGAATGATGAAGGCGCAGTGCAAAGAATCGCGATCGTCATCGCAATGATCTTCACGCGACTGAATAGCTGTTTGTCCGCCGTTCGTTGGTGCAAAGCGCTCGACATTTCGCCGCGAGTAAAACGGGTGTTTGCGAATTTGTCGATTCCATGTTGTTGGCCGCAAAACCCATCTCCCGCCTTTCCCCTGGCAACGGTGAGGCAAACCAACTTAAGAGATTCGGCGAACGCTTTCGGAGTTGAACGCGCCCCGGTCGATTTTAAGCTTAGCGATGATGCGCGTGCTCGCCGTTGACGCTTCTCTGCGCAATACCGGTGTCGCGATTGTCGATGCAAATAATGGGAAACCACGCTCTGTTTATTTCGGGACAATTCATAACGCCAGCGCGCTGCGTTCTTCATCTTGTCTGGTTGCGATCCGCGATCGGTTGGCAGAACTCATCCGGGAACACGAACCGGATTGTTGCGCGCTCGAATCGGTCATTTATGTGCAAAGCCATAAGACCGCGATTCTGCTGGGAGCCGCGAGGGGCGCCGCCATTCTTGCTGCCGCAGAAAGCGGATTGCCAGTTTTTGAATATTCACCGAGACGAATCAAACAATCCACCGTGGGGCGCGGCAGCGCCGCAAAAGATCAGGTGGCCTTCATGGTGCGCGCCCTTCTCGGCTTGACGGAAACGCCGGGCCCCGATGCCGCCGATGCGCTTGCGATTGGGTTGACGCACCTGCGCTCGCAGGAAGTCGCGAGCCTGGGCGTCCCTGGAGCAACACAGATATGAATGCAGCGCTTGTTGATCTTCGCGTGCGCTGGCTCGGGCGAATGGAATTCCAACGCGCGCTCGCGTTGCAGGAAGAAATTGTGTCGAAAAAGCGTGAGGACCCTTCAGTAGAAGATCAATTGCTTTTACTCGAGCATGAACCCGTTTACACGATCGGCCGAACGCCGGATCGATCGAGCTTGTCGGCTCCGGGACGGATTCGCCGTGGCGAAGTCGAGGTCGCGCATTTGCCGTACCCTTTTTTCATCATCAACCGCGGCGGCCAGGCCACCTATCACGGACCCGGACAACTAATGGGTTATCCCATCATCGATCTACGCCGGTGCGGTCAGGATTTGCACAAATATTTGCGCTGGGTAGAACAATCGCTCATCGATCTTCTCGACAAACACGGGATTACTGCTGCCCGGCGCGAATCGCTTACCGGAGTTTGGGTCGGCGACCGCAAGATTGCTTCCATTGGGGTAGGCGTTCGTCATTGGATCACCATGCACGGCTTTGCCTTGAATGTATGCGGCGATCTTTCGCCTTTTAATCACATCGTACCCTGCGGCATTGATAATGTTGCGATGACATCCATCGAAAAGGAAACGGGCAAGCCAGTTTCCGTTTCCTGCATTGCCGCGTCACTTGAGAGGTTGGCGCCAAATCAGATTAGCGATTTGCGCGTTATTCGAAAGGCACAACCGATTAACGTTTAAGAAATAGAACTTTAGCAACAGAACCATGATTCCTCTTGAAGACAACGTTGGTGATATCATCGGAAAAGCGCAGCGCGGTTTGGGAATTTCCGATTCCGAACTGGCAAAGAAGGCAGGCGTCGACCTGCAAACAATCCGCAAACTACTCGAAGGCGATTTTGATGAAGCGGCGCTGCTGGGCGTCGCGCCGGTCCTGGATCTCGCTGCGGACCCGCTTTGCGAGCTGGCGAAGGGGGAATGGCGTCCGAAAAAAATCGATGAGCGCGATGGTTTCGCGCAATTCAACACGCGTTTTCACGATATGACCGTGAACGCCTATCTGGTCTGGGACCCGGCAACTCGCGCCGCGGCGGTCTTCGATACGGGTGCCGATTGCAGTGAAATGGTGCGGTTTGCCAGCCGCCACAAATTGAACGTGCAACTGATTCTCCTTACCCATGCCCATCCGGACCACGTGGCGGACCTGCCTCGCCTGCGCGAGGAAACTGGCGCGGACGTTTTTGGCCCCGCTCGCGAACCTGTCTCCGGCGCGGAACCTATTGACGAAGGAAAGCACTTTCACCTTGGGAATTTGGAGATTGATACGCGGCTGACCTGGGGCCATTCCCAGGGTGGAATGACATATGTTGTGACCGGCCTGGCGCGCCCCATTGCGATTGTGGGAGACTCGCTTTTTGCCGGGTCGATGGGCGGCGGAAACGTTTCCTACCAGGACGCGCTACGAACTAATCTTGAGAAAATTCTCACATTGCCGAATGAAACGATCATTTGCCCGGGACATGGCCCAATGACAACCGTGGGCGAAGAGAAGCAAAACAATCCGTTTTTCGCTGGCAAGGTTTAAGAGCCAGATTTCAGTTTTAATGAGTCCGTAAAAAGACAGTTCCTTATGAATATTGGTTTTGTTGGAGTGGGTCGCATGGGCGCGAACATGGCGCGCAGATTGAAGGATCGACAATTTCATGTCACGGCTGTTTACGACACGAATCGCGCGGTTGCTACGGCTCTTGCCACCGAGCTCGGTTGCGCCGCCGCCCAAGACTTATCGGAAGTAACGGCAGAATCTGACATGATTTTTACAGTCGTGACCGATGACCAGGCGATGCGAAAGATCTTCGTAGGAAGCGGTGACAACTTGCTAGTTAACGCCCGCGGCAAGCTATTCATTAATTGCGCGACGATCTCGCCGCAGGTGCATGTCGAGATTGAAAAACTGGCGCACCAAGCTGGGGCACAAACGGTCGAAGCGTGCATGGCCTCGAGCATTCCCCAGGCGCGCGAAGGAAAGCTTTATTTGATGTGTGGTGGAACAGACGACGCATTCCGCAAAGCCGAACCGATTTTAAAGGAGATCGGTTCGGAAGTGCGCTTCATCGGCAATGCCGGAGAAGCCGCAAAGGTGAAGGCGCTCGTCAACATGGTGATGAACATCAACACCGCGGGGTTGGCGGAAGGGTTGGCACTCGGCGCGGCGCTCGGTCTGGATTTGGAAATGTTGAGAAAGATTTTTTCGCAAACAGGCGCCGCCTCCCGCGTGCTGGAAACCGACGGCGAAGACATGCAGAATCGCGAGCACAGCTGCTTTTTCTCTGCGGCGCATGCTGCCAAAGATAGCGGGATCGCTCTCGAGCTCGGGCGCAACCTTGGTCTGGATTTACCGCTCGCTCGCGCGACTAAGGAACAATACGATCGGATGGTGGCGGAAGGCTTGGGCGAGATTGACAAATCGGGGATCGCCGAACTCACCTTTAAAGATCGGCATAAACATTCCGGCGATCGCGTCTGACTTATTCGTTGTCGAGCTCCGTACTCAAACCTGTACGCCGGCACCAATGACCGTGCTGGCAGTGTGCAGTAAATCTCTGGCAGTGTATCGCTTACGGTCAATATCCCAGTCGTGCAACGGGTCCTGCCAAATCGGCGATGGTCGGAAAATTTTACGCTTTTTAGAACTCTCTACTGCCGTTTCCGGATAGGAATGTGACAAGATACTAAAAGGGGCTGGCACGAAGAGCATGCCCCTTCGAACGATCAAGCGCCCAAGGTCCCGGCGGCGAAAGTTCGGTCGCCGCGGCGACACAGAATCTTCCCAGGGGCTTGAGCATTCAAAAAAATGAAAACTAACAATATTATACTATTAACGATATTGACTCTTGGCGGGTTCGTGACGAGCCAGTCAGCTTTTTCGGCACCGCGGCCCGGTCGACCTCTGCCGATGCCTGCGATCAGGTCAACGCCCGTGCCGCGTCCGGTTGTGACACCAACTCCTGCGCCGATGCCTCCGGCAGTCGATTCGATCACGATTTCCTATGAAACATCGGCCGCATCGAATATTGCCGTCGACGTAACTGCGGGACCAACCGGGGCGCCAGCCGGTTTCACGATCCAGTGGATGACGCTGGCCGATTACGTCGCTTTGGGAAACCAATGGCCTGTAACGTCAGAAGTTCCCAACGGGGCGGCTCCGAGTTTCTGCAAGGCACACTTCGTGCCGTCGGCATCGTCGGGTTGCACGAGTTATGGTCTGCGCTCCGGCCAACGCGTCACTATTACAATTGGTGATGACAGCCTGTATGATAGCTGTGCCGTATCCAGTCCTTGTTCCGGTGCTCCGCTACTGTGCAATACGGCATACGTATTTCGTGCCTCTGCCCTTGATGCCACAGGCCGGCTCAGAATTAGTGACACCCTTACGTGTGCTACCATGCCGTGCGTTGGAGGAAACTCATGCACATATTCTCAAGGCTACTGGCGTAACCATCCAAATGCATGGCCCGTAACCAGTCTGACTCTTGGAGCAGTGACCTACCAGGCTGCCGAACTCATGGCCATTCTGGATAACCCGGCGCGAGGCAATGGTCTCGTGATACTGGCTCACCAGTTGATTGCTGCGAAACTGAATATAGCAAATGGAGCGGATCCGTCAGCGGTTCAGCAAACTATGACTAATGCTGATAACATGATCGCCACGTTAGTGGCACCGCCAATCGGCGACGGTTACCTGCCACCAGCGCAGACGGGCGATCTGACTGAAACTCTCATGGAATATAACGAAGGAACCATCGGGCCCGGCCACTGTAACGACTAGGCGTTACACAAAAGAAAATCGGGGGAGTTCGAATAACCGGCGTCAATTTCTGAACCACGACGCCATTGGGCGGATTCCTGATCTGATAATTTAGCGAACGGGGGCACAAGCATTGTGTCCCCGTTCGAACCTCTCGCTGGCACGCGAAGTTCGACAGCTCGTTCTTAAACCGTCACAACTCTGCTGATCGATCTGTTGTCGATCGATACGTTGTAGATTGTGCAGCTTGCACGCACTCAAAAGACGACGCTTTGTTGGAATATCGCGTGAGAGCGTGCCTGCAGCTATTCAGCGTTCGATTCTATCGGGCAGTTACAGAGCAGTGGTTCTGCAAAAACCAATTGCTGCCAACAGGCCGTGTGTTTAAAGAGACAAAACGAAAAAATGAAGTTTTACAGGAACTTTGGCAAGCAGCTTCCGGATAAAGACCTAGAGCATAGTTCGAATGCGAATGCCGGACTTCCGCGCCTCGGCGGAAGAGCCATGCTTACAAGTCTCATTTGGACAATCTAACATCGGCATAACAAACCCGGGGCTGCAAGCCTAAAACGAACGCTAGAGTCATCTAGCTTACTCGGCAAAAGGGAATGGAAGGGGACTGCCTTGCAGTAGGAGTCCTTCCTATTGCTTGGAGCGTTTACGCCGTTCAACTCTCTAGCACAGCTGATGTTGCAGAATAAGACAATAACACACGACTGTTTTTTGAGAACCTGATGGCTGGGTTTCCGGATAAACACCTAAGCAATGAAAAACATCTCATGCCTTTGCGTGACGCAATAAGGCTTCTTCCAGGACAACAACATGAAAACTCATCTTCTAAGACACATAGCCACTGCACTGGCCATTTTGGTGGCTTTGGCACCAGCCGCACCGCTGGAAGCAGCTAAACATCGAAGGCAACGCAAAATTACAGGTCAGATCTCCGCGGCAAAAATAGATGCGATAATTGCCAGATTTACACATGACGAACTGGCTTCCTTTCCGAAGGGCGCACTGGGCGCAAACATCATTCTTTCCGAACAACAATTCAGAGGCAACGGATTAAGAACGGCCCTGCAGCAGGCAGCTACCAAAGCGGAGAGCGCGATTGCGCGTTGGCCACAAGCGATTCTCCTACCCGAAGCTATGGCGCATCTGCCTGCTACAATTCCCGGCTTGGCGATTACCAAACGTAAACAGCATGACGGTTCATCCTATTTCGCCGGAACCTTTACTACGCCTGAAGGATGTGTGTTTTGCTGGACGCGGACGGTTGTGTTCGTGAAAGACCCGTGGTACGTCGTTCGGTTTACAATTGAGAGATGCAAGGAGTGTCCAAACCCGCCACCGCCTCCAACACCTACTCCGACGCCACCGCCGCCTTCGCCGACACCCACTCCCGATCCAACTCCCACTCCCACTGCAACGCCGCGACCTCCTACTCCTACTCCGACACCACGGCATCCGACTCCTACGCCAACTGCTACGGCGACACCGACAGCTACGGCAACGCCGACAGCGACACCAACGGCGACAGCAACACCAACAGCTACGCCGACAGCTACCGCGACACCAACTGCTACGGCAACGCCGACAGCAACACCAACACCAACAGCTACCCCCACCGCCACTCCGACGGCTACGGCGACTCCTACAGCAACTCCTAGTTCAACGCCTACAGCAACGCCGACGCCGACGCCCACACCGACACCTGGTTGTGTATGGAGTAGAAACCACTGGCGGGATCATCCGGCGGATTGGTGCATAACTGAAATCCAACTCGGCGGGCATGTATATACCGCTGCAGAAGCGATCCAGATCATGAACGAGCCTATCAATAATAACGGATTAGTTGATCTCGCTCAGCACGTCATAGCAGCTAAACTAAATATTGCTTGCAACCATTCTGACGACTCCTGTATCGCGCAGACAATAATCGATTCGGATACTATTATAGGTGGTTTGATCGTTCCTCCTATCGGCAACGGATTTCTGCCAGAAAATACCGTTGGTAACCTGGTAATATTGTTGGCCGGGTATAGTAAAGGAGACATGTGTGCGCCTTACTGCGAACCGACACCAACGCCATGTCAGTTAGACAAACCGGCTATCGCGTGTTCTACGTCTGCGGCTTCAAACATCGCCGTCGATATCATTGCCGGAGAGTCCGGTGCCCCGAATGGATTTGTTGTTGAATGGATGACGGCGGCGGACTTTATCGCTAACGGCAATCAATGGCCGGATAATCCAGCCGAGGTCTGCCAGGCGAATTTTCCCAACAGTCTGGGGCCAAATCAAACGATCGAGATCGTGATCGGCGACGATGAATTGTTCGACTCGTTTGGTGTGCAAAGTGAGTGCTCGGGCGACCCGCTCTTGTGCGACACTGCTTATGTATTCCGCTGCCGCGTGAATGAAACAGACTCTTGTGATGCGAGCCCGTGGGGTAACACCATTTCCTGTGCAACGCTGCCGTGCGACCCGGGACAAAATTGCACGTATACGCAAGGCTACTGGAAAAATCATTCCGACTCCTGGCCGTTACAAAGCCTGACGCTCGGTGCCGTCAGCTATAATCAATCACAGCTACTTCAAATTCTGAATCGTCCCGCGCAAGGCAACGGCCTCCTGATCCTGGCGCATCAGCTCATTGCTGCAAAATTGAGCATAGCCAACGGAGCAGATCCAACAGCCGTTCAGCAATCCGTAATTAACGCGGACAATATGATCGGCGGATTGATCGTACCGCCGATTGGCAACGGTTATTTGTCGCCAGGCCAGACCAGCGAACTGACTGAGACCCTCACGGAATACAACGAGGGAACGATCGGCCCCGGACACTGCGCTGACTGACGAGCCGGTGCCTACCGTAAAGAGAAAAAGTATTTGCCCTGGAGTTGCGCGGGGAAGCTGAAAAGCTTCCCCGCAGCGTCTGGAAATTTGATATCCAGGGAATCTTGCCGTGAATTCCTATACCCGACTGACAACGAGATCTGGTCTGCGATACCCCGCGAGAATGAGCGACTGCTTTCCCGCCCGATGCCGCCTTCAGCGCAACCCGATCCGGTTCAACGTGCAGTATTCCGGTAGCGGACGGAAAATTCCGAGCTTGCCTAACAATCGTACAAATGAGATGATCCGCGGCTGTGAAATCCGAAGCATCTCAGGCCGGCGCCCGCCGCCCCGACCGCTTTATGACCACACGGTGGAGCGTCGTCTTGTCGTGCACGGATTCCGACGGTGACGAAGAAAAGGCGCACGCCGCACTTGCCGAGCTTTGCAAAATCTATTGGCGGCCGGTCTTCGCGTTCATCTGCCGCCAAGGCCACTCCGTTCCTGACGCACAGGACCTGACACAGGATTTTTTCGCTATGGTGCTGAAAGGTCGGCTTTTGCAGCGGGCCGATCGGAGCCGGGGGCGGTTCCGTTCACTGGTGCTTAAGGCACTACAGAATTTCTTGCACGACGCTGTGGACAAACGTCACGCCCGGAAACGTGGGGGCGACGTGCAATTCGTTTCGTGGGACGACTGGATGGCTGAGGCGCCGTCGCACTTGTCGATCCCGGAGCAAGAATCGGACAAATGGTCACCGGAAAGAATCTTTGATGTGCGATGGGCGGCGACGGTGGTCGAGCGCGCGTTGCGGCGATTGGGCGATGAATGCGAAAAACGCGGTCGTCGACGTGTTTTTGATGTGTTGAACAGCTGCCTCGCAGCTGAGCGGGAAGATGTCTCCTATGCCAAGTTCGCAAAAACGCTGGGCCTCCAGGAGGCGGCGGTGAAACGCCTTGTACACAGGCTACGCGAACGCTACCGAGCGTTGCTCCGCGAAGAAGTTGCTCAAACTGTCGAAGGACCGGCCGAGATCGACGACGAACTCCGTTATCTCTGTGCGGCATTGAGCGCGGCAGAATAGGTCGATTCTGACCTCAGAAAGCGCAACTTCTGGTGTTGGCTTTTCCACACTGCGTGCGCTCTCTAGAGCAGAGCGTCTGGACGCATCGAATTTCTGACGCATTTCGTAAAAACGCTTGAGCGTTAGTCCGTTTCGGTCTGATCTTCGATTTTGAGCGTCAGATATCCGGCGTTCCTGGTCGAGGGGCTACCTTGTGTCCGATTGCTGTCCATTTGTATTCCATAGGGAGGGTCGCATTTTTTCGAGAACTCCGCTCCACCAATTCCGGAGAAAGCATAGGGGAAGTGTCGGCGCCGATGGCCGATACTCGACTCCACTCGCTCCCTTCCATTTGCAGGCCTTTTTAAATTTTTCAGAATCCGATGAGCGGCATTCCTTCTTCGATTCGTCTGCAAAAGGAACCGCTCGTCTGCCCGCAGTGTGGATCGGCGTCACGTATCGGACGCAGTCTATGTCTAAGCTGTCTGCTTGCCCAGGGTCTGGGCGCTCCAGCCCCTGCGCGTCACGCGGAGGAGGCGCTTGAGGACCTGCTTGGCGAAGTCGATGTACGGGATGCCGAGTGGCGAGTAGGCGACTATCAAATCCTTGAAGAAATCGGGCGTGGCGGCATAGGCGTCGTTTATCGGGCGCGGCATAGGCGCCGCATCGTGGCGCTGAAACGAATTTTACCTTATCACGCCGACTCACGGGAGACGCTGGTGCGCTTTCGGCGTGAGGCGGAGACTGCGGCGAACCTCGTTCATCCGAACATTCTGCCCACTTATGAAGTGAGCGAGGACGACGACGGGCTGCCGTTTTTCAGCATGAAGTTTGCCGGTGGGGACAGTTTGCTGGATGCGGCCCCGGCATTGCGTGGTGAGCCGCGGCGAGCGGTGGCGTTGATGGCGAAGGCGGCGCGGGCAGTGCAATACGCGCATGCGCAGGGGATCTTGCATCGGGATTTGAAGCCTGGAAACATCTTGCTGAATGGACAAGGCGAACCGCTGGTGAGCGATTTCGGTCTCGCGAAATGCCTGGAACCCACGAGCAATCTTACTCGCACGCTTACTACCGTCGGTGCGCCTGATTACGTGGCACCGGAGCAAATCGATCCGGCAAGCGCCGGGTCGAGCAAACTTGGTCCTGCGGCGGATGTATATAGTTTGGGTGCGATTTTGTTCGATTTACTGACGGGTCGTCCGCCATTTTTGGGTGAGCACGCGCTGAAGGTAATCCAGCAAGCGA
>Ga0207701_10004560_pt1 | contig 14026 bp, 11 predicted proteins | sample KBSSwiSSwithPhiX_FD_184294 | JGI IMG/M metagenome (GOLD analysis project Ga0207701, IMG submission 184294) | Switchgrass rhizosphere bulk soil microbial communities from Kellogg Biological Station, Michigan, USA, with PhiX - S5 (SPAdes) (version 2) | ecosystem: Environmental > Terrestrial >... | reverse complement strand
TTTTTGAGCCGTTCACGCTCGTCTTCCGGCACATCACCCGGTTCGGGCAGATCGCTCTTGAACTGCTCGATCAATTCATCGCTGAAAGAATCAAGGCACAACAAATCGCCGACGATTCCACCCCGCGAGTGGGTAACCAGGTTGACCTGCGCGCCTTTGGGTAATTGCGTGGCCAGTTCGATGGCGTTCTGAATCGGACTTTCGGACAGCGTGAGATGCTCAAAGCCGTAGATCCGACCGCCGAACTTGGCTTCCAGCGCATCCCAATCGTTGGCCGAAATTTTTTGCAAATCGCCAAAGCTTCCGAGGGTCGACGATCCCGTACCATGAATAAACACCAGCAGCGGTCCTTCTTTCGCGACCTGCGCCACATCCGTAGCGGCGACTTTTATGAGATCCGCAGGTTGACCCATACCCTGCTGCCACCGATATAAACCGGGCTTCCGATCCAATTGATTTTCGATCGCCCACATGAGCGCCTTGGTGCCCAGCCAAGTTACACCCAGTCCGGAGTATTCCTGAAGTTTGTGTTCCGCTTTTTCGCCCAGCCATTCCGCCAATTTGCGTTTGGCCGCATCGAGGATCGGATCAGCAACATCGCCCACCGCCAACGTGAACACGCGCACCACTAGATCACTGACCGTATCGCCGATGATCCCGCGGCTTTCCTCGGCCCGTTCGTGCAGCGCGTCGAGTTTCACCGTGCCGTCGGCTTCCACTGATTCGGGCTTCACACGCTTCAGAGACCGCTCGAGCTTTGCCGCGCTGGTGATAATCGTTACGCCGTCAGCCATCTCGAGCACGATCACATCATCAGCCGCCGCTTGGATGGTTTTCTCGACCAGCCCTTCGGGCGTAGAACGAGACCTCTTTCCGACATCGAAGGCGGAGGTGATTTTTACATAACCGTCCGGCAAGAACTCATCTGAACGGCCAGGCCCCACCCCACGCAATGCTGGACGGAGGGCCGCGGGCAAAGCGGGATCGGCGATCGGAGATCCAGTGAGCTTGAGAGGGATGCGGTCTGCCATGAAGGTCTCCTATAAATTTTGACGTCAGGATGAAGCGACCAGGTGGTTGGCGTGTGTCTTCGCGGTGGCGCGCAGATGATCGCGTGCGCCTATTATAAATGAATGAGGCTGTTTACAAAAATTTTTTCAGGAAAGATTTCGTCACGACCGAGAAATGCAGGCGCTGCGGGGGCACAGCTTGCGGCGCCCTCCTGCAATGCCATCGAAGCAGCAAAGTCCTGATGAGGTTTATCGCCGCACTAAAATGCTTCGCATTTGATCGCGCCACTACCCCAAATATCGACACCGCCAATGATCATATCGCGAGCATCGAGCGTCAATGCCGCACTGGCCGGACTGGACGGTGCCCCGGGATAGGTCAAAACCTGAATCTGGTCATACGGACCGACGATTTTCTCCGCCTCCGGCAGCTCAATCCAGCGGTCGCGGCTGCCGGTGCTGACCACGGCATTGGCTTCCGGAACGTAATAGAGCAGCGGCGAGTCTACACCGTCTTTGCCGCCGTATTCATAGCTCACCAAAGTCGTCCGGATCCCGCGCCGCTCGCACGCGCGAATCGTCAGCATCACTTCCACGAATGCATTTCCGGAGCCAAGCCAGGTGATCAGCGCAGCATCTGCCTCCGCATGGGCCGCAAGCTGCGCGGTATTATGCGCCACCACTTCTTTGCCGTGAATCGTATCGTAGGAAATTCTCTCGACGATCATGCCCGCGAAACTCAGGCGACCCGCAGCTTGCTCACGATAAAGTTCCAAAGCGAGCGGATGATTCTGCCAATCCCAGGTCGTCGGGTAATAACCGATGCCACGCGTGGTGTTCGTCGTTATCGCGCCGTCGAGCAACTCGTTAGGATGAATCCAGGTCGCCAGCGATTCACGAATCGGCAGGCCGTAATAGCTGACTCCGGAGTGCGGCTGTCCGCCATTGGTGATGCAGCCCTGGATCAAAACAACCCGTGGCAGAGATTCATCTCCTTTCAGCTCAAATCGCTCCACGTTTTGCGGTGTCGCGCGCTCCGTGACCTGGGCGATTCGTTTCGCCACCGCGAATTCCGCTCTTTGAATTGCCAGATGCGCTTCGAACTCGCCCAGGCCCTCTTTCAGGCGCATGATCAAAACCAGATGCGGATTATGGCTGAACCGGGACGCTTCGGCCCCGGGGCCCCACATATCGAGGATCGCGCTGCGCTGAACGCCGGTGCCCGCGCGAATGGTTCCTTCGTATCGCGCGGTGGCGATCACCGTCATCCCGGACAGGCGGTGCGTCACGCCACTGCCGACACTTTCCACCGGACCGATGGTTCCCGGAAAAATTTGACCTTCAGCGCCGATTTTCACACGCGGTTCGACGACGTCGCGGATACCGGTGATGCGCGCGTGTTCGTCTGGCATCACGATCTCAAAGCTCGCCTCGTTTATGCGGCTATCTTGCAGCACGAGGTTCGCGAGATCGTTGCCATTCAGCTCCAGTCTGCCACTCTGATAGCGGTAGAAATCACAGAGGCGAATCTCGCGCACTGGAAAATTTGCCATCTCGAGTTGTATTCGGTTTCCCATGCGCGACTTGATCCTACGATGGTTCTGGCAGCGCGCCGATTGAAATAAGAGTCCGCTTGATTTCTTCCACGGCCTCTTCGGATAGCGGCGCTTGCGGCGGCAACGGCGCGCCCACGGCATAACCCTGAAGCTCGAGCGCAGATTTGATACATGCCGCGAGGTTGTATTTCGCGAATGCTTGATTGAGGCGCCAGAGCGGACGTTGCAGTTCCATCGCGCGATTCCAGTCGCCTCGTCGGCAGGTCTCATACAGCTCTACACTCTGCTTAGCTGCCACACATGCTGGCCCCGCCATCCAGCCGATACCTCCAATCAACATGACACAGATCGGAATGTGGGCTGAGGCGGCGAAGACTTTCAATCGATCGCCGGCTTGATTGATGATCGACAACAATCTGCCGGTGTTCGTGGAGGCATCTTTGATGTAGCGAACGTTTGCCACCCGGCTCAGTCGCTCGATGACGCTTAGGCTCAAATCGGACCGTTGAAAAGTCGGGTTGGTGTACAACACCAAAGGAATCGAGACGGCATCGGCAATCGCCCTGAAGTACTGAAACACACCCTCATCGGCAATCGGGAAATAGGCTTCCAAAATTGCCAGAATTCCCTGGCAACCGAGCTGCTCATAATCGCGCGCCTGCGAAACGGCGTCTGCGATGGTCGTCGAGGCCACACCGGCCACAACCGGCACACGCCCGCGCGCCGCATCGAGGACGATTTCGACAATGCGGCGCCGTTGCGCCCACGACAGATACGCAAATTCACCGGTGGAACCAAGTGGCGTGAGGCCATGCACACCAGCTCCGATCAGGTCGTCACACAATCTTGCCAGCACTTCTGCCATCACGTGGCCGGCGGAATCGATGGGCGAGACAAGATACGGGAAAACGCCGTGAAATCCAGAATCAGCCATGGATCAATCATTCCAATCAGCGGTTATGGACATCGACGGCGATCATCTCCGAGCACCACCGTCATCCCGCTGCCGAGGATTTGCAGTCGCCGAATCGCCGCCTCAAGCTCGAAGTGAACCAGGAAGTGCCAACGGAACCGCACCCCATCTATTCACGTCTAATGACTTCCACGCATTTTTTAATTAGAGTCAAGCGAAATCAGTACGCTAGAAACGCTCCGGTTTCGATATGCAATACTGTCGGCTTATTCTCATTGCCTTATTTATCTTATTCGGCATCGACTCGGTCAAATCTCAAGACGGAGTACCAACTCCGAACAAAGAACACCCAGAGCCGCATTTACGCAACTTAAAGCAGCTTACGTTCGGGGGCCAGAATGCCGAAGCCTATTTCTCGTCGGACGGTAGCAAATTAATTTTTCAATCGACTCGCCCTCCCTATCAATGCGACCAAATCTTCAGCATGGCGATTGACGGCAGCGACGTGCAAATTTTAAACACCGGCAAAGGTCGAACCACTTGCGGCTTTTTCTTGCCCAATGGCAAGAAAATTATCTATGCCTCCACGCATTTAGCCAGTGTCACATGTCCACCGGCGCCGGATCGGAGTCAGGGTTATGTCTGGCCGATTTATCCCGAGTACGAAATCTTCAGCGCGAATATCGATGGCTCGGGGCTGAAGCGTTTGACGAAAAACCCCGGCTACGATGCCGAGGGAACAATTTCAGCCGATGGGAAAAAGATTGTCTTTACCTCCATGCGCGGTGGCGATCTAGATATCTACACGATGAATTTTGATGGCACTGGAGTAAAACGAATAACAAACCAAAAGGGTTATGACGGCGGGCCGTTCTTTTCATGGGATGGGAAAACCATCGTTTATCGAGCCTATCATCCGAAAACCGCGGATGAAGTCAAAGAGTATGATACGCTGCTCAAACAGAATTTAATCAAGCCGACACGCGCGGAAATTTTCGCGATGGCTCCGGACGGGTCGAACAAACGGCAAATCACCAACAATCGCGCGGCCAATTGGGCCCCCTTTCTTCACCCCAACAATCGGCAAATCATTTTCTCATCCAACCTGCACGATCCGGAACGAAAGAGTTTTTCGCTTTACACCGTAAACATCGACGGAACCAGCTTGGAACGGGTAAGTTTCGACGCCCGGTTCGACAGCTTCCCGATGTTCTCCCGCGACGGCAAAAAGCTCGTTTTCGCATCGACGCGCCATGGAAAGGAATCGCGGGAATTCAACATCTTCATTGCCGATTGGCTGCCGTAGAACGGCGTGCGTAGCGAAATCATTCGGGACACGCGCTCAAACCGGCCGCGCTCCAAACTCGTATCGGATGTCCACACTTTCGATAAAGTCGTCGTAGTGTAGCAAAATCAATGCAGCTTTCTGGCTTCATGCCATTGGCGCTCATGTTCCTGCAGCTTGCGTTCATCGCACACGGGACAGAGCTGGCGGCGTGTGCGCGGCCGCGGCCCGGTCAAAAAAACAATTTCTCCGTCGCAACGTTTGCAGCGCAACGACAATTGAGGAATTGCGTAGTAAGGCAGCAGACAGTGGCCGGACGTCTCCGGTAGAGCGCGCGACAATGCCGCATAGTCCTCGAGCTGAAATTGAAATTCGTGCGATATGTGCAGGTATTTGAGATTCGTGAGATCGTGGAGCGGATCGAGCCGGCGATCAAGCGGTTCTATGCCCATCAAACTCAGGGATTCCAAATTGATTAGCTTACGCAACGGTTCGAGAGAATCAACTTCGAGGCAGCGGCGCGAGGCATCCCAGCTTGGGATCGTCGACATGGAAATCGCGCGTAGGTTTGACAACGCGCTGAGGGGCGCAAGACTCTTAACTCGCCTGAAATGGCGCAGCACAAGGCACTTGAGGCTCGGTAAACGCTCCATTCCGGAGATCGTCGGGGGATCGTCCAGTTCGAGGGATTCCAATCCGGAAAGTCTAGAAAGCGGTGCCAGGGAGGTGATCCGAGGCATCACCAGGCACACGCATGTGACCGACGGGATTTTTGCGATCGCTTCCACGTCATGTTGCGTCGCATGACCAATAGACACACCCTTCAATGCCACAAAATTGTCGAGAATACTTACCGGTGCAAGCTTCGTATCGAAACGGATATAGGGTGTATTCGGCGGCGATAGCGCTCCACGGCCAATATGCGACCAGCTCGGAGCCTTCGGCATATAAACCTCCCACGGGTAGCTGAGTGCGTCCATTGCCCGAGGTTAATTTTCGTTGAATCGCCGAGAATCTGTCAACTTTTAGAACCGACGAGCCGCCTTTAACTCACGCACCGTCGGGGGATGACATCCATCTTCTTTTTGAGTAGAGTCCAAGAGAATTGATGTAACTGGAGGTGGCTCGTTGGAGACTGCGGCACGCGAGTTTCAGATCATGGTCAAGACGATCGGGGCGATTTGCAATCTCGATTGTCACTACTGCTATTATCTGGAAAAGGAAAGTCTTTATCCAAAGGGCACAAATTTTCGTCTCGACGACCAGACCCTCGAACGCTACATCGTTCAGCATATCCAAGCGACGCCGAAGGACATCGTCAGCTTCTCGTGGCACGGCGGCGAGCCTACACTATTGGGCGTGGAATTTTTCCGCAAAGCGGTGGCGCTCCAAAAAAAACATTTGCCCGAGGGCAAAAAAATCATCAACGGGATTCAAACCAACGGCACGACCCTCGATGAAGAGTGGTGTGAGTTTCTCGCCAAGGAGAACTTTTACATCGGGCTAAGTCTCGACGGCCCGCGCGAGCTGCACGATCACTATCGGGTAACCAAGGGTCAGAAGCCGACCCACAAACAGGTTGTGCAGGCTTTTCACATGCTCCGGAAAGCCAAGGTGCATGTTGACCTTCTCTGCGTCGTTCATGATTTCAATGTCAAATTTCCGACTCAGATTTATCGCTACTTCAAAGAAATCGGCGGACAGTATTTACAGTTCCTGCCGTTGGTCGAGAAGACCGGCGATCCGGCCAATCCGGTGCACAAGCGCTCGGTGCCGGCAGCGGCTTACGGTAATTTTCTGAATGCTATCTTCGATGAATGGGTGCGCCACGACATCGGCAGGATGTTCATTCAGTTGTTCGACGAGTCGGTGCGGCCTTTTCTCGGCATGGAGCATGCGCTTTGCATTTACCGGGAAACTTGCGGCGACGTGCCGGTGGTTGAGCACAACGGCGATTTTTATTCCTGCGACCACTACGTCTTGCCGGAGTATAAGATCGGCAATATTTATGAAACTCCGATCGCCGAAATGGTCGAGGATCCGCGCCAGCGGCAATTTGGGCAAAATAAATGGACGAGCCTACCTAAGTATTGTCGCGAATGCGAAGTGCTTAGCATGTGCAACGGCGGCTGCCCCAAGGATCGCATCATCAATACCCCCGACGGCGAGGCCGGGCTGAACTATCTGTGCGCAGGCTTGAAAGCATTTTTCACGCACAGCAAGCCCTACTTCCAAAAATTCGCCGAGCTTGTCGAAGCCGGTAAGCCCGGGGAGAAGCTGATGGAAATCGTCCGCACGGCCGACTCCAAGGCTTCGATACGTCAAGCGGGCCGGAACGACCCCTGCCCGTGCGGCAGCGGAAAAAAATACAAACGCTGCTGCGGCCGCGGCGCGCATGCCGGTCTTTAGCATTCCGGGCTCCCTGTATTCACCACCAGACACGAAGGACACGGAGTTAAAATTTTTAAAAATTTCTTCGCGAGTTCTGTGCCCTTCGTGGTGAAACAAAAATTTCGTTAAACTTGAGGGAAGCTGCATGACTCTGTACGACGACATGATGGAAGGCGCGATCGATGTTCATTGCCATATTGATTTCGAGTTTTCCGCCAAAGAACGTAAGCGCGAGCCGGAGTTTCTCTGGCTTCCCAAGGCCGAGGCCTTGGGGATGCGCGGCGTCGTGCTCAAGTCTCACTGGTGGCCGACCATCAATGTCGTTCCTTATATTCTTGCCACAACGCCGACGAAAGTCGCCCTGTGGTCGAGCGTCGCCCTCAACAGCACCGCCGGCGGTCCTAATCCTTGCATCATCGAGGCGTGCGCCGAGTTGGGTGGCAAAATGGTTTTCCTCCCGACTTGGAGCGCGCGCAACGATGTGGAACGCAAGGGTTTCAGCAGCCGAATCAAATCCTACTACAAGCGCCATGCAACGCTCGAAAATCCCAATTACTATTTCCTCGATGAGAAAGGAAAACTGATCCCGCGCGGCTATGAAATTGTCGAAGCGTGCAAGGCACACGATTTGACGCTCGGCATGGGCCATGTTTCCTGGCAGGAATCGCTGGCCTTCATCGAAGCCGCGCGGGATATGGGATATAGCCACAGAATTGTCGTCAACCATGTGCAAAGCCACATGATCGCGATGCCCGTCGATGCCATGAGGCGAGCTGCGGAAATGGGCGCGTTTCTCGAAGCCTGCTGGAACGCCCTTGCGCCGGGCCGAATGGACTCGCCCGAGCTGGTCAAACAGTTTCGCGAAGTCGGCTTGCGGCAAATTATCGCCAGCACGGACTACTTCCGGCCCTACAGTCCGAATCCCGCCGAGCTCTTTCGTATGTATTTGGGAATGCTACACGAAGGCGGATTGAGCACAGGCGAAGTGAATCAGGTCGCGTCGATCAATCCGGCGCGGTTGATGGGAATGCAATAAAAAGCGCCATCGGGCGTCAAAGCTTCTCGTCGCTAGGAACAATATCCGTAATCAAGTCTCTGATCAAACGTCGCTTCGGCAGCGGTTCGACCCTGATCGGCGTCGGTTTTAACTTGACCATGCAGGTATATTCCACTTCTCCGTCGACCAGCGCCACGCACGTCTTGCACGCATTCGCATTGATGCAGCTGTAGCGAATGCCGAGCGTGCTGTCGCGATGAATGCGGATCCAACGCAGCGCGTCGAGCAGCGACATGCCGTCTTCGTAGGGCACTTCAAAATCATCGTACCGGCTCGATTGACCGAAGGAGCCGCGCTTGACCCGAAGCTTCGCTATCGAGCTCATGGCATCAACGGTTTCTCGAGCTGACTGCGATCGAGCCGCACCGGCTGCGTCCACCGACACACAAGCTCGCCGTCTCTCAGCTCCAGTACTTGATTTTTGATCAGCTGATAGTCGGCAAGCGGAAAATCTTCCCGCTGATGCGCGCCACGACTCTCAGCTCGCCCGAGCGCCGCATAGACTACGGCCTCCGCGGCTGTCATCATCGCGCGCAACTCGAATCCGTCTTGGACGTCGAGATTGAACTCACGCTCGTTGCCCAAGTGTAAATGTCGCAATTCCGTGGTTTTGATCTCCGCGATGCGCGCTTGTGCGCGAGTCAGCTTGTCCCCGGTTCGAAACGGCCCCGCGAGATCCCACATGATTCTTTGCAGTTCAGTCTGAAGGACAATCGGCGCAATGCCGTTGTCATCGGAAGTTCGACCAAAGCGCTCCAATCGAGCAATACTTTCTTCCGCAAGCTTTTCATCCCAGTTGGAGTTCGCGGCTTTTACATCATCGGCGGCTGCGCAACCGGCACGTTCCCCGAACACGAACGCTTCGGTAATGGCGTTGCCGGACAGGCGGTTCGCTCCGTTCGAACCACCGACCGCCTCGCCCGCGGCATATAACCCTTCGATTCGCGTGCGCATATTAGCATCGACCCGAATACCGCCCATGTGATAATGCGCCATCGGGCCGACTTCCACCGGCATTCGGCTGAGATCGATACCGTTGGCGAGCAGGCGATCAATTACGGGACCAAAGGCGGCGCGCAAATCCTTTTCCGCAATATGCCGGAAATCCAGATAAGCACCGCCATGCGGCGTGCCTCGACCGGCTTCGACCTCTTTCAGAATTGCATACGCCGCGATATCGCGCGTCGCGTTATATTGACCGAAATCGGTGCTGCCGTACCGATCGATGAACTCCTCGAATTGCCCATTGAGCAGTTTGCCGCCGACTTTGTAGCGAAACGGCTCCCACATAATGGGATCCATCCCGACGAGCCGCGGTGCGAGGTGACCGATGGGAAAAAATTGCACGAACTCCATATCGATGAGCTCGGCACCGGCCCACAGCGCCAGCGCGTAGGCCTCGCCGCCCATGTTCGTCGAAGCGCTGTTGCGCGCATACACCTTGGTGAGGCCACCCGCTGAAACCACGGCCGCTCGCGCTTGAATCGTGAGTAGCTGATTGTTTGTGAGGTCAAGCGCGATCGCGCCCATGACGCGGCCGTCGCAAACTAAAATCTCGACCACTGCAAAATTGCTGACCCGGCGAATTTTCGAAAATTCTGTGATTTTTCTCCTCAGGGTTGCGGCGACCGCGGGTCCGGTGTTGAGAAAATCGACGTAACAGCAACGTTTGACGCTATGTCCGGGTGCCATCACTTGTTTGATTCGCTGGCCTTCCCGCGCCCAACGAATGCCCCATTCCTCCATTTCACGGATGCGCTTCGGGCCCTCCGAGCACACCAGCGCGGCGAGCTCTTCGTTGCAGAGGCCGCGTCCAGCTTTGAGCGTATCGTCGAGGTGAAGCGCAACAGAATCTGGCTCTTCTTCCGCCAAAGCGGCGGCCACAGTCATCTGCGCCATGACGGTAGCACCGCCGCGGCCGATCTGGCCCTTATCGACCAGCAACACGGTCGCGCCAGCCCGGGCAGCGGCAATCGCCGCATACATACCGGCAGCTCCAGCGCCGGCGATGAGGACGTCCACAGAAAATCGCAGCATACGGCGATCCCGCTCCTGAGAACTCATCAGAGCAGTACCTTTGGATCTACCCAGATTGGTCAATCAGGTGCGTTGGTATGGGTGCCACTTTGAAGTGCATCAAGAGCTTTCTTTGCAGCTTCTTGCTCGGATTGTTTCTTGCTTTTGCCTGAACCTGTTCCCAGGATTTGGCCGGCGACGGCTATTTCAGTAACGAAAAATTTTTCGTGATCCGGCCCGGTTTCGGAAACGATGCGGTAGGATGGCAGCGCATGAAAGATCATTTGGCTGATTTCCTGGAGCCTGGTTTTATAGTCGTGTTGCCCCAGGGTTTTCCCGGTGACGTCAGCAGCGAAAAATCGTTCAACCACTCGACGCGCTGCTTCGTAGCCGCCGTCCTGGTAAACGCCGCCGAGGATCGCCTCAAAAGCGCCCGCGAGTATGGATGACTTCGTACGACCTCCGCTCAATTCCTCGCCTTTACCGATTCGCAAGAGCGGCGCGAAACCGAGCTCAGTCGCCTTTTTGGCAAGAACTGTAGAGTTGACCAGCGCCGCACGCATCTTCGATAGCACGCCTTCGCTCTTCTCGGGATTACGGCGCATCAATAAATCGCTCACCGCCAAATCTAAAACCGCATCGCCGAGGAATTCGAGAACCTCGTTGTGCGCTTCGCCCTTTTTTCTCTCAAACGAAACGTGGGTGAGGCAGCGCAGCAGCAACGCGCGATCTTTGAAATTGTAATCCAATGCTTTCTGCAAAAGGCTGAGTCGCGTATCGTTTATCACTCCGATTCTATTCTGGATAAAGCCCTAGGCTGTCGCAAGGAGCCGGTTCGATTTGTGCGCTACAGGCGTCCCCGTAAGCGAGTCATCGTCAAATCCGGTGAGCTCAACGACCACCTCTTCGTTGCACAACTCACCGCCCAGGCGAACATTCACCGGGAGATAGTTCCGGGTGAAGCCGCGCCCAGCGCCGGTTTTTGTATTCATTTTCTCTTCGACCAGCACCGCGAGCCGCCGGCCCAGAAAACTCGAGCAGAAAGCGCGCTTTTTTTGGACCCCCAACTCGCGCATTCGCCGCGCCCGCGTTTTCTTGACGTGACCCGCCACTTGCTCCGTGAGCGATGCCGCCAGCGTGCCGCGCCGTGTTGAGTAAGGAAACACGTGAAAGTAAGTCAGAGGCAGGGAAGCGAAATACTCCAGAGACGATTCAAATTGGCAATCGCTCTCGCCGGGAAAACCGACAATGATGTCCGTTCCCAGCGCGGCTTCGGGTAAACGCTCGCGCGCACGCGCCAGCAAACCACGATAGTAGCCGGTATCGTAGTTGCGCCGCATTCTTGTGAGGATCGCGTCAGCGCCGGCTTGCGCGCAAACGTGCAGATGCGGACAAATCACCTGCGACGAAGCGATCAGATCGAGCAGCCGATCCGGAAGCTCGCGAGGATCGAGCGAGCTCAAGCGCAGCCGGGAAATTAATCCGCTCGCCGCGATCATCTCCACGAGCTGTGTCAGATCAATTTTCGGTCGCAGATCCTGACCATAGCCGCCGAGATGAATTCCCGTAAGCACGATCTCTTTGTAGCCGGCGCCGGCCAGTTGTTTGACCTGCTCCATCACCTCCCGCGGCTCGATGCTGCGGCTGAGGCCTCGGGCTGCTGGGATGATGCAGTAGGTGCACGAATAATTGCAGCCCTCCTGAATTTTCAGAAATGCGCGCGTGTGTCCGGGTAGGGCGCGAGTGCCGATCACCGGAATGCCGCGCTCGCGCTTGATGTCGCTCACAGCAATTTGTGGTTCTTTTGGCCGATCTGCCGCGATGAACCGAATCAAATCGTCCAATCGATTCAGCCCGACGACGTAATCGACGCCGGGAACCCGAGCCATCTCGTCGGGGTTCACCTGCGCATAGCAGCCGGTCACCAAAACCTTAGCCAGAGGATTACGCCGGTTGGCGCGACGGATGAGTTGGCGCGCTTCCCAGTCCGCCCGGTCCGTGACGGTGCACGTATTGACAATGTAGCAATCGGCGGCTTCCTCGAACGGCACCATCGAGTGCTGATGTTCCAAGCGGCTTTGAATCACCGCGGAATCATATTGGTTGATCTTGCAACCCAATGTGGCTATTGCGACCCGCATATCCCGTAGGGACGCAGCATGCTGCGCCCGTTTTTCTAGTAACTGATTTTCTCCGGTCTATTGGCTGTTAATTGATGCGTTTCGTCCTTGAGCGCGCGTTCAATCCAGCCACCGCCGAGGACCTGATCATTGCGATAAAAAACCGCCGCCTGTCCCGGCGTCACGCCTTGAACGGTTTCATCGAAAACCACTTCACAAGTCGCATTCCGACTGGATCGAACCCAACACGGAACTGCCGGACCGCGATAGCGGATCTGCACTTCGGCGGCAAATTCGATTTGATCAGGGAGTTCAATCCAATTGACAGCGCTCGCGATCAGACCGGTACAGCGAAGCTCTTCTTTTTGACCAACCACTACTTGCTTGGTCTTTTCGTCGATGTCAATAACGTAGAGCGGTTCCCTCGCCGCGATTCCCAACCCGCGTCTCTGGCCGACGGTTACACTGTGAATACCGCGGTGCCGGCCGAGGATTTTGCCTGATCGGTTGATCACATCACCACCGCAAAGTTCATCGTTTTTGGCATAGGAGGCAACCAGTTCTTTGTAATCGCCAAAACAAATATCCTGGCTTTCCGGACGCTCCGCCGCCGGAAGCCCCAGCCGGCGCGCCCGTTCGCGCACCTCCGTCTTTTGCATTTCGCCGAGCGGAAACAACGCACGCGCGAGCGGCTCTTGGCTCAATGCAAATAGAAAATAAGATTGATCCTTCGCCCCATCCACACCGCGAAAAAGCGCCGCATGGCCCTCGTCCTGATGAGCGATTCGCGCATAATGCCCCGTGGCGATGAATTCGGCGCCCTGTGCGCGCGCCCAGTTGAGAAGTATTCCGAGCTTGAAATCACGATTACAGGCAACGCACGGGTTGGGGGTTCGGCCGTGCAAATAATCGTCAGCAAAAGGCTTCACTATGCTGGCGGCGAACTGAGCCCGAAGATCGAGAAGCGTATGCGGAACGCCGAGCATAGCGGCGACTTCTGCAGCGCCGCGATGATCGGAACAGACGCGCGGACCGCGGTTTTCTTCCCACATGCGAAGCGACACTCCGTGAACGTCATAGCCCTGCTCGACCAGCAGACTCGCCGCCACTGAGCTATCGACGCCGCCGCTCATGGCGACAACAATTTTCTTCTTGTTGGTCATCGTTTAATTTTGGCCACCGCATGCTGCGCCCTATAGTTTCCTGGCCACCCCAAGTAGCGCGCAACGCGCATCAAGGGAGCGCATATCGAAGGATTCAACTGCCGGTATTTTTCAGCAGTTCCTTGACTCGATTGAGAACTTCGTTTTCTTCGGCGGTTTTCTCTTCCAGACCACCTTGGCGGGTGTTAAGCTCGTCGACCCTCTTCTCCAGTCTCTCGACATACTCCGCAAGGCTATTTACCGCCTTGGCAATGACATCGGGTAAATCCGCCGAATTGAGATCGATAATCGCTTTTCCGGCCGCCGTGTGTCTGGCTTCATGGCTGACCACCCGGCCGGGAATCCCGACCACGGTCGAATGCGGTGGCACCGAGGTCACGAGAACCGAGCCGGCCCCAACCCGGCTGTGGCGGCCGACCGTGACGGGCCCGAGGACGGCCGCGCCGCTGAAGATCGTCACCGAGTCTTCGATGGTCGGATGCCGCTTAATCGGCTGCGTGGAGGTGCCGCCGAGC
>Ga0207701_10004559_pt1 | contig 14029 bp, 14 predicted proteins | sample KBSSwiSSwithPhiX_FD_184294 | JGI IMG/M metagenome (GOLD analysis project Ga0207701, IMG submission 184294) | Switchgrass rhizosphere bulk soil microbial communities from Kellogg Biological Station, Michigan, USA, with PhiX - S5 (SPAdes) (version 2) | ecosystem: Environmental > Terrestrial >... | reverse complement strand
GACCGGTCCTGTCATGGCAAAGGGACTCGAAGACACGGTCTTCTACATTTACAACCGGCTGCCGGCACTAAATGAAGTTGGCGGCGAGCCGCAACAGTTTGGGCTTAGCGTTGACGCCTTTCACGAACGGACCTTGGAGCGGCAGCGCGACTGGCCGGCGACGTTGCTCGCGACCTCAACGCACGACACAAAACGCAGCGAAGACGTCCGTGCGCGAATGATCGCGATCTCCGAAATCCCAGAGCTTTGGCGGCGTTCGTTGCAACGTTGGGGCACCGCGAATCACCGTTGGAAGCGGATGGTGAACGATTTGGAAGCCCCGGATGCGAACGAAGAATATCTGCTTTATCAGACTCTTCTTGGCACCTGGCCGATGCAGGCGAATGGCGAGCCTGAGCCGATCCCGTCCCCTGATTACATCGAACGAATTCAGGCCTACATGGCAAAGGCGCTCAAAGAAGCAAAGATCAATACAAGTTGGATCCAGCCCAACGAGGATTGGGACGGCGCGATGCACGATTTCGTCGCGAAAATTTTGGATTCATCACCGCGAAACAAATTTCTGCCGATTTTCCTTCCAGCAGCGCAAGAGATTGCTCGTCTGGGAGCGATTAATTCGCTCACGCAAACGTTGCTGAAGCTCACGTCGCCTGGTGTGCCGGACATTTATCAGGGAACTGAGCTTTGGGACTTCAGCCTCGTCGATCCTGATAACCGGCGTCCGGTCGACTACGAACTGCGCCGCCAAATGCTGAAGTCACTCTCTGCCACCCCGGAAGAACTGATGCAGAGGTGGCCGGATGGCCGAATTAAAATGTTTTTGGTACAGAGACTGCTACGGTTTCGCAGGGATCACTACGATCTTTTCAAACGCGGCGAATATCTGCCGCTCCAACTGAGTGGAACGTTTGCAGAATCCTGCGTCAGCTTCGTTCGGCGCCTCGATAAAAATTGGATTGCGGTAATCGCGCCGCGACTCACTTCGCGCATCGGGTTCCCACCCATTGGCGAGGCGTGGCAGGATACGTCGATTCAATTACCAGAAATGCTTTCGCTGAAGGATGCACACGATCTTTTCACTTGCCGACCAATTCGCCACCAGAAACGGCAGGTGGTTTTGCGTGATGTATTCTCGGTCCTGCCCTTCGCGGTAATTACTAATCTGTTATAAGGCGTCTGACATAGACGCCCTCAATATTGTTTGCCGTTTTGTAGGGCGTTTGATTCGCTCGCGCCCGCTCACTCACCCTCTCGGGCTGCCCGTCCATGTCGCTCGGCGCCCGACGGTTCCATTGTGTCAAACGCCGATCGTTGCTCGCAACTGCGCAATAAGCTCCATCATCCACTGCGTGAAGTTGCCGAGATTCGTCAGCAAATCCGCCCCGAAGCTTTCAAATGTGATTTGTCGGGACGCCAGAATCAGCATGACGCTGAGCAACAGCAAATTCATCAGGTAGATGACGACGAGCGAAAAAAACGTGCCCTGATCGGTAAGATCGGTCTGGTTCTTGGGAATCATCCAGCAGGTGAACGTGAAATGGAACGCCCACGTGACGCCAATCACGGCGTAAAGCAGCCGCCCATACGGTTGCATGTTTATGAAAAGGCTAAGTCCGCCGTAAATAGCGATCGTGAGAATGCTGTATATCGGAAAGAAATACGGCGTCAGTGCGATCCAGAAATTCGCCTTGGTGGTCACTACGTGCCCGCCGTCGAAACCAACTCGGAACCGGCTTACGCGGCCACCCATCAACCACACCCAGATGGCGTGCGTTAGCTCGTGCCCGAACACGTAAATCAAGATTGGCCGTGGCAGACCGAAGAAAGCTATCAACCACAGCACCGCGCCTAACGAAAAGAACCAGAACTCTTCGCCCGCCCACAACCGTTGTGTCACGGTCGCGCGCGCGAATACCGTGAAAAATGTCTGAGTGAGAACGCCGCAGATTGGTAGCAGAAAAATAGCGAAAATAAATTTCACCCACTTCGTGGGCACAGTGAGCGGCTCGGATGCCGCGACGAAGGTTCTCGGTGTTGTCCGTGCGACGCTGCGGATAACTTTTCGGCCGCGCTTGGAATTGCGCGTATCGCGATTCTTTTTCGATCTGCGCTTGGTCGCCAAATCGTCCGCAGATTACGCAGATTTACGCAGATGAAAGCAAGACAGAACCGCCGATTGCGATGATATCGCGGGTGGTTATAGGGCAGGCGCTTCGCCTGCCGGGCTCGGCAACCGGAGCGGTTGCCCTACAGCGAACAGGGACGCGGCGCTACGCGCGGCCCATGTAGGCGCCGGTGCGGGTGTCGATCTTGATCGTCTCGCCTTCCTTGATGAAAAGTGGAACGTTAATCGTCTTGCCGGTTTCAAGCTTTGCCGGCTTGGTAACGTTGCTGGCCGTATCGCCACGAAGGCCTTCCGCTGATTCAACAACCTTCAAATTCACGGACGCGGGCAGTTCCACCTCGACGGCCTTTCCTTCCGCATAAAGGACCTGCACAGAAAGGTTCTCCACGAGATAATCCTTGGTCTCGCCGATCAGATTTTCTGCGAATGTAATCGTGTCGTACGTCTCAGGATCCATGAAATGGTAGCCGTTGTGATCCTTGTAAGAAAATTCCAGCTGTTTTCGTTCGATATCGACCAACTCGACCTTGTCGGTAGAACCAAAACGAACGTCGGCGCTTTTGCCGGTATTGATGTAACGGATGATGGCTTGGACGAAAGCTCGCAGATTCCCCGGCGTGCGGTGATGGACTTCAAGCACAATGGCCGGATTGCCATTGTATTTGATGGCCATTCCTCTCCGTAAATCGTTGGCTGCAGGCATGGACGTTAGATCGCTAAAAGGTTAAAGGGTAAAACGGAGCGCGGACCTTACATGCGTATCGGCTTTTTGCAATTGTAGGGCAGGCACTTCGCCTGCCGGGCTCGGCAACCGGAGCGGTCGCCCTACAATAATTTCAGCCGCGTCAAATCCTGCGAATCGACAATGCCCACGGGCACATTGTCGTCGTCAATCACGACCAAATCGTCGATGCGATGGCGCTCCAGCAGGTTTAAAACTTCTACCGCGAGTTTTTCTTTGTGCACCGTGACTGGATTCAGCGTCATCAGGTCTGCCACGAGTCGTTCGCCGATCCGGGAATCGGATTGAAAATGGCGCACGAAATCTCCGTGAGTGAAAATGCCGAGGAGTTGGTTGTCCTCGCCAGTCACAACGGCAGCGCCCGCGCGCACACTGGTCATTGCCCTGAGCACGTCGCGAATTGGCGTGTCAGTCGCGACAATGGCCATCGCTTCGCGCGGCCGCATGACCTGATGCACGCGCATCAACATGCTGCGGCCGATCATGCCGCCCGGGTGGAATTTAGCGAAGTCCTCCTTGTTAAAGCCGCGCGCTTCCAAAAGCACCATCGCCAACGCGTCGCCCAGCGCCAGCATCACAGTTGTGCTTGACGTCGGCGCCAGGTTCAACGGACACGCTTCCTGTTCGACGTTTACATCGAGACAAACATGCGCGTTTTGTGCCAGCGTTGAATTTGGATCACCGCAAATAGCGATGATCCTGACCTGAAACCGCGCGATCGCCGGCAAGATTCGGAGCATTTCTTCCGTCTCGCCACTCGCGCTCAACGCGAGCACCACGTCGCCATCAGCGATCATGCCCAGATCGCCATGAAGTGCGTTAGACGAATCCAGGACCACAGCAGGCGAGCCGGTGCTAGTGAGCGTGGACGCGATCTTCGCGCCGATGTGTCCGGATTTGCCAACGCCTACGACGACCACTTTGCCTCGCGCGTCGACCGTTTCTTTGATCAAACCAACCGCGCGTGAAAAATTTTCATCCAGCCGCTTCCGGAGCCGCTGGAGCTCGAAAATTTCTAAATCCAGGACGCGTCCGGCCTTTTCAAGAGAATCCATCGAAAGATATATTGTGCGCGAGCGTGGTTATGGGCAACATTTCGTACGCCTCGAACGAAAGGGAAACATGAAGACATTGATGATCGCAATCCTCGCCGCGCTGGCAACGACCGCTTCCGCGCAAGAATTCAGAGCGCCAATCGGTCGGCAAAAAACTGTGCGCGCGATTGAGAAGCCGCCACAGGTTTATGAAGGCGCAAAAGTTGAGGGTGCGCTTCCGAAAGCATTTGGTCCCGGCCGAAACCCGCTCCAGATGCTCAATCCCTGGGCGCCGGCCCGCTACGGGATCTGGGTTGAGAACACAGCATTCAATCCCGATCACCCGGGAAAATGGAACGGCATTAAGCTTTTCGAGATCATCTTTTGATCGGGGAGCGGTCGCCGCGGCGACCACCGCTACACCCGGCTGGCGCAAACCCCTTCGATGGTTTCCGAGTTAAGCGAAGAATTTTGCCAATTGCGCGCGTACCGCCTCGAATGAGAGCCGTTCGCGTGCGAGTTCCTGCGATTCGGCAACAACTGCCGAGCATAACTCGGCATTCTTCAATAGATCCAACGCCATCGAAGCGATCTCGGAAATTGTTCGGCCCTGGCCGCAAGTTTTTGAAAATACAATTCGTTCGATTGCGCCGTCGCCGCCCACGCAAGGAATCCGGCAGAGCAGCGCATCCCCTGCGACCTGGCCCGGCACATTGCTGCGGTCGAGTTGCAACACAATCTTATGCTGCGCTACACCGCGCAGATAATCTGGGTAACTCTTCCATTTCTCGATTAACCGGAGTTTTCCTTCTGGAAAATTGAGTTCGCCTAACAATCGCCGCCCTTTGCTGCCGTCGAGGTTAACGACTGTGACCGATTCACCTGTCGTTAAGCACAATTCCCGTGTCATCAACAGAGCGGCGAAATGATTTCGAGAAGGCACGTCCCATTCGCGTGTGCCGACGAAAATGCCGGATTGCTCGTTGCGTGGCACAGAAAAATCCCACCGTTGATCCTCGATCGGGTAGGGGGTTGGGATAAACGCCACACTCGCGGCATCGTGTTCGGAACGGATGCGCTGATAAATCTCCGCGGCCTCCGGCGTAATGGCGATGCATGCGTCAGCTTGCGTCACAATTCTTATAAAGCGCGATAATTTCGCCGGGTCGCACAATTGCTGCGCGATCTGATGCAAGCCGGTTTCCTTGAGTGAAACAGCGACGGTGCGTTCTTCTTTTTTCAAATCAACCAATGCGCGCTCTGATGCACGAAAATCGCTGCGCAAAAGAAGAAGAACAGGTGTGTTTTCGGCGAGGGCGCGGCGCGTATCGCGATGAAATGCGCCAAATGTGCATGCGGCGAAACCATGAAAATTGATCGGTGCGTGAGGGCCTTCGGCGGGACCGGGTAAATTATGAAATTGCTGCTCCGGATCGCGTCCTCCGGGATTAAGAACAGTCAGGCGAAAGTTCCCTGCGTTGGTCGTCGACATTGACGGCGTAGCCCCGCTTTAGCGCTTCAACTGTGCCTGACGCGGCAAAGCCGACTAATCATGGGTCTCGTCACCTGGCGGCTGTGCTGCCGATCTCAATAGCGTGCGCTCAGTGTCTTCTTGATCGAGCGGTTTTACCGGAAGAGCACGCCGAATTTCCGCAGGCTGCCGTTCCTGCGGTTGGACCGGTATCGCTTTCCGAATCTGTTCAACGGGTACAGCCTTTCGAATTTCTGGAGCGGATTGTGTCGTTTGTGAAGTCGGAGAATTCACGCTTGCCGTGCTGCTTGCGGACTTGACTCCATTCGTGCCCGTTCCGCTATCGCTTTTCTGAGAGTCGGCGGTTTCCATAGCCGGCTGCGGCGTTGCGTCGGGGACTACGGTCGGCTTGATTGAATCATATGGGTCATCGTTAGCTACGAGCGTGGGACTTTTTATGGCAACCGGCATGACTTCACGCAGGTTCACGGCCAGCTCAGCGTGCGGCAAATCGCTGGAACCAAATTCGCGAGCGAGACGGGCGCGCGGTTCACCGTGGATGGTGCACAGCTCCGGGGGGGCTTGCGCAGCCGTCGCAATCTCCATGTAAGTGGTACGGCGTTGGACTGTATCGCCATTGGCTGATTTCACTGCGTCGTAACATTTGTCCGTGGCCAGTTGCCCGGATCGCGAACAAATCTCGATCTGCTTCAGACTGGAAGGCTGTTTGATGTCTCGCGGCGGATAACTCTCAGCGGCCGCATTCATGATGTCGACCCAGATCGGCAGCGCTAGCTCGTGCCCGAACGCGCCGCGATAAATTTTCTGGGGCTTGTCAAAACCGGCCCACACCGCACAGGTGAAATTAGAATCGTATCCCGCAAAGAGCGCATCAGTAAAATCGTAGGCTGTCCCGGTTTTTCCGGCGGCGGGAAATTTCTTTAATCCAAACTGCGTGGAAGCGACTTTTCCTGTTCCTGATTGAAGCGCATCTACAAGACACGAGTGTACTTCGTACGCCGTCTCGGGTTTGGTCACAATTTTCCGGATGCTCTGCTGCTTTCCATTCCACACCAGAGTTCCGTCTTTTTCTTCAATTCGCTCCAGGATATGCGGTGTGCTCGAGCGCCAGCCGCCATTCGGAAAAACGGTGTATCCCATCGCAAGCTCGGCCAACGTAATTTCGCTGCTGCCGAGAAATGTCGCCGGATAAGGGCGAAGCGGAGAACGAATACCTGCGGAGGAACAAAGCTGCATCACCGCCTCGATTCCCGCATCCATTCCGATGCGGACCGTTGCGCCATTCTTCGATTTCACCAGCGCCTGCCTGGCGGTCATTCGACCTTCATATTGGTTATCGGCATCTTCGGGTCCCCATTCACCAAGGATTCCGGTCGTACCGCCGATCATCACCGCGCGGTTATCCAAGGGCGAATCTTCAACTACCGAACCCGGGAACATTCCTCGTTCGAAAGCCGTCGCGTACACAAACGGCAGCATTGCCGTGCCCGCTGGCCGGCGAGCCTGCAACGCGCGGTTAAACTGGTTGTGCTCGAAATCACGTCCTCCCACCAGCACAAGAATGTCGCCAGTCGCGTTATCAAGGCCGATGGCCGCGCCCTGCAAATACTCGGGCGGAGGTTGGTCAGCCATCTTCCCGCTTGATTTGGCCTTACGAAATGACGCTGCGTAATCGGCGTAGGTCTGATGATTGTATTCGGGATGTTGCTCGGCTTCCTGTAAGTGTTTCTTCAGAGACTCCTCGGCTGAGCGCTGCAAATTGACGTCAATCGTGGTGTGAATGCGATAGCCTTCGTTTATCGCGCGATCCCATCCCACGGCTGCGATCACTTGCTGGCGGATATAATCGACCGCGTAAGTCTGGCCTTGAGCGTTTTGCCGACTGCCGACTGAGATCTTTTCGGCGCGCGCGGCAGCGCATTGTTCGTGAGTGATAAAGCCATTATCGCGCATTCGATCCAGCGCGAAATCGCGTGTCTCCCGTGAGTTGGTCCGTTCAGACCACGGCGAAAGTCTGTTCGGGCTCTTGATCAGACCCGCAAGTGTCGCGCACTCCGCCAACGTCATGTTGCGCGCAGCTTTGCCAAAGTAGCCGCGCGCCGCTGCTTCAGCTCCGTACATGCCGCCGCCGAAATAAATCCGGTTCAGATACAGCTCGAGGATTTTCTGTTTGCTGAAACTGTCCTCGATGCGCCTGGCCAGAAAAATCTCCAACAGCTTCCGGCGGTAGGTTCTTTCTTTGAGCGAGAAACTGTTGCGTGCCAACTGTTGTGTGATGGTGCTGCCGCCCTGGCGGACATGACCCGCCGTCAAATTTTTGAGCGCAGAGCGAATGATCCCCATCAGATCGTAGCCATGGTGCTCGTAGAATTTTGCGTCCTCGACCGCAATGACCGCGTTGATCAGATCGGGAGCTAATTTCTCATACGGAACCGTCTCGCGGTTCTCAACATAGATCTGGCCGAAGATCTTGCCGTTGCGGTCGAGAATCACGCTGGCCGATTCCATCTGGTCCATCTTGTTTAAGTCGAAAGAGTTGGCCTGCGCTTGTAGATCGAAGACAACGCTGGAAGCGAAAACGGTTATGAACAGCCCTACCACGACCAGAACGGCGACGGGAATGTAGAACCATGGCCTGAAATACCATGGCCGCCGAAAGCGATAGCCCGGCGGCGGTCTGAGGTATGTGCTGGTCGGTTTCAAGCTACGAGTGAAACGGCCCTTCAATCTAGGGGGCAAACGCCCAACGCTCAACGTCCAACTCCGAAGGATCGCGAGCAGGCATCTGACGCTCAATTAGTCCCGCGTTCTCGTAGTTGAGCGTTGAGCGTTGAGCGTTGAGCGTTCGACGTTAAGGATGCAAACGGGCAATTCCGCTCTGATTCAGCTTATTCGCCAGGAGATCAAGAATTATGGTCCGCAATCGTTCGCCTGGTTCATGCAGCAGGCGCTTTATCATCCCGTGCATGGTTACTATTCGTCAGGCCGCTGCGCGATAGGTCGCGAAGGAGATTATTTCACGAACGTGAGCGTGGGCCCGCTGTTTGGGCATTTGTTGGCCGCGCAGTTCTCAGAAATCTGGGAACGCCTCGGCAGGGTGAATGATTTTGTCATTGTGGAGCAGGGGGCCTACGACGGTCAGTTCGCGCGAGATGTTCTGGAGTTTCTGCAAAAGCGGTTTCCAGAGTTCTTCGGCGCTTTGCGCTATCGGATACTCGAACCAATTCCAATTTTGGAACAGCAGCAACGCCGGACCCTCGAGGCATTTGGCCACAAGGTCGAGTGGCGAGAGTCGCCGAAACCATTCTCAGGCGTTTATTTTTGCAACGAACTGTTGGACGCAATGCCGGTGCGCCTGATCAGAAATGGAACGGAGAAGCTGGTCGATCTCAACGGCGACGAATTTGTATTCGTAGAACGGCCCGTTGAGAAAACGATGTTCAATCAAGCTGCCCTCGAATGCATCGATGAAATCGCGGCGAACTTGCAGTGTGGTTATGTAATTGCGATCGATTACGGTTTTTTGGACGATGAGGCTGAGAGAACTGTTCAGGTCCGCGCTCGGCATCGAAACCTCAATTCACCATTTGAACAGATCGGACACGCGGACATCACAATGTCTGTGGATTGGAGCAGCATAATTGAGCGTGCACAGGCGAACGGGTTGCGAATCACCGGATTTACCGATCAACATCATTTTCTGACGGGAATCATTTCCCAGTTTGAGAGCGGCGATCGGTCCCAATCTCTTCTTTTTGATTCGCGCAAGGCCAAGCGCGAATTGCAAACCCTGCTTCATCCGGAAATGCTGGGTCGCGCATTTCAGGTGCTGGCGCTGGACAAGAACGTCGATCCTGGTGCTTCGTGTCTATCAGGGTTCAAGTTCCCACGCGAGTTGCGGCTTAGTTAAGAAATTAACAAACCGGCTTTGTTACCTGCGCATTGCCCGATAGGTTCTAATAATATACAACATTGTGCGATGGATCCGAGGAGCGCTCAGTTTCAAGAACGGCTGACACGCATGGAAGAATTGATTAATGCCCTCAATTCGGCGCCCGATTCCACGATTTGTCTGCAGGCACGAGAGCTGGTGCAAACCTTGCTCGAGCTCCATGCCGGTGGTTTTGAAAAGACCTTGGACATGATTTACAGCTCACCCGAATCCGGCCAAACTTTGATTGATCGACTGGCGGAGGATCCCCTGATCTCCAATCTACTGGTTTTGCACAATCTCCATCCGCTCGACTTGGAAACTCGGGTCCGGAATGCGTTGGCATCGGTGAAACCGCGCCTCGGATTGCACGGCGGTAGCGTGGAATTGATTGGAGTGACGCCCGAGGGTGGAATCAAATTGCGACTGGAAGGAAATTGCCACGGTTGTCCATCGTCACGGGTAACATTGAAATCATCGATCGAAGAAGCCATTTACGCCGCTGCACCCGATGTGACGGGATTGGAAGTTGAAGGCGCGGTAGACAATTTCGTAAATGCACCCGACGGTTTACAACCGAAATTTACAGTGTGTCCCACTGATAACGAACAGGAAACCACAACAAGAACAGACCCATGAGTAAAAATCCACAACCTGTGCATGTGTCCGGAACTCCAAAGGGCGAAGAGCAGGCCCTGAAAAGTCATGAGCCCGGTCGGGATCCAAACCGAAAGAATTATCGAAGCGCGCGTGATTCTACCGGAATCAATGCCGATAAACGGGAGCCCATCGTTCCCGGGATGGGAAACATTCCGCCAGCCTGACATTACATCGCTTCTTTAACGCAAGCGCGGCTGGCGTTAAAGTTTTCCGTGACCTCACCCCTGGCAAATTTGCGAAAGTTCGCTGGGGCCAAGCCTAAGGGTGAGTCGCTCCGCCGCGCGGCCGTTGAGCAATGCGAGCTCTGTAGCATTCGTGTTCCGCCGCAGCATCGACATCTCCTCGAGATGACGACGCAAAAGATCGTTTGCGCATGCGATGCGTGTGCATTGCGATTCCAAGACGTGGTTGAAGGGCGATTCAAATTGATCCCGCGCGACGCCCGTGCATTGCCCGACTTTGCAATGGCTGACGCCGACTGGGAGAATTTCGCTTTGCCGATTAACCTCGCCTTTTTCTTTTACAGTACGCCTAGAAGAAAAATGATGGCGTATTATCCAAGTCCCGCGGGCGCCACCGAATCGCTCCTTCCACTCAATGCGTGGGAAGCGCTGGCAAGCCAAAATCCGCCCCTGCAACAACTGCAACCGGACGTTGAAGCGGTACTGATCAACCGTGCGGGGAAGGCACGAAATTATTTCATCGCGCCGATCGACAAGTGTTACGAGTTGGTCGGGACGATCCGGATGCATTGGCGCGGCCTCTCCGGGGGACAGGAAGTCTGGGACAAAATCGAAAGTTTCTTTGCGCAACTGAAAGCGAATGCCTGATCTCAATTTTAAAGTGACTGGGATTGAGCCGGCGCAGCGCGGGGTCGCGCCGCTGTTGCATTTCATTTTGGAGATCACGAGCACGCCTGAAACGGAAACAATCCAGAGCGTAATGCTCCAAACACAAATCCAGATTCAGGCACCGCAGCGCGCTTACGACGCGGAGGAAAAGAAAAAGTTGAAGGAGCTTTTCGGTGCGCCAGAAGATTGGGGACAAACTCTACGAACCAGGCTTTGGACACACGCCAACACGATCGTGCCCCAATTTCAGGGATGCACCAAAACGGTGCTGGCTGTGCCGTGCACGTTCGACTTCAACGTCGCGGCGACGAAATACTTTTACGCGCTGGAGGATGGCGAAGTTCCGCTACTCTTCCTTTTCAGCGGAACGGTTTTTTACGCCGCGCCGGACGGCCGATTGCAGATCCAAAAAATTTCCTGGGAAAAGGAATGCACCTGGCGCATGCCGATCGCGCGCTGGCAGGAACTGATGGAGCACCACTATCCGGATAGCGCTTGGATCGCGATGCGTCGCGACGTGTTCGATCAACTCTACGAATTTAAGCGGCGCGAAGGACTGTCGTCGTGGGATGAGGTCCTTGAGCGCTTGCTCACACCCAACGGAAGTGTGGCGTCATGAGTCGCGAACTTGTCGATAAAGTTGTCCATGTCGTTCTCTACGAAGGCTACATTCTTTATCCTTACCGCGCGTCGTCGAAAAAGAACCAGCGCCAGCGTTTCACCTTCGGACGCGTTTATCCAAAACAGTACAGCACAGCGCAAAGTGATCGCGAACCGTGTTCAATGCAGACGGAATGTCTCGTAAGCAATGAATCGCACGATGTATCGCTGGAAATAAACGTACGCTTTCTCCAACCACTGGCGCGACAGACGGGTGAGCAAGTCTGGCTCGAAGCAAGTGAACGCGAAGTAAAACTGGAACCCGTTTCGTTGAGCACGCCAATCAAGCACAGACAGGAGTTCACTTTCCCAAGTGCGCGCACGATCGATGGAACAACGGTGCGGCGGAATGAAATGGTCTGCGGCCGAATTGAGCTCGAAACGCAAGAGGTCGATCGAACAGTTTCGAAGATTACAGTGCGCATTTTCAACGAAACGCCGGTGCCCGCGGACCGGATCGAGAACCATGAAGAAGTGATCATGCGGACTTTCGCTTCCACCCACACGGTTTTGCACGCCCTTGGCGGCGAATTCATTTCACTGCTCGATCCCGATCCACAATACGAAAACGCGGCGAAAGCGTGCCGGAATATCGGATGCTGGCCGGTGCTGGTAGGCGATGAAGCAAAGCACGACCATGATACGATGTTGTCGTCCCCGATTATTCTTTACGATTATCCGAAGGTTGCCGCCGAAAGCGTAGGCGATCTTTTCGACAGCACGGAGATCGACGAAATCCTTACCCTGCGCGTCAAAACGATGACTGATGAGGAGAAATTGGAGATGCGAAATATCGACGAGCATGCGCGTCGGATTCTTGAACGGACGGAAAAACTTTCCGCGGAGCATTTCATGCAAATGCACGGGACGCTGCGCGGGGTGCGAACATTCAATCAGGATTTTTTTAATCCGGCTCAGAAGATTGAAAGCGCAAACATCCGCGGTGTCGATCTCAAGAAAGGCGACCGTGTCCGGATTCGTCCTAAAAAGCGCGCTGATATCATGGACATGGCGCTAGACGGGAAGGTGGGAATCATCGAAGCGGTCGAAGAGGACGTAGAGCACAACGTACATTTTGCTCTCGTTCTGGAGGATGATCCTGGACGCGACCTTGGAATGGATCGCCAGATCGGACATCGATTCTTTTATTCAGCGGACGAAGTCGAGCCGATTTGAGGGAGCCGCCCAATTCTCGACTTGTATGAAACGCATTCTCGTCGCCGGCATCGGAAATATCTTTTTTGGTGACGACGCATTCGGCTGCGAAGTCGCAGCGGAATTGGCTAAACGACCCCTGCCCGACGGCGTAAACGTCCGCGATTTTGGTATCCGCAGTTACGATCTGGCCTACGCGATCATGGAGGACTATGACGCCACGATCTTGGTCGATGCCTCGCCACGAGGAGAAATCCCGGGAACAATTTATATGATTGAGCCTGAAATAAATAAACTAGACACTAGTGAAAGCGAAGCATTTAATGCACATAGCATGAGCCCGGTTCGAGTATTGCAGCTGGTTCGTTCACTCGGCGGGCAGCCAAGGAAACTTTACGTCGTAGGATGCGAACCCGGCGTCCTTGAAAACGAAGATGGCCAGATGGGCTTGAGCGAGCGCGTGGCGGCAGCTGTCGAGCCGGCGGTGAACATGATCCAAAAACTAATTGGCGATCTCAGCCAGATCAAAACTGTTGGGCCAAAAAAGTAAAACCAGATTATGGCATTAAATCGTAACGAAATAGGAGATAGTATGGACGACACAAATGTAGCGTTGTTGGCGTGGGAGATTTTGGGCGCAATCGTCGGGCTCGGTATCATCATCTTCGTCATCCTGATGATTCCGGAAATGCGACGTTATTTGCGGCTAAAAAGCATGTGAGTTTGAAAACGACAGGATCCTAAATGACCAGGATCGAAATAATCGCGAATAACAACCGAGCCCAGGCGGACTCGTTGCAGTTTTCGCAGTGTCTTACTTCTACCCAGAGCTGACTATGTAAACCCAGGAGTCAAATATGAAAACACCCGCAATCGTGGCCGATCGTCCTCCGGACGTTAAAGAAATTCATATCGTCTGGATGACGACCGGTCTTGGATGTGACGGAGATTCTGTGTCCATCACCGCCGCCTCGCTGCCTAGTATAGAAGACGTCGTCCTAGGCGCCATTCCGGGTCTGCCAAAGGTGCATGTTCACAATCCGGTTTTGGCCTACGAAGTCGGCGACGATTTCATGAAATACTGGTTCGATGCCGAGGCCGGCAAACTGGAACCGTTCGTTCTCGTGCTCGAAGGCTCGGTGCCTAACGAGAAGATCAAGAAGGAAGGTTACTGGGCGGCGATGGGCACCGACCCGAAGACTGGTCAACCGATCACCACGAATGAATGGATTGATCGGCTCGCGCCGAAAGCGACGGCCGTTATCGCCGCCGGAACGTGCGCAACTTATGGCGGCATTCACGCCATGGAAGGAAATCCCACAGGCGCAATGGGATTGTGCGACTACCTCGGCTGGGATTGGAAATCCAAGGCTGGCTTG
>Ga0207701_10004555_pt1 | contig 14034 bp, 11 predicted proteins | sample KBSSwiSSwithPhiX_FD_184294 | JGI IMG/M metagenome (GOLD analysis project Ga0207701, IMG submission 184294) | Switchgrass rhizosphere bulk soil microbial communities from Kellogg Biological Station, Michigan, USA, with PhiX - S5 (SPAdes) (version 2) | ecosystem: Environmental > Terrestrial >... | reverse complement strand
AAAAGCCAGCAGGACGCCCGCGATGCCAGCAAGGAAGCCGCATGCGACATAGGCAATAGTTACAACGCCTCCGGTATTCACTCCCGAATACCTCGAAGCCGTCTCGTTATAACCGGTTGCGAACAGATGCCGGCCGTAAACGGTCCGATGAAGGCCGATCCACGCAAGCACGCTGACCACAGCTAGCACCAAAAAGGGGATCGGAATGCCCACGACGCTGCCGGTAGCGAAACTCTGAAGCCATTCAAAACCTGCCGCGTTACCAAAACCTTTCGTCTCATCGTTCGCAATAAATCGCGCAAGTCCGCGGTAAAAAAGCAATCCACAAAGCGTGACTATAAATGGCTGAATACGGACTTTCGTAACAAGAATTCCGTGGATCAGTCCTAACGAAGTAGTGATCGCAACAACAAATAGGACCGCGAGCAATGCGGGCATGTGCCACTCAGTGAGAAAGATGGACAGAAGTACGCCGAGCAGGGCGAACACCGACCCGACGGAAAGGTCAATCCCGCCCGTGATGATGACGCAGCCGAGGCCGATGCTGAAAATGCCGTAGATGCCGATCAGCCTCGACAGGTTTTGAAGGTTCGCCGAGCTCAGGAAACCGGGATTCAAAAAAGCGAGAACGACGCAAAGGAAAATCAGGAGCACGAATGTTCCGAGTTCTTTTCGCATATGTGAATCGGAGATCTGACTCCAGGGCCCTTAGCCTCTGCCGCGTAGTTGACTTATTTTCTTTTGAAATTCCTCGACCGAATCTTTCTTGATAACGAGCGTCGGTATGTTTATCTGCTTGTTTTCCGGAATCGCTGACTTGTCTCCGCCCAGAATTTTCGCCATCAGCTTTACCGACTGATAACCGAACTCGTAAGGCTGCTGAACGACTGTCGCGAAGATCGCTCCGTCCTTTACACCGGCGAGCGTCTCATCCTCTTCGTCAAAGCAAATGATCTTGACCTGCCCGACCTTCGCGGCGTCCTTGACGGCATTCAGGATCGCGGGGCCGTTGTAGCTCCAGAGTCCGACCATCGCAGCAAGGTCAGAGTATTTCACGAGCGTGTCGGCGGCGTTCGTTTTTGCTCGAGCACGATCTGTATCGTCAGTGCGAATGTCGATGATCTCGACGTTGGATCCCTTCAGAGCCTCTTTAAGTCCCTGATAACGTTCGGCCGCGTTTCGCGCGTCGCTCTTGCCGACGAAGACCATGATCTTACCGCCGCTGGGCAAAGCTTCTTTGACAAGCTCCCCGGCTTGGCGTCCTGCCGCGACATTATCTGTTCCGATGTAGAGAGCCCGATCGCTGCTCGGGGCGTCGGAATCCTGCGTGATCACGAGAGCCTTTTTAGCCGTGTCGTTTATCAATTGCGTTTGATTGTCGGGATCGACCGGGCTGATCGCGATCCCGTTCACGCCGACAGAGACCAAGTCATCGATGATCCGTTTCTGCTCGTCCGCCGCGCCGCTGCCCGGCATTTTGAATTCGACCGTCACTTCGTTAAGTTCGGCATCTGCCTTTTCGACCCCTTTGCGGGCGATAGTCCAATAGTCCGATGCGTTGTTGGTGACGAACGCGAGCTCGAAACTCTTGTTCGCGGGAGCATTCGAGCCATTTTGATTGCCCGGCGCGCCGCATGACACGCAGACACAGACAAGAAAGATCGATAGCAAAAATTTGATCATAATCGTTGCATGACGAACCTACGGATCAACTAGTTAACCGCTTTTCCGCGAAGGCATTTCAGAGAGCCAGAAACTAAAGAAGGTCCTCTCTGTAGGTACGGTGAATATACTCCCTATGTACGCCATTCGGCAACTTTCGCATAGAACTTCACACTTCCGCGCGTTGAAGACGCACGCTTCCAAACAGACTGCAGCCGGGTGAAGATCCGTGAAAGATGTATGGTTTCTCACCTGTTTCTTTTTCAAGTTGTGTTGCAAGTTCCTCGATCGCCTTGCGGCTACCGCCGCGTGCGAGAACGGCAACAGTCCCGCCGCTTCCGCCGCCCGTGATTCGCGCTCCGAACAGCCCTTCGCTTCGCGTGTTCTTCACGAGCTCGACGATACGATCGGTTCGCGGTTCGGTGAGGCCGCATGCTTTGTAGCTCTCGTGAGATCCGAACATCAGTTCGCCTGCTTCGTCGAGCTGATCAGTAGTTATCAGCTCCGCGAATCGATGCACTCGCCAGTTTTCATAGATCGCATGTTCGGTCGGTGCTTTTATAGCGTACATTTTATTCGGATCGATCGATGTCACCGTGTCTGTCGTGCCGCGATAGCGTGAAAGAAATTCCTCGCCGCTCGTCGCATCCGGAATTTTGTCGCGATACGCTTTTTCATATTCTTCCGGGGTCACATTTGCCAGATAGCCATTCCATCGTTTGTCGACAATCTGCACTACACCTCGGCCGACTTCGCGAATGTCGAGTCCTTCGACCTCGGAAATTATTCGATAGCCCATGAATGCGCCGACGCGGACCGACGAATAATCAGAACCCGAGACCGCATGCCTGACCCCGGAATCAATTCCCCAGAATTCAATCTCTTCAGGAATATCGATCCAGCCCCTGATCTCCGCCGGCTGACAAACAAGCGCCGTTAGCTTTCCAGCTTCGCCGCAGTGCGCTGTTATTTGGTCCATCACACCGCAAGCTGCGCCGACGATATGGTTCTCAACCTTTTGGCAGAGTAGGGCGAGCTCGCGAGGCTCAATCTTGACCTCATACGCGGAACAAACGGCCTGCATCACCGACACCTCGAGCGCTGCCGATGAGCTTACGCCCTTGCCGATCGGCACTCGCGAAGCAACAAGAATCTTTGCGCCGGATCCAAATCGAATTCCAAGTTCTCTGCACAGAACGAAAAAAGCGCCGGCAACATAATTGACCCAACCATCTGCTTTCCGCTTGGCGAAGAACTTTTTAGCCGAAGCGAGATCGAGTGCCTCCTCGTCGCGCACCAGGTCGGCGAGATCCATCTCGAAAGTCGAGCTGTCTTCGCCAATGGCTGCGATTTCGATCACGTTGCTCGAGTTCTTTTGAATCGCCGCAAACGTCGCTTCGGCGATCGGCATTTCGAGAACGAGCGAGCCCGAATAATCCGCGATGCCCCCCATCACATCGAGCCGGCCCGGAGCACGCGTGACGATAATTTCCCCGCTGTTGTCAAAGAAATTACCCAACGGGCCCGGCGGCCGGTTCAACAACTGAACGAACCAGTCTACGTCTTTCAAACCGTGCGGATTTCCTTCGACTATTTTGAACACACCTTGGTTTCAGTCAGATAGCAGCCCCCGTGTGCTTATCGCGGCACGAAACGCAGGTTCGATCTGATGCTTTATGTTCCCATTCGCATATCCGACCCAGGAAACATCCGCGTCGACATTTAGCGGAGAATCAAGCTGCTCGCCATCAGTGCCGGTGATCTCAACACCCAGCTCGCGAGCGATCAGTTCCGTGCAAAGATCGTAAGGATGGCAGCAAATGCTGAGGTCCAGTTCCCGGTCTGCCATCACCGCCCTCATCAGGGGGCGAATATCTGCCACGAAACGGTCGTGGCCGGCCATCAGCTCATAAAGCTGCCCGCCGGTCGAAATGTATTGATCTTCAAAACACTGCGCCTTTCCCTCAAGAGGTTTGCCAAGCACCGCACGAACGATCTCTTCGTCGATCCCGGCTAAAACATCGCGGGCCCCCGGAAAGAATCGAGAGATCATTGCGAATCCCTGCTCGATCGACGTCGCGGTCGAAGGCTTCAGAGAAATCGGAACAGATTCCCCCGTCAGCCTATTGAAACGTTCTGCGTTAACACCTGCGCCGCGATATGCCCAAGCCGTGTCCGACAGATGCTGCTTCACGAGCGGTATTTCGGTTTGTATGGCAAATTCGATATCGCGCAGGCGCGTTTCGGGTCCGCGATTCGGTGCAACACCTGTTAGGATCCAGGCACTTCGTTTTTGATACATCAGTCCGCGCGTTCCATCGATCGGATCGATGATGATCCTCCAGACGGCGTCGGCCTCACTTGCGCCTTGCGGAAGAACAAGTTTGCCCTGATCGATACCTTCGGCGATCAGAACGATCGGGACCTTCGAAGCGATCTCCGTTTCAAAAAACTCGATCACGGTTTCTTCGCTGACGCGGTCGATCGAGAAGATCGTGTCGCCTTCGCCATCGGCAACTATCTCGGATAATTGATCGACCGAGGCGTTTTCACACGCAGCAACGACCGTCTCACGAACCCTTTCGTGCAACCGCTTGATCGGTTCGAAAAGAGCACGAATATCGTTCAAGATCCCGCCTCCGATCTGTAATGAACTCCGGACATTGAGCGCAGCTCTGCAGCTTTATCCTCGGGCGAAGTGTCACTAAGAAAATTTCCGCCGCCGATCTCGGGGCCGGCAAGATATTTCAGAAGATCCGGTTTCCGCAACGGCGGATGAAACTCGATATGGAAATGAAACGTGCTGTGATCGCCGCCGTCGGTGGGAGCCTGATGAAGAGGCATTACGTACGGGAACGGCATATTCCATAGATTGTCGAACTTTATCGTAACCGTCCTCAAAACGTCGGTAAGATCTTTGAGTTCATCATTCGACAAGGCACCGATGTGCGGGTGAGTAGCTTTCGAAGCGACAAAAACTTCGTATGCGTATCGTGCAAAATACGGAATGAACGCGATCGCAGAATCGTTCTCGGCAATTATCCGACGGCCATCTTCTTTTTCAGCTCGAATGATGTCCTGAAATAGGATTCGCCCGTTATCGGAAAAATACTGCCTGCTTGCCGCGACTTCATTCGCGATCGTCTTGAACACAAAATTGTTTGCGTAGATCTGGCAATGCGGGTGCGGATTTGAAACGCCGACTGCCTCACCCTTATTTTCAAAGATCAATACATGGTCGATATCGGGCCGGCTGCCAAGATCAAGATATTGTTCCTGCCAGGTCTTAAAAAGAGATGTGATCTCATCATTGCCCAATTCGGCCAATGTCAGATTATGGAGCGGACTATAGCAAACTACACGGGATATCCCGCGGGCGGGTCGAGCTTGATAAACAGGCGAATGCGGGTGTTCGACGTTCGGTGCCTCAAAACTTACACTCGGGTGATCATTGTCGAATACGAAGATCTTTTCGTAATTTGGGTTGGTCTTTCCGCTAACTCGGGCGTTGCCCGGACAAAGGAAGCAGTCAGGAACGTAGTCCGGAAGAACCGCCTCTTTGGTCGCGACCTTCTCGCCGCTCCAAGGCCGGTCCTGTCGATGAGCGGCGATAACGACCCATTCTTCGCGCAGCGGATGCCATCGTTCTTCCCACGTCATATTAGTGTGTATTCCTCTGCAACTTTAGCTCAAGCTCGTGCCCGCGGCAATGTCAGTTAATCGGTTAAATGAGCCTTTTGAATCGGCAGAACTAGTGTTATCGTTTAGAAATCCTGCGGTTAAAGCTGTCGACCACTTCGTCACTTTAAGCCTATGAAACCGAAATTTGCCAAGACGCGCAAAGAAGCAAACCCTTGCAGTTGGCGGTTTGTCGATGCGGTCTTCGCACTCACTCGGAAGATCACTTTTATACTCTTGTTAGGTGTAATTTTAGTGTCGTCCGCCGCTGTCGGTCGCGGACAAAAGAAGCAGCAATCGGTCGATCCTACGTTTCCTGCATGGACGAAAGAGACCGGCGCCCGGATCTCACCAAAAAGTAAACGAAACTGCTCCGTAAATTCATACGGAGCGAACGCCGGCGGCGTTACAAATTCCACGACGGCGATCCAGAAAGCAATCGACGAATGCTCGAAGGCAGGCGGCGGTGTCGTGTCGTTCGAAAAGGGCGAATACATTACAGGTGCTCTCTTTCTCAAAAATGGTATTGATCTGCGCGTCAGCGAAGGCGTAGCTCTGCTAGGCAGCCAGGACGACGGAGATTATCCTCGCGCTCCGACCCGCGTCGCGGGAATCGAAATGACTTGGCCCTCCGCACTTATCAACGTCAATGACGCAGAGAACGTAAAGATCTCGGGCGGCGGCACTATCGATGGCCGCGGCAAGAAATGGTGGGACAAATATTGGGAGCTGCGGCGTCAGTACGAACCGAAAGGATTGCGTTGGGCGTCGGATTATGACGCGGAGCGCGTTCGGTTGATGGTCATCACTCGTTCGTCGGACGTCGCCATCGAGAATGTCAGCCTCAAGCGTTCCGGCTTCTGGACCGTGCAGATCCTTTATTCGGATCATGTCACTGTCGATGGCGTGAAGATCAGCGACAACGGGGGGCCGAGTACGGATGGAGTTGACATCGATTCTTCACGCTATGTCCTCGTTCAAAACTGCGATATCGACAACAATGATGATGACATCTGCCTGAAGGCCGGCCGCGATTTCGATGGACTTCGCGTTAACCGCCCGACGGAATATGTTTTCATCCGCGACAACGTCATCCGACGCGGCGGCGGCATCATTTCCTTCGGCAGCGAAACATCCGGAGGCATTCGTCATATCGCCGCTCTCAATAATCGAGGCATCGGGACAAAAGAAGGAGTTCGCTTTAAATCCGCGAAGACACGCGGCGGATATGTCGAGGATGTTCTTGTTCGCGGATTGAAAATGGAAAACGTCCCTCTGCCGTTTACATTCACGCTTAATTGGAATCCGAGTTACAGCTACGCGACGATTCCCGCGGAAATGAAAGACGTTCCCGCGTACTGGACCGTTATGAACACGCCGGTGTTGCCGGTCGAAAAAGGATATTGCCTGTTCCGAAATATCAGGATCGAGAACGTCGAGATCGTCGGTGCCGACCGGATCTTCACCGCGGCAGGACTGCCGGAGAAGATGATCGAAAACGTGACGTTTTCAAATATAACCGCCGAAGGAAATCAGGCCGGATCGATCGAATACGCATCCAATTGGAAGCTGTTGAACGTCGGGCTAAAAACGAAGTCGAGCGAGCCGGTCAAGATCTCGAACAGTCGATCCATATCGGTGTCCGAAATACAGTAATGAAAATATCTTTTTCGATGGCCGGTCTTCTCTTCCTCGCGAGCGTTTCACTTGCACAAACAAACGCGTTCTACAACATTCGCAGCTTTGGCGCGAAAGGAGACGGAAAGACGCTAGATACCGGTGCCGTAAACAAAACGATCGATGCCGCGAGTGCCAAAGGCGGCGGTACCGTATTCTTTCCGGCCGGCACTTATCTCTGTTTTTCCATCCGGTTAAAGAGCAACATAACTATCTATCTCGATAACGGCGCGACCATCCTCGCGGCTGATCCTGCCGTACATAAGGGCAAGTACGACCAGTGGGAACCCAATGAATTCGATATGTATCAGGACTTTGGTCACTCGCATTGGAAAAACTCGCTGATGTGGGGGATCGGTATCGAGAATTTTGCGATCATCGGCCAAGGCAAGATCGACGGTCAGGGACTTTCGCGACGCAGTCCGGGACCGCGTCGTCCGCGAACGGTCGGTGAAACTCCAACTAGCATGGCGAACAACGTTTCGCCGCTCGGTGAGACGTCGCCGCTGCCGGAAATGGACGGGGTGGGAACGAAGGCGATCGCGCTCAAACTCAGCCGTAACATTACTCTCAAAGACTTTACGATCTTTCGGGCAGGGCACTTCGGGCTGCTCGCGACCGGCGTCGACAATCTTACGATCGATAATCTACGCGTCGATACGAATCGTGACGGGTTCGATATCGACTCATGCCGAAATGTCCGGATATCGAATTCGTACGTCAATACAATGAACGACGACGCGATCGTGCTGAAGAGCTCGTTCGCTCTCGGCTACGCACGTGCGACCGAAAACGTCACGATCACGAATTCGCAGGTGTCTGGATTCGATCTAGGGACGATGCTCGACGGTAGTTTCAAGACGACGCAGGAGTTCGCCCCCGACAAAGATCGTGTGACTGGTCGTATAAAGCTCGGAACCGAGTCGAACGGCGGCTTCAAGAACATCACGATTACTAACATCAATTTCGTCCACTGTCGCGGTCTCGCGATCGAGACGGTTGACGGCGGAAATATCGAAGATGTCATCGTCTCGAATCTCACCATGCGCGATATCACGACCGCGCCGATCTTTATTCGGCTCGGCAAACGTCAACGTGCTCCTGAAGGTACTCCGGTCGCGAAGATCCGGCGGATCATCATCGACAACGTTGTCGCGGCGGGAGTTCATCATGAGTATTCAGCGATGATCGCTGGCCTCGCCGAAAGTCCGGTCGAGGACGTTCGACTTTCAAATATTCGAATTCACTATAACGGCGGCGGGGCGAAAGCCGATGCCGAGCGAGAGATCCCCGAGAACGAGAAGAACTATCCCGAGCCGAGCATGTTCGGCGTGACGCCGGCGTATGGGTTTTATATTCGGCATGTCCGCGGCATTACTTTTGATAACGTCGACGTCTCATTCGAAAACAGCGATGCAAGGCCCGCGTTTTTTCTTGATGACGTGAAGAATGCCGACTTTTTCCGAACGAATGCCGAGCTTTCGTCCGATGCAAGAATGTTTGTACTAAGAAATGTGTCGGACTTTAGCTCATCCCATAGCCGTGGGCGCGATGATGTAAAGATCGCGATAGCAGAGAGGCGGGAATTCTGATGAACGTTGTTCGATGGGGAATCATCGGAGCCGGCAACATCGTGCGAAAGCGCGTTGCGGCAGCGATTCGCGAAAGTGCGAACAGCGAGCTTGTCTCGATCAGCCGCGGCCGCCCCGATCTCGCTGAGGCGGCTGCGTCTGAAGTCGGAGCACGAAAATGGTTTGCCGATTGGCGGGAGCAGATCTTTGATTCAGATATCGATGCGGCTTATATCGCGACGCCCGTGTTTCTTCACGCCGAACAGACGATCGCCGCTGCCGAAGCAGGGAAGAACATCCTCTGCGAAAAGCCGATGGCGTTAAATCTTGCAGAGTGCGATTCGATGATCGCGGCATGTGCGGCGAACAACGTTAAGCTCGGCGTCGCATACTACCGCCATTTTTATCCGATCATCGAGCGTGCGAAACAGATCATAGCCGCAGGCGAAATCGGGCGAGTTTCTCTGGCACAAATTAATGCCTTTGAGCATGTCGATATGCAGTCGAGCGATCCGCGTCATTGGTTTGTCGAAAAAGAAAAAAGCGGCGGCGGTCCGATGATGGATTTCGGATGTCATCGTCTCGAGGTACTCGTCAATCTGTTTGGAGAAGTGGATCGCGTCACGAGCTTGATCTCGGAAAGCATCTGCGGGCGCGAGGTCGAAGACACCGCCGTCGCTACCCTACATTTTTTATCCGGAGCGACGGCTACAGTTTCTGTGACACACGCGTCGAATATTCCAAAGGATACGCTGCAGATCTTCGGCACCGGAGGATTCATCGACATACCGGTTCTGAATTCCGGTCGCATGATCGTCGCGACCGGACCGGGTGAACGTGAAGAAAATTTACCGCCGGCGGAAAATATTCATCGGCCGCTCGTGACGGATTTTGTCGACAGCGTTCTGCACGATCGAGCGCCGACTGTCGATGGTGAATCCGGCCGTTACGTTTCTCAACTTCTGGAAAAGGTCTATGACGAAATCTAGAACTCTGCTCGTCCTCGTGGCGCTGCTTGCATCTTCTGCGGTAGCTCAGGTCCGCTCGACGATCTCGTTCGACAAGGACTGGCTTGTTCAAACACGGGATGTCACCGGTCGGCGTCGGCCGATAGAGGCTGCAGAAATACTATGAAGCGATTGTTGAGTTTTGGTGTTGTGTGCTTTGTGCTTTTGCTGGGCGGAACGGCGGATGCACAGATCGGCAAGCGGTTTCCGTCCGAAAAAAAGATCGTTAAAGATCCCGTCACCGGAACGATGCTCACGTTCCTCACGAGCGAACCCGTCGGCGATTCGAAAATTTATCAAACCCATAATCAGTGGACGTCGGACGGAAAGTGGGTGATCTTTCGCTCGGGCCGAGTCCGCGGTGAGGCAATGGCGGTAAACGAGGAAACAGGTGAGCAGGTCCAGATTACTGAGGGTGGATATGCCGGAATGCTGAGTGTCGCACGCAATTCGATGAAGCTCTATTTCCTGCGCGATCCAAACCGTCGCGCGGGGCCTGTAAGACCACTTGCCGGCGCGATGCCACAACAGCGACAACAACCGACGACACTTCAGATCATCGAGGTAGATCTCTCAAAGGTTTTTGCGGACAGCAACGCGGGGAAGATATTGGCTGCTGATCAGTATCAGAAAGTGATGGGCACGACACCGCCCGAAATGCAGGCCGGCGGCGATATGGCGCTCGATGCGGATGAGAAGTGGGTGTACTTTCGCGTCGGCCCGGAGGAAGCGTCGAGGCATCTGCCGCCGGATATAAAGATCGAAAAGAATTTCGGGCCACGAAACATGGGCGCTGGCCCTACGGGCATCGCGGCTATGGAACTCGAAACAGGAAAATTCAAACACGTCATTTCGGTTCCGTTTCAGATCGGACACATTCAAACGAACGGATGGGTGCCGGGCGAAATCGTTTTCTGCTGGGAAACTGGCGGCAAATCTCCACAGCGGACATGGACCGTCAGGTCAGATGGTAGCGGCCTGCGGCCGTTGTATCCGGAATCCGAATACGAATGGATAACGCACGAAGCCGTAATATCGAAGGACGAGGTGGCGATCGCGATCATGGGACATCGAAAAATTCCCGGTACGAATAAAAGTCTCGGCGAAGGAACCGATGTCGGCGGCGCAAATCCGGGACAGGATCCCGCGTGGGGACCGTCCGGAACTCGCGAGAAACCGACAGGTCTGGCAATCGTAAATCTGAGAACACGTGAGATGGTTATCGCCGGACAAACAAAAGAAGGCAGCGGCCTTTGGCACGTGAGCGGTTCACCCGACGGGCGATGGGCGGTCGGTGACGATTTTTCGCGTAGCATCTACCTGATCGATCGCCGCACTAGCGAGATGATCATGCTTTCAACCGGTCATAAAACTACGGCCGCCGACCATCCGCATCCGACGATGAGCCCCGATGGAACGCGCATCGAGATCCAATCCGCGATGCTTTCGCTTGACGGCCGCTCGATGAACATCTGCATCATTCCGGTTCCGGAAGCCTGGCTAAAAAGAAAATGAACAAGTGCGCAATTTTTCTCTTACCTTTACTTTTCCTTGCGTGCGTCGCGGTTCGAGCAGACGTGTCGCTATCCGATGTCATAGCAAGCTCGATGGTGCTGCAGCAGAAGCAGGTGGTTCCGATTTGGGGAACTGCGGAACCCGGCGAGGCCGTGACCGTCACGTTCGGCAAAATAAAAAAGACGATCGTCGCGGACGCAACCGGTAAATGGCGCGTCGATCTCGGGAAGCTTTCCGCAAGCTCGTCAACCCAAACGATGACCATCGCTGGAAGGAACATGATCGTTCTCAAGGATATTTTGGTTGGTGAAGTTTGGTTGGTGGCCGGCCAGTCGAATATGCAGCGACTGCTTCGCGAGACCGGCAACGGTGATGCGGTTCAGGCGGCGGCGAATCACCCGAACATTCGACTCTTCAATGTCAGCCGGCAAGTTGCATTCAAACACGCCACCGGCAAACTCGGCGAATGGGCAGCATGCACTCCGGAATCTGTAAAAGAGTTTTCCGCTGCCGGATATTATTTTGGAGTCGAGCTTGAGAAGGAGCTCAAAGTTCCGATCGGTTTGATCAATTCGTCGTATGGCGGTTCGCAAGCGGAAGCATGGACACCAGTCGAATATCTGCTCGCGAATCCGGATCTGAAAGCGACGGTCGAGCGAACAAAGATCTGGGAAGAGGAACGCCCTCGGGTACGAATCGAATATGACGCCGCCCTAAAGAAGTGGCGGGAGGATTCAGATAAGCAAAGAGCCACCGGAGTGAGGCCATCACCGTCACCCGCAGTTCCCGATGCGTTGCGCGAGTACCGAGTCGCCTCCTCTATCTATGACGGCATGATCGCTCCTCTGATACCGTTCGCGATCAAAGGCGCGATCTGGTATCAGGGCGAATCGAACGAAGCCCGAGCGGAACAGTACAACATTCTCCTGCCCACGATGATCCGTTCATGGCGCGAACGATGGGGCATGGCCGAAATGCCATTCGGCATAATTCAGCTACCGAATTACCGTCAAGTTAAGCCGGAGCCCGAGGAAGCTTCGTGGAGTTTCTTGCGCGAGGCGCAACGGCGTACGGCGGCGAATGTACCAAACACAGGCCTGATCGTTATCATCGATATCGGAGAGGCGTCCGATATCCATCCAAAAAATAAGCTCGATGTCGGAAAGCGGATGGCTAGGTGGGCGTTTAGGGACGTTTATGGACGAAAGCTCGTAAACGCTCCAGTGCTTGCCCGGGCGAACGAAAAGGGCGGCAAGGTGATCTTAACGTACGATGACGTCGGCACAGGGTTACGAATACGCAGCGGTGACAAGCTGGAGGAATTTGCGATCGCGGGCGACGACAAAAAATGGTATTGGGCCGAGGCAAAGATAGTGGGAAAGAATCGCATCGAGGTTTCATCGCCGCTAGTAATGAGGCCAAAAGCCGTGCGGTACGCTTTCAACAGCAATCCGCGAAACCCGAATCTAACGAATGAATCCGGTCTGCCGGCTTCACCGTTTCGTACTGACGACTGGCCGGACCCGACGGTGGGAAAGCGATGATGTTTGACCTTTCGGAACATTCTCAACGTCGACTTAATCCGCTCACGGGCGAATGGATGATCGTCTCTCCCCATCGCGCTAAGCGTCCCTGGCAGGGACAGGTCGAGGAAACCAGTCGCCTCCCCGAGATTCATTATGATCCGACGTGCTACCTGTGCCCTGGAAACGAGCGCGCCGGCGGTAAGAAGAACCCCGTTTATAGCAGCGTTTTTGTTTTCGACAATGACTTTGCCGCGTTGACTGCGGATGTTCCAAGCGGCAGCGTCGACACCAACGGCTTGATAGTTGCCGAGAGTGAGCGAGGCGTATGCCGTGTTGTTTGCTTCTCGCCCGACCATGCCCTCACGCTTTCTCGTATGCGGCGCGACGACATAAAGCTTGTCGTTGACGAATGGTCGGGGCAGTACGACGAACTCGGGGAAATGCCGTTCATAAGCCACGTGCAAATATTCGAGAACAGAGGCGAGATGATGGGAGCAAGCAACCCGCACCCTCATTGCCAGATATGGGCAAGCGAAAGTATTCCCAATGAACCGGCGAAAGAATATCGCTCGCAAGTCGAATATTATCGAAGCACAAATGCGTGCCTTTTATGCGATTACGTTGAAATCGAAAATGCGAGCGGAGAGCGGCTGGTGTGCGAAAACGATCATTTCATCGCGGTCGTACCATTTTGGGCGGTTTATCCGTTCGAGGTCATGGTTCTTAGCAAAGCTCATCGCGGTTCGCTTAGCGAATTTGACAAGAATGAACGGGTCGCTTTCGCAGATATCCTGAAGCGTCTGACGACGCGATATGACAATCTGTTTCAAACGCCGTTTCCGTATTCGATGGGATTCCATCAGAAACCGACTGATGGCGCCGAACACGAATATCACCATTTTCACGGACATTTTTATCCGCCATTGCTCCGTTCGGCAACGATCAGGAAGTTCCTCGTCGGATTCGAGATCCTAGGAAGTCCTCAGCGTGACATTACGCCCGAATCGGCGGCCGCACGGCTTCGCGAATTGAGTGAACAACATTATCTGGGTAGTTAGACTCGCCGATAATGATCGATATCGAGCTACTAAAAAGGCAGTTCTTTGAGAGGCACGGCCGCGTCCCGAGGGTCTTCCGCGCTCCTGGGCGGGTAAACCTGATCGGCGAACACACGGACTATAACGATGGTTTCGTACTGCCTGCAGCGATCGATATGTCAACTTATGTGGCTGCGTCGCCACGGACGGACCGAATCGTGGCAGCGGAGTCTGCCAATTTCGAGGGTGTTGTGTCGGTATCCCTTGACGATCTCGATGCCGCGCCTCGAACCGATTGGGGCAAATACGTCCAGGGCGTCGCTCTGACCCTAGAAACCCGCGGCTACCGATCGCCTGGAGC
>Ga0207701_10004554_pt1 | contig 14037 bp, 8 predicted proteins | sample KBSSwiSSwithPhiX_FD_184294 | JGI IMG/M metagenome (GOLD analysis project Ga0207701, IMG submission 184294) | Switchgrass rhizosphere bulk soil microbial communities from Kellogg Biological Station, Michigan, USA, with PhiX - S5 (SPAdes) (version 2) | ecosystem: Environmental > Terrestrial > Soil... | reverse complement strand
TCGCCTCGGCCACGCCGCGCTCCTCCGACTCCATGCCGGGATACGCCGCCGGGGTGTCGACGAAGACGATGATCGCGCGCTTGAACTTCTCCGCCAGCCGCATCGCCCGCAGCGCCTTGCGATACCCCTCCGGCCGCGCGTAGCCGAAGTTCCGGAAAATCTTTTCCTTGGTGTCCTTGCCCTTGACATGGCCGACGATCAGTACCGGCTGCCCCTGGTAGTCGGCAAGGCCGGTCATCAGCGCGTGGTCGTCGGCAAAGCGGCGGTCGCCGTGGATCTCGACGAAGTTCGTGAACAGCCGCTGGATAAAGTCCTCGAGGCCCGGACGATCGGGATGGCGGGCGACCAGCACGCGCTGCCACGGCGTCAGCGACCGGTACAGCTCGGCGCGCACCCCTTCGACGCGGCGGCGCAGTTGTTCGATCTCGCGATCGCGCGCGTCGGTGTGCGGCAGCGCTTCGAGCGCCTCGATTTCCTTCAGGAGGACCGCGATCGGCTCTTCGAATTCGAGGGGTTCAGGCATCGCGACAATCAGTGGAAGCGACGGCAGCACGAATCGACGAACAGGGTACTAAGTTTCCTTTGTGTTCTCGTGTTTTCGTCGCTGATCACCGCAGCTCCACCGCACCGGCTCCGACCAGCTCCTCGACCTCCGAAATGAGGGCAGACGACGGGCGCACGCGGATCTGCGAGCTGACGTCAACGCGGACGCGCAGCCGGTTGGGCGGCGCGGTCTCGAGCTCGAAGAGGATCTTCCGGTCGCCGCGGTGGCGCGCGAAGATCTGGCCGAGCGATTCGAGCGTGTTCCGGTCGGCCGGCGCCTTGAAGTGGATCGCGATCTCGCGCGCCAGCCGCTCGCGGACGCTTTCGAGCGGCGCGATTTCGGTGGCGAGGATCCGCACCGTCTCGTCGTCGCGCTCCAGTTTGCCGCGCACCAGCACCAGTGTGCCGGTCTCGATCAGCCCGTTCGCGCGTTGGTACGCCTCGGGAAAGACGACGATCTCGACGCCGCCCACCGCGTCCTCGAGCGTGAAGACCGCCATGCGGTCCCCCTTGCGCGTCTTCAGCTGACGGCACGCGGCGACAATGCCGCCGACCGACGTGTCGGGCTCGAGCGGCTTGCGTCCAGCTGGCCCCCACCCCTCGGCGCTGTCGACGGTCGCCTGCGCCTCGCCCAGCTCCAGGATGGTTTTCGCGCCGAAGCTGCGCAGCGCCTCGGCATAGCGATCGACCGGGTGGCCGCTCCAGTAGAGGCCGATCGTCTCCTTCTCGTAGGCCAGCTGCTCCATCTCGGTCCACGGCGTGGCGGCGGGCAGCGCGCCGCCCGACGCATGTGCCGTCGATCCGTGCTCGTCTTCCACTACGCCGAACAGCTGTGCCTGGCCGTCGGTGCGGTCGCGCTGCATCCGCAAACCGTACTCGCACGCGGCATCGACGGAGGCGAGGAGCCGCGGGCGGAGCGCCGCCGATGGCAGCGCCGCGTACGGCGTCTCCTGCGCGAGCGAATCGAACGCGCCCGCCTTCGTCAGGCTCTCGAAGACCCGCTTGTTCACCAGGCGCAGGTCGAGGTCGTCGCACAGCGCCTCGAGCGTGCGGATCCGTCCGAGCTTCTTCCGCACCTCGAGCAGCGACGCGATGGCGCCCTCGCCGACGTTCTTGATCGCGGTCAACCCGAATCGCACACCCTTCGGCGTCACTGTGAACGCCAGCTGGCTTTCGTTGATGTCCGGCGGCAGCACCGGGATGCCGCGGTCGCGGCACTCGCCGAGGTAAAGCGCCAGCTTGTCGGTATTTTGCGCCTCGATCGTCAGCAGCGCGGCGGCAAAATGCCAGGGGTAGTTCGCCTTGAGGTAGGCAGTCTGATACGCCAGAAACGCATAGGCTGTCGAGTGCGACTTGTTGAAGCCGTACCCGGCGAAGTGCTCCATCAGGTCGAAGAGGTGCGCCGCCTTCTTCTCGTTCGTGCCCAGCTTCTTCGAGCCGTCGACGAACGCCCCGCGCATCTTCGCCATCACCTCGGCGTTCTTCTTGCCCATCGCTTTGCGCAGCAGGTCCGCTTCGCCGAGCGTGAAGCCGGCGACGACGTTCGAGATGCGCATCACCTGTTCCTGATACGCAATGACGCCGTAGGTGTCGGCCAGGATCGGCTCGAGCGCCGGCAGCTCGTACTTGATCTCGGTCTTCCCCTGCTTGCGGGCGATGTAGTCGTCGACCATGCCGCTGCGCAGCGGGCCGGGACGGTAGAGCGCGTTGAGCGCAATCAGGTCGTCGAGCCGCTGCGGCTTCGACTTGCGCAGGATGTCGCGCATGCCGCTCGACTCGAACTGGAAGATGCCGTAAGTCTGCCCCTCCTGGAACACCTGATACGTCTTGGCGTCGTCGAGCGGGATGTTGTCGATGTCGAGGTCGACCCCTTCGGTGCGCTTGATCTCGGCAATCGCGTCGAAGATCAGCGTCAGCGTGCTCAGCCCGAGGAAATCCATCTTCAGGAGGCCGACGCGCTCGATCTCCTTCATCGACCACTGGGTGACGATTTCGTCGCGAGCTCCCTTGTAGAGCGGCGCGTATTCGGTGATCGCTCTCGGTGCGATCACGACCCCGGCGGCGTGCACCGAAGCGTGGCGCGTCATCCCCTCGAGGCGCTTGGCGACCGCCAGCAGTTCCTTGACCTTTGGATCGGTCTGCTCCATCAGCCGCAGCGGCTCGCTCTCGTCGAGCGCCTTCTGCAGCGTCATGTCGAGCGCCGCCGGAATCTGCTTCGCGACCTTGTCGACGTCCGCGAACGGCATTTCCAGCACCCGGCCGACGTCGCGCACCACCGCCTTCGCCTTCATCGTCCCGAAGGTGATGATCTGGGCGACGTTCTCGCGGCCGTACTTGCGGGTGACGTATTCGATTACTTCGCCGCGGCGCCGCTCGCAGAAGTCGATGTCGATGTCGGGCAGCGATACGCGCTCGGGGTTGAGGAAGCGCTCGAAGATCAGATCGAAGTCGATCGGGTCGACGTCGGTGATCCGCATGCAGTACGCAACCAGGCTGCCGGCGGCGGAGCCGCGGCCGGGGCCGACCGGGATGCCGCGCTCGCGGGCGTAGCGGATGAAGTCCCAGACGATCAGGAAGTACCCCGGGTACTTCATCTGCTTGATCATCTCGAGCTCGTACGCCAGCCGCCGCTCGTACTCGTCAACCGTGTGCCGTAGCGTGCCGGCCAGCGCCAGCTGCTGCAGCCGCGGCAGCCGCTGCGCGAAGCCGTCGCGTGCGACCTTCTCGAAGTAGCTGTCGACGGTGAAGCCGGGCGGCACGTCGAAGTCAGGAAGGAAGTTCTGCCCCTCCGCGATCCGCACGTTGCAGCGCTCGGCGATCCGCATCGTGTTGGTGAGCGCGTCGGGATGGTCCTTGAAGACCTCCGCCATCTCCTCGGCCGTCTTCAGGAAGAACTGCTTCGCGTCGTAGCGCAGCCGCTTCGCATCGTTGAACCCCTTGCCGGTGCCGATACAGAGCAGGATGTCGTGCGGGTGTGCGTCGCTGTCGCGCAGGTAGTGCACGTCGTTGGTGCAGACGAGGCCGAGGCCGAGATCACGCGCGATTGCCGGGATGCCGCCGTTGACCAGCCGCTGTTCCTCGATGCCGTGCCACTGCATCTCGAGGAAGAAGTTGCTCGGGCCGAGGATGTCGCGATAGGCCGCGGCCGCTTCGATCGCCTTGCGATCCTGCGAGTGTGACAAGCCTTCGGCAACCTCGCCCTTCAGGCAGCTGCTCAGGCCGATCAGCCCCTTCGAGTGCTTCGCGAGCAGCTCCTTGTCGATGCGCGGCTTGTAATAGAACCCGTCGGTGTAGCCGGTGGAGACCAGCTTGATCAGGTTGTGGTAGCCCTCGAGGTTCTCCGCCAGCAGCACCAGGTGGTTCTGCGTCGCGCCGGGATTGCCGCTCTTGTCGAGGCGGCTGCCGGGTGCGACGTAAACCTCGCAGCCGAGGATCGGGTTCAAGCCGCGCTTGCGCGCATGGTCGTGGAAGATCACCGACGAGAACAGGTTGCCGTGCTCGGTGACGGCAATCGCCGGCATCTTCAGCTTGACCGCCTGATCGAGTACTTCGTCGATACGGCACGCGCCGTCGAGCAGCGAGAACTCGGTGTGGAGATGCAGATGAACGAATTCAGCCATCGATCACGACAGTCAACGCGGAACCCGCGGAACTCGCAGAAACGAATCGAAATTGTTCGTAGTTACTCCCACTCGATTGTCGACGGCGGCTTCGACGAGATGTCGTAGACGACCCGGTTGATGCCCTTCACGTCGTTGACGATGCGCGACGAGATGCGCGCGAGCAGATCGTGCGGCAGCCGCGCCCAGTCGGCCGTCATGCCGTCGCGGCTTTCGACCGCGCGGATCGCGACGGTGTACTCATACGTCCGCTCGTCGCCCATCACGCCGACGCTTTGCACCGGCAACAGCACGGCAAAGCTTTGCCACAGGCGCGTGTACCACCCTTCACGCCGCACTTCCTCGGTCACGACGGCGTCCGCGCGCCGCAGCAATGCGAGCCGCTCGGTGGTGACTTCACCGAGAATGCGCACGGCCAGGCCCGGGCCCGGGAACGGCTGGCGGACGACGAATTCTTCCTCGAGCCCCATCTTGCGCCCGACCTCGCGCACCTCGTCCTTGAACAGCTCGCGCAGCGGCTCGATCAGCTTCATCCGCATCCGCTCGGGCAGCCCGCCGACGTTGTGGTGGCTCTTGATCATCGACGACTGGCCGACGATCGCAATCGACTCGATGACGTCCGGATAGAGGGTCCCCTGGGCGAGAAAATCGACCTGTCCCAGCTTCGCCGCTTCGCCCTCGAACACGTCGATGAAGGTCGCGCCGATGATCTTGCGCTTCTTTTCGGGATCGGTCACGCCGGCGAGGCGATCGAGAAACAGCGTCGACGCGTCGGCGAAGACCAGCGGCAGCTGCAGCCGTTCGTAGCGCTTGCGGATCTGCGCCGCCTCGTCGAGGCGCAGGACGCCGTTGTCGACGAAGATGCAGGTCAGCTTGTCGCCGACCGCACGGTGGATGATCAGCGCCGCCACCGTTGAATCGACGCCGCCGCTCAGCGCGCAGACGACGCGGCCGTCGCCAACCTGCTGCCGCACCCGGGCGGTCGCTTCCTCGACAAACGACGCCATCGTCCAGTCGCCGGTGCAGCCGCAAATCCCGAACGCAAAGTTGCGGAGGATTTCGAGGCCGCGCTCGGTGTGGACGACTTCCGGGTGAAAAAGAATCGCGTAGAGCGCGCGCTGCGGGTCGGACATCGCGGCAATCGGCGCGTTCGCGCTGGTGGCGACGACGGAGAAACCGGCGGGCGCGGCGGCGACGAAATCGCCGTGGCTCGCCCAGACACGCAGCTGGTCGGGCACGTCGACGAAGAGCGCGGCGGGATCGGCGGCCTCGACGGCTGCGGGCCGGCCGGTGATCGTCACCGTCGCGTGCCCGAACTCGCGCGAGGGCGCCGGCGCGACGCGCCCGCCGAGCGCGTCGGCCATCAGCTGCATGCCGTAGCAGATGCCGAGCACCGGACGGCCGATGTCGTAAACGCCGGGATCGCAGCGCGGCGCGCCGGACTCCGAGACGCTCTTCGGTCCGCCCGAGAGGATGATGCCGGCCGGTTGCCGCGCGCGAATGGTCTCGATCGGCGTGTCGGGTGGCCAGACTTCTGAATAGACCGAGAGCTCCCGCAGGCGACGCGCAATCAACTGCGTGTACTGCGAGCCGAAATCCAGGACGATGATGGTTTGATGGGCCACGGGGACTTGAAGGATGACGCTATTATAGCGAGGTTGACCACTAGATGTAGTAGTGCGTTCGTCCTAATCGCTTCCTGTTGGGTGGTCCTTTGCGCGCAATCGACTGCGCCACGACCTCATCCGTTGCCCGCCGATGCGCCGAAGAGCGAGCGCGCGCCCGTTTCGCTTTTTCCTGTCGTCCCCGTCTGGTCGCTGGCGCTCGGAAGTCAGCTGACCGTTCCTCCCGCCTACGATGCAACGCGCGTCTACTTCTCGCTCGAAGGCGATCGCATCGCTGCCTACGACATCGTCAGCGGTGAGCGGCAGTGGCTCGTCACGGCGCGTCCGCAGATGCCGCCGATCGCCGGCGACGGGCTGCTCTTCCTCGTCGAGCCTGATGCGCTGACCGCCCTCAACGCCGTGGACGGATCGGTGGCGTGGCAACTGCCTTTCGCCGAAAAGCTCGCGGTCGTGCCGGTCTGGGACAACGGCTGGCTGGTGCTGGCAACCGCGATTGGCGAGGTGCTCGCCTTCCGCGCGACCGATGGCCACCTCGTCTGGCGCCAGCGCTTCGAGTCGCCGGCTCACGCGCCGCCGGCGCTCGCGGCCGATCGCGTGTACGTGCCCGCCGAAAACGGCCGCATCCTCGCGCTGCAGGTCGAGACTGGCGCGCGGCTGTGGGAGCGGCGGCTTGGCGGCGCGGTCGCCGATATCGTCGCGTTCGACGAGCGCATTTACGCCGGTTCGGCCGACAACTTCTTCTACTGCGTGATGGCGAAGGACGGGCGCGTCGCGTGGCGCTGGCGCACTGGGGCCGACATCACCGGCCGGCCGATCGCCGACGACGACCGCGTGTATTTCGTGTCGCTCGACAACGTCCTGCGGGCGCTCGATCTCAAAAGCGGCGCCCAGCAGTGGATGCGGCCGCTGCCGCTGCGGCCGGCATGGGGACCGGCAAAGGCCGGGACCACGATCGTCGTCGCCGGCCTGAACGTGTCGGCACGGGCGTTCGACGTGAAGGACGGAAAGCCCGCAGGGGAAACGCCGGCCGGCGCCGAAGTGTCGGCGCAGCCGCACGCGTTGTTGCATCCGCTCACGACGGCGCCGATGCTGCTGCTCGTGACGCGCGATATCGCGAAGGGCGCTGCGGCGACGCTCGTCATGCGCAGCTTCGACCCGCCGACCACGCCGGTGGCGCCGCTCCCGAACCTGGTCGATATGACGCCGAAGAAGCCGGCGCCGCCGCCGCGGTGACACTCTGCAATCCGCAACCCGAAATGGCTAGGCCGGATGGCCGACCGGCGACGTCAGCGTCGATCGCCCCAGTGCTTCGGAGCGCCTTGCGACGTAGCCCTGATAGAGGGTCAGATACGCGCCGAGCGCGGTCAGGCCGAGAAATTCGAACACGAGCCCGCGCACGACAAGCGCCGCCAGCTGCAGCGGGAACACGGCCAGCCCGACGAGCGGCACGAACGCAATCAGGCCGACGCCTGACCACGCGAGCGCGGATGCAAACGTCGCCGCGACGGCGAGCACGACCACCACGAGGAACACGCCGGCCAGCTCGCGCAGCTCCACGCGGATGAACCGCGCAGCGGCGCGCGCGCCCTGCACGAGGCCAACACCCTCCACCGCCATCGCGATCTGCAGCAGCAGGTAAAGGAAGTTGACGACCGTGATCCAGGCGACGACCATCGCCGCGGCGATCGCGGCCAGAACGGTCCAGCCGATCATCAGCGCGCGTCCTTCGGCGGCGCGGTAGCCGTAGGCGACAAACGTCAGGTAGCCGGCGACGGCCACCGCGTAGATCAGCATCAGCAGCGCGCCGAGGGCCAGGTAGCGCCTGAAGAGGCGCGCGCAACCGTCGGTGAAACGCTGCAGCGTGAAGCACGCCGCGTGGCGCAGCGACTCGAAGGTGATCGGCTGACGCTCGATCGGGCCGGCCGCCTCGTTGGCCGCGAGCAGGACCTCGATGGTGCCGCCCTTGACGGCGAACATCAGCACCGAGCCGCCAAACAGCACGAGCGTGAACGCGGTCACGAAGGCGATGAGCGCCACCGGCTCGGACATCAGCGTGCTGGCGATCGTGGTGAAGATGTCGCGCAGGCTGCCCTTGAGGAGCTCGGCCATGTCGGCGCCGAGCAGCAGCGCCACGAGGATCGCCGCGCCGAGGATCGGCACCGCCAGCAGGACCTGAAACGTCGTCTGCGCGACGAACTGAACGGCCACCGTCTGCCAGTTCGCTGCTGTCAGCAGCGCGCCGCGCTTGAGCAGGTGCTTCAGGTCCAAATCGATTTCACTATAGCACCCGTGTATCCTGTGAATAACCTTGCCGCTCATCAAGCGCATCGTGCGCGTCGGCGTCGTGGCCGCGATCGCCGCCGGTCTGGCTGGCTGGACGTTCGAACGGGCACGGCTGGGTGCGTCCGACGAGGCGGCGCTGCGTCGGGTCGAGGCCGAACTGCACGAGCGGTTCGACGCCACCGCTGCCGCGCTGGTGTCGATGGCGGCGCGCGTCGCCGCGGATCCGGAAGCGGCGGAGCCCGGTCCGGGCGATCAGGCCGCACTGGGCCGGCTGTTCGACACGGTTTCGTCAGGCGTGCCGGCAGACGACACTGGCTGGGCTGGCGTCTCGCTGTACGACGGCGTCGGCCAACCGCTGGCGTGGGCGGGTCGCGTGTCGGACCTTCCCAAGGAACGCGTCCTCGGACCGGCGACCTTGTTGATCGCGCCGGGCGCCCTCGGGCCGAGGCTGATTCACATCGAGCCGCTGGTCAGAAACGGCGTCCGCGCGGCCACCGTCGTGGCCGAGCAGGCGCTGGCCTCTGTCCAGGGCGCGCCGGGCCTCAGCGACACCTTTGTCGTGCCGACCTCGATCGTGCCGGTGACGCTGCGCGCCCGCGCCGGCGGATCGCCGGCGGTGCCGCAGGATCCGGTCAGCTTCGTCATCCGGGCGCCCGATGGCGGCTTCGTGCTCGAAGCCTGGGTGGCGCCGGCTGATCTGGCCGCGACGCGGGCGCAGTGGCGGGCGGTTACGCGCGCGGTCGTTCTCGGCGTGGTCGCGCTGACGCTCCTCCTCTGCGCCGGACCGATCATCGACCTGCGCCGGCAGATGCGCGACACGAGCCCGTTCGTCGGGTTGACCGCCGTGCTCATCGTGCTGCTGGTCGTCGTTCGCGGCGTCCTGTACGTCGCACTGCTGCCGCTCGCGCCGGACGACACGCCCACTCCTGCCGATCTCCTCCTGACGACGCTGATGCTGATGGCCGTGGTCTGGCTCGTGCTGGATCTGATCGAGCGGCGCCGCGTCGCGCGGCCGCGGCTGCGCCTGCTGCCGACCGACGCCGGCGCGCTGGTGACGGCGGCGGCGGTCTACGCGATTGCCGGCTTTGCCAACGGCTGGCTGCTGTGGGCGTACGAGCGGTTGCTCCGCCGCGTGGTCGCCGACACCGATCTCGATCTGCTCCACTTCTCGCTGCACCCGCTGAGCGCGACGCGCGTCGCGGTGGAGTTCGCGCTGGTGCTGCTGCACGGGTCGGTGATCTGGGGCGCGGCCGCAATCAACCGTCTGCCGTCCACCTTCTGGCGCCGTCCGCGGACGCTGCTGTGGCGCGCCATCGCTGCCGGCGGCTGGCTGGCGGGCGCAATTGCCGCCACGCTCATCGTCCGGGTCATCGGACCGGCGATCCCGATCGGGCCGATGTGGGTGGCTCTCCTTTTCGCTGGCGCCTCGGCGGCGGCGCTGGCGCGCGTCGAGGGACGGATCCGCCGCGTCTCGCAAAGCGCGCGCCTGGCGATCTTCTTCGTCGCGCTGCTTGGCCCGGCGGTCGCGATGTACCCGTCGCTCCTTGCCCATGCGACCGAAGCCAAGGAACGGCTCGTCGCGGAGGCGTTCGGTCCCCAGGCACTCAGCCTCCGGGAAGATCTGCAGCAGCGGCTGCAGCAGGCGGTCGAGCAGATCGATCAGATCCCCGCGCTCGAAGATCTGTTCCGGCCGGACGCCGGCACGCCGGCGACCAACGCGTTCGCCGTGTGGTCGCGCACCGATCTTGCGACCTACCGGTTGACGTCGTCGGTCGAGCTGTACGGCCCCGACGGCACGCTGCTGAGCCCGTTCGCCCTGAGCCTGCCGGAATACTCGACCGCTCCGTACCGGCCCACCCAGTGCAACTGGGAGCAGCCGATCGACGAGGTGTCGCCGTTCGGATCGAGCGAACGCCACGTGCTGCGCACCGGCCGCGGCGTCTGTGTCCGCGGTCGCATCGTCGGCGGCATCGTCGTGCGGGTGATGCTCGACTACCGGACGCTGCTCTTCATCTCGTCGCAGAGCGCCTACCTCGAATCGCTGCGGCCGAACCGCCAGGTGACGCCGGAAGGCGTCTCCGGGCGCGATGTCGAGTTCGCGGTCTACGGCTGGAGCCGTGCGCCAATCTTCGAGTCGGGCACGAGCGTCTGGAAGCTGCCCGATGCGGTCTTCACTCAACTGGTGGCGTCGCGCGATCCGTTCTGGGCGTCAGTCGACCGCAACGGCCAGCGGTTCCGCGTCTTCTTCGCCAGCGATCGCGGCGGTATCTACGCGCTCGGCTACCCGGTGATCACCTGGGCCGGCCACCTGATCAACCTCGCCGAGCTGGTGATGCTGGCCGCGGTGCTCTACCTCCTGCTGATTGGCGGATCGACCCTGTTCAGCGCGCTGACGCTGCACAGCTCGGCGAGCGGCCGCGAGCTGCTGCGCGAGGTGCGCTCCAGCTTCTACCGCAAGTTGTTTCTCGCCTTCTGGGCCGGCGCCGTGATGCCGGTTTTCATCCTGGCGATCTTCACGCGCACCTACTTCGCGACCCAGCTCACCGCCGGCGCTGAAGAAGCGGCGGCGAGGACGGTGACCACGGCGCAGCGTCTGGTGGAAGACTACGCGGCGCTGCAGCAGCGCGGCGCCGCCGCGCTCGACGCCATCGACGATCAGATCATGGTGCTGGTGCGCCGGGCGATCGACGAGGACGTCAACCTCTTCGATCGCACTACGCTCCAGGCGACGAGCGCGCGCGATCTCTTCGCGTCGCAGCTGCTGCCGATGCGGACGCCGGGTGAAGCCTACCGCGCGGTCCTGCTCGACCGCCTGCCGACCTACGTGGCCGACGAGAAAGTCGGCGACTTCACCTACCGGCTCGCCGCCGCGCCGGTGCGTGCGAGCGGCCGCGAGGGTGTCGTCACCGTCCCGCTCACCAACCGGCAGCAGCAGATCGAAGAACAGCTCGACGAGCTCGATCGCCGCGTGCTTTCCGGGTTCGTCCTCTTCAGCCTGCTTGGCGCGGCGCTGGGCTACTGGATGGCCGAACGCATCGCCGACCCGGTGAACCGGCTGACGCGCGCGACGCGTCGCATCGCGCGTGGCGACCTCGACGCGCAGATCGCGGCCACGTCGAGCGACGAGCTGCGGCGGCTGGTCCAGGATTTCAACCAGATGGCGCGCGACCTGAAGCGCCAACGCACCGAGCTCGAACGAACACAGCGGCTCGAGGCATGGGCCGACATGGCGCGCCAGGTGGCGCACGACATCAAAAACCCGTTGACGCCGATTCAGTTGTCTGCGGAGCACGCGCGCCGTGTGAACATCGATCGCGGGCGGCCGCTCTCGCCGGTGCTCGACGACTGCGTCAACGCCATCCTGTCGCAGGTGACGCTGCTCCGCCAGATCTCGGCCGAGTTCTCGAGCTTCGCCTCGTCGCCGACGCCGCGGCCTGAGCCGACCTCGGTGACGGCGCTGATTCACGAAGTCGTCCAGCCGTACCGCACCGGGCTCGCGCATCGTGTGGCGATCGAAGTCGAGGCGCAGGAGGATCTGCCGCTGCTCTCGATGGATCGGACGCTGTTCGCGCGCGCGCTGACCAACGTCATCGAGAACGCGCTGCACGCGATGCCCGGCTCGGGGCGCCTGACGATTGCCGCGCGTCTGGAGACGACCGCAACCGGGCAAGCCGTCATCGTCGAGATCACCGACACCGGGATGGGAATGGATCAGGAAGCGCTGGGACGGTTGTTCGAGCCGTATTTCTCGACCAAGGCGACCGGCACTGGGCTCGGCCTGACGATCGCGAAGCGCAACGTGGAATTGAACGGCGGCATGATCGACGTCCACAGCGAGCGTGGTGTCGGAACCAGGGTGACGATGACGTTGCCTGTGGGGGCGCAATTTGTAGGGGACGCCCTTCAGGGGGTCCCGCGCGGCACGGGTTCGTAGGGGACGCCCTTCAGGGCGTCCCTACCCTGCGGCGCTGTCGCGGTGATCGGAAATCGCCGGCGGCTGCTCGGCCTCGGGCGCCGGTTGCGGCGTGGTGCCCCCGCGGTGCTTGAAGCGCGTGATCGCCATGCCGATGAAGGCTGACGCCAGGTAGCTGTAGGCCATCACAACCAGCATCGCCTGGGGGTGCGTCGCGATCAGCATGATGCCGGCGGCGACAAAGATGAGGACGGTGTACGGCCGACGTGTCTTCGAATCGAGCGTCTTGAAGCTGCGGAAGCGGATCGTGCTGACCATCAGCACCGCCGGGACGACCACCATCGCCAGCGCCGGCAGCGCCTCGCGGTAATCGTACAGCCCCCACGGATACGCATAGACGGTCGCCGCGGGGATCGACGCGGCCGCCGGGCTCGGCATGCCGACGAAGTAGCGCTTGTCGCCGCCGGCCGCGCTCTGGATGTTGAAGCGCGCCAGGCGCATCGCCGCCGCGGCGACGAACAGGAACCCCGCCGCCCAGCCGAGGCGGCCCAGCGCGGAAAGGCCCCACTGAAACGACAGGATCGCCGGCGCGACGCCGAACGAGATCACATCGGCCATCGAGTCGAACTCGACACCGAATTCGCTGGTCGTGCCGGTCATCCGCGCGATGCGGCCGTCGAGCATGTCGAGGACGATGGCAATGCCGATGAAGGGCGCGGCGGTCTCGTACGCGCCGCGCATCGCGTAGACGACGCAGGCGTAGCCGCAGAACATGTTGCCCATCGTCAGCAGGCTGGGCAGGAGGTAGACGCCGCGGCGCAGGCGCAGCCGCCGCGGGCGATCGGTCGCCCGTCGCAGAAAGCGTAACCGGCCCGCGTTTTCCTGGCGCATCGTCTGAGGAACACCGTAGGGCGGCCCTTCAGGGCCGCCGCTCGAGGTCAGTGTAGCACCGCAATCACCGTCTCGCCGCCGCGCACCGTCTGCCCCACCGACACCTTCATCGTCGCCGTCAGCGGCAGGAAAATGTCCATCCGCGATCCGAATTTCATGATGCCGAAGCGGTCGCCGGCGCGAACCTCGTCGCCGACGCGCGCGCGGCAGACGACGCGGCGCGCCAGCATGCCGACGATCTGACGCGCGACGACGGTCTGGCCGCCGTGATCGATCCAGATCTCGCTGCGCTCGTTCGTGCCGCCGGCCTCGTGCCGGTAGGCTGGCAGGAAACGGCCCGGCGAGAACAATACCTTCATGACGCGGCCGCTCGCCGGGATGCGGTTGACGTGCACGTCCATCGGCGACAGGAAGATGCTGACCTGCTGCCACGCCTCGGGCCCCGGCGGCGGCGCGGCATCGGCCAGCGCGGAACCGGCGATGATCACGCGGCCGTCGGCCGGCGACAGGACGAGGCCCGTCTCGGTCGGCGGGAGCCGTTCGGGATCGCGGAAGAAGAAGAGGAAGAAGAGACCGAGAACGACGAACGGGATCGCGAGGATCCAGCCAATCGCCGCGCCCGCGATCAATGCGACAAGCAGAGCACCGCCGATGAACGGCAAGCCTGCAGGATCGAGGCGCATCAGGTTGCGAAACCGAAGCGGGCGCACCCGTGGCGCGCCCGCGACGCGTGCAAACGCCTACCCGTGCGCGTGCTGCCCGCGGTGCCGCCGCAGAATGTCTTCCATCCGGTCTTTGAGCTGGAGCTTGCGCTTCTTCAGCGTGACTTCTTCGACTTGTTCAGGTTCGGAAAGATAATGCTTGGAGGTAAGTTCGTGCAGGCGACCTTCGAGTTCGTGGTGCTTGGCGCGGAGGTCGTGGAATTCTTGATCCGTTCGCGCCAGCTCTTCCTTCAGATCAAGCGGCTGTGAATCCATGCGCCACCTCCTTTGGACTGTGACGCGAACGTAACACAAGGCCCCGGCCGATTCAAGGTCAGCGACGCTGAAAAAAAGGTCACCCTGACTTGAGGGTGACGAAGTTGCCGAGATTTTCACGCCAGAGGACCAGGGCGTCCTCCACCGGCTTCGAATAATAGGCGCGCCGGACGCCCGCCACGGTG
>Ga0207701_10004553_pt1 | contig 14039 bp, 17 predicted proteins | sample KBSSwiSSwithPhiX_FD_184294 | JGI IMG/M metagenome (GOLD analysis project Ga0207701, IMG submission 184294) | Switchgrass rhizosphere bulk soil microbial communities from Kellogg Biological Station, Michigan, USA, with PhiX - S5 (SPAdes) (version 2) | ecosystem: Environmental > Terrestrial >... | reverse complement strand
GAGGCCGCGCCGGCCGGCGAGGCCTCGCCGGCCGGCGAGGCCGGCGAGGCCGCGCCGCGGCCGCGCCGCGCCGGCGAGGCCGCGCCGCGGCCGCGCCCATAGGCGCCGGCCGTCGGCGCATGCGCTCGCGCGCGCATGCGCTCGCGCGATCGCGCGGCGCGCGCCGCACGCGCGACAGCGCCGGCCGCGCAAAGCACGGCCGGCGCCTAGGGAGTCGGAAACAATAAGGCCGGCGCCCATTGGGCGCCGGCCGCTAGCGTCACAAAGCGCAAGTGCACCCGTTCCAACGCGGCGCAACGTAGTAGAACACGGCCGGCCGCGTCACAACGCGCGTGACAATCTTGCGCTTGACTACCGTTTTCACGGCCGGCGCGACGGCCGGCGCCGCGACGGCCGGCGCGGCCGTCGGCGGCATTGCGGCCTTAACCGCGTTGGCCAGCATGGCATAGTCGATTTGCGGCGCGGCCGCGGCCGGCGCCGGCGAGCGCAAGAGTCCGCCGACAACCATTGCGCCGATAACGGCCGCGACGGCCGCGCCCAAAAGCGGCAGCGCCGACGCATGGCGCACGCGATAGACAACGGCCGGCGCGCCGGCGCCGTTGCAACGCCAACATTCGCCGACATCGCGGCCGGAGGCCGCGACAAAGCGGCCGGTTCCGTTGCATTTGGTACAAGCTAAACGAGACATGGCAGGTTCCCTTGAAACCGGCGCCGGACCATTCCGGCGCCGCAACACATAGATAGGCGCGGCCTAGATCAAAGTCAAGGCCTGTTTACTCTTGTCAGATTCCAAATGCACATTGCGAAAATCGCGCAATATGCGGCGAAAAGATAGACGATTGCGAGCGTAATCATAGCGGCCGGTATTCCCTTGTCAGGCAAAACGAAAAGCAAAGGTTCCCGATTTTCAGGAAACGGATTCCGCCGACGCGGCGCATGCTGATATTGAAGATTCCCATATCAGCACACAACGCAACGGTAGTTTTCATCGATATAGTCAACGCGCGTTAACTTGTAACCGCGCGCCGGTTCGCCGTTGAATTCCGCGCGCGCAAGGCGAATCGCCGAGTCGCGGTCCGCGGCCTCTACGTGAACCATACGAAGTGAACGCGCGCCGACGCGCGTTCCCTTTTGAAAATGAACCGTGAATTCAGTCATGGCAGGTTCCCTTTCCGGGATTGCGCGCCGGAACCATTCCGGCGCCGCAACGCATAGATAGGCGCCGACTCTGCTAAAGTCAACACCTATTTGCAAACAAAAAAGAGGCCGGCGCCCATGGGCGCCGGCCGGCCGGTTAGTTGATTGTGACTCCTTTCATTTCGCCCATGCGATTGGCCAGAGTCCACAACGCGCGATTCAGTTTCACGTCTTGGTCAATCCCGTTGATAGGACGAGTCGTCATGTTGCGCCGGACGTTGTTCGCGTTGGTCGCGACTCCATGGAGTCCGCCGCGAATCACGTTCTCTTGAATCACATTGAAATTCGTCCAGAGATTCGTCCGGTCCGCGTCCTCTCGCCGGCGCGCCGTCAAGAGTTGTGCGGCCGTGATAGGCGAGTCAACGTTGCCTTCCGCGTCGCCGAAACGAATCACGCGCGCCGCTTCCGCAAGCGCAAGGGACTCGTCGCGGTCAAGCTTGACTTGCGACCACTCGCGCGGCGCCGCAAGCGCAATCTTGGCGCTTTCCAGAACACGAAATGAACCTTCAATGACTTTGCCGACAGCGTCGCCGGTATGGCGAACCTTGACAGAGTCGATCGAGTCCAAAAGCGCGACAAGCGAATTCATGCACGCAATCTTGAACAGGCCGGCGAACAAGTCATATTGACTCGTTCCATCGTTGGCATTTTTCAAGAGCACTTCGGCGATTGTGTCGCCGACAGCATGAGTCACGTCCGAGTCGAGTTGACGCATGCGCAGCAAATGCTTTGTGAACGGCGCTTTGCCGGGAACACGAGTCAGGCATTGCTTGGCGCCGACAACGGCGAAACCTTCCTTTGCCGCGGCGCGGACAAAGTCAATCGTCGGAACCGCGGCGAACCGCGGCGATCGCGACTCATGCGGAGTCGTCGCGAAAACGGACGGCGCAAGCTTGCGCAATTCGTCCTCTGTCAGGCCGCGGCCGGTATCAAAGCGCGCGTTCTGTCCGTAGGTTTGATTAATCTGTAACATGGCAGGTTCCCTTTCTATGGGAATGTGGGCAAGTCCCGGACCATTCCGGCGCCGACAATCCCAAGATAGGCGCGGCCGTTTCGAAAGTCAACACCTATTTGCTGTCATATCGCAAGGCCGCTATGCAATTTTGCTGCAAATAGGTGTTGACTTTGGGACGGCCGGCGCCTATTTGTGTGTTGCGGCGCCGGAATGGTCTAGCGCCGCTTTATCCCTGAAAGGGAACCTGCCATGTCATCTAACCTTCATCCCGCGGACTTGCTCGGAGAATACAAGGCCGCGATTGCCAATCTTGAATCCAAGGCGAAAATCGTTCATGCGCAATTGGTCGCAATGGGCGCCGGAGTCCATGTCGGCGATTTGTTTCAGGCGAGCGTATCGGTTGCGCCGCGCGAAACGATCGATTGGCGCGGAATCGCCGAAACCCTGAAACCGTCCCTGCGATTGCCGCGGGACAAATGGTCGCCGCAAATCGTCGAAATGGTCGACGACCATACGGCCGTCAAATCGGTTACTACCGTCCGCGCCGTTGCGCGGACAGCGCAAGCGGCCTAACGCGATCGGCGCCGGCCGCAAGGCCGGCGCCGGCCGCAAGGCCGGCCGCGGGTGATGTCACGTTGTGACTCGCGCGGCCGGCCGGCCGGCCTGTTCTGGCAGGTTCCGGCCGGCGCGGCAGATACGACAGGCCGTCGCATGCGACGGCGCGCCGTTGGCGCATACGACAGGATGTCGTATGCGACGGCGCGGCGCATGCGGCGGGCCGGCGCATGCGGCGGCGTGGCCGGGCGGCCGGCGCGCCGCATGCGGCGCGGCGCGCGTGCGGCGGCGTGGCGTGGCCTCGATCGCGCACGCGCGAGGCCGCGGCGCGCGGCGCCGGCGGCGTGGCCAGCAGAACGCGCGCGAGCTGGCCGGCCCGGATCCCGGGCCGGTCAGCTCGCGCGCGCGCGTGCGCGCCGGGAACAGTGCGGCGCCGGCCGGAGAACCTGCCAAGGGACGGCCGGCGCCGCGGCTCGCACGCGGCCGCTAGGCCATAGCGCGAGCAATAATCGCGCGAGCAATGATCGCGCGAGCAATGATCCCCGCGCGAGCAATGATCGCGCGAGCAATAAGCCTAGCGCGAGCATTGATCTAGCGCGAGCAATGATCGCGCGCGCGTTAGCGCGAGCAATAAGGCCGGCCCTGCGGCCGGCCCTAGCGCGAGCATTAATCCGCGACGAAATTGAAGTAGAGTCGCGGGCTATGGGTGAATTCCATCACGCCGCGTTGCCCGTCGGCCTTGCGCGTCACGAACACGAACGGCGCGAGGAACGAATGAACCGTGAAGTCCTGAGTCAACTCCGCGGTAGTCCAGCGTCGATCGGTATGGGCAAGGTCGACATGCGGCTGATTGGTTTCAAGCAGCTCGCGACGAACGGTTTCGGTACGATCGAAAGTCATGGCAGGATCTCCGGTTTGAGTGGCGAACCATTCGCCGCCCGTGGTTGATATGTAGCAAGGCCTAGGTTAGAAGTCAAGAGCTATTTGCATAACTCTTGAATCTTTTCTTTCGCCGCGGCGATTGCCTCCGGCAATTGATCGTTGGCAACGGCGCGGAAATAGGCGTTGACGTTGGAATCATCGCCCGTTTTGCAATTGCCTTCAATGCCCCATAGCGCATGATCATAATCGCCGGTTAACTGGATTCCGGCGCGCCATACTGTTACGGCGATTCCGAAATAATGCCATTCATCGCGTTCCCATGCGGTCCGCGCCGGTTCCGGGTAGTCCGCGGGACAATGGGTATCAGCGTCATAGTGCGCCGTCGCAACGCAACGGAATCCGTCGACATCGCAAACGATCGACTCGCCGGTCACTACGTAGGAATCAAAATCAATCTTGAACATGGCAGGCCTCCAGGTTTTAAGGCCGGCGCATTTTGCGCCGGCCGCTAGGGTTTAGTGCAAGTGATACGAAACGTGCTTCACTTTGGGATTCCAGCATGCGCGGCAATCGCCGCATTTGCCTTCCTGCTTTGGCGCCGGACAAGTCCGGCCTTGCGCCGCGGCCTTGTGATGGACGCCGCTAGTCGTTGGCCATGCTTGCGTGGCATCGCCGTCAACCATGGTTGCGCTCACGCGAATAACGAGATTCGCCGGAACGGTTCCGCCCGCGGCCTGATAGGCCTTGACGATTCCCAACTCGCGAGTCGGCAGCCAATGCCGGATTTGCGGCGTCAACGCCGCGACGGCGCAAATCTTGGTTAGGTGTTCGACCGATTGCAAATCGCCCGAGTCGTGCCAACGGTGCCAACCGGTTGCGATCGGACCATTGCGGCCGCGGCCTTTCGCGTGCGCGTCGGTCAAGAGCATGACCATTGCGGCCGTCCAGAGTGGCGACTCGATTCCGGCAATGCGCTTTTCGTGCGCGATTTGAACCGACGGGTAAAGGTAGTTTGCCTTTAGCGCATAGCAGCCAAAGCAAACCGAGCCCGGTACCTTTGCGAGTTTAGCGCCGGTAATACAGGCCTTGGCGCTAATGCCGTAGGCCGTTCCCGGCATTTTCGCCGGATAGCCAAGCGGCCCGGCGATTGCGATTGCGTCCTTTAGAGTCTTCATGGCAGGTTCCTTTCGTTTCAGTATTGGGAATATAGCACGGCCGTTTATAAAGTCAACAGATATTTGCACTAGACTTTGGTATAAGAAAATAGTTGTTGACTTTGAAACCGGCCGCGTTATATTCCGGTCATCAACAACGAAAGGAACCTGCCATGATGGTTGAATATCTCAGTAGCGGCGCCGGCGCCTATTATGTCGCGTCCTACAATTACAGCGCAACACTCGCGCCGTTCATTTCGCAGCTCGCGATTTATCCTAGCGAGTCGATTTGGATTGTGCCGGGAACGCTGGAGGCCAACAGTGAATGATCGGCACGCGCGCCGCGGGATCCGCGGCGCGCGGCTTGCCGTGGTATCACACTTGACGGCCGGCCGCGGCCGTGATACCACGATCGCGGCGCCCGCGGCGCCTGACCGGCGCCGGCCGGCCGCAACCGGCGCTCCGTGATATCACGGGGGCCTGCGGGCCCGGTCGCGGCCGTGATATCATACCCCGGACGCCGTGATACCACAATTCCCGACATAACCGAGAAATACCCGGAAAATCGGCGTTTCTGGCTGGTTTTATGACATCCTGCCGCCTTTTTAAGAGGCGCAGGGATGCTCGTGCGCCCCCTGAAAATTCGAGGGAAATTGGGGGGTGGAAAGAAGATCCGGGCTGTGTTTCTGACCCGGGCGGGCCCCCGCGCGAGCAATAAGCCGAGCAATAACAAGGGCCCTCGCGCGAGCAATAAGCGCGAGCATTGATCGCGCGAGCCTTAACGCGAGCATTGATCGCACGAGCAATAACGCGAGCAATAACAAGCACTTAACGCGAGCATTGATCCGTCAGCTCCATAACGCGAGCAATAACAGGCACTTGACCGTCGAGACCCTCACGCGAGCATTGACACCACCGGCCCTCCCCGCATGCCTGCCACCGCGCGAGCAATAAGCGCGAGCAATGACAGGCACTTGGAATTACGATCAGTCCTTGACCTGATCCTTCGCAACGGCCTGCTCTTCGCCGTCCTGCGTCCTGATCACGACCTGCTCGCTGCCAGCCTTGAAGCCCTTGTCGCCGTCACGAGCGGGCCGCGGCAGGATGGTGACCTGCTTGCCTTGAAACGTAGCCATTGGTGTTTCCTTTAGGTTGAAACCGGCTGATTGCCGGTCCCCCTCAACGCGCGAACGACCGCACTTGCTCCCGCGACATGGCGCCCTCGTCCGTGCAGGTCACCGGGCTCCCGCTGATGTGCCCCAGCGTGTCGAACGCGAGCACCTTCACCCCTCGCCGCACCACCATGTACGATCGTGGATCCGCCCCCATCCGCATCAATGCCGCGGCCGCCGCCGCGCGCGGTTGGGCGCTCGATTCCACGATCACCGTGCCGTCGGCGAGCTGCGCCGCCCACCGGCCGGGCCCGAGCTGGATTAACCTAACGTCAAACATTAGCGTCGAACTCCAATGTTTCCCGTGAAACATAAGTTCTCAATCTGTTCTGCACCAGAGGTTCCGATCGGTCTATTGAAATCGTTAGGTTTTCCTCGCCGCGGGTGACGCAGGTGACGCACCGATGACGCAGTTTTCGAAACTGCGTAACCACCATTAAAACGTTCTGCCGCGGGGACTTCCTCGCCGCGGGTGACGCAGGTGATGCAGTTTGTTGAAAAGTTCAAAAAACTATTTCTCTAAGGAAAAGAAAGCTGGAAAGCCAAAACTGCGTCACCTGCATCACCCGAAGTGCCCCCCGGCCAACCTCAGACCCACTACTACAGCACCACTCTTGGTGCGTTTGATCGTCAACCCGGTGATCGCGACGAGCTTGGTCGAGAACGGGTTCCGCGACCCCGGCTGCCGCCCCATGGTGCCGGCGAACCCACGGAAGGCTTCGAACAGGACACTCGTGCTCGTCCCCCACGCCGCAGGATCCGCAAGCAGCTCCTCCGCCGTCGCGATCGTGCACCGCTCCTCGACAAACTGGCGCACCAGATCCTCCTCCGTGAAGTACGCCAGCGACGACTGCGCCACAACCGGAGCGACATACAGGTCATCCGCGCCCAATCGCGCCCTTGCGCCCTCGACCATCCAGCGCATGATCGCCGGGCCCTCGGCCTCGATCAATTTGGTATCATAGTTCCGTATCGGGTTCTGGATCGTCGCCCCGAAGTCGACCAGCAGGAACCGCCGGCGGATCGCCTCGTCCACGTTGTTCAGCGCCGGCTTTTCATTGCCGGCGACCGTGATCGAGCAGCACGGCAGCGCGTCGAAGAAATTCTGGTGCATGAACCGCGTCGCCACGATATCACCACCCGTCAGCTGCTTGATCAGCCCCGTATTCCACGCTGCATTGTGCGGCACCTCGACCGCCGTCACCATGCGCGCCTTCACCACCTTCGCAATCCCGGCCGGATGATCCGCACCCCCACCGCGCTTGGCGATCAACAGCGTGGGATCCGCCGCCTGATGATACGCCCCCATCAGCCGCGCCATAACTTGCAGGAACACGCTCTTGCCGTTGCCGCCCTGCCCGAACAAAAACATGATGCGCTGGTCCGGCGCGCGCCCCGTCATCGAACTTCCGATCCACTCCTGCAACATTCGCTCGACCTCCTTGTTGCCCTGCGTGATCAACTCCAGAAACGTCTGGAACATCGGCATCGGCGACCCGCGAGCCGCCGGCGAGACCGGCGCCAGTATCGTGATCCGATCCGCTGAATTGCCCGGCGTCACCAACCCGGTGCGCAAATCGATCGTGCCGTCCGGCGTGTTGAACAGGAAAGGATGCGTGTCGAACATCGGATCGCGTGCCAGCATCGTCGGCAGGGTGCGGCAGATCTTCTCGATCGCCGAGATCGTCCGCGCCGTGTGCAGCGACTTGCGCTCGGTCGGCGAGATCTGCCCGCCAATCAGCAGCATGTCCGCGACCGCCACCACATACTCGCCCACGAGCTGGAGAAACCGCGGCGTCTGATATCTCGCCCAGTGCATCCCGCTCCACTCCAGCCAGTGCTCCGCATCTGCATCGAAGAGCCAGCCCTCCTCCACCTCGCGCGCGATCGCGCGGGCGAAGCGCGACTCGGTCGGCGCGACGTTGTCGCGCATCCAGTCGACGGCGAACTGCGCCCCTTGCGCTCTCAGGTTCGTTAAATCGACCATCACCTTCCTCCGTGAAATTTTTTGAGAAACGCCAAGCTCGCCGGATCGAACGGCGTATCCTCCGACGGCACCTTGTGATGCGTCTTTCCCGTCTTGTAGTCCACGATCGACAGGCCCTTGTTGCGCGACCAGAATACCTTGCAGCGCGGCGAGCCGGACGACGTCGGATCGTTCGTGAAAGAACCCGTGATGCGCAGCTCCGGCTGGTTCAGCTTGCGCCGGTCCTTCGCCTCCTGCACCAGCTCGTCGAACGAGTACTGATCACCCGCGCCGTCGACGAACACCATCTCCTCGGTGAGATCGAAGACCTGCGTCTGGTGCGCCTCGCCGGCGCGCGTCGAGATATCCACGATCAGCCCGGGCCAGCGCGCCAGCAACGCATCCGCCGCATCGAGCACGGCGAGCACCTCCGCCCGGGTCAGCTCCGGCAGCTCCCAGATCGGCGTCGTGGCCGGCGAGAACCCGGCAACCCACGAGTAGTGCTTCAGCACCGTCCCATCCTCATCGTGCGAATGCGGCCCGAACGCACCAAACTGCCGCGCGCCGCCGCCGCCACCGAAAGCTTGGACAGCGAACGCCACCTTGGATGCCCCGCCAAACGTGTAGCGGCGCGTGTGCAGCTCGTGAAAAAGTTGCTCGCCCTTCCGCAGCCGCAGGAAGAACGCCGTCTTGGGCGGCGATCCCAGCCGCTCCAGCGCCCGTTCAAACACCACATCCGGGATGATATCGCGCATCGCCTCGGCGATATCAGGGTCGGGGAGATCCAGATCGAGCACCAACAGCGGCGCCTCGACCCGCAGCCCGATCGCCGGCCAGCGCGACTGCCGCGTCCACAGCCGCGCCTGCCGCTCGTCCACCACGACGGTGGGCCAGCGCGGCAGCTTGCAGACCTTGTCCACATTGGGCAGCGGCACGTAGCCGTTCGCCACCAGTTGCGGAAACAGATGTCTTACGGTATCACGGGGCATCAGGTGGCCTTTCTTGGCGCATTTGGTGGACTCTTCGCTTGGCAGTGGGGGTTCGGTTGGTTAGAAGCCGCCGCGGAATTCGCGGCGGCTTTCTACTTCTAGTCCTAGCGTCACTTCGCTGTCGAGACGCTGCCGCTGGTGGTGCGACACGCGCCGTCACACCAGATCAGGATTCATCCTCCTCCGGCTCGACCTCGCATCCGCACGCATCACACAGAATCGGATAGCCGCTCTTGCGGTCGCCCTCGTGAAACGGCCCGCGCACGATCTCGACGTCGCCGGCGCCGTTGCGCACCGCCATTCCCTCTACGCCGCAACACTCAAGTCGCATGTCTCCTCCCTTTGCTGAACAGGTCTGCTGCTGGCCAACCGAATCCCGTGATTTTTTCCGCGCTTCACTCTGCTGCCACCCCAAGCAGGTATTCATCCGGTTTTTGTTTACTCGCGCTATAAAACCAACGCTCCGCCATGTCGACCGCCAGCGGCAGCCCCGCCGCCCACGGCCGGTCGTGCACCATCGCCTCGTGCATCGCCGCCATCGTCGCCTCGACATCCGCGCGCTCGCACTCGACCACGATCTCGTCGTGCGAGTGCGATACCACCTGATATCCCTCCGCCACGAGCCGCACGATCGCCTCGCGCAGCAGGTCGGCGGCCGCGGCCTGCGTCACGTTCTCGGCGAAGCGCCCGCCGTAGAGCGCGATCATCCCGCGCGCGCGCCGGAACGTCAGCCCGTACCGCTTGTCGATCACCGTCTTGGTCTTCTTGTCGACGATGTCGTAGTCGCGCATCCGGCACGACGGATAGATCAGCGGCCGGCCCGACGGCAGGATGCACATCAGCATCCCGTCGCGCCGTGACGGGATGTACACGAACTGCACCCGGCCGATCGGCACCGGCGTCATCGGCTGCTCCATCGCGCGCCGCGCCGCGCCGAACAGCCCATACGACCCGTCGCGCGTGTGCTTGCCCCAGAACGCCGGCGCCCATGGGTTCGCCGCGCGCCACTTGTCGACGATGTCCTGCGCCTCCTGATCCGAGAAGTGCATCCGGTAGTTCGCCGCCATCGAGTGCAGCGCGTTGCGGCCGCCCTGATAGCCGCAGGCGAGAACCGCAACCTTGCCCTTCTGGCGCTCCTCCTTCGACACCTCCAGCGGCGGCTTGCCCGTCATCCCGCCGGCGGTGACCTTGTAGAGATCCGGCGCGGAGGGATCCGCATCCGACGCCCGGAACGAATCGAGAAGCCGCTCACCCCCGGCAGACTTCGACAGCCACGGCAAGACTCGCGCCTCGATCTGTGAATAATCCGCCTTGACCAGCGTGCGCGAGCCCTTCGCAACGAATGCCGGCCGGATCGTCAGCGCCAGCTTGCGCGCCGGTACCTCACCATTGCCGTGCGCGGCCAGCTCTTCGAGCGAACATCCTGACGTAATCAGCGCGACGGTCGGCTCTTCCCAAAATCCGTAATCGTCGGACGGATCCTTCGCCAGCGTCGTGCGGGTCAAATTCTGGAGCTGGACTCCACGCCCTGAAAATCTGCCGGTCTGGCCGGCGCCGTTGAACGTGAACTGGCCGTAGAGCCGCCCCTCGATATGCTGGTCGAGGATCGCGCCGAACTTTTTCGGCGCGGCACTCGCGCCGAACTCGCGCAGCTCCAGCACCTCCATCAGCACCGGATCGTCGCAGCCTTTGGTCCTGAGCAAATCCAGCAGCCGCTCGACCACGCCGCGCTGCACCGTCAGCTTGACCCTCTCGACCAGCTCCTCATCGTCCTCGCCGTCGGCCTCCTCCTTGAACACGGTCGACATCATCTCGCGTGCCTCGGTATACGGCAGCCGATCGTGCACCCACTGGGCAATGCGGACGTGCTGGTTGATCGAGGTGATCACGCCGTCGGTCAGCTCCGCGAGGCGCGCCCCGGTGACCTTGGCATCCTCCTTGGCGAGGCGGTCCGCCTCGCGGCAGAATTCCAGATCCACACCGGCGCCGTTGTCGTTGACCACCTCGTTGGCCTGATAGACCGCCCAGTCGTATTCGGTCAGCGCAGGCACCATCCCGCGGAACACCCGGCGCAGCTCGTCGACGTCGCGCTTGGCGTAGGTGCAGAACCGGTTCCACTCCTCGGGAGCATCCGCCGCCATCACGGCGTCCTCGCCGCAGAACATGGCGATCAGGGTCTTGCCGTCCTTCTGCTTTCCCGGGCCTCCCATGCGCTTGGAGACGGCCTCCAGATCGTCCGGCAGATTGTGCGCCAGCGCGGTCGCGCGCGCGTCTATGACCTGCGCAGGGGCCAGCAGGGGGCTTCCAGCGACCGAGTAGTTCCAGATCGCCCGGTCGAACCCGGTGTTGAACGCGCAAAAGATCTTGCCCGCCGCGTAGGCCTCCCTGAGATCGGCCGGGAAATCCTCGTAGGTCAGCGCCAGCCCGCCGCGATCGACCAGCTGCACCGGGCCCGTCCCGATGGCGTAGGCGAGCAGCACCGCATCCGCCTCGGCCGCATAGCGGTAGGCGCCCCATTTGATCGGGATGCGGCTCCGCGATTCAAAATCGAAAAATACGCAGTTTTCCGTAGCATAGCGGTCCATCGGAACCCCCACAGGAGAACAGGCCCCCCTTGCGGGGGGCCTGCTTGGTTGCTGGAGAGGTCAGGCCGCTGGCTGGGTGCGTACCCGGCGCCTTCCGGCGGGCGCTGGCTGCGGTCCCGGGGCCGCCGCCTGTGCTGGGGCGGGGGCCGGCCGGCCGGCTCCACGGGCCGCCGCACGCGGCGCAGGGGCCGGTGCAGGAGCGGGCTCCGGTTCCGCGGCCGCTTCGGGTTCCGCCGCCGCTTCGTCACGCGCCGGCGAGAGCTTCTCGAAGGCGTCATACTCCTCGAAGCTGACCCACTTCTGGATCTGGAGCACCGGGTTGTAGATCGTCTTCTTCCACTCCTGATGGAAGTAGGAGCGGATTGCCAGCTCGACGACCGGGCAGAGCCGCGACGGGTCGTGGCGTGCCTGCTTGCGCACCTCCTCGACCAGCGACTGCACGATCACCTTGGCGCCGTAGGAGCCGTTCTTGTAGAGCGCCATCTGGCCGCTGTCCTCGCCGGACATGCAGAGCAGCTCGAAAGCAAACTGGAGCTGGTAGGGAACACCAACGTCCGGCAGCGTCGAGAGCACCGGCAGCGGCTGGCTCGCCGCGACCATGCGCTCGCCGAGAGGCTTGCGATCTTTCGAGGTGTTCGGCGGCCACGCGATGTAGCCGTGCTGCCACGTACGGATGTCGATCGCCCAGTGCGAACCTTCCTCGACCTCGGTGCGCTCCTGCCCGTAACTCCAAACACCATCGCCGTTGATCCCGATGAACGGGAACTGGGAGGCGACGCCGCCCGCTTCCTGAATCGAGTTCTGGATGTTGTTCATCCCACCGAGCAGGTCCGCGATGCGGCGCTGGTGGTCGGGAAGGTTGGCGCTGCCGTTGGTCGGCGTGAGTTTGTCGTTCATGAGGTAAATCCTGTCATCTGTGGTACGAGGTAAACGGCGGGTTGCCGTCAGGCACGCTTACTCTTCCCCTTCGAGAACTTCAAGCAGAAGTTTTTGCAGTTCGTTCGGATCGCCGGACACCGCCGGGCGCTTGTCGGCGGCCGGCGCGATTGTGGTACCAGATGATACCACAGTCGCAAGTCCTTCTGGCAGTTTGGTTTTCTTCGGCAGCAGCTTTTCGACCTGTGCTGGTGATTTCAGTATGGTATCATACAGGTCGGCCTTCTTCAGCTTCAGTGTTTTTGCGATATCAGTGTCGCTGACCGCCCACTGCCGGGTGCCGCGCTTTGCTACCAGCTTCCATCCCGGCACCTCGCCGCCGTTGCCGAGAATCAGATGCGCCTGCGATCGCGCCTCCCGGATCAGCGCCTCGACCGCCGGCGCCGCGTTGAGGATGTCGAGCAGCGTGACCTGATATCCCGGCACCGTTTCGGTGAGCACCGACGGCTTCTCGTTGCTCAGCAGCTCCAGACTGAACAGCGGTCCGGTGTGATGCGGGCACACCGTCTGGCACGCCTGAAAGCGGCACCAGCGTCCCTTCTTGGTCGGGGCATCCGCTTTCGTTGCCAGCATGACCGCCACTTGCAGCTCTTTGGCAAAGAACCTGAGATCCTCCAGACTGACCTCGACCGACGTGATCGGATCCTGTCCGCGCGCACGCGGCTGCACGATGGTCAACACCACTTTGCAGTCCGGCGGAAAGAATTCCGGTTGTGTGTGCCACGCACCAGCGGCGTAGAACATCAGTTGCTCGTTGACGATCTCGTAGTTCTCGTCATCCGGGTCCGGGTAGGACGCCTTGACGCCTTCGCCCGCGCCGAATTTCCAGTCGGTGACGTAGGTGATGTTTTCGCGATCGTCGCGACCGAGCACGTCCGACGTGCCGAAGGCGCCATCGATCCCGGGGAACTGCACCACGGTTTCCAGCTGCCACGTATCGACCTTCTTCAGGAAGTCCTGCCAGTAGGCCCACGCCGGCTCGATCGCATCGTGGGTCAGCTCCGGCGTGATCGTCACCGGCCCGGAGCGCGTGTTGATATTCACAGCGCCGTTGCGTAGTTTGACCATGGTCAGCTTGCCGGTGATCAGCAGCTCCATCACGGTGTGCAAGGCGGTGCCCTCGATCGAGTAGACCGAGTCGCGATCGACGATCTTCGGCAGGCGTGCGAGCAGTGCGGCGGAGCCGGGGCAGTTGATCAGGCGCGCAGCGGACGAGCCGCCGGCGACGGAGGAGTGCTGTTCTGGCATGGGGTAATTCCTGTCTGAGGTTGCTGATACCGTCGTGGTATCACAACCCCGGACAGCGGATCAAGACGCGCGCTGTGCCTCGTTCTCGCGCGCCCGGCGCACGATGTTGAGCGGCTGCTCGACTGGCTCTTTCTTCCCGACGTTCTCCAGCGCCCAGCTGACCAGCTGGCGAATCGCCTCCGGTCGCGAGATCGGCGTGTCGCTGATCCAGCCGTCGATCGCGGCCAGCTTGTCGGGCTGCCAGCGGACCATCGTCGGAATGCCGGTGCCGGTGGGCTTGAATCTTCCCCGGTTCTTTTTGGTACCACGTTTGCGTCGCGTTGACTTGGCCATGCCGTCCTGATACCACGAGTCACGATGGGCAGGCAAGACCATGGACCGCCGCGGCAAGCCGCTGACG